>Ga0302320_10028019_pt1 | contig 10831 bp, 15 predicted proteins | sample Bog_T0_3_FD_202130 | JGI IMG/M metagenome (GOLD analysis project Ga0302320, IMG submission 202130) | Peat permafrost microbial communities from Stordalen Mire near Abisko, Sweden - Bog_T0_3 | ecosystem: Environmental > Terrestrial > Soil > Wetlands > Peat | place: Sweden: Abisko, Stordalen Mire... | reverse complement strand
TACAAAAATTACAGGAAATTCAAACTCTTCTTATGATGATCATTATTCCATATTTCATGAAACTTATTTTATTATTGTGATCAGTGTCTCTGGGTTTGTTATTTTAATTATTTTATTTTTAATTTACAAATGCATGAAGAGAAGAAAAAATCAATTACGATGCAAAGTTATTCCTATTAAAGTTTTATCTAATCTCACTAAAATTATATCGACCGAAATCTTTTCTCCTTCATAATAATATAAATAAAATTATAAGGAGGTTAGGAAAATTAAAACATTAAATAATTAAATTTTTTCTTTTTTGTTTTAATTTATGGGGTCGTCCCATAGTTTTTATAAGAAAATTTAAAAAAAATAAATTTCAGTTTTTTCAATTCTTACTGAAATTTAAATAAAAAAATTATTTTTATAAAATTTTGATTTTTTAGAAAAATATGAATGAATATTTTAGAAAATAATGCAATGATTTTATTAGAAAAAAATGAATTTTTTAGAAAAAAAAGTACTCACTCAATTAAAATTAATAATTAATAAATAATAGAGGAAATCTCAAGAAAAATTGTTTAAAATTTACATTTAAAGCCTTCAGGACGATCCTGAAATTAAATAAAAGATATTAATGCCTCATAGAAATTTTTCGAAAAATTGGTATTTTCAAAATCGTTTAAAGGTTTCAGATTAGATATAATTTAAAAAAAGAAAGGAAAATAAATAAATAATGGACAACTCTTCTGAATTAAAACAAAAAGCTGAACGGATTTCCAAGCAAATCCATAAATCTCAGATTGGGAACAAGATTTTTGACATCATCTCAAATTTGGAGCAAAATTTCCAACAAACTCAAAGAAGATGGATCTGGGAGCTTTTGCATAACGCGAAAGAAGCCTCTGTCAATGATGAAGTCGAAATCAAAATAATTTTGGGAAACGATTTCCTTGAATTCTCTCACACTGGCAAGCCATTTAAAACCGAAGACATCATTTGTTTGATTGATCAAACCTCCAAAAAGCCAAGATTCGAGGGTAATAACGATCATTCCATTAGATCAGGCACCGGGTTTGCAGCTGTTTATTTATTGAGTAAAAAAGTGAGTTTGAAAGGTATTTGGCAAGATGGTTCCAATAAAAATTATAAGCAGTTCTCTTTGAAATTAGATCGAAATGGTAACCGATGTGATATGATGTCCAAAATTGATAAAAACTATGAAGTTTTCGCTGAAATTGAAAACACCAAGACTATTTCTAGTTATAAGCCCGGAGAAAAGTTCGATACTGTCTTCAGATTTGATTTGGATGAAAAAGGAAGAAAAGTGGCCAAAACTGGAATCAGTGAATTGGAAAATTCAGGTTTATTTACGATGTTATTTAATAGAAAAATTTCATCAATCAAAGTCTCTGATAAAGTAGATAACATTAAGATGACATATTCTTTTGTTAACTCCAAGACTCTCACAAAAAATAATAAAGAATGTCTCACTATGGAGGATTTCAAAATTAATGACGATATTAAGACTTTCCTTTCATTGAGCAACATTGAAAATGAATGCCAACTTGCTGTAGAAATAACAAGTAAAAATCCTGAAAAATATTATCAAATCAATAAAAATGATCAAACGCCGATGATTTTTGTTGATATCCCTTTAATTGGGACAGAAGATTTCCCATTTCCTGTGGTAGTCAATTGTCCTTTGTTTTCAACTAATGAACAAAAAAATGGATTATTGATGAAGGGATCCTCAGAGGAAGTGGAGAAAAATAAAAATATCTTTTCCAGTTTGTCGCAATTTCAAATGAGAAAATTTCTCAATTTTGTCTGTGGTTATGAAAAGCCAATCTACAATCGTCATTATTTGGCAAATACCAAGATCCCAAAAGATTTCGATGAAGAATGGTATCGGAAACATATTCAACAGCCTTTAAGATGTATTCTATATGAATCCCAAATCATCGAAAATTGTGAGGAAAAATTCATCAAATTATCAAAATGCATCATCCCTTCAGCCGAACCCAAAAATCTGATCCCTTTCCATGATTTGTTGACTCCAATCTATAAAGAAAGATTAGTGAAAAAAAGAAAAAATTATATGCCATATTGGATCAATGAATTGACCAAAGGGTGGGAAAAAACATTGGATGAGTCCAATTTTGTGGATATTTCATCCATTATTGACATTGTTGACAAAAAGAGAACAGTAAATTTTTTAATGAAAATGCTTTCTTGTGATGATCGTGAAATCTTCCAATGGCTCAATAAACTTTATAGCTATCTTAGTGATTCTCTTTCACATAAAGAATTTCTTCAATTGCTTAATGAGAAGGCTATTATACCTAATCAAAAAGGAGATTTGAGAAGACTTAATGATCTTTGTGAGGATAATTATATACCTTCCCAATTAAAGCCCTTATTGAAAATGATTGGTCAGGATGTAGAAAACATCTGCAAGGAAAAAAACCTCAATATTTTGATTGAAATAAAAGATAATATTGATGTATATTGGGCTACTAAAACAATCGAGAAATTCTTTCATGATCAATCAAGAAGTTACGAGGAAAAAACTGATGTGAGCTTAGAAATTTTGACCATTTTTCCCGAGAAACCGAATAAAAACATGGACTTGTTGTTTTTAAAACCAAAATTTATGAATACAATTAAAGTTTTTTTCCCCAAATTTAAGGAAAAAGATATCAAAATCCAAGAACCGATCTTCACAATTTGGAAAAAGGCTGAAACCTTCCTGACTCGACAAATCATCGAGATCATAGAAAGACATAGGAATTTAGAAAGCTTAGCCAATACTTTAAAACAAAATGAAAACTCTCTTTTCGAGAATCTCGGACACTTCTATAGCCTATTATCCAAAAGTTTTAGAATTTCCTCTATTATAAACGCCAAAATCTTTTTGAGTCAAAACAAAGAATTTCATTTTGCGAAGGACCTGATAAATGAAAAGGAGGAGGGAGTCACATGGATAGCTAAAAAGGAGCTTTTCAATATCATTTCCAAAATGAATTCCTCTGATAACAATCGAAAGAAAAAGGATCTAATTACCCTGAAAAATAATCAAAACAAAAAAAAAGAAGATTTTGAAGAGAAAAAAGAGAAAAAGGAAGTCGCACCACGAAATTTTATAAAATTGAGATCAAGCGTTGAAAATAACTTTCAGGAGGAAGTTTTAAAAGATTTAAAAGAAAAAGAAATTAAAAAAGGCTTGAAAAACAAATTTCTAAATTACAAGAAAAAGGATGTCTTTGAAGAAAAAAAGGGATATGAGCCTCGATTCGACCTGATATCAAGCATAAGATTTGTAAATAAAAATGAAACCAATGAAAATTTTGATGATAATATATCAGTGAGCTTGGGAGACAATCCTGAAGCATTTCATGAAAACATGGTCAATATGAACCTGACTTCCAATGAACAATTCCAAGACATGATCGAGAAGAAAAGCTTTAAAATTAGGAAGAATTTAAAGCAAACAAATCAAGAGGCTTTTAAAAAGGTTGAAGAATATTTAATCAAAGCTAAAAATAATATCCTTGAATGCTTGAACTCAAATAAAAAATATGATACAAGAAAAGCATATTATGACGAAAAGGCTCCGAACCATAATATTTTAATGAATGTTAAAAAAAATAATAAGATGATGCATATTGTTGCGAGACCAGTGATTGGGAACAAGATTATGCTTCATAATCAAAGAGAAGTTGAGGAACTAGAAGATCCATTGAATGAATTATGGGTTAGCGATGGAAATGAAGCATACCAAGTCATTGATGAACTCTTGCAAAAAGGAAAATTTAAAGTTTTCCTTCCTAAGAAAAAAATGAATTAACAATTTTAAAACAACCTCGAAAAAATATTTTAAAAAAATAGATTTTCTAAATTTAAAAAATATATTAATTTTTTTAGAGCTGAATATTTCAAAAAAAAAGAACCCAAACATTTTTCTCAAAATTATCAAAATTTCTTTGAGTTTCTTTTTCGTTTCTAATTCAAAAAAAAAATATTAAAAAATAAAGATATAAAATTTAATGAAAAAACTTTTTTTGTTTTTGTTCTTTGCAGGATGGGTTATGGCGTTATACGAGCATCAGGCGGGGGTTTTTGATTGGTCTATTAAAAACATGGGGGAAATCGATTCTGTTTATTTTTGGGAAAACAATTTCTATTTCTCAATCAAAGATGATGAAAATTCAATTGGAGCAGCTTCTTTACTAAATGGTACTCTACATTTATTTCTTTTTTTCATTTATGTTTTTCCAAACCTTAAGGAAATATTGAATATGTGAAAGAGGTTCCAGGACGAATTTTGAATAGGAAATTTAAAAAAGGTTTTGAATATAATTTTAGTTTTTGAAAAACTGAAGACATTTTTAGAGGTTTTTTTCTACAATGAAAATCAGAATATCTTTGGAGTTTTTCAATTGAAAAGTGGTCAGGTGATCAAAACGATCAACATCGAGTTGAAATCAAGTTTTTCTTTTTAGCTAAAATTTCCATTTTAGTATGGAAACCCCGATCATTGGATTCTTGAATTTCGAGAGATTGGATGCTTTTGCTTTATGTTCAAAGAAAGAAGTTATAGTGGCTGCTAATAATAAGCAAATTGTGCTTTATAAAGCTAGGTAATAAGTTTTCTTTAAATTAAAATAACCAAATTTGAAGTGAACAAGAAGAGTTATTAACAATCACAATGGATGAATCCAAAAAATTGGTTGTAATTTTAATGAACAAGTATTATAACTATTATAAAAATGAATGTCTAATGGTTTTTTTGTTTAGTGATAAACTCCTTATCAAGAAATTCATTATGGAAAAAATGCAGCTTGAAAAGACACTTGAAATGTTTACTTTGAATATGAAATTTAATCCCAATAAACTCTCGATCGTTGAGGGAACCGTTTCTTATGAAGATGTAAACAAATTCAATAAATAAAGAGCCTCATAACATATTATATAGATTGATAAAACCAAAGTCTTTTCCATTGAAAAAGAGGAAATGTTCTATGTTGCAAACTCAGTCAATTCCATTGTTTTAGAGCAAAGTTTAGTGAGATTTCATGAGGGAGATGAGATAATTTCTTTCAAAGAAATCTCGACTTCATCAAATAATTTGGTTGAAAAACTAGAATATTCAAAAGAAAAAACAGGGAAATATGATGTGAGAATCTTCGATCTTCCTTTTTTAGGAGTGAAAAAAGCAGTTGTGATCGCAAACATTCAAGATCAAAAGCTAAATGTTTATTTCATGAAATTATAAAATATTGAGATTTTTTTAATTAAATTAGGTCGACATCTTCAACTTAGAAACGGGGAATTCGCCAGTTGATATAATGACAAAATCTTTGAAGAGCAAAGCTGGAACAATTAAAAAAATATGGATCAATGAAAATGGACATATTTTAATTCAAACTTCGGAATTGCAAACCATTTTTTTTTTAAAAGTTGAGTTTTTTCATTTAATACGAAATATAAAAAATTTGATCAAAATAGAAGGATGAGAACGCCTTATGGAACAGAGAAGATTCTTTGGCTTATATTACAAAAAGTCATTTCGTTAATTTTGAAGACCTTGAAACAAAAAAAGTTAATGATTATTTTGAATCTTTAGGTAAATTTTATGAAATATTCTTGAATCAATGAAAAAATTATTTATAGAAACCGAAGGAACCCATAATTCAATGTTGATAATACCCAATTTCATACAAAGGATCAAAACTGAAATCGATGATTTTTCTACTCTGATAAAAGGTGCTTTTGGAAACAGTGTCAACCAATTAAAAGATTTAACTGAATCTAAGGACTTGAAACATGCCTTGAAAATGTTATTTTTATTTGTAAAAATCGTCATTTCATTCTATTTTAGATTAAACAAATTTGGGGATAATACCGCCAATGAAATTTTATATGATTTGAAAAAAATCATATTAGTATATAGTAGTTTTTAGACCTTAGCTTAATAAATTCTAGGTAGTCACCAAACTGAACACGCTTTATGCATTAGATTCTAAAACAGGAACGATTTTATGGAAGTAAAAAAAATCAATAAATATTTATTAAACTTTTCAAAGGCAATCTTTAAATTATCTAATTGAAGACATGGACAATTATGAAGTCATTGACTTTTTCTCATTAGAGTTTATTTTTTATTTAATTTATGCCATTTATTATTTTAAATTAGGTCAAAAAATGAGGATATCATTGCGAACAAAGTCATTTTAGCTTTGTTTTCTCAAAAATATCAAAAGATTCTATTTTTGAAGTAATTCTTGCAATTTCATTCATTTATCTTTGTAGTTTTTCACCTGCAAATGGAGACATTATCGATGAAGAATCCCTTCCAGTGAAAAGATTTTACAAAATTTTAAGAATACCAGCTGTCAGACATGTAAATGTTTATATATTTGTGATAAAATAGGATTTTTTAGATACATAATGATGCTTTGTTGATTTTGGATGAAAATTTATCAATGAAATTTTATCCTTCTTCTCTCGCTCAAGTAAAAAATTTAAATATTTATTTAAATTTTTTTTTTTTCAGAACTATAAAGACAGAGAAAAGAAATTAACCCTATATACCTTAAATGAAACGGCGAAAACAATCTCAGGGTAAATTATTTTATGAAATTAATAAATTTTATGAAAACTTTAGCTATAAATTCTTGGAGAATAATTTTAAGGTGGTTTGGAACATTTCACTCAATAAACAGGTATTTATAATTTAGAAATGATTAAAAATTATGAAAAAAAGGAGGAAATTTTGAAATTTAAATCTCTTTCATCTGATGATAAAAACTCGCTTTTACATGCATTATCAGGAGAGTTTATTGGAATTCATGATGACAAAAAAATTATCTTCAAGCACATAAATTACAACAATTTCGCAGTTTTGACCAAATTAACAGTACTCTTTTTTCTTAAAGTTAAAATTGAGAAATTTATTAAATTAGATGAAAACTGATAATATTGAGACCAACGTTTTAAATTTATATATTATCAACGGAGCCACTGGAAGAATTTTATTTAACCAATATGTTTCAGATGTCAATTTTGATGATCCCATTAATTTGCTGGTTGATGAAAATGGAGTTTTTGTGTCCTATTATAATATAAAGGTGATTTTTAATATTTTTGTTTAAAATACAATTTTGCAAAGAATTTGGTTTATGAAATATGGGTCATAGAAGGCTATTCCAATAAAATGGAAAATTCGTTCACAAATATGTAAAAAAATGAAAAAGTTATTAGGATAAATTTTATTTTAGGCTCGAAAAGTATTACTTCAAAACGCATCCTTCGAGTTCGAGCTTGGACAATTTTAATTACAATTCAAATGATTTGGATATTGCTTTTTTGCAAGCTAAATATGCATTCCTTCTGGGCATTAAGGAAGTGTCAACATTCAAATCGAAAAGAGAAATAACAAGGAAAAATCTCTTAATTATAACTCCTTTAAATCAGGTATGTATTTGCGCCATTATTATTTGGAATTAATATGAAAATTTAGATTTATTCTTTGGATCGAGCATTATTAAGCACGAGAAGATCCATAAGACCAAATTTACAAAATCTTGACTTGAGTACCTCATTTGAAAGCATTGAATTACCACCGTACCAATATATTCTTCCAATTAATGATTTGAATTATCTCTCATATAATTTACAAGTAAATTTAATTTTCTAACACTCAAATAAGTTCCTCAGTTGTCGAATTTACATCAACTCCATACTTCCCCCACGAATTTGGAATCAACTTCCCTGCTTTTAGCTTATGGAAGAGATATTTTCTCATGCAAAATAGCTCCAGACAATGTTTTATTATTTGATTTTTTTATATATTTTATATATTTCGATAGGCTTATGATAGATTAAATGATGATTTCAACTATTTCTATTTGATTGGGACTGTGTTCACAGTCGTTGCGGCAACCATGTTTGTGAAGAATTTGGCGAAGAAAACGAAAATTTTTCAGAATTTTAATAGATGATTGTGTTAATGCAAATGCTAATCCTATTTTAATAAAAAACTCCATCGAATAATTTAAATTTAAAAAAATTTTTTAGGAAGAAAAATTAAAAAAAAAATTTATGAATGAGAGGTTCATGCATATTTCATATTTTTAGTTAATATCCACGAATTAGAGGTTCATGCATATTTCATGTTTTTAGTTCATATCCACAGATGACCAAAGTGCATTTATGAATAAAAAAAAATTGTTATTTTTCTTGAATTTAAGTCAAGAACGAAAAATAAAAACAAAATTTAAAGATATTTCTTTATTATTTTCTATTATTTTTATTCCAAAAAATTTCAAAATCAAACACATGTATAACCAAAATCAAGGCCAGCAAATGCAAAACCAAGGCAATCCCAACATGAATCCAAAATTCATGATGCAAAATCAACCTCCTCAAAACATGATGATGTTTTCTCAAGGAATGAATAGAGTTGGAATGCTTCCAAAGCCAGAATTGCCATTGCATCTTCAAGTCCTCTTTGCGCCCAGAATGCCATTGGTTTATGTAAAACCCCCGGAAAAGCATAGATGCAGGAGTTTCGACCCGATGATTCGGCAAGATTTTGATTTTATGTCGATTTTCGAGGATGAAGACCCTCCTGAAAAAGTTATAATCGAATCCAGGACGGAAATAAAAGAGAAAAAGGAAAAACAGAAAATGGAAGATTATAAAAATAAGATAAATGAAGGATTGAATCAATGTTTTCAATTTTTTCAGTTTTTAAATTTATTTAAAAAAAATTTTTAAAGGGAATCCAATCGAAGACCCCAAATGCACAGGCGATCCGATGAAGACATTATTCGTTGCAAGGATTGTAAATTTTATTTATTTTAATTTTTTTTCTAAGATTAACATTTTCTAGTCATTCGAGACAAGCGAAAAAAAATTGAAGAAGGAATTCGAAGTATATGGCCCAGTCAAAAAAGTACATTTTTTTCATTTATATAAAAAAGAAAAAAATAAATAAAATTCCAAAAAAAAAAAGGTTCGCCTCATAAAAAATATCACCAATAACAAAGCCAGAGGATATGCCTTTATTGAATTTGAACATAAGAAGGATTTTATTAGTAAAAATTATTTTCTTTTCTATGAAATTAATAAATTTTTTTCTCTTTATTTTAGCCGCATACAAACAAGCTGATGGCAAAAAAATTGATGACAAAAGAGTCTTAGTCGATTGTGAGCGAGGTAGAACTGTGAAAGGTTGGAGGCCTCGAAGGTTTGGAGGGGGTAAAGGAGAAACACGCAGAACTCGATCTGCTCAGAAAGAAAGAGCTGGAAATGACAAAAAAAAGTAATTATTTGGATTTTCTAAATTAATTTTTAATAAAATTCATAGGTCGAAATCTCGATCAAGAGACAACAAAAAAAGGACAAGTAGAAGTGAAACCAACAAAATGAGAAGCAGATCCAGAGAAAAATCCAGAGAAAGAAAAAAACCTGACTTCAACCGAGAACGAGATCGTGAGAGAGAAAGAGGAGGAGACCGAGATCGAGGAGATCGAACTAAAGACCGCGATAGAGACAGAAAAGACTTCAGAGATAGAAGAAATGATTATGAGAAAGATAAGAAAGAAAGAGATAGAGGGGATCGTGAGAAGAAAAACCCAAGAATGGAAAAAGAGCAACAACAGCCTTTGAAAAAGGAGAAAAAAGAAATCCCAAGCAAAATGGAAGATGAAGGTGAACTTTTATCAGGCGAGATCGAGAAAAAAAAAAAGAAGAAAAAAGGTAAGGAAAAAGGTAAGCATAATATAACTCTCAACAAAAATGCCATCAATTCTTAATTTAAATCCATTATCTAGATAGAAGCCGAGAAAAAAAGAGATCTAAGTAAGAGTTCATTTTTTTAAAAGTTTGGTAAAAACCATGGAAAGTAATTTTTTTTTGTTATCGTGGGTAAGTTAAAAAAAATCAAGCACCACCTTGATTAAATTATAATTTCATTCTTTTTATTGTTATTTTTTAATTTTCCGAAAAAATTGGTGAAAACACTAAATTTATATGTACTTCAAAAAAAAATTTTATTCTTTTATTTTTTCCTTTTTAAATATCAGATCCCCCAAAGAGAAGAAACATAAGAGGCCAAATGATAGAAAAAATGAAAAAGATGATGATAAAATGAAAATGGAAATCGAAAATTCGAATTTGGCATATGAAAAAAAAGAAATGGGAGAAATTAGGAGCGAAGACATGTAACAAAAAAATATATAAGAAAAAATCAAGAAATAAAACAATTTAAAAATGAGAAAAACAATTTTTTTTAAAATTAGGAAAATGAAGAAGATAAAAACAAATAAATAAAATTATGTAATTTTTTATCATTTTCTGAAATATAAAAATATTTATTAAATTTTATAAATTTTTTTTCAAAAATTCTGATAAATAAAATTGTACACCACGTTAAAAAAAAAATAGAATAATTTATAAATCCTGAAAAAAAAAAAATTTAAATTCATTGATTGTTTTTTAAGCTGCTGAATTTTAATCTAAATTCCTAATAGAATACTGAATATCCCAATTGGTTGATTTGTTGGTAAGTTTGTGAATTGGCAGCCACTTGCAAATCGAAGACATGCCAATACCAAGAACCGAAAGAACCGTTGGTCGGGATATGAACTTCAGCAATTTGTATTTTCCCATGATAAACAATAACCTTGGCTTGGTTTGTCCACATAGGGTTTGTTTTCGTGTAGCTGTTCACATAATAACTCCATACTCCATTTGCTGATTGATTAAAGTTCAATTGTGTAGTTTCTGGTCCACTATCTCTGCTGTCGGTATCTAAATGAACGAACCCATCTGTGGAGTT
>Ga0302320_10028015_pt1 | contig 10833 bp, 7 predicted proteins | sample Bog_T0_3_FD_202130 | JGI IMG/M metagenome (GOLD analysis project Ga0302320, IMG submission 202130) | Peat permafrost microbial communities from Stordalen Mire near Abisko, Sweden - Bog_T0_3 | ecosystem: Environmental > Terrestrial > Soil > Wetlands > Peat | place: Sweden: Abisko, Stordalen Mire... | reverse complement strand
CGTGGCTGGGCAAGCCGTTGGCCAGAGTGAGAAAGCCGCGCAGGAAAGGCTCCTTCGCGCGCGCAAAAAGCGCCATGTCCGTCGGGCCTTGACCACCGCACAGCACACAACAAAGCGCAATCGCCAGCAGTTCGTGGAAATCGTGCAGCCCTGCGTTGCCCGACCGAGGATCTTCAAGACCCTCCCAACACTCCCCAAACTGATCCAAACTCTCCTGCGAAAACCTCGAAGTTGTCATACAAACAACTTCCAACCTACACGCGCTGCGTCAAAGTACCTTCCATGGTTCGATCGATTTTCAAATGCGTTTGCCCTGCCCGTACCCGCGCCTTCCTTGCGCGCGAGCAATCCGCCACTTCAGCGCGCGACAATGCCACCGCCGCCCAACTATGCTAAAAAGGTGGTTGCGTTTCCACCGCTCGCTTTGGAAAGGACACTCCATGGACCGCAGAAAGTTTCTAGGCGCCGCCTCCGCCACCCTCATCGCCGGCGCACTCCATCCGAAAGCCGCGCTCGCCGCCCCTCAGGCCTCGCTCAAGCCCATGGACGTTGGTCTTCTCGTCAGCCCCTTCGGCGCGCCCGAGGCCACCTTCAAGCGTGTGCGCGACATGGGCTTCGACAACTGCTTTCTCTCGCTCGACGGCTACCTCGGCGGCTTCACAAAACAGGTCGCCGACCAGTTCGGCGACCTGCTCGCCAAGTACTCCCTGGTGGCCACAACCGTTGAGGTCGTTGGCCCGCAGCCCCTGGAATGGAACTTCCTGCGCGGCCCCTCCACCATCGGCCTGGTCCCTCCGGCCACCCGCGCCGCGCGCATCGACGCTCTGCGCCAGGTCTCCGATTTCGCCAAGCTTCTCGGCATTCCCCAGGTTCAGACCCATTGCGGCTTCATTCCAGAAGATCCCGCCGACCCCCTCTACCCCGGCTCCGTGGAAGCCGTTCGCACCGTGGCCCAGCACTGCCAGGCCAACGGGCAATATTTCCTGATGGAGACGGGCCAGGAGACGCCCACCACCATGTCGCGCATGATTCGCGATGTAGCCATGCCCAACCTCGCCGTCGGCCTCGACACCGCCAACCTCATCCTTTACGGGAAAGCCAATCCAGTGGACGCGGCCGACATTCTCGGCTCGCACGTCCGCAGCGTCCATGCCAAGGACGGCCGCTGGCCCACCGATCCCAGCGAGTTGGGCGAGGAAGTGCTCATCGGCAAGGGCCTGGTCGACTTCAAGGCGGTCTTTACCAAGCTGCATCGGCTCGGCTACACCGGCGCCATCACCATTGAGCGCGAAACCAGCGGACCGCAGCAGATAGAAGACGTCCGCCAGGAAAAGATCTACCTGGAAAAGATCGTCCGCGAGGTGCTGGCCTGAGAGCGGCCGAAACCACCTGGGCCTGCTACGATTTGCTGAGATTTTTGAAGAAAGCGAGACATTATGGACCGTCGCCAATTGCTTCAAACCGGGGCCGCCGCAGCCGCCGGCTTTACTCTGCTTAAACCGCTCACCGCCTTTGGCTATGCCGCCAACTCGGCCGTGCGCCACGGCCTGCTCGGTTGCGGCAACCGCGGTAGCTCCGTAGCGGAATCGTTCTCGAAGAACACCGCCGCCCAGCTTGTGGCCATCGCCGATCTTTTTCCGGACAACCTGGCCGCCGGCCGCAGCCACTTCGACAAAATCAACGCCGAACTGGGTCGCGCGACTATCGACGCCAAGCTGCTGTTCCACGGCCCGCACGCCTACGAGCAGCTCGCCGCCTCGCCCGATGTGGACATGATTCAGATCTCGACGCCGCCCTTCTTCCATGTCCAGCACCTTGAGGCCGCGGTCGCGTCGGGCAAGCACGTCTACTGCGAAAAGCCAGTGGGCATCGACGTCCGCCAGGCCAATCACGCCCTCGAAATCGCCAAGCGCGTCAAGTCCACGCAGAGTGTCGACGTGGGCTTCCAGTGCCGCAATGCGCCGCCCATCGCCGCCATCGAGGAGAAGATCAAGGCCGGCGCGCTGGGCAAGATCGCCGTGGTGGTGGGCAACTACTACGCGCCTGTTTCCACGGAGAAGAACCGCCCCGGCGCATCGTCCGACGAATACCGCCTCCGCAACTGGCTCTGGGACCGTGCCCTCTCCGGCGACATCCTGGTCGAGCAGAATATTCATATTATCGATCTCTGCAACTGGATGGTCGGCGCTCATCCGATCAAGGCAACAGCCACCGGCGGACGCAACATCCTCACCCACTTCGGCGACTGCTGGGACAACTACCAGGTCGACTTCACCTATCCCGGCGACATCCATCTGTCTTTCTCGTCGACCCAGTTCGGTGTGGACGGCGTCTTCGATGCGGGCCTCAAGCTCTTCGGAGCCAAGGGTTCCGCCAGCGTGCCCTACTCCGGCCCGATACAGATCACCGGAAAGAACGAATGGGCCTGGCAGGATTCGACCGCAACCGCCGCCGGTTCCGGCAAATTCGCCGCCAACGGCGCTTTCAGCGACAACCTGGAATTCGCCGACCGCGACAAGGAACGCACGTTCATCGACAGCATCGTCTCCGGCAAATCCCACAACCAGATTGCCGCCGGTGTCGAAACCGCGCTGAGCTGCATGTTGGGCCGCATGGCTGGTCTTACGCACAACGAAGTCACTTGGGAAGACCTGCTGGCGCACGGGGAAACCTACGAACTCGGCTTCAACATGAGCCAGTTCGCCTGAAGCAGAAACAGAAAAGGGGCCGCTATTTGCTGCCGCGAAACAACGCGCTCAGGTTTGCGTCTCCCTCGCCGGAAGCGTACCAGGCAGCCCAATAGTACGGATGGCGGTAGCGCGGGTCGCGCACCAGCGACTGGCGCGCCGCCGTCAGCGCCTGCGGAACCGTGCGTCCCTGGGCCAGACCGCCATAAAACGCATCCATCATCGGCACCGCCGCGCCGGAGTCGATCTGCCAGCGCGTCGCCACCACATCCGGCACGCCCAGCGAAGCCAGCGTAGTGACAATGTCGCCCATCCCGTGGTCCCAGCCAGCCTCTTTCTTTCCGCTGGAGCAGGCCGAAAACACCGCCAGCCGCGCAGCCCTGGGCGGGTGCCTGCGCAGCAGATCGCTGTCCAGCCAGGGGGACGCGGCGGCACCCCCTGCCGGCTTGCCGCTGGCGCCCGTCTTCTCCGGGGCCAGCAGCAGCCGCGTGCTTCCCGCCCGCCCGGCTGCATGGCCGGCAAAGTGAATCGCCGCTGCCGTCGTCAGCCGCGCCAGAACCTGCGGTTGCGTCGCCCGGTCGCCGACCAGCAGGCCGGGGTCCCTGTCGAACCGCGCCACCGCCTGCGCCTCCTGCAACACCTCGGGCAGCAGTTGCGCCTCGCCCGCGGCAACCGATGCGCCAACCACCAGCGCTTTGCCCGCCAGCCCCGGTCCAGGGTGCGCCGGCCGCTCCAGCAGCAGCGCGGGCGACTCCTCGACATCCGCCTGGAGTCCTAAATCCCCCCCAGCCGTCCGCACCGAAGGCCAGGGCAGGTTTCCCAGCAGTGGATCGGGCTCAATCAACAAAGGCCCGGCGTTTGCGCCCGGCCGGCCGTCCCGGTCCACCGGGTTCACCGGGTCGATCAACAAATCCCCAACCCGGCGCGCCGCCTGGTCCACGGCATCCAGCGAGTTTTCCGGCGAGCTCACGGCCCGGTCCAGCCGCGCGGCTGCCGCCAGCACATCTTCCTTGCGCACCGCCACCTGCGTCCAGACCACGCCCTCCGGTGTGGCACGATAAAGCAGTACCCTGTCCGGCAAAACCACCTGGCCCAGCAGACGGTCGAAGCCTGGCCGCCGCACCGCCGCCGCGACTCTCGCCTGCAGGCAATCCAGCCGCTTGGTCGGGCAGGCAGCCAGTGGAACCCCCAGAATCCGCAGCCGGTACCGCTCCCAAAGAGCCAGCACCTGCTCGCCCGGCCGCCCCTGCGCCAGCCACACACCGGCCAGCACGGCGTAGAGGTCGCGATTCTGCTCGGCCTGGACAATGCTCTCCGGCCCGCCCCTGGCCCCCAGCCGCTCCTGCTCCAGCAGCGCCTCGCGCAAAACCGGCTCCGCGGCCTCGGGATGTCCCTGCTCCAGCGCCAATTGCCCCCGCGCCACGGCGTAGTTGCGCAGATGCACCGCGTTGTGCTCGCCGGCCATGTGTCCGAAGGCCTCGTCCAGCAGCCTTCCTGCCCGGTCCGGCTCGCGGCGCTCCAGGTAGACGCTGGCCAGGGCCGTTTCCACCTCCGCCAGGATCGCCTGAACGGACCTTCCCCCGCCATTGGCCGCCAGTTCGCTCTGCGCCGTGCCCATCGCCTCCCGCGCCTCGGCAAGCGAATCCGCGCGAATGGCCGCTACCGCCAGGTTGAGCCTGGCCGTGGGCAGCAGTTGCCGGTTCTCGGTCAGCTCCAGCGCACGCACATGTTCCCGCTGCAGCAGCAGGGCCAGCCGCGAGCGCGGCGTCGATTGCTCCACCTGTTCCAGCCCGCTCAGCGTGCCGGAAAGCCGTAGCGCCGGATAGTCGCCGGCGTAGAACTGGCGGAGAGTGGCCAGGTAATCCCGCCACGCGGCCTCCGCATCGCCCGCGTCCACCGCCGCGCCGCCGCGCATGTTCCGGATGCGCAGCTCCGCCAGGGCGTAGTGCCGGTCGTGCGCCAGTTGCTCGCCGCGTAAAAAGGAAGGATTGTTCTCCGCATCCGAACCCGGCGCAGGGTCGCAGTAGGCGTCCAGCGCCTGGTCCTGAGCCTGTATCCAGGCAAACTCCGAACCGGCGCCCAGCAGCTTGTGCGCCACGGCATAACAGCCGGCGTAGTTCGCTGTGGCCTGCAGCGCGTCGGCGCGCTCCACGTCGGCCCGGTCTCTCCCGGCCGAATTGTGAATGGCTTCAAACTGCCCGCTCGCGTCCCAAGCCTGCTGTCCGGCGGCAAGATAATCGCCGTGGGTAGAAGCGTCGATGGCCCCGGCAAGCGCGCGAATCGCCTGCGCGAATTTGGGGTCGGCTGGGGAAGGATTGGATTGAAGGATTGCGGAAGGAAGGAGACGGGTGAGCCAGGGGTCTTGATGGTTGCGTTCCAGGGAGGCGGCGAGGGCAGAGAGCAGGGCGCGGGCAGACGCGCACTCTTGCGTACACGGCGACCCGCGCGACTGAGCCGTGGCGGATTTTGCGGTTCGGGATGGATCGGGCGTAGTTGGGAAGGCCGCACTCAGCAGGCGTGGCAGCAGCGTGGTGGAAAGCTCCTCATCAATCGCGGCCAGTCCGGCCGGATCGGCGGCCAGCAGCCGCATCGCCTGGGGCGTGGCCAGGTGCTGCTCCATGCGGCCCTGGTGGGTTCTCAACTGGTTGAGCTTCTGCTCCAGCGCCGCCAGCCTGCGGCGGCCTTCGGCCAGCCAGCGGGAATCGCGCTCAAACCGCAGATAGCGGTTCCAGGTCTCCACCGCGTTCATCAGTTGGCCCCGGTCTTCCATGGCCACGGCCTCATTGAACAGCACAACCGGATCGCCGGGGGCCTGTTCGTCGGCGCGGCGCAAAAGATCCAGCGCCGTGGCCCGGTCGTTCTCGCTGCCCGTCGCCGTCCCGCGCTGATAGTAGGCGGAGGCGTCGTCGAGCAGCAGCGCCGCGCTCGCCGGCCCAGCAGCCACCAGCCGGTCAAGAATGTCCACGGCCGGATCGAACTTCTCCTCCAGCACGTCGGCGCGCGCCTCGAGTTCAAGCCAGTACGGGTCTTCCGGGGCAGCTTCAAGATGGCGTTCAATCCGCGCCCGCGCCTCCAGCAGTCTTGACGATTCGCGGCCCGTCGAGCCGCCGCGCAAATGCTTCTCCGGCGTCACATCGGCAAACCCCGCGCCCGGCACGCGCAGGTCGAAGATCCGCTCGTGACCGTAGGCCTCGGCCAGCAGGCGCTCCGGGTCGTTGGCTGCGCGCCACCAAGCGGTCAGCCCCGCGGCAGCCAGCAGCGATGCCGCCAAACCTGCCCCTATCCAAAGGGAAACACGGGCTTTGTGCTTCAACACCGCGGCGCGATGGGTGCGGGCAAGTTCCACCGCCAGCCTGCGCTGCCCCTCGGCAGAAGCCGTGGCCAGCCCGGCGATCAGCGCGTCTTCCTCGGGAGTTGGCTCGGCCTGCAACGCACGCAGCCGTCCCGCGCATACCCAGCACAGCGACGCATGCTCCAGCAGCGCGCTCACCTTGGCAAAATCCGCCGACCCCGGCTCCGCGGCCAGCAGCAAAGCCCACTCGCCCGGTTCCGGGCAAGTACCCGCGGAAGCACCCGAATACGCCCGATCCTGGTCCATCGGATCGGGCAGCGGGACACCGGCGCGGGCCAGCCTCTCCTGAATCAGCTCTTCCAATGCCCCGGCGAGTCTTTCCCCAGAGCTGTCTGGAGGATCTGCTGAATACGTGCCCGGTTTGAAGTCTTCTTTCATATCTACATCCTGTCTAACGGGTTCGGCGCGCATTTCCCTTTCACGGAATCGCAACATCGCTATCCGGTTTCCGGCTCAGGCCCCTGCTTCTTGGGCTCAACCTCAGTCCTGAGCCACGTCGTTACCCGCCGCAGCGCGCTTTCCACTCCCTTGGCAGTTAGCCCGGCAGCCGGAATCCGCGCAATCTCCTCGGCCGTAAATCCCTGCCGGTAATAAAGCCAGAAAAGCGTCCGGTCCCGCTCCGCAATGGTCTCCGGCGCCGACCGCAGCTTCCTGTCCAGTTGCGCAAACAGGGCCGATCGATGCATGCGGGACGCCGGATTGGCAGACTCCGCAGGCGTTTGCGCCTCTTCGTCCAGCAGCGGCATGGTCACCACTTTGCCGCCCCGCTTGGCCGAGTAGAGGCGACGGAAGTAATCGTTTGCCACCGAAGCGCAGATCAGGCGCAGCAGGCCGAAGAAGGAATCGTCCCCGCGGGGCTCGAACTCCCGCAGAATCCGCCGCTCCTGCTCGCACAGTTTCAGAAACACATCCTGCACAATATCGTCCACCATTGCTGAGGACGGATCGCCCACCCACATCCGGCTGATACGCAACGCCACCAGCGAGGCCAATGGCAGGCACCGGGACACAAGCTCCTCCCATTCCGCCGCGTTGGCGGAGTGGGCGCAGGCTTTTGCCAGATCGTTGACCGGACTGCGGGTCTCGTTCATTGCGCGGGACACCAGTTTATCGCACCCATGCGGCCACGGTTATTGCTTTGCAAGGAAAGAAGCCTTCAACGGTAACCGCCACACGCGAAAAGATTTCCCGGCTGTGCTAGTATCCCGCCAAGCGCCTCTATGCCATTCCCGAGGAGACCGGAATGCAAACCAACCTTCGCCCCATGTCGCTGGGCGAGATTCTGGACCGCACCGCACAGCTCTACCGCACCAATTTCTTCCTCTTTGCGGGCATCGCCGGCGTCTACGCCGGAGTCCTTCTGGTCCTGAATCTGGCGCAGATCGGAGCCCAGAACCTGCTGCTCTCCCGGCATATGACCCAGCAGCTCCCATGGGTCACGCTGGGCTTCGTCCTGGTAATTCTTCCCCTCATGTTCATCGCCGCCGGGGCAGCCGTGGCCGCCAACAACCGGGCCGTGTCCTGGGTGAACCTTGGCCAGCCGGCCACCATTCGCGGCGCCTACGCCAGCATTTTACCGCGGCTGGGCCGCTACCTGTGGCTCACCACCCTCATCGCGTTTTTCATCTACCTGCCCTTCGTACTGCTCTTCATTGGCTACTTCGTCTTCCTGTTCGGCTACGGACGCCCCCGCGGGCTCTTTGCCGGCGGCGCCGCGCAAAACGATCCCCAGGCCTTGATGGTCGTCGGCCTCGTCACCGTCGCCTTCTTCCTGCTGGCGGCCGCAGCCGTCGTCTATGCCATCGTCATGTTTCTGCGCTACTCCCTCGCCGTTCCAGCCGCGGTGGTCGAGGATCTCAAGGCCCGCCAGGCCATTCGCCGCAGCATCGAACTCAGCAAGGGATCGCGCGGCCGTGTCTTCGTTCTCATGCTGCTCATCCTGGTCATCGAACTCGGACTGGCTGCCATTACCCAGTCTTTCTTCGTTGTGGCCATGTTCGTTGCGGCACGCCATCACGGCACACTCCCGGTGTGGCTGCAGATTGCCCAGCAGATCGTCGCCTTCTTCACCAACAGCTTCATCGGACCCATGTATGCCACTGGCCTCACCCTCTTCTACTACGACCAGCGCGTGCGCAAGGAGGCATACGACATCGAGTGGATGATGCTCCAGGCCGGGCTCGTGGTCCCCGGTGCGCCACAGCCGCCCGACGCTGCGGCAGGCGATCCGCCCGCGGCGCAAACCCCACTCGCCCCCACCCCGGAAGACCCCGGCGAAGCCGGCATTGCAGCCCCACTGCCGGAGGACCATCCAACCGCGGATTGACTTCCGGCACGCCTGCAAGCGCATCCGAAATCGGAGAACGACCATGAGCGATCCTTACCTGCCCGTTCCGCCTCAACCGCCCACACCCGCAGTCTCGCCGTTCGGCGACGGGATTCCCATGACCTTCGGCCAGATCCTGGAGCGGGTCTTTCGACTCCTGCGCTCCCGCTTCCTCACCTTCGCGGCCATCGGCGCCATTCCCTTCGGCGCTTTGATTGTTCTCGATGCGGCCTTCTTCGCCGCACTCGCTCTTGCCGGCACCTTCCGGCATCCTCCCGTGCCGCCCGATCCCGCCACCATGCTCTGGATTGCCCTTCCTCTCTGCTTGCTCGGCATTCCCGTCGCGCTGGCCGTCTACGGGCTCTACTACGGCGCTTCCAGCTATGCCGCGGTGCGCGTCGACCTTGGACTGCCCGTCACAGCCGGCGAGGCCTTCCGCCATGCCTGGAGCCGGATGGGCCGGTATGTCTGGCTTCTGGTGCTGCGCAGCCTGATCGTCGCCCTCCCCATTCTGGTAATCGCCGTCGCCGTGGGCATTGGAGTAGCCCTGCTCGGCCTCGCTGCGCATCGCGACGCCAACCCCATCGCCCTGTTCCTGCTCATCCCGCTGGGAATTCTGCTGTACCTCTGCGCCATGGTCTATGCCGTGGTCATGAGCCTGCGTCTTTCCCTCGCCTTTCCCGCCTGCGTACAGGAAGACCTCACCGCCCGCCAGGCAATCCGGCGCAGCGGCGAACTGACGCAGGGCGCCAAGGGCCGCATCTTCCTCATGCTCCTGCTCATCTACGCCATCAGCTACGCCGTCGTCATGGTGGCGTACGTTGTCAGCCTGCTCATCTTTGCCGTGGCCGCCCTGGCCGGTTTGGCAAACATGCATGCGGCCACTCCGCTGGCCATCGGCCTGGCCGTGCTCGGTGCTATCGTCTTCCTGGTCCTGGTACTGTTATGGTCCGCCGCGCTCATGGCGGCCTACTCCATCGCCTTCGCCGTCTTCTACCGCGACCAGATCGTCCGCGAGGAAGGTCCGCCGCTCCCGCCCATGCTGATCGACGCGCGTGCCTGATAGCGCGGCGCATCTCCGTGCAGAGCCGCTGCCGCCCTCGCACGGCGAACCCTGCCCGCGCTCCGTTATCATCAGCGCAGAAGCCGTGCGGGAGAACAGCAAGAAGATCATGGAAGCCGTCGCACCCATCGCGATTCCATCTCTGCCCTGGAGCGGCCGGCCAATCGCCCACGCCGGAGCCGGGGAGGACCAGCCGTGACGCCGCTGCGCATCCTCTTGGGGATGGCTCTGGCGGCCGGCATGGCCGCGGTCCCGTCCTGCGCCTCCGTGCAGGGAATCGCCGATCCTTCCAGCCTGCCGGCCCAATCTTCGAGCAAGCCCCGCGATGCCTCGCTCGACCAATACCGCGCCCATCTCCAATCTCTCGCCGGCCTGGTCGACGCCTGCGCCAAAGCCCGCGACATGAAGACGTGCGACCCAGCCCAGGTGGGCGTGGACGATGAGGTTCCCGTATGGCAAGGCGCGCAGACGAAGCGCCGCCTGGTGCGCTACGGCTGGCTGCGCGTCTTGCTCTCGAAGGCCCAGGACGCGGACAAGGGTCAGACGCCCAGGCAGAAACCGGCTCCCTCCGCCGGCGCACCGCAGACTTGGGAAAATGTTCGACCCATTCCGCCCACCACCACCCAGCTTTTGGAGGACGCGCGAAAGCGTCTCGCCGCCGACCTGTCGCAGGCAAACCCCGAAACCCTCCCCGCCCCCAACCATGGCCCGGAGCACGCCGCCCTTCGCCAGGTGCTCGCCGGCCGCGAATATCGCAACGTGGAAGAGCCCGACGTCAAGGATTCGGCGCTCGAAAAGGTGGGCAACTGGCTCAACCGTCTGCTCGATCGCGCGGTCAAAGCCAGCGCCAATGCGCCCTGGCTCGGCCGCGCCCTGGTGTGGGGATTCATCCTCGCCGTCTGCGTCGCCCTGGTCTGGGGCCTGCTGCAACTGGAGCGCCGTTGGCGCGTCCGCCTGGTTCCGGAAGACCGCCGCCCCGCACCCGATGCGGCTTCGGCCATTCCCTGGCAGCTTTGGCTTGAAGACGCGCGCCGCGCCGCCTCCGCCGGCCAATGGCGCGAGGCCATTCACTTCCTCTACTGGGCCGCCATCTCCCGGTTGGAGTCCAAACGCCTGTGGCCGGCCGACCGCGCGCGCACCCCCCGCGAGTACCTCGCCCTGGTAGACCCCGAAGACCCGCGCCAGCCCGCTCTCGCCACCCTCACCGGCAGCTTTGAGCACGTCTGGTACGGCGGCCGGCCCGCCGAGGAAAGCGACTACCGGCGCGCCGAGCAGATTGCCACAGCCTTGATCGCAGGCGGAACTGCCGAGGCCTCCAGCGTCCCAGCCACGGAAGGCGGCCGTCCGTGAACTTCCTCTCCTCGCTCGACGCCAAAGATCGCCGCCTGCTGCTCTGGTCCCTGGG
>Ga0302320_10028014_pt1 | contig 10833 bp, 10 predicted proteins | sample Bog_T0_3_FD_202130 | JGI IMG/M metagenome (GOLD analysis project Ga0302320, IMG submission 202130) | Peat permafrost microbial communities from Stordalen Mire near Abisko, Sweden - Bog_T0_3 | ecosystem: Environmental > Terrestrial > Soil > Wetlands > Peat | place: Sweden: Abisko, Stordalen Mire... | reverse complement strand
CAGCAATAGGCTGCACCCCACCCAGTTGTTGAGTATCAATAGACCCAAGTGTAGCTAATTCTTGTTTCAATACTTCATCTACTTGGGCAATCAAATTCGGCGAGATAAAGTCTAGATTAGCTATTCTCAGCACAACCTCTGTCTGAATAGACTCAGGAAGACGTTTTAACACTTCACATTTTTTATTTGATTCAAGATAGGCAAGAATCAAAGCCACAGTCTGAGGATGTTCATTGACCAAAAAATTCGCTAAAGTTCTTGGATCTACTAATTCAAGTGCTTCAAGAGTTCGGCTACCTTCCAAAACTGAGAGTTGACCTAAGACAGTCTTAGCTCGGTCCTCTCCTAAAGTAGTCAATACAAAGTCTCGACCTTGGGCATGTCCGAAAATGAGAATGTCTTCTTCTGCAATCTCAGTATAAAATGCCTCTAAGACACTTTTTACAGCAGGAATAGGGACCTTTATAACATGTCCCATGGCAGCCACGAGCCTTTTTACGTCATTGTCTTTCATTTTCTTAAAGATCTGAGCCGTCACCTGATTTCCCAAAATATTGAGAAGCAAAGCGGATCGTTCCAGTCCGGTCATGCTATCAAAATCATCATAGGCCATTGAAAATCCTCACGCAGTTGCCGCCTTTTCTTTACCTTTGGAGCGATCGTCCTGTTTAGATTCGGATGGACGCTTTTTAAGCTCACTGTGTAGCCAATCCTTTAAAATAAGCGCTGCCTTATGGGGATTAGCATCAACTAAAGAAATAATTTTTTCCTTAATCATCTCTCCTTCTACCTTCGCGGGATCGACTGATTCAGGCAAAATAGGAATCACTTCTTCCATGGCTGGTAAATTAGTATTCTTTTGCAATCGCTCAAGCTCTTCAATGGTTTGAGGTAAAAAGGTATCAACGCTTTCAGTAGTGCTGTCAGTCAACCATCGAATAAAGGGTCGCACCACAAATAGGAAAAAGAGTAACACTGTCAACCCAATGAGACTATAAAGAACAAGGTTTTGAATATAGCTTTTCTGATCTTTATCTGCCACGACTCGTTGGGCTTCTTCAAAATCAGTTTGCGAGAATTCAATATTTTTAACCTCAAGTGTATCGCCTCTCTTTTTATCTAAACCGACTGCACTAGAAGCGATTTGCTCAAACTCCTTAAGTTTTTCTGGAGACCAATCCTCATTCTTAGTAATTACTTTTCCATCTTTTTCTTGAGTCTTAATTTTCTTACCATCAACGACAACAGCAACAGACAAGCGTTTAATAGCTCCCATTGATTTTGTGGTTTTGCGAATCGTTTCTGGAATTTTATAGTTAGTGACCTCATTATTTTTATTAGTCTCTGTTCTCACTTCAGAAGAACTAGCCTGCGGCTGCCCTGGAGCATTTGAATTATTTCCAGTAACACCGTAAGGCCCAGGCCTTGTTCCATTCATACTGTCATTGTGCTTTTCTACAGACAAAACAGCAGCGCCCTCAGAATCATATGTGGTCTGAGTCTCATGAACTTGTGAAAAATCAAGATCGGCAGTAACAGTTGCTACAACTCTCCCATCTCCCACAATTCGACTCAGCATCCCCTCCACTCGTCTCTCCAAATCCAACTGAACTTTCTCCTGAAAATCCAGCTGGCTTGCTGTTGCCGAGGCCAAGGGATCGGCCTGGTTTTTAGACAACACCTTTCCATCTGAGTTCATGATCACGACATCGTTAATTTCAAGACCTTCAACAGCTCTCGCAACCATATTACCAATGCCATAAACCTGCTTATCAGACAAAACAGTCCCAGGATCTAAATCGACTACCACCGATGCAGTTGCTTTTTTCTGATCCTCAACAAAGGTACTTTTTTGTGGAAGAGCCAGATGTACCCGTGAGCGACGCACGCCTTTAATAGTATTGATCGTCCGCATGAGCTCACCTTCCTGAGCTCTTTTTTGATTAATTTTTTGAACAAAACTGGTAGCACCTAAAGATTGCTTGTCAAATATTTCGTATCCCACGACGCTAGACTGAGGCAAACCCATCGTTGCCAGCTCAAGCCTTAATTCATAGATGCTCTCTGGAGGAATTGAGATATTTTTTCCGCTTGGATCAACAACAAACGGAATGTGCTTTTCACGAAGAATCCTAATAATACTTGTAGAATCTTCTACATTTAAGTTGGACATCAGTGGAACATAAGTTTTATTTCCTGCCCAAATAAACAGAGCAGCACCTGCTGCAATTATTACTAAAACAAGACCTAAAAGGGCCACCTTTCTCATCGGACTGAGGGCCCTTAAAAAATCTCTGATCTGAGTAAAATTTCTACTAAAAATTGAGTTCAATCAACCCTCGAAATCCTAAACCTGCATACGCATAATTTCACGATATGCATCTAGTATTTTGTTTCGTACTTGCATCATGAGTTTCAAAGATGTATCCGCACGCTCAATAGTTAACATGGTTTCATGGATATTCTTATTTCTTCCAGCTACCAATTCTTTAATCGAAGCATCTGCTTGAGCTTGATAGAGATTCACTTTTTCTAAGGAATCTTTAAGAATATCCGAAAATGTTGCACCACTCCCTGAGGAAGAAGAGAGACTACTGTCACCATGTTTCAACTCTGGAGATGACGAAAGCCCCTTTGTCTCAGATGTTCCAGTAAACAGTTTTTCTATATCTCCTGTTTGAACAATTCTATTTAGATTTTCAACACTTAAATTGGCCATCTATTATCTTCCAATTTCCAATGCTTTCTGAGCCATCGATTTGGCAGCACCCATCGCTGTAACATTCGCCTCATAGGACCGCTGAGCACTAATCATATTTGCCATTTCTTCGACTGGGTTAACATTTGGCATCGCAACATATCCATCTGCGTTTGCATCTGGATGTTGCGGATTGTACACCATCCTTGGAGCACTTTTATCCTCTGCAATTTCGGCTACCTGTACACCTTGGATATTTTCATCCATAGCATTTTGCAAAATCTCTCCAAAATTTTCTCGATCTACCTGTGCAGTAAAAACAGGATCTTTTCTGCGATATGGCCCATTTTTTTCACCTACCCCATGGGTGGTCTCAGCATTAGCAATATTGCTAGAAATTGTATTCATTCGTTTAGTCTGAGCATCAAGCCCGGACGCACTGACCCTCATTGAGGAAAAAAAATCCATTAGTGATTACCCCCACCCTCTGATATTGCATATTTCAACATACCCAACTTCCTTTTCATCATTTCAGCTGATGCATCATATAGAATTTGATTTTCAGCCATTTTTGCCATTTCAGCAGAGCGATCCACCGTATTTCCATCCAGAGATTCAACTCCATTGGGGTCATCATAAATTTCTGGAGGAACTGGGTCAGAGGCTCGATGAATAATGTGCCCTGGATCGCTCTCTGAAGGCTGTACCTGATTTCCAACTCCCAAGGCATCTCTTAACGCTGCCTCGAATTCAACGGCCTTTGCCTTGTACCCGGGAGTATCTGCGTTAGCAATATTTGAGCTTATTACGTTCTGATTCAATAATCTTAGATTCAGAGACGTATTTAGCGCACCAATAACTGGATCAAACCCACCATCATTCATAATATTTATTATATGTATTATATATAATTTTTATCTATAGGTATATTTTACCTATACCTGTATCCCTAGCCTCTTGTAGTCTGCAATTTTGTTCCTGAGAGTTCTTATTGAGATACCTAGTGCTTTGGCAGTGTGGGTTCGATTTCCTTGATGATACTGCAGCGCATCAAGAATTACTCTTCTTTCGATATCATCCAGGGTCTTGCCTGGAATCCATTCGGTTCCTATTCTACCAACAAAGTCTTTATTCTGATCGGCTGAATTTCTACGTTCGATATGAATATCGTTGACACCGATTTCTTCAGCTTGACTGGTGATTACAGCACGTTCGATCACATTTTCAAGTTCTCTTACATTTCCTGGCCACTGATGGGACTCTAGGAGGGCTAGAGCTGCTGCAGAATACTTACTTACTTTTTTTCCATTTTTTTCAGAATATTTTTTCATAAAATCAAGAGATAATAGACTAACATCTCCGATTCTTTCTCGAAGGGGAGGAAGAGTAAGATTGACTACATTAAGTCGATAAAATAGGTCTTCCCGAAAAGTCCCCTTCTTGACACAGTCTGCAAGAACCCTATTGGATGTAGCCACAATTCTAACATCCACAGCTACTGGTCTACGTCCCCCTATTCGATCCACCTCTCCTTCTTGAATCGCCCTCAGAAGTTTTGCTTGAAGCCTAATTTCCATTTCGGAAATTTCGTCCAATAGCAGGGTTCCTCCATGAGCCATCTCGAATTTCCCTGCTTTGCTATTGACAGCCCCAGTAAAAGCTCCACGCTCATATCCGAAGAGTTCTGACTCAAGAAGGTTGTCTGGAATCGCTGCACAATTAATCGCAACAAATGGTCTAGCACTACGAGAGCTATTCTCATGAACTAAATTCGCCATGAGCTCCTTGCCTGTTCCACTTTCACCCTGAATGAGTAAAGTCGCTTTACTTTGCGCTACTGTTTTAGCTAATTGAATTACCTCTCGCATCCTACGATCCGTAGTCAGTATATCAGTCATGGTTGCCCTCCTTGGCATTGGTTAAAGACTGTTGAGTTTGTTCACTGGCCAGAGTTTCTACAGCCAGCTTTTTCCAAAAGGAATCATCGTCATTTTTTCGATTTGTTTGACTTAACTTTTTGAGAGTCTCTTGTGCTTTTTCGTGAAACAATGGTGTTCCTACTTGAATGAGTGAATGAGCATAACCATAAAGAATTCTCCCGCTATTCAAACCTTTATCCATAGCGCGCGAGTAAGTCGCAGCAGCATCGCCCCATTTTTTCATTCCTTCAAGAATTTCTGTTTGACAAAGCAAAAGGGATTGAAGACTTGGAACTTCAGGAATACCAATTACACTTTCTTCTGACTTGTTTTTGGCTTTATTTTTTGACTTAGAATGCCCTTCATGCAACAGTAAATTTTTTTCAATATTCTGATAGTGACTCAATGCAAGCTGATCTTCGCCAATCCTGTGTTCCAATGACGCCAGCCAAGCATCCATTCTCACACTAGATTTTAAGAGGTTCGCTTTTAAAACATGACCCAGAGCATCCTTAACATGCCCTTGCAGTTCATCAATCATGGCCATAATGAGTTCTTTTGAATAGGTGTATGGAGATTCATCCATCACCTGCTCTAAAAGAGCTCGAATCTGATCCAAATCTTTGGACTTTGGTTCAAGTTTGGATTCGGTTACAGATACCCACATTGCCTTGGCCTCAGTAAACAACTGCTCTGATTTCAGCAATTTGTCCTCGATATCCTTGCCATCCTCAATGGATTCAACTGCTGTTTTATATGCTGAAACCAACTCACTCGCAAATTTGCCCAAACCTAAATCCGAGGCTGCCTGCGATAACCTGAGAATGTACTGAACATCGTTTTTTTCTGATTTTGCTTGTTGTGGAATGAGAGAGTAATTTGCACTGTAGGCAGATAGAGCTTCATATTTTTTCCCTTGATCTAGAAGGCCTGTAATCATTTTTTTAAAGAAGTCATTTGCCACTTGAGTTAAAATCTTCTTTAGCAACCCTGCTTTAGCATTCTGAAGTTCACCAATGGCAGCATTAGATATGTCTTCTTGTGATCCTAGATGAATGAGCGTTCGAACACGTGAAAGCGCTCGAAAATCTTGATAGTTTTTTAGAACTACATCTCCGTCACCCTCAAACTTTGCCGCCTCGCCTGAAAAAAATCTTTCAGCCGATTCCAGGCTAAATCCGCCATGATCTCCACAGGGAAGTAGGCGTACTCTAGCCAATGTTGCTCCTGCGCTCAGTGGGAAGTGATTAATAGTTTGATAATACCAGTCTCTTGCCGCAGCAGTGCTCTCAGAACTTGCGCTTTTTCTCGCTTGAATTTCCCCCAATCTAAAACTTGCTCTCCAACCAGCTGGGTACCTAGGATACAACTCCAAAAATTCCTTCATAACTTCCGCTGAACGATCATACTGTCGCAGCTGGTAAAACGCTTCGCCCCAGTTCAAATAAAACGCAGGAAATTTTTTTGTAGTATTTTTAAAATATTCAAATCCTCGCGAGTAGGCAGCAAGTGCTTGTTCATACTGAAATCTTTGCATGTAAAGATCCCCAATTCGCACAGTTGCCTCCGCTTTAGACAGTTCATCAGGAGCATGATCCATAACCCAAAGATACTCTTTGGCACTTCTTTCAGCCTGTTTTAGCGTATATAGACATTCTGCAACCCCTAGATGAAACACCCAACTCAGTTTTGCGTCAGGATAGCGCTCAATAAGGCTTAAAAATGTTTCTAATGCTGCAAGAGTTAGCCCTTTTTCCATCTGTTTGGCTGCCAGAAATAAAGAAACATGAAAAACAACCAGTGAGTCTTTCACTTCGACGAGAAGTTCTTTTAAAACGCTTTCCCCCTCAGCCTGAAGCCCTAGCTTCAGCAAAGCATTCCCCCTTAAAAATTTCATTTCTACCCGATGGTCAGATTTAGGAAATTCCTCCTGAAGAAAATCAAGGGCACGAAGGGTTAATGCGGTTTTTCCTTTTTCATAGAAATTAAGTGCAACTCGAACCAGTTGAGCTTCTCTTGTTTTTTTCAATGGACGGTAGTAGGAAAAATTGACATCCGCAGTAGTCACTGAGAACCAACGTGAAAAATCTATTTTTGGATGATGAGGGCTAAACTCTAAAAAGAAGTCATTGGTTTCACTAAGTGTTTCACTGCAAAATCGAAGGGAGTTCTCCGCCTCCCGGCGCCTCTTTTCCGTGGCCAAGCGCCGATCTACCTTATTTTTTTCATCGTCACGCGTTTTCTTCAGTAACGCAGCTAACCTTGCTTGCCTTTCATTCACTTTGAGCTCAAGCACGGTAGGTCCTGCCTTCACCCAAAAATCGACGACATAAGAAGATGAAGGCCACTTATCACGATATTCAAAATGCTCCATCTGAGGATGCGCTAACTTCAAAGTTCCGGATGGAAATTTCCACTCCCCTGCAATGAGCACCCCAGCCTGGTTTTCTTTGATCTGAATATTTTTTACCCTGGAATCGGACAATTCTCCCATTGGGCCACCCAAATCAAATAGACTCACCCCTTTTAAAAGAAGCCGAAAGCCCTTGGCCAAATTTTTCCATTCTACGGAAACTGCCTCATCGATAGGCACACGGATTCGACTGTGAGTCTTAAAGGTTTGAAGCTGTAGAGGGCTACGATTTTCTTCAAACTTGGTAGGTGCTGCTCCTGCCTCGTCCTGGTAGATCACAAAAATGAGGCCGCATATGCCCATCCAGGACAACAAACGAGTTGAAATTTGACTTGAGAGCTTCCTGCTCACATTCACAAGCTATTTACTTAAGCAAACCTGATGCCAAGCTAATCATTCTCAGTAAAACTCTTCAAAGTCTCCGGTAATCTTATGATCATGCTAGGTAATTTCAGACTCGGTCAAAATGGGATCGGCGAAATTGAACTGAACCTTTTTCGACCTATCGTCAGAAAACACCACGATAGATGCCGAGTCTTTGACAGTTTAAATTATTTATAGTGTTAAAGATATTCATTTCTTGAACGCAATAGGCGATAAGAATAGACTAGAACTTATCCTGTATGTAAGGAACTTAAATGAAAAACTCAAATCTTGGGTTGTTAGCGCTATTGATATTTACCTCAAGTGGGTGCAGCCTTTTATTTGGAAATATCAAACCCACAGAGGAAAAATCAAAGAACTACGGAATCTTAGATCTTTCTTTGAGTTTTTCTCCATCCCCAACTCCTAGCCTTGCTCAGCCTTCTCAAGGCCATTCCGAATGGGTAAAATTGGACCAGAAGATGTCCACAGAACGGGAAGAAACCCAGGGTCTTGCTTCGGAACTATCTGGATCTGGAATTTCAGACGTTGCTTATCAATCAAAAGAAACTGCATCTATTATTTCCCTGAATTCAGCTTGCAAAACATACGCTCTCCAAGCAATGGATAAAAAAGAAACCCTGGAGTCGCTTACTCAAGAATTACTTCTAGGAATTAGTGAAATTACATTGAAAGAAGAAAGAAATTTAACCATTGACCAAATCCCTGCATTAGAGACAACAACAAAAGGGAAAATCCGCCAAGAAAACATGATGTTAAGAACCGTTGTCCTGAAGCGTTTGAACTGCGTTTATGACTTAATGTATGTGGCTCGTCCCGAAAGTTTCGATAAGAATAGAGATGACTTTTCTCGCTTTGTCTCCTCCCTCAAGTTAAGGTAGAGTTTTAGAAATGGTTGAAACTGTTCAAGAAAAAATTTCATCAGGATTCTTTCATGTTTTAGGCCTTGTGATTCAGCGTTTAGGAACGAGAATCTTGAGCATGTTGCGCTTTACAGGTGGGTTTAGCTTACTTTGCTATCAAATCGCCAAAGAATGTTTCTATCCTCCGTACTACTGTAAATTGGTCCTAGGCCAACTAATTGCTATTGGTACCCAATCCTTCTTATTAGTAGCTGTTACTGCACTGGCAACAGGATCAGTCATGGCACTACAGTTTGGATATGGATTAGCCAAATTTGGAGGCAAACTTTACGTTCCAAAAATTGTTGCCCTTGCCATCTTAAGGGAAATGGGTCCTGTCTTTACCAGCTTATTGGTTGCCGGCCGAATCGGATCTGGAATCGCCTCTGAAGTAGGTTCAATGAAGGTCACCCAGCAAATTGACGCAATTCGAGCTTTGGGAACAAGCCCCATCAAGAGAATCGTCATTCCAAGACTACTAGCTAGTTTAATTGCTCTTCCCATTCTGACGCTCTTTGCTGACTATATTGGCTTGTTTGGCGCTATGATCGTTTGCATGAATGAGTTAGCAATAAATTCAGAATATTTTATCACAAAATCAATTGAATCACTTCGAATGTACGATTTATTGACTGGAATGGCAAAAACTATGTTTTTTGCTTTTTTTATTTCGGTTTCTGCATGCTGGAAGGGATTAAATACTGAAGGAGGCACGCAGGGAGTAGGAAACTCAACCACTTGGGTAGTGGTTACATCCAGTATTTTTATAATGATTAGTGATGTTTTCCTCACTAAATTTTTTATTCTCACAGTATATCCAAAATATTAGGAGATTCTGAAATATGCCGGCTCCGCTTCCCACAGTTGCACTGGATGTTCGAAATCTTCATAAAGCCTTTGGAGAAAAAGTCGTCCATAAAGGTGTTTCTTTCCAACTCTTTCAAGGAGAAATTTTGGGCCTTTTTGGCGGTTCAGGCACCGGAAAAAGTGTCATCTTAAGATCGATCATAGGACTAGAACACCCAGATCAAGGAGAAATTGTTTTTGAAAATCAAAATCTAGTTAACTTTGATGAAAAGGACCTTTTTAAGATCCGAACCCAAATCGGGTATGTTTTTCAAAATGGAGCCCTTTTTGATTCACTCACTGTAGAAGAAAATCTAGCTTACCCGCTAATTGAGCACTCCCGCTTAAGCGAGTCTCAAATCCATAAAAAAGTAAATGCAATGCTAGAACTCATTGACATGAAAGGAAGCAATAATCTTTATCCCAATGAGCTCTCCGGAGGAATGCAAAAGCGTGCTGGACTGGCGCGAGCCACTATTTTGGAACCTCAAATCATTCTATTTGATGAACCCACAGCAGGCTTGGATCCGGTTAATACAAAAAGACTGTTAGACAACATTAAAAAACTGAAGAAAAAAGGCATGACTGGAATTTTTGTGACTCACGATATTCCAAGCGCTTTTGAAATAGCCGATAGAATTGCTATTTTATATAGTGGAAAAATTTATATTATCGATACAGTAGAAAACATAAAAAAATCAAAAGATCCCTTAGTCTGTTCATTTATTAGCGGTGCTTTGGGCAATGATAGTTAATAAACGGGAAGTAAAATCAAAAAGGACTTGATGTATGCGAAAACAATTTGAGATAGAAATAAAAGTTGGTATATTCGTGTCCACTGGAATTACCCTGATCATGTTTTCGATTTTGGCCTTAGGTGGAAATTCATTTTTCAATAGCAGTAATCACTACACCGCGCACCTCAATAACGTCGATGGTTTGGTTTTGGGAGCAAAAGTTACCCTAGGAGGTGTTCCAGTCGGAACAGTCAGATCGATTGATTTTGACTACGAACACAGAAACGTGCAAATTGAGTTTTCCGTTGCAAAAAAATCAAGTAGTTGGATTCGAAAAAACTCTACGGTAGAAGTAGCTACCCAAGGAGTACTTGGCGATAAATACCTCAGCATTAATGTAGGCGGCGAGAACTCTCCTATCATTGCCAACGGAGATGATATTCCAGTTCATCCCTCTAAAGACTTAAACCAATTCATCAGCAGGGGTGATCAACTGATGATTTCTTTGAATAGCATTGCCGTGAGCCTGGATCATATTTTAAAGGGTTTTGAGACAGAGAATAGGAGCGAAATTTTCTTCAAAGGATTGACTAGTACTGTAAAAAATCTCAGCTCTGCTTCAGAAAAGGTAAATCAAGAGTTAGACCAAATTCATCTTAAAAAGGCGATCACCCAATTAAGCCAAATCTTTGAAAAGATCAACAATGGAACTGGAACCGTGGGCGCACTGATTAATGACCCAGGACTCTATGATCAGCTCAAAGCCCTTTTGGGCGGGGCGAATAGAAATCGTATTATTCGCAATTTAATTAGACAAACCATTAATAAATCTCAAGAAGACTCTAGCTCTTCAGACAAAGGAAAGCCTGAGACAGAACAGGCTCAGTAAGGTAATTACTTATAAAGCTCCATCATCCTCTTTTGTCACCGAGGG
>Ga0302320_10028013_pt1 | contig 10833 bp, 8 predicted proteins | sample Bog_T0_3_FD_202130 | JGI IMG/M metagenome (GOLD analysis project Ga0302320, IMG submission 202130) | Peat permafrost microbial communities from Stordalen Mire near Abisko, Sweden - Bog_T0_3 | ecosystem: Environmental > Terrestrial > Soil > Wetlands > Peat | place: Sweden: Abisko, Stordalen Mire... | reverse complement strand
TCTGCGCGGTCGACACCATCGGCCTCTTCCAGATCGAGTCGAGAGCCCAGCAGCAGGCGCTCCACCAATCCCAGCCACGGGAATTCAACGACCTGGTGGTCCAGGTCGCCATCATCCGGCCCGGACCCATCCAAGGGGATGCCGTGAACCCTTACCTGCGCCGACGGCAGGGGCTGGAGCCGGTCAGCTACCTCCATCCCAGCTTAGAGCCAATTCTGTCGGAAACAAAGGGGGTCATCCTCTACCAGGAGCAGATCCTGCGCATCGTCATGGAGCTCGCCGGCTACAGCGCCGGTGAGGCCGACCGTTTCCGGCGGGCCATGAACCGGCACCGCTCGCGGCTCGAGATGCAGTCGCTGCACGACGACTTCGTCCGTCGCTGCGCGGAGCACGGCGGTCTCGACTCCGGTGTTGCCGAGAAGCTCTTCCGGAGCGTCGCCGGCTTCGCCGCGTTCGGCTTCTGCAAGTCGCACGCCGCCGCCTTCGCCCGGACCGTCTACGAGACCGCCTGGCTGCGCCTGGAGTACCCGGCCCACTGGCTCTGCGCCCTGCTCAACGCGCAGCCGATGGGCTTCTACCACCCCTCGGTGCTGGTTGACGACGGCAAACGCCACGGCATCCGCACCCTTCCCGTCGACGTCACTCGCAGCCGTGCCCGCTGCGGCGTGGAGAGGTTGGAGGAACCTGGGTCAAGCCAAGCCTGGGCGCTCCGTCTCGGATTCAACTACGTCGCCCGGCTCGGTCCGGCGGGACGGGCGGCCTGCGAGGCGGCCGTCGACGCCGGCGCCAACGGTTCGGTGGGGGAGTTCTGGCGGCACACCGGGCTCACCCGGCCGGCGATGGAGCAGCTGGTCCGCTGCGGGGCCTTCGACCGCGTCTATCCCGGACGTCCCCGCCGTGAGCTGCTCTGGGAGCTGGTCGGGGTGGAGGGCTCGCTGCCGCCCCGCCGCCCTGCCGGAAGCGGTAGCCGTCCGGCTGCGACGCCGGGACCTCCGCGGGGACGGGGTCACGTCACCGCCGCTCCCCTGGCCACCGTCCCGCCGCTCGGGCCGCTTCTCGACCTGCCCGCCCCGGCCCCGGAGCTGCCGCCGATGAGCGAGCGCGACCGGGTTGCCGCCGACTACGCGGTCCTTGGGGTGAGCACCGGGCCACACCTGGTCAGCCTGCTCCGGCCCTCCCTGGACGCCCTGGGCTGCGTTCCGCTGGCGAGGGTCGCCGAGCTCCCTGACGGGTCACGGATCACGGTTGCCGGGCTGGTGATCGCCCGGCAGGCCCCGGTCTCGGCGAAGGGCTTCCGCTTCTTCACGCTCGCCGACGAGGGCGCTCATCTCGACCTCATCTTCCGGCCGGAGGTCGCCAGGCGCACCCGCGTCATCGCCAATGCCAGCCCCCTGCTGCTCGCCGAGGGGACCCTGGAGGTGAGCTCGGGGCGCTGCAATCTGCTCGTCACCTCCGTCACCGCCCTGGACGGCGACGGCCATCCGAGCACCGCCGCGCCTCGGGATGACCTGCCCGCGTGGCCCTCCGCTTCGCACGACTTCCACTGACGGCGGGCCGATGCGAGCCCAGGTAGCGGTGGTCGTTGGGCGCATGCGGTAGGGCGTTCTGGAGCTTCCGAAGCTTTTGTCTCACGCGGGTAACGCAGTGACCCCATTGCTCCGATGGGGGCGGTTCACGCTTTCGCACCCAGTAGCCTGCAAGTACATTCGACCCGTCATGGGGAGGAGGCAGGAACGTGGTGTCACAGCAGATCTGTCCGTCGTGCGCGACCGCCAACTCGACGTACGCGTCCGTGTGCAGAAGCTGCTCTGCGCCACTCACTCCCCGGCCCCCGTCCAGCGATGAACCAAGTGGTTTCGCCGTGTACGGCAGGGACGGAGGGAGCGCCGCGCCGGCCCCCGCGATTCCTCCGCTGCCGGCGTCACTCGACTTTCAGGCGGGTCCGCGCTCCGCGTCCGGCGAGGAGGGAGGGTGGCCGGCTGAGCGCCTCTCGGTGAGCAGCCACCAGGTGTGGGCGTCCAACGGGTGGACCGGGGTGCCCAGAATGCAGCCCCACACCCCCCGTGCTCACGTTCCCCCCGTGTGGGGCCCGCCCCCGGCACCGGGACCCATGCGCTCCGATGGCCGCTCCGCGGCTCCGGCACTCACCGCCTCGGCCTTCCCTCCCGCCGTCCCACCGCCGGCCCCTCGGGCTCCGATGGCCTTTCACCTGGACGGGGGCGCGGGACCCGCACTGGCCATCGAACCGCGGATGTCCGCCCCCACCAGCCCATCTGCGCCGCTCGCCGGAGCCACCACCGCTCTCGCTTCGGACGCGCTCGCCTCGCCGGACGCCGGCGGTTATGGCTGGGGCGTTCGCGAGCAGAGGCCATCGATGTACTCGGCCTGGACCCCCCCCATCCCGGCGGCAGCCGGCTCGCCCGGCGGACGCTCAACCGGCGCACCCTCCGCGGGCGGCGCTGACGCCGGTGTCGGGATGCATCCCGGGTACGACCACCCAGCCCAGCCGGTCGTCACCGCACCACGGGTGGGGCGGTCGCGCACCGTCCTCCGCACCCTCGTCCTGCTGATCTTCGTCGCCATGGTCGCGGCCGGCGCCTTCCTCTACCTGAGCAGGTAGGCGGGCCCGGGTCGGTGAGACAGGGCGGTCCGGGCCGCCCCCGGGGCGTAGGATCGCTGACGTGACCGAGGGAGCCTGGGGCGTGAGCCGGCTCGCCGCCTCCGCCGACCGCCGGCGGATCGCGATCATCGGCCTGCGCGGTGTGATCGGCGGGGCGGTGAGGACCGATGAGACTCTCCGGAGCCTCGGTGAGGCCCGCCGCAATCCGAGGGTGCGAGCGGTACTCCTCGAGATCGACTCTCCGGGGGGCAGCGCGACCGAGTCCGAGGCCCTCTACCTGGGCGTGCGCAGGCTGGCACGCGAGAAGCCGGTGGTCGCCTGGATTCGCAGCACCGGAGCGTCCGGTGCCTACTTCGCGGCCTGCGGAGCCAGCCGCATCCTCGCATTCCCCTCGGCGATCGTCGGCTCCGTTGGCGTGATCTCGGTGCGACCGGTCGCCGTGGAGGCGCTGCGCCGGCTCGGGGCCTCCGTGCAGGTCACCAAGACGGGGCCGTTCAAGGATCTGGGCGCCCCCTGGCGGGAGCCCACCGAAGAGGATCAGGGCAAGGAGCGGGCGCTCGTCGACGCCATCTTCCACCGCTTCACGGGAGCCGTTGCCGACGCCCGCGGCCTGGATGAGGCGCAGCTCGCCCGGGTCACCAGTGGAGAGGTCTGGCTCGGCACCGAGGCGGTGACCCTCGGCCTGGTCGACCGCGTCTGCGAGGACGAGGAGGAGGCGCTCCGAGAGGCCCAGCGGCTCGCCGGCCTGCCTCACCGGCGGATCATCCGCATGGGCCCGCGCCGAACCGTGCTTCAGCGCCTCGGAGTCCCGGGAGCCGGGATGGGGCCGCCCGGGGTCCGCTGGATCGCCGAGATCGAGGGCTGGCTCCGGGCCCCGCGGGCGACGCTCTGATCCGGCGCCATCCCCCACGGGGGACGGCGCCGGATCACATCGCGATCAGACGGATGGGGATCGGCGGCGGCGGATGACGCCGGTCGTCACCCCTGCCCCGAGCAGGCCCAGGCCGCCGAGGGTGACCAGCACCCCGGCCCCGATGAGGGGGGAAGTCCCGCCCGCACCCGTGGAGGGCACTGCGGTCGTGGTTGCGGTGGTGGCTGCGGGGGTGGCCGTGGGGGTCGGCAGTGACGCGGCGGAGATGCAGCCTGAGGCGTTGATGGTGTCGCCGATCAGTGTGACGGTACCCGTGCCGGCCAGCACCCGTCCCGCCACCGTGACAGCAGAGCCCACGGTGATCGAGGTCGACGCCATGACCGTCCCCATGAAGGTCGGGCCGTTCAGCGTCGCTGAGCTGCCCACCTGCCAGAACACATCGCACGGCGAGGCGGTGCCGGTCACCACGCTGCTCGTCCCCATGGTCAGGCTGGACCCTGTTTGGAAGATGAACACGCCCGTCCCGTTCAGGGTGAGCGTGCCGGTCAGGCTCATCGCACCATCATTCGCGGTGCCTAGGGTGTTGCCCGTCTGGTACACGCCCGAGGTCAGGGTGAGCCCAATGAGGTCTCCGGCGGTGGTACCTTCCTGGGTCGCCGGACCCTCCCCCGTCGCCGCCTGGCCGTACGCGGTGGTCAGATCGTTCTTGGCCCCGAGCGCGACGCTGTCGGCGTCGAAGGTGGTGTAGGGGGCCTCGACGAGGCCCGGTGGGAAGCCGGTGATCGACGGAGTGGGGTAGGTGCCCAAGTCCCCGGAGACGGTCGAGGAGCCGGTATTGGTGACACCGGCACCCGCCAGGACCGCGAAGGACGTGGCCGTACCGAGACTAACGGTGGTTGCTGCCAGAACAGCCAACCCGCCGAAGGTCATCAGGATGGCGGCGGCTCCCATTCCCAATGCCGCCCCGCCCCAACGGGCCAGCCGGCCCGTGGCCGATCTCGAACGTCTGCTGTCAGGAGTAGCCATCTATGGCCTCCAGGAATGGCTCAGGAAAGGCGCTCCTGGTGCCGGAACATCCCATGCTACCCCGCCTCACCCCATCCCTCTGTACGCTGGCGGACACCTTCACTGATGGTGGAGGAGGGGCCGGGGACAGTATTCACGCGCGTCGCAATGCTCACCCGGTCACCGGCGCGTCTGTCGCACTGTCCCCGGTCCGCTCACCCCGGCCCGTCTCAGGGGCCTGAGGGTCGCGGGCGACGGGCAGCGCGAGACCGGCACGGGCAAGCGCGTCGGCCAGCTCACCCACGGCGTGCAGGCCGATCTCCAGGTCGGAGGCGTCGAACGGCCGCGTGGAGCGCCTCTCGCAGACCACGATGCCGGTGAGCCGCTCCGCATCGACCACCGGGAGCAGGAGATGCGAGGTGAGGTCGATGCCCCGGCGGCGCTGCGGACGGTGAGAGGCACTCTCGGTCCAGATCGCTCCCCGGCGGCTCTGGCGCACGCGCGCTAGCAGCTCGGCGGGGACGGTCGAGCTGGTCATCGCCGCGCCGGGAGGGAGGGCGATGGCGCGGTCGGCCGAGACCGCCCGGGCCAGCCGGTTGAGCCCCAGCCGCACTGCGGTGTCGACCGCGACCTGTCCCCAGATCGTCGGCGCGAGGAGGGTGCTCCGCCGGTTGGCCAGGCCGTTGGCGACCATCCCCGCCCCCGCCGCCATCGCGCCGGAGGCGATGACCGGAAGGCTGGTGAGACAGAGCAGCGCAAAGGCGGGGTAGGTCACCAGGAGGGTGGCGAGGAACGCTCGGGGGAGGAAGCCGCGGACGCCGCCGGGGCGTTGCCGCCGGCGCTGGTCGGCGAAGGTCCAGGCCCGATTCCAGACCGTGTTCCACGCGAAGCTCAGGGCGAAGGCGGGCAGGAAGGCGAGCAGCGGAGGCAGGTGGCCCGGTCCGGCCAGGGCCCAGAGGGCGGGCAGGAAGAGGGCGAGGCCGGAGACACCGACCAGGCCGAACTTCCAGATCCGCGCCGAGCCGTCGACCCGGAAGAAGAGCGAGGCCAGGTGGTGAAGGAAGAGGACGCCCTGGCGGGCGCTGGCCTTGCTGGTCCCGGCGGCCCGCGCCTCGAAGCGCAGGGGCACGTCCACGACCCGCAGTCCCGGCACGCAGACCAGCATCTCCAGGAGGATCTTGAAACCGACCGGACGGAACTCGATGCCATCGATGAGGCGGCGCCGGCAGAGGAAATACCCCGAAAGCGGGTCGGTGCTCTGGCGGGCTTCCTGGAAGAGGATCTGCGCGACCAGGCCGGAGCCGCGGCTGACCAGGTGGCGGGCCAGCCCGGCCAGGCCGCCGGCGCTCCCCCCCGAGACGTACCGGCTGGCCACCACCAGGTCCGCGCCCGCATCCGCGGCGGCGAGCATCTCGGGGATCAGCTCCGGGGGGTGCTGGAGGTCCGCATCCATGACGCAGACCAGTTCGCCTCGTGCCATGTGGAGACCGGCAACCACGGCGGTGCTCAGCCCACCCGCCCGCTCGGCGCCCGTGCGGAGCAGGCAGCGGACCTCGGGGTGCGCCGCCTGCAGAGCGGCCAGCCTGGAGGGGGTCGCGTCGTCGCTGTCATCGACGAAGCAGACCTCGGCACCGATGCCGGAAAGCGAGGTTTCGAGTCGAGCCCAGAGTGCCCCGAGGCTCTCCGCCTCATTGCGGGTCGGGACGACCACCGAGAGCCGGGGCGCCGGACTTGTCACGGGGTCGCGCCCGTCATCGAGCCTGTCCGCCATCGGTCGGTCCATCGGTGCGAAGGATAAAGCCGCCGCTGCTCCCACGCTTCCAGTCACCGCGGGGTCGCCCCGGACCTCACCCCGGGGCCGCGACCAGCTTGCCGTGGATCTGTTCGGTGAGCCCCTCGACCTGCTGGGTGAGCCGGGTGTTCTCGTCGATGAGGCGCCGGAGCAGCTCGATGCTCTCCTGCGCCGTCTGCTGTCCCCTGAGCGTCGTCGCCGCGACCGTCTCGCGGTGGTGGGCGTCGGCATCGGCCTGAGCCTTGTCACGGTCGGCCTGGCGCGTCTGGGCCAGCAGGATGAGCGGCGCCGCGTACGCGGCCTGCAGGCTGAACATGAGGTTCAGGAGGATGAACGGATACGGGTCCCAACGGAACACCGCCATGACGTTGACGGCAATCCAGCAAGCCACCAGGACCGTCTGACCGACCAGGAACGTGGGCGTCCCGAAGAAGCGGGCAAAGCCCTCCGCCCGCCGGCCGAAGCCGTCTGCCCCGAACGGCCTGGCCAGATGCTCGTACGGTTTCAGGAAGCGCCGGTAGTGGTCCTCCCGGAGGTGGTCCTCGGTCGTGGGCGGTAGGGTCATCGGCGTCCTCCAACTGGGTGCCCGGGGCAGGTGGAGGGAACTTACCGCACCGCCCGAGGACCAGCGACGCATGGCGGCACTAGGAGCCGTCAGCGAGCCGCACCCGCGACCTCCGCCGTCTGCCGTGACCCGGCGCCGCAGCGGGTCTATGCTCAGCCCATGGCAGACATCGAGATCACCCCCGACCACCTCATCGTCCACATCCGGGGCGCGGACAAGTTCCTCGCTCTCAAGAGCCAGCTCGAGGTGCCCTTGCAGCACATCGCCGGAGTGGAGGCCGCGCCGCCCGAGGCGCATGGGATCTACCACGGGCTGAGGGTGGGCAGCAACCTGCCCGGCGTGGTCACGGCGGGACGTTTCCTGGAGCACGGCGAGTGGGCGTTCTGGGATGTCCACGACCCGAATCGGGCGATCGCCATCCGGCTCCACGACGAGCACTACGCCAAGCTGGTGATCGGGGTGGACGACCCGTCGGGCACCGTGTCGGCCATCACCGCGGCGATCGCCCACCGCTGAGGGGGCGGGGAGGCTCCAGCCCCAAACAACGACGCCGCCGCGGGCGTGGGTGGCGCCGTGAGCATGGAGCGACGGCGCGCTCGACAGGCCTCATCGAGCACATCGTGTTGACCACCGGCGATCCCCGTTCCAAGATGAATCGAGGACCTCGGACGGGTCCGGCCCGGCGGCGCTCGCCGACCACCGCGGAGCGGAGGTTGATTCGTGGCCATTGAGGAAGAGCTCGAGGTATCCGAAGCGCAGATCGCGGTGCACTGGCGAGAGGAGGAATACATTCAGCCTCCGCCCCGGTTTGTCGGCCAGGCCAACGCGCACGATCCGGCGATCCTGGAACGCTTCCGGGAGGAGCACTTCCCGGAGTGCTTTCGGGAGTATGCCGACCTCCTGACCTGGGACCGGTACTGGCACACCACCCTGGACAGCAGTGACCCGCCCTTTTGGAAATGGTTTGTCGGGGGCCGGCTCAACGCCTGCTACAACTGTGTCGACCGGCATCTCGAGACGCGGGCCAATCAGGCGGCTCTGATCTGGGTGCCCGAGCCCGAGGCCGAGCTCACCCAGACCATCACCTACCGTGAGCTGTACCGCCGGGTCAATGCGTTCGCCGCCCTCCTCCGTGACTACTGCGGCCTCAGGGCCGGCGACCGGATCACCCTCCACATGCCCATGGTCCCCGAGCTCCCGGTGGCGATGCTGGCGTGCGCCCGCCTCGGGGTCATCCACTCTGAGGTCTTCGGCGGCTTCAGTGGCGCCGCCTGCGGGGAGCGGATTGCCGACTCCCAGAGCCGTTACCTGGTCACCATCGACGGCTACTACCGGAACGGAGACCTGGTCGACCACAAGGTCAAGGCCGACGAGGCCGTGGCCCGGGCCGCGTCGCTCGGCCAGGAGGTCGACAGAGTGCTCGTCTTCCGGCGCCATGCCGGCGAGTACGCGTCCCAGACCCCGATGGTCGATGGCCGCGACGTCTTCGTCGACGATCTCATCGGTCAGTACCAGCGTGCGGTGGTGCCTCCGACCTCGATGCCGGCGGAGGCCCCCCTCTTCCTCATGTACACGAGCGGCACCACCGGCCGCCCCAAGGGTGCTCAGCACTCCACCGGTGGCTACCTCGCCTACGTCGCGGGCACCTCCAAGTACTACCAGGACATCCACCCCGACGACACCTACTGGTGCATGGCCGACATCGGCTGGATCACCGGGCACTCGTACATCGTCTACGGGCCGCTGGCACTGGGTACCACGAGCGTCCTTTACGAGGGCGTCCCCACCTATCCCGACCCGGGACGGCCCTGGCGCATCGCCGAACGCCTCGGGGTCACCATCTTCCACACCGCTCCCACCTCGATCCGGATGCTGCGCAAGGTGGGCCCGGAGGAGCCGGCGAAGTACGACTACCGCTTCAAGCACATGACCACGGTGGGCGAGCCCATCGAGCCCGAGGTGTGGCGCTGGTACCACCAGTCGGTGGGCAAGGGCGAGGCGGTGATCGTCGACACCTGGTGGCAGACCGAGACTGGCGGTTTCCTGGGTTCCACCCTCCCCGGTCTCCAGGCGATGAAACCGGGAAGCTGCGGACCGGCCGCGCTCGGCATCTATCCGGTGATCTTCGACGAGGAGAGGACGGTGGTCGAGCCGGGCAGCGGCAGGGCCGGCAACATCTGCATCCGCAACCCCTGGCCCGGCATCATGCAGACCATCTGGGGACAGCCGGAGCGCTTCGTCGAGGTCTATTACCGGAAGTACTGCAACGACCTGCAGAGCAAGGACTGGCACGACTGGCCGTACTTCGCCGGCGACGGCGCTCTCCAGGCGGCTGACGGTTACTTCCGGATCCTGGGGCGCGTCGACGACGTCATCAACGTCGCCGGCCACCGGCTGGGGACCAAGGAGTTGGAGTCGGCGGCCATCACCGTCAACGAGGTTGCCGAGGCGGCCGCGGTACCCGTCATCGACGCGATGCGGGGCAAGGCGGTCGAGATGTACATCTCACTCAAGCCCGGTTTCACGCCGTCAGCGGAGCTGGAGGCGAAGGTGGTCAGGGCGATCGAGGTCGAGATCGGCAAGATCGCGCGCCCCACCAACGTCTGGATCGTCTCGGACATGCCCAAGACACGCTCGGGGAAGATCATGCGCCGGGTCATCGCCGGCATCTCCAACTTCACCGACGTGGGCGACATCACCACCCTGGCCAATCCTGAGGTGGTGGAGCAGATCAAGCACCACGTGCAGAGCGAGAAGCTGTCCCGCGGGCAGCTGCCTCGCGCGCTCTCCGCGCAGGAGGAGGCGGACATCCAGGCCTTCGGCAAGGCCGAGTAACCCGCGCTCAGGCCATGGCGCGCCGGTATGCGTGCGTGCTCCACCAGATCGCGAGCAGCGCCGCCGCTCCCATGACTGCAAAGCCCTCGGCGACGGTCGCCGAGGCCAGGGTCCCGGAGGCCAGTTCGCGGGCCGCCTCGACGGCGTAGTACATCGGATTGACGTGCGCCAATCCCTGCAGCCAGCCGGGCCCCAGGGAGAGCGGGAGGAGCACGCCGGCCAGCAGGGTGAGGGGGAGCTGGAGCCCGGTGACCACGGCGGCCAGGCTGCCGATCTGCTTGAGGGTGATGCCGAGGGCGGCCGACCCCGCGGAGCACGCCGCCGTGAGCAGGGCGAGCAGGCCGAGCAGGATCGCGAGCCCGGCCCAGTGGGGGTGGAAGCCGAACGGCGTGGCGACGACCAGCACCAGGGCCGCGGGCACGACGAACATCAGCACGTCGCGGAGGACCGTCCCGAGCACCAGGGCCAGCCGGCTCGCCGGCGTGACCCGCAGCCGTTCGATGACGCCGGACTCCAGCTCACCGATCACGATCCAGCCGGCGCCCATCCCGGACCCGAAGGCCATCAGGGCCAGGATGCCGGGCACGAAGACATCCAGGACGCTGCCGCCCGGAAACCCAGGACCGCCCGCCAGCGGCTTGAGCAAGGGCGCGAAAAGGGCCAGGTACATGAGCGGGACGCTCATCCCCATGAACACCCAGATCGGCTGGCGGAGCGTCTCCAGGATGCGCCGGCGGGCGAGCAGAGCGGTCTGCAGCAGGAAGGTCATGATGCGATCGCCTCCATGGCCGGGGGGGCCCCGGCGTCGCGCAGGGAGCGTCCCGTCTCGTGGAGAAAGACGTCGTCGAGTGAGGGCTCCTGCAGTGAGACCCCCTGCACCTCGACGCCTCGGGCTCGCAGCAGGTCAAAGATCGCCGCCATCCCCGTGGTGGCGCTGTCGAGGTCGACCCGGATGGTCTCGCCGTCGATCCGGGCCTCACGGACGAGTGGCTCGCGCCCCATCTCGGCGGCGACCGCGGAGAGATCAGAGAAGCCCGGGCGCGGCGTGATGGTGACCGCGGCCGGATACCGCCCCCGGAGCTCCTCCGGTGTCCCCTCGGCGACCACCAGCCCGTGGTCGATGATGGCGACCCGATCGCTGAGCC
>Ga0302320_10028010_pt1 | contig 10834 bp, 3 predicted proteins | sample Bog_T0_3_FD_202130 | JGI IMG/M metagenome (GOLD analysis project Ga0302320, IMG submission 202130) | Peat permafrost microbial communities from Stordalen Mire near Abisko, Sweden - Bog_T0_3 | ecosystem: Environmental > Terrestrial > Soil > Wetlands > Peat | place: Sweden: Abisko, Stordalen Mire... | reverse complement strand
TTGGGGTAACGATTGGGCGGGGAGAGTCCAAATGGAGAATGCGAGCGGGTTGGGAATGGACAACATGGGAAGGAAGGTTGCCGGGGGCGAGGGCGGCGGGGTCTCGGCGGAGTGCCATTGGGGGGCGTTTGGTGCGGGCGGCGGGGCCGGAGGGGCAACCGGGTGTGGTGAGCTGATGGATATGACGGGAAGGACGGGGGGGACAATGGGAAGCAGAGCCACCGTCGTCGAAGCGGGCGGAGCAACGGGGACCACTACGGGAGCGGGGGGAATCGTTGGTGCCACGGGTGGCGGGGTTGTCGTGGTCGGGACGGTGTTGGCGGCGCGGGGCGTGGTGGTTGTGTCGGAGGTGTTGCCGGTGGTCAAGCTGGGCGCGAGGGTCGTTGTCCCGGCGGAGAGCGTGGTGGGGTTCTTGTAGGCGTTGTCGAGCAGGGCGTAATCGGCGGCGTTGACGGTGCCGTCATAGTTGAAGTCGCCCGAGAGCCAGGTGATGTTGGCCGGGGGTATCAGAAAGCTGAGGTCCATATTCAGGTAGTCGTCGGTGGTGATGGCGTTGTCGAGATTGGTGTCGCCGATCTTGGCGTATTGGACGAGCAGGTCGGTGGGATTGACGGATTGGCCGGCGAAGAGTGTTCCGGGTCCGAAAAGATTGGTGTAGTCAATACCGCGGAAGTAGGCGAGGCCGGTCAGCGGCAGTGCGCCTGTGGAGAGGGAGGTGTAGATTTGGCCGCTCTTGAGGAGGGTACGGATGGCGGTGAGGCTGGAGGCGGTGACGTCGAGGTAATTGCCACCGAGGTTGAGTTTGCCGCCGGCGGCGATGGTGAGGGACTGGACATTGAGGATGGCTCCTGAGATGCCGCTCATGGAGACGGTGGCCCCCGCCGCGATAGTCAGCGAGGAGAGATGCTGCGATGCGTTGAGGGTGGTGACGGTGCCGGCCCCCACGCTGAGATTGATGGTGCCCTGGGTGGAAAGGTCGCTGTTGAGGGTGACCGGTCCGGAGGTGGTGAGCGTGTAGAGGTTGCCGGTGGCGGCGGAGAGGTTGAAATCGGCGGCAGGCGTGATTCCGCCGAGGGTGGCGGCGGTGCCGTTGATGACCAGGTCGTTGGTGGTGGCGCCGGTGTGGTAGATGAACCATGTGTGGATATTGGCCCCGCCGTAGGGGGTAAGGCGGAAGGTGACGGCCGTGCCGGAGGCGAGGTTCTGCAGGCCGGCGACGGTCGAGAGGTTGAGGGGCGCAATCGCGCCGCCGGCGGAGGAAATGGTGAATTCACCGGTGACATTGGCGATGAGATTCCAGGTGCCGCCGTTGATCTGGTACTGCCAGTAGCCGTTGGTGGGTCCGGCGGAATTACCGACGCGGTAGTTCATGGCCAGGGAGGACAGGGAGAGGGAATAGCCGCTGGAAACGGTGAGGCCGAAGGTGATGGATTGAGCACCGGTGACGGTGGAGACGCCGGTCTGCCAGGTTTCGCCGCCCCATCCGCCGGCGACCGAGGAGCTGGTCTGGTTGGTGGTGATCGAGGCCCCGCGGGTGAGGCCGGTGGTGTTGGAGGCGCCGGTGGAGATGGTGGTGGCCAGCAGGCCCTGGGTGCCGAAGTCGGTCTGGGCGGCGACATTCCAGCCAGCGGTGAAGGGGGTGGTGGGATTGGTGACGGTGAGGAGGGCGGAGGCGGTGGTCGTGGCACCGGAGGCATCTGTGGCGAGGGCGTAAAAGGTGTAGGTGCCGACGGTGAGGGAGGCGGTGGAGGGGGAGAACGTCCAGGTGGTACCGCTGCTGGTGCCGACGCCCAGGAAAGTGTCGGATGCGGTTTGCAGGCCGGTAGTGGCGTTGGATTCGAGATAGAATTTAACGTTGCTGATGGAGCCGTACGCCTCGGTGACATTCGAGGCGGTGAGGGTGGTCGAAGCGCTGCCAACGACGATGGAGGCGGGACTGAGGGCGAAGGAGCCAATGGAGGGAACAGGGGCGGTGAGAACGAGAGTGGCCGAGGCGGTGGTGGTGATGTTGAGCGTATCGGTAGCCACGGCGTAATAGGTATAAGTGCCAGGGGCCATGCCGGTGGTAGCCGCGGAGAAGGTGAAGGTGGTGCCACTGCCGGTGCCGGTGCCCAGCAGCGTATCGGAGCCGATCTGCAGGCCGGCGGTGGCGTTGGATTCCAGATAGAACCTGACGTTGCCGATGGTGCCGTCGGTTTCCGTGACGTTGGTGGCGGTGAGAGTGACTGGAGCGCCGGCGGTGGCGGATGCGGGGTTGGCGGCAAACGAGCCGATGAGCGGCAGCGGGGTGACGAGTGTCAGCGCTGCGGAGGCGGTGGCGGTGACGTTCTGCGGATCGGTGGCGACGGCGTAATAGGTGGTGGTGCTGGGGGAGAAGCCGGCGGTGGAGAAGGAGAGGGTAAACGTGGTGCCGCTGCTGGTTCCGGTGCCAAGCAGCGTATCGGAGCCGATTTGCAGGCCTGTGGTGCCGTTGGTTTCGCGATAGAATTTGACATTGCCGATGGAGCCGTAGGGCTCGGTGACGCTGGCGGCGGTGAGCGTGACGGTGTTGCCGATGACGGTGGCAGAGGGAGTGATGGTGAAGGAACCGATGGTGGGCGTGGGGGCGTTGAGGACCAGGGTGCCGGTGGATGTCACGGTGGCGTTGGTGGAATCGGTGGCGACGGCGTAATAGGTGTATGTGCCGGGGTTGATAGTGGTGGTGGAGAAGCTAAGGGTGAAGGTGCTGCCGCTGCTGGCGCCGCTGCCGAGCAACGTATCGGAGCCGATTTGAAGGCCGGCGGTGGAGTTGGATTCGAGGTAAAAATTGACGCCGGTGAGGGTGGCGCCGGAGGTGGGTGCCACGCCAGAGGCCGTCAGGGTGACGGTGCTGCCGACCGTGGCCGAGGAGGGGGTGACGGTAAATGCGGAGATAGTGATGGCGGCGGGGGCGGCCAGATCGCGGACGACGAGGTTGACGATGGGCGTACCGCGGCCGGTGACCAGGTCGTAGCCGGGGCCGGCGGCGTAGCCGTTGTTGCCGGAGGTGATGTCGTGGAAGTCGGCGGCGGGCAGGGCGTAAATGGCGGGCAAAGTTTGGGAGGGGCCGTCGAGTGTACTCAAGCCGTAATAAGCGCGGCCTTGATCGGCGATGGCGATGACGCCGGCCCACATGGGTGCGGCGAGGCTGGTGCCTCCAACCTGAATCCACGGGGTGGATGGGGCGTCATCGTAGCTGTCATAGACGGGCACGCCGGAGTTGGGGTCGGCGTCGAAGGCGACATCGGGCACGGCGCGTTTGGTGGTGCTTTGGGAGACGATACCGGACTGGTAGGACGGCTGCGCGGCATAGAGGCTCAAGCCGCCGCCGGAGCCACCGGAACCGCCCAGGGACTGGGCAAAGCTGCTGGTGCCGTTTCCCCAGCCGGTCTCCGACGAATAGGCTCCGCCGGTACCGGTGGTGAGCGTGGTGCCGCCGACGCCGATGACATTGACGGAGGCGGCGGGGTATTCGACGATTTGAGTGGTTTCGCTGCTTTGCGAGTAGGAACCGCTATCGCCGCTGGAGGCGATGAAGGTGACGGGGACATGGCCCGAGGGGGTGGTGAAGTGCGAGTTGTAGAAGGCGGCGTCGCTGGAGGTTTCGTCGCCGCCCCAGCTCATGGAAACGATGGAAACGCCAGCGTAATTTCGCGCCCGGTCCACGGCGGTATAGAGATCCGAGGTGCCGGCGGAATTGGCCTCGACAAGGAGGATGCCCGCGTTGGGGGCGATGACGTGCGCCCATTCGACGTCGAGGCTGATTTCCACTCCCCATCCACCCGTGGGGGCGTTGGAGGGGAGCGTGCTGCCGCTTTGGCCAACGACGGTGAATGATGGCGGGGCCTGGATGCCATAGGCGGAGTCAAATGCGGCAAGATCGCTGACGATATTGGGCTGGTTGTAGGCGTCAACGATGGCTATGGTTTGGCCGGTACCGTCTCCGACAACACCACCGAACAGGGCCTGATTAACGGCATACGCCGTCCGCATTGTCGTTGGTGGCACGCCCGAAGGCGCGGCGCTGGCGGCCGGTATGATGCCGTTGGCCCCTCGAAACCGCACGAAGGTAGGAGTGATGGTTCCCGACAGGAGGATGCGGGATTCGAGCTGGTCAAAGGAGCAGGCCAAGGGCACCAGCAGACGGCGCTTGGGCGGACAGCGAAAAGAGTTGACACGGCGCGTTGAAATGAAGGCACTCCTCCGCGGGAATGAATCCGACCGGATTGTGTCTATTATACGTCTGAAACAGGGGACGGGACGCGTGAAAAAAAACTCGCAAGTTCCCGAAATAGGGGGGGGATGTCCGCACGAGTCCCAGCTCAGGGATACCAGTATCCCTGCGGCGGAAAACCGGAGGCTCCAAAATTGACCATCGATTGCGGCACCGATAACGTCGCACTTTTATGATTTGGACTTGATGAGCAGAATCAGCAAAATCACCAGCACCAAGACAATGTTCAACGCTGCCGATCCCAGCAGCAGCGGGGACATCGGTTTGGGGTTCACATCAATCGTGCGTTCCTCGGCCACGGTCTTGGTGGTGACTACCTGTTCGCCTGTGTCCGGGTTCACTGAAACAACCTTCTGTCCGATGGTCGTGCCGGAATTTTCCAGATCGCGCAAGGCATCGAGGTTGTAGCCGGTGCGAGCCGCCGGGGCTTCGCCGCGGGCCACGCGCTCCAGGTCGCCGAGCATTTCCTCGGCGTTCTGGTAGCGGTCCTTGGGTTTTTTGGACATTGCCTTTTCGATCACTTCGCTGATGCCCGCGGAGAGCGAGGGGACCAGGTGGTCGGGCGGAACGAGTTCTTCCTTGAGGTGCTTGTGCATGACTGCGGAGGGCGTTGTGCCGTCAAAGGGCACCTTGCCGGTGACCATGTGATAGAGCGTGGCACCAAGCGAATAGAGATCGGCCCGGGCGTCAATCTGCACATCCCCCTTGATCTGTTCGGGCGCGATGTAATAGGGCGTGCCGTAGGCTTTGCCGGCCTCGGCCTCGGCGGCCTCCGCGTCGGAGACCTCGCGCGCCAGGCCCATATCGGCCAGTTTGGCGACGCCGGAGGGGGTGATCATGATGTTCTTGGGTTTGACATCGCGGTGAATGAACCCGGCGGCATGGGCGTGGACCAGCGCCTTGGCGACCTGGATGACAATGCTGAGGGCTTCCATTTCGGAATAGCGTTCGTGGTTCTCGAGCTTGTCGTGGACGGTCTTGCCCTCGACAAATTCCATGACGAAGTAGTGCCGGCCGTTGGCTTCGCCGACGTCCACCGCGCCGACGATGTTGGCGTGGTTGAGCTTGGCGGCGGCCTTCCCTTCCTTATAGAAGCGCTGGATGTATTCGGGATTGTTGGACCACTGGGCGGGGAGAACCTTGATGGCGACGGGACGGTCGAGCGAGAGCTGGCGGCCTTTGTAGACGGTGGCCATGGCCCCGGCGCCGAGGCGGGAGAGGATCTGGTAGCCGGGGATCTGGGTGCCGGTGTCTTCGACGACTGTGGATTTGACGCGGTCGATCTGGGAGCGCGTCACGCAGCCGTTGTCGATGAGCAGATCGGCGAGCGAGCGTTCGTTGGGGTCCTGCAGTTCGGCCCGCATCTGAATGCAGTCTTCGATCTCCTGGCGCGTGCAAAACCCCTGCTCGATGAGGGCTTTGCCCAATGCCGTGTCTTGCTGCTTCATGGGTACACTCAGCGACATATCCGTTCTCTTGGGACGCGAAAGGTGCCTGTGATGGCGGAACCTGCAAGGGGTGGAAGGCGGAAATGGCCCTTTTCAGATCGGCACCCGCGCGCCGACACTTGATCTGGACTGCCCATTGTTCACAAACCGGCGAATTTTGGCAAGCGATTTTTACGCGGGTCGGCAACTTCGCGTTTTCTTGGCCGGCTTAGCCCGTATATAGTACGGGCAGGGAGACCACCGAGTTCGAGCTGTTGCCGGGGGCTTTCGGCGGCGGGTTTTCGTAGTAAACCTCTTCAGGTCCGAGAGTTGTGGCGAATGTGCCGCGGGAAAAGAGGTATCGGCGGACATCGTGGCAGAGGTGGCACTTGTTGGCATAGCCCGCGGGCCGGGCTTGAAAGCCCTGCTCGGCGGCTACCCTATACAGGGCATACGACCCCCCTGCCACTACGCGGGAAATGATGGGGTGGGAATTCCAGTTGGCTGCGGCGTGGTTCCAGAGGACGGGGATGGAGGGGAAGGAGGCGGGCCAGGAATCCTGACCGGCGTGGTTCTGCGACTCGGCATGGCCCTGCGAACTTGTATGTTAAAAGTACCTATGGCCAAAACGTCCAAACTGCGATCTACTATGCCCCGCCGCGTCCGCGTGACGACGAGCGGAGCGAGGAGTCATGCGGACGCGGCGGCCGGCCCACGACCGACCGCGAACGGGTCCAAGCGACCGTTGCGCAGCATGGTACAGGCCGGCCCCGCGTCATTGTCACCCGAACAGCCGGTTGAGCCTTCCACTTCCGCTGGAATGCGCTCGCATCCGCAAGAAAGGGTATCAAGCATGACCACTCCCGTTAGTCCCCCCACTCCGCCAATTTCCCCGGAAGTCTTCGTCGGCATCGATGTCGCCAAGGACACCCTGGACATGGCACGCTCCGACTCCGGCCAACTGCTCAGCGTCCCCAACACCACCGAAGGCTTCAAGAGGATCATCGCACAACTGGCCGGTTCCCCGATCACACGCATTGTCCTGGAGGCCACAGGCGGATTTGAACAGCCCGTGCTCGACGCCCTCCTGGACGCCGGACTTCCCGTGTCGCGCGTCAATCCCGGCCATGTGCGGTACTTCGCCAAGGCCCTGGGCATACTGGCCAAGACCGATGCCCTGGACGCCGGCGTGCTGGTGGAGTTCGCCCGCCGGACCGACACGCGCCTGGCGGTTAAACGCCCGCAAATACAGGCCCAACTCGATGCGCTGGTCACCTGCAGAAGGCAGCTTGTCGAGACCAACACCCAGCAATCCAACCGCCTGCAGGCCACCTCCGACAAGGCGGCCAGGAAGGCCATCAACTCCGTTGGGCGGGTATTGGAAAAGCAGATCAAGTCGCTGGATCAGCAGATCGCCAGGCTGATTGATTCCGACGACGACTTCAAAAGACTCGATGAGATTTTACAGTCGGCCCCGGGCGTGGCCGACGGCCTCAGCGCCAGCCTCATCGCCGAGCTTAACGAACTGGGGCAGACCGGTCGGCGCGAAATCTCCGCCCTCGTCGGCGTGGCCCCGTTCAACCATGATTCTGGAAAGCTCAAGGGCAAGCGGGCCATCCGCGGAGGCCGCGCCGGACTGCGCTGCGTGCTCTTCATGGCCGCCCGTTCCGCAATCACGCATAACCCGATCATCAGAAACTTCGCCGAGCGCCTGCGTGAAAAATGCAAACCCGACAAGGTGGTCGTCGTGGCCTGCATGCACAAACTTCTGTCCCTGCTCAACGTGATGGTCCGGCTGAACATCACTTGGGACCAACTCAATGTCGTCAAACAATTCAATGCGGTGACAAATGCCAAAATTGCGTAAAAAACAATTGACTTCCGACACAGCCGCTGCGCAGGACGATGCCACCCGCCCGGCCAATGAACTCAATTAACCCAATTAACCATCCCCGCGGCGTGACAAGCACGCCGGCTAAACGTCAGTTGGGTGCCGCCGCCGGGGCGAACGCGCGGAAGGAGTGGGCGGGGATGGTGATGGTGAAGGTGGAGCGCGGGGGACCGGCTGGTGCGCCGCGTCCGCCGCCTGCGCCGCCGCGTCCGCGTCCGCCGCCGCCGGCTGGGGCGGGGGCGATGGTGGCGTTGGAGACCAGATCGGTAATGCCGCCGGGCGCGCCGATGGTGGAGAGGGTGACGGTGGTCTCGGCGGGAAGGAAGGACTGGACAATGAACGTGTTGTTATCGTAGGCGAAGAGGGAGACCTGGCCGGGGGCGCTGGCCAACTGCGTGGGGAAGCTGCCCATGATGCGCGTGCGGATGGCACCGAGCACCTCGGGCGGGAGGCGGTAGAGGTCGGCGATGTTGTCGGGCAGGTTGAGCACGTAGATGGTACCGGCGGAGTAGGCGTCGGAAATGACCAGCGGGTAGGCCATGGCGGGTGAGGCCTTGTCAAAGCCGTTGACCCAGCCCCAGGACTGGTTGGTGATCCAGTGGATGATGGGGAAGGAGATGGGGGGATTGACCTCGCCGGCGATGACGCTTTCGTTGCGGCCGCGGAAACTGGTGACGCTGACCTTGTGGTCGGTGTATTCCAGTTCGGTGATGTCCTCAATCCCCCCCGCGCCCTTGCCCATGAGGGCCTTGAGCAGGCCGGAGGTGATGATGACGTTTTTGCCCGCGGCAAGCTGGCCCTTGATTTTCTTCACCAGATCGGGATCGATCCTGGAGCCTTCGGTGAGGAGGCAGACGGGGGCGTCGGTGGGGAAATCGGGATGGAGTTCGATGGGGAAACCGGCGGTGCCCAGAAAGTCGTAATAGTAATCCTCGCCGATGGCGTGGGGCGGGCGATAGCCGGCGATGCCGATGGGCTTGCCGAGCTTGCCCAAAAAGGCATCGACCTGCGTGAGGGCGTAGGAGGCGACGTGGCCGCTGCGGGCGGTGCCGGGACCGGCGAAGGAGTCGTTGATCTTTTTGAGGTCGAAGGAAGTGGCGGTGTTTTCCCATGGGCGCGTGCCGGCGGCGACGTTGCCGAGGGCGTCATCCCAGTTCCAGAGGCAGATTTCCTTTGGCTTGGAAAAGGCGGTGTCCCAGATTTGCTCGGGGTAGCGGTCGGCGTAGTGGGTGAAAAGGGTGTCGACCCAGCCGCCGCCGTTGGCCCCGGGGCGGACGTTTTCCAGGTAGCGCATGATATTGTAGCTTTCATACTGCTGGAGGTGCTGCTCCCAGGTGGTGGGGTCGCGGGTTTCCACGCCGGTGTAGATGCCATCGAAGATTTTGGATTCCTTTTCCAGATCGTAGCCCAGGGCCTGGTAGTGCTCGTACCAGTTGGGGTATTTGACGACGGCCTTGAACTTGGGGTTGATGGCGTGGGCGGGATCGACCATGAGGGACTTGGAGGCCTCGTCGAAGGCCTCGACGCGGTACTCGGACCAGGTTTTGTCCCCCTTGGCGGCGATATCCGCCGGGAGTTTGCTGGCGGTGAAGTACCAGTCGTCGAGGATGATCTCGTCAAAGTGGCGGGCGGCGAGTTCCGCGGCGCGTTTGATGACATCGCGGTCGGCGGGGACGGCCAGCGACAGCGAGCCGCCGCTGGGACCGGCAGCCTGTCCGCCCGAGCCGCCGAGGACGGCGGCGGCGGCGACCTCGATGCCCTTGTCGGTGAAGAATTTTTTGATGGACTCGATGGTGGCGTCATCAATGGCCTGGCGGCCGGTGACGATTTCCAGATAGACCTTGTCAAACCTGACCTGGCGGGTCATGTTGTCGTAGGCGGCGGCGAGCGTCTGCGGATTGCCCCACTGGGCAATCGTGCCGCGCCGGGCGTAGACGGCGACCTTGAAGTTTTTGTACTGGGGATCGCCGGCGCGAGCGGGACCAGCCGGACACGCGACCGCCAGGAGAACTGTCAGAACGACGGGGAAAATTTTTTTCACGTTTCCACTCCAGTTGCAAGAAGACGTTGAATTGCCACAGGCATTACAAGGCGCAGGGGCCTGCGGGTCAACCTGCGCGCCGATTCAAACAGGACCCAATCCGGGCGGATTGGCCGCGTTTGGATGGTCCGCCACGATGATCCCCCGCCCGCCGCCTATTTGGGCAACTCGCCGAAGTACAACGAGATGGAACCCTTGTAGTCGCCGGTGGCCGTGTTATCCTGCCCCTGCGGGCCCGACGTGCCGGCCCTGGCGAACTTGGACCCCATCGCCGGGATGGCGTGCAGAAACGCCAGACCCGCCCTGGGAAACGCAATGGCCGTGTTCATCTGAATGTTCGCCGGAGGCACATCCGGCGTCAGCACCTGCACAAACAGATCGCCCTGGTTCACCAGCGCGGTCACCGGTCCGGGCGCCGTCCGTAGCGTCAGCCACCGCACCCCGGCGTAATAACCCTTGAAGATGGGATAATCAAACCCCTTGCCCGCCGGCAGGTTGTCCGGGTCGCCGACAATGTTGTTGTTGATTTTTTTGTCCCACACATCCAGCGTTCCTCCGGCCAGCCGGTTCTTGTAGACGGTGGAGGGCCCGTCGCCCAGATAACGCATGGACTTGACATCGGTCTCCGGCAGGTCGAACCCGACGCCGAAGTATTCATACGCCCCGGCCAGCGTGTAGGCGTAGTCGATCGTCACCCAACCGGTGGGACCGATGCGCGTGGTGACGGTGGTGAGGTGGCCCGGCGTTTCGTCCTTGGAATACGTGGCTGTGACCAAAATGTCTCCGCCGTCGGCCTTCTGCGTGAGGGAAACGAGCGTGGAATCGGGCAGGGGCTTGGGACCGGCGACCGCCGGCGCGCCGCGCCCGGCGGACGGCGTGGGCGCCAGGGCCAGCAGACGCGGACCATTGGCCAGGGAGAAGGCCCTGCCGCCGCGCGAGGCGCCGGTGAGGTAGCCGGTTTTTTTGCTGAAGGAAAGGGAGAGATCGGCGGCGGTGACGGTTATGGCTTGGGGTGTTTCGGTCGCGCCGGCTGCGGCCGTACGCGGGCTGGAAATGTGCCTGCGAATTTCAGGAATATCTTGAAGCGGGAAGGTCCAGGTCATGAATTCGCGTCCATCGGGGCCCTGGGCATGGACTGCGAGCCAATCGGCATCTCCGGCGTCGTTTTCCGCGATGGCGGCGTCAAAATTCAACGTACCGGAGGCGTGCGGGGCGATTGGCCC
>Ga0302320_10028009_pt1 | contig 10834 bp, 9 predicted proteins | sample Bog_T0_3_FD_202130 | JGI IMG/M metagenome (GOLD analysis project Ga0302320, IMG submission 202130) | Peat permafrost microbial communities from Stordalen Mire near Abisko, Sweden - Bog_T0_3 | ecosystem: Environmental > Terrestrial > Soil > Wetlands > Peat | place: Sweden: Abisko, Stordalen Mire... | reverse complement strand
CGGCTTCTTCGCGGCGCCCCACGTCACGGCCGGCGTCTACCGCGTACCACGGGTGCAGCCTGGCCCGGTCGCGGCTACGGCGCCCGCCCGGCACTGACACGCTCAGGGCGTCGAGGTCACCCACGCGAGCTTCGTCCAGTACGACGTCGACAGCGTCGCGCTCGCCGCCGTCGACCCGGCCGTGGCGTCGGTCGTCCCGAGGCCATAGCTGACGACCCACTCGTCGGGCCGGGTTGGATCCATCAGCTCCTCGTGGACCACGGGCCCTGCGCAGAACGCGTGCGGGTCGCTCGCGGGGAGGTCGCACCGGGCGAGCGTCGGGCCGGCGGTCCACGGGCCGAGCACGGACGGGGCCGTGTCGACCTCCAGGGTCGAGCCGAAGCCCACGGCATAGACATGGGCGAGGCCCCCCGCGCTCGAGGGAACGACGGACGAGATCCACGGTCCCGAGCTGAACGCGGTGGCCGTGTCCGACACCGCCGCGTCGGCCGCCCAGTTGCCGCCGAGCGTCAGGTACTCGAGCCCGCTCTCCGACGCCCTCGCGACGGCGCACGGATAGGTGAGGAACTGCTCAGGCGCATGGCACCCCCAGATGTACGGCGTTCCGTCGACGACGAGCGAGGCGTCTCCCGGGTCAATCGTCGGGTCCCAGAGCAACCCGTCCACGCCCGGCACGACGATACGCTGCGCCGATGCGTCCCAGCGACCGAACCCGCCACCGAGGAGCGTCACGCCGTAGACCTGCGTCGCGTCCTGGCGGAAGAGCCGGTAGACGACGCGTATGTCTCCGCCGGGCAGCACGAAGCCGCCGTCCACCTGCACGAGGAGAGTCGAGTCGCTGACCCCTTCGATCTCGACGACGGGCGTCGGGGCGCCACCGCCGAAGGTCGACGTCTCGGGGCAGCTGCCGAACGAGCTCGACGGGGACGGGACGAGCCCGATGTTGCGCAGCGACTCGCCCGTGGAGGTCATGGCGGTCTCGGCGACCCAGAGGCACCGGCCTCCGTCGACCGGAATGCGCACGAGCGAACCTCCGAGGCTCGCGAACGGGCTCCCGGCCGCGGAGAAAGGGGAGCACGACGACGCCGCCTGGGACTCCCGAGCGTAGACGCTCGAGCCCGACGGACACGACCAGCTGCGCGACTCGGCGTCGCACGTGGCAGGGACAGTGCCCGGCATCGCGCACGACACGGAGGGGGTGATGCACGTGGGAGCGGTCTCCGGGCAGACCGAAGGCTCGGGCTCCACCTTGCCGAAGCATCCCGTGAGACCTGCGAGGACGAGCAGACAGAGCGTCGCGTGTTTCATGAGCCACCGGCTAGCAACGCGTGTGCCCTGCCCTCCGCGCTGCCCTGGTGCGCCTGAATCGCGGACAGGCCGCGCGATCTCGCGGACTCGGCGCCTGACGTGTGTCGCGATGACTGTAGCGCGGTCGAGACGGACGTCGGCGAGTCCAGGTGCGCCGCCGGTCCCCCGTGCGCGGACTCAGCCGGCGTCGCCCGCGACGCACATCCCCGAGTTGGGGATGCACGACGACGTACCGGTTCCGCTCGCCGTGCATGTCATGTCGAGCGGGCACGAGCTCGCGTTGGTGGTGCAGTCCTGGGCACAGTAGGTCTGGCCGAAGCCTGTGCTCTGGCAGTGCCGCGTCCCGCTGCAGGCGCCGCCGTCGACGCCGCACACCTGGCACGTGACGACCGTCTGCGCGTTCCCGACGCAGAGGTTGTTGTTGCAGACGAACCCCTCGCAACAGTCGCCCGGCTGCCCGCACGCGAAGCCCCCCGTGTTGCACGCGCACACGCCGGCCTTGCAGTAGATGCTGCAGCAGTTGGTCCCCGCGGTGCATGTCTCGCCGATCGGAGAGCACATCGACGGCGTCGCCGTGCTCGTGCCGGTGCCCGTGCCCGTTTCGGTATCGGTTCCGCTGCTGAAGGTCGTGTCGGTCCCCGTGCTCACGACCGTGCCCGTGGTGACCGTGGTCGAGCCGCCGCTCGTGACCAGTGTCGTCGTCGTGATGCCCGTGCCCGTACCGGTGCTCGTCATCGTCGGCGGCGAGGAGGTCTGCGCGCCGCACGCGAGCGTCTCGACGACCTCCACCGCGCAGGTCGTGGCGACGAAGCCGCCGTTGACGCACGCGAGGACCGGCTGGCACGACGCCCAGTCCGAGAACGCCGCCGCCTGCTCCTTCGCGGTGCACACGGTGCGCAGGTCCACGCAGTACGCCAGGCATGACAGGCCGTTGCAGTCGGCGATGCCGGCGCAGACCGGGTCGCACGATTCGCTCGCGCTGGTCGACTTGCACGCGAACGCGGCCGTGAGGCCCGCGAGGACGAGGAGCGCGGCGGAAGCACGGCGCGATGCCGGGAGGGGGAAGCTCATCGCATGTCTGTAGCGCGCCGAGACCGAGCGCGTCAGTCACGCGTTCAGACGACAGCCTGCGCCGCCCTGCCGTGCGGGCGGAGCGGAGCCGCAAGGGTGGGCTTCTCCGTCGCGCGCTTCCACGACGCGCTCGCCACGATGACGACGCCGGCGACGACCAGCGCGACCGCGGCCACCTCGGCCGTCCCCACCGACTCGCCCCCGACGAGCGCGCCGAGCCCGAGGGCGACCACCGGATTGACGAAGGCATAGCTCGTCGCGAGCGCGGCACGCTCGGTGCGGAGGAGGTGGTTCAGCGCGGTGTAAGCGAGGACAGACCCCAGGAGCACGAGGTGTGCGAGCGCGAGCACCGCGACGAGCGTCACGTGGGACGGGGGCCGCTCTCCCCGTGCGACGCTGGCGACGACGAGGACGGCGCCGGCCGCCAGCATCTGCGCCGCGACGCTCATGGGGCCGGAGGGCTGTGGGAGCCTGCGCGACAGGACGCAGCCGAGCGCATACGAGCCCGCCGCGACCGCCAGCTGCGCCGCGCCGAGCGGATCGGCTCGAAGCTGCCCGCGCGCCGCCACGAGCGCGAGGCCGGCGAACCCGACGAGCATGCCGATCGCCTCGCGTCCCCGCAGGCGTCCTCCGAGCACACGCTCGAACAGCGCGGTCCAGATCGGCACCGACCCGAACACGAGCGCGGCCACCCCCGATGAGACGCGCATCATGGCGAGCGACGCGCAGCCGAGACCGACCGCCATCATCAGTATGCCGATGGTCGCGCACGACCTCCACTCGCGCAGCGTGGGGGCGGCCACCCCGCGAACGCGGAGCCCGAGATAGAGCAGCGCCCCCGCCGAGAAGAACCGCAGCGACGCCATCTCCAGGGGAGGAAAGCTCGTCAGCGCGATCCGGATCGCGAGGTACGTGGAGCCCCAGACGCCGTAGAGCGTCGCGAGGCACAGCAGCGTGACGAGCGAGCGGCGCGGGACCTTCGGAGGTGCGAGAGCGACGGTGGACATCGCGGTCAGCATGAGGCGCCGCGCGCGCAATTCGCAGGGCCAGACGGCGGGCGACACGTGGGCACAGAGCCCTGCCGGCGACGGGTACAGAGAGACAGGACGGTGGGTACAGGCCGATCCGCGGCGACGCTTCCGACGCGTCGTCAACGGTTCGGGTGACTTGAGCGGGGTGGCAGTCGCTCGTACGAGACTGGGCATGCACGTCCCGCCGCCTCACCGAGCGCCTGCGCGGCTCGCGTTTGCATCGCCTCTCGTCCTCGCCGCGCTCGCCGTCGCCGTCCTCGGCACGTCGATCCTCGCGGCCTGCAGCGGAAGCGTCCCCTCGGCGCTCGAGACCCACTGCACAGCGGGCGTTACCCAGGCGTGCGTGTGCACCGGGGCGGAGCTCGGCGTCCAGGTATGCGGCGCGGCGGGCGCGTACCTCCCATGCATCTGCACGGGGAGCGGCGGAGATGGCGGCGTCGATGCCATCGCAGTCGGGTGCACGTCCGAGCCGGTGGCGTGCGCAGGCAAGTGCGGCGAGATGATGAACAGCTGCGGCACGACCTTCGATTGCGGGTCATGTCCGCCAGGCCTTACGTGCGGCGCCGGCGGTGCCAAGAATGTCTGCGGCGTCGGCTCGTGCGTACCGAGCTGTGCAGATCAGCCGTGCGGAGCCAGCGACGGGTGCGGCGGCAGCTGCACGACGGGGACGTGCGCCGCAGGGCAGGAGTGCACCGACGGCTCGTGCACCTGCGGGCCAGCGTCGTGCTCCGGGTGCTGCGATGGCGCCACGTGTGAGGTGGGATTGGACCCTGCTGCGTGCGGGCAGGGGGGCGGGGCGTGCCTGACGTGCGCGACCGGCGCGTCGTGCGGCTCCGGCGCCTGCGTGCCGTGCGGCGGTGACGGCGAGCCGTGCTGCAGCGTAGGCGTCGCGTGCGCGAGCCCCGACACGTGCGCGTCGGGCCAGTGTGTGTGCACGCCGAGCTGCGCCGACCAGCTGTGCGGGGCGGACGACGGCTGCGGGGGGATGTGCGATTCGGGCGCCTGCCCCGCAGGTCAGGGCTGCGTCGACAACGAATGCGAGTGCAGCGCGTCGACGTGCCCGGACGGCTGCTGCGCCTCGGGGACGTGCGTGACGGGGACCTCGACGAGCGTCTGTGGGACCGGCGGGGTCGACTGCGCAAGCTGCGAGCCGTTGCAGGCATGCACCGCCGGGAGCTGCGAGGGATTGCCGACGTCGACCGGTGCCGTCCTTTTCGGAGGTGTTGACGTCAACTCTGCCGACCTCTCGGACACGTGGACGTGGAACAACGCGGCCTGGACTCACTTGACCGTCACCGGACCGCCGGCGCGAAGCGCGGCGGCAGTCGGCGGGCTCGGCGGCAAGATCTTGCTGTTCGGAGGGTTCGAGGAGTCCGGCGTCCACCTCGGAGACACCTGGAGCTGGAACGGGACCGCGTGGACGGCGCTCACCGTCACCGAGCCGCCCCCGCGGTCCGCCGCCATGATGGCGCCGCTCGGCGCCAACCTCGTGCTCTTCGGCGGGTACAACGGCACGACGGACCTCGCCGACACCTGGACGTGGAACGGTACGACGTGGACCCAGGTGACGGTCACGACGGCTCCGCCGGCGCGAGACACGGCGATGATGGCGCCCCTCGGCAACACGCTCGTCCTGTTCGGCGGCTACCAGATGGGCACCCGCCTGGGCGACACGTGGATCTGGAACGGCAGCACCTGGACGGAGGCCACCGGGATTGGGCCGTCGCCGCGCGTCGCCGCCGTGATGGCGCCGTTCACCGGTGAGCTCGTCCTCTTCGGAGGCTGGGACGACGCGGAGGCGCTCTCTGACACCTGGGCATGGAACGGAACGGGCTGGACCGAGTACGGCGTCGCGGGTCCGCCGGCGAGGTCGGCCGCCGTGATGACTTACGTCAACGGCAACCTCGTCCTCTTCGGCGGCCAAGGCGACACCGCCCTGTCCGACACGTGGACATGGAACGGCGCCCTTTGGCACGAGCTCGCGGTGACCGGCCCCTCCGCCCGTGGAAACTCGATGATGGCCCTCCCGTAACCAAGCTGGGTACAGGGCGATGGGTACAGAGTGCACGGGCGCTCACTCCGCGCTAGTCAACGGGTGAGGTCGCGCGAGCCATGATGAGCACAGAGTTGCCGCTGGGTCCGGAGCGCGGCACATCGCGGCGCGAGGTCGTGAAGACCCACGTCCGTGACCTCGTGACGAGCGGCGCGCTCCGGCGAGGGAGCCGGGTGCCGTCGATCGTGGAGCTCACGCGCGCGCTCGACGTCGGGAAGAACACGGTCGTCGCGGCGCTCGCCGATCTGTGCGGCGAGGGGGTGCTCGAGGCGAGACAGCGCCAGGGCTTCTTCGTGCGTGCCACCGGGGCGGGGCGCGCGGCCGTTGCGGCGCTGACCAAGCGAGCGACGGCGACACGGCTCGCGGATCTGCGCATCGACGCGGTCGCGCACGGGATGGCGACGGTTCTCGGGCAGAGCAGCGACGACTTCGTCACCATCGGCAGCGGGACGACCGCCGAGACGCTGCTTGCGACCCCGGAGTGGACCGGCATGCTGCGCCGAGCGGCCCCGCGAGAGCCTCTGACGGGTCTGCGCTACGCCGACCCCATGGGCGAGCCCCGGCTGCGCGACGTCATCGCGGCACGCGGAGGCGGAGCGGCGGTCTCGCCCGAGCGCGTGGTCGTGACTCTCGGCGCGATCGAGGCGCTGAACCACGCCTTCGCGACCACCGCGGTCGCGACCGGGAGCCGCCGCATCGGGATCGAGTCGCCCGGGTACTTCATGCTCGGATCGATGGTCGAGGCGCTCGGCCTCGAGCCAGTCCCGATCCGTCGCGACGAGAGCGGTCTCGATCTCGACATGCTGCGCCGGGAGGTGCGACGCGCACCGCTCGCAGCGGTGATGGTCAACCCCAACCACCAGAACCCCACGGGCGGGTCGCTGTCTCTGTCTCAGCGCTTCGAGCTCGCGGCGATCGCCCAGCAGCACCGCTGTTTCATCATCGAGGACGACGTCTACAAGGGGCTCTGGATGCTCGCCGAGGAGCCCCCGTCGATCCATTCGTTGCTCCCCGAGCGCACGCTCTACCTGAGCTCCTTCTCGAAGACCCTCGGCGCGGCGCTGCGGGTCGGCTTCGTGCTCCCTCCGGAGGCGCTGCTCGACGCCCTGCGGCGACGGAAGTTCCTCTCCACCATCTCCGGCGACGCTCACACGCAGAACCTCGTGGCCGAGTTCGTCGAACGGCGCGGCTACACGAGGCACCTGGTCGAGGTGCGCGAGGAGCTCTCGCGCAGAGCCCGCATCGCGGAGGCCCAGAGCGCGGCCTTCGCACACCTCGGGAAGTTCGTCGGCGCCTACACGGGCGGCCTTTTCTGGCAGTTCCGGTTCCGACCGGGCGTCGACGCCATGAAGCTCTACGTCGCGGCTCGGACGCGGAACATGCTCATCTCGCCAGGGGCGTTCTTCCGCTTCGAGGAGTCGGGCGACGCCGAGGTCCGCGACGCCTGGATGCGCGTGAACGTGTCGAGGTGCGAGGGGAGCACCCTCGAGAAGGTCCTGAGCGCCCTGAGCGACGAGGTCTGACGCTCTCGAGTGCGCCGGCCTCCCTCGGCGAGAATTCCTCGAGAAAGGAACTCTCACCGCAACGGCCCGCGGGAATCGCGCTTGCGCGCGGGAGAGCTCTCTGCCGTGTGGGCTACCGCGGAGCTCCCGCGCGGAAGCCCCACGCCCATGCCGCGGTCGCGACCAGCGACGGGAGGACGACGGTGGCCTGGAGGAGAAACGCCACGGCGTCGTTCGCGTGATCGCCGGTGTAGTCGAGGCCGGCCACTCCGAGGAACGACGCCAGGACCGTGACGAGCCAGTTCGCGTAGGCGGGGACGAGGGTCGCGAGGAAGAGGCGCCTCTTCGCCGCCTCGCCGTACGACAGCATCGGCATCGTGAACGCGAGGGCGATGAGCCAGAGCCCGCCGAAGAGCGCGTTGAGATGTGCCGCCAGGGCGAGGTGCGGGATGCCGACCTTCACCTTCCCTGTGAGCGCGATGGCGGACCAGAGGCCGGTGAGCATCCCGAGCGCGAACAGCACGGCGCCGGAGCTCGCGACGGTCTTCCGGAGCGCGTCGTTCTGGTTGCTCATGCCCCCCGTGCTCATGCCGGCTTCACACCGGCGGGACGAGGTGCTTACGCTGCGGCCGCGGCGTGGCGTGGGCGCTCGCGCGAGCAAATCGCGCGGCGATCTCGTGGCGGAGACGCTCGGGCGGGATCACCGCGTCGATGACGAGGTCGCTGGCGAGCTTCATCAGGTTGACGTCGGCGCGGTACTCGTCGCGGAGGCGGGCGACGTAGGCGTCGCGCTCGGGCCCGACGGGCATTTCCTGGATCTTGTTGAAGTAGACCGCGTTGACGGCGGCCTGCGGCCCCATGACCGCGATGGAGGCCGACGGGAGCGCGATGCACGCGTCGGGCTCGAACGCGGGGCCGCACATCGCGTAGAGGCCGGCTCCGTATGCCTTGCGCACGACGACCGACAGCTTGGGAACGGTCGCCTCGCTGACGGCGGCGATCATCTTCGCCCCCGCGCGGATGATGCCCTGCCGCTCGACCTTCGTTCCGATCATGAAGCCCGGCACGTCGGCCAGGAACAAGAGCGGCACGTCGAACGCATCGCACAGCCAGATGAAGCGCGCGGCCTTGTCGGCCGAGTCGACGAACAGCACGCCGCCGAGCCACTTCGGCTGGTTCGCCACGATCCCGACCGGACGACCGTCGATGCGCGCGAACCCCGTGAGGATCTCGCGGGCGAACAGCTTCTTGATCTCGCAGAAGGACCCCTCGTCGATGATGGCGTCGACGACGGCCATCATGTCGAACGACTTGTTCTCGTCGGCGGGGATCACCTCGGCGAGCGGCTTCTGCCCCGCCTTGGGCGAGCGCACGGCCCCCTCGCCCGCGACCGGAGGCGCCTCCCCTGCCCGCGTCGGCAGGTAGCTCAGATAGCGACGCGCGAAGGCGATCGCCTCGTCCTCGGTCTTGCAGAGCACGTCGCCGCAGCCCGACACGGAGCAGTGCATCTTCGCCCCGCCCATCTCCTCGAGCGTCACCTTCTCGCCGATGACCATCTCGGCCATGCGCGGCGAGCCCAGGTACATGCTCGCGTTCCCCTCGACCATCACCACGACGTCACAGAACGCCGGAATGTACGCGCCGCCAGCCGCGCTCGGGCCGAACAGGAGGCAGATCTGCGGGACGACGCCGCTCATCTGCACCTGGTGATAGAAGATGCGACCGGCGCCGCGCCTGCCGGGGAACATCTCGATCTGGTCGGTGATGCGGGCCCCGGCGGAGTCGACGAGGTAGAGCATCGGGATGCGGAGGCGCATCGCCGTCTCCTGGATGCGCAGGATCTTCTCGACCGTGCGCTTGCCCCACGAGCCGGCCTTGATGGTCGAGTCGTTCGCCATGATGGCCACCGGGCGACCATCGATGTTCGCGGTGCCGGTCACGACGCCGTCGGCGGCGAGCTCGGGGTCGAGCACGTTCGCGAGCGCCGCGTCCTCCACGAAGCTCCCCGCGTCCGACAGGCGAGCGATGCGCTCGCGGGCGAAGAGCTTGCCGCTCTCGGCGTTCTTCTGGTGATATTTCGGGGCGCCACCCTTCTCTACGCGCGCCAGGACGGAGGCGAGATCGCGGGTGAAGTCGGGTGCGTTGGGGGCGTCGGCCATCTCCGCGACTTACTAAAAGTCGGCGAGGAGCACCACACCGCGCACGCCGGCGCCCGTCCGAGGATCGAGCCAGGGTGCGACGCGCACCGCCGTCGCTGCGGGAGCGGCGGCCGCCCCGCCCGTGGCCTTCGGCGCCGTGAACCAGAGCGCCGCGCCCCCGGCGATCGCCGCCCCGCCCACGATGAAGAGCACGGTGGAGGCCGTCGCCGAAGACTGCGCCGCGGAGCGATCGGCGACGCCGGCCGTCGTGCACAGGTTCGTCGTGCGGCTGCACGGGCCTGCGTTCGAGTCGTCGAGCTCCGACTTGGCATGCAGTCCGAAGTAGCTCGCAGCCGCGGCGGCTCCGACCCCGGCGACCGCGGCTCCCACCGCGAGGGCGCGCTGCAGCGGGAAGCGTCCCGGCTCGTTCGCGGCGCCCGCTGTCGCGGGAGCGGCCTCCGCGGACGGAGCGGGCGCCTCTGCCTCCTCGAGCACGGGGGCCTCGATGGTCTGCTCTCCGGGGCCCGGCTGGATGTCGACGTGCAGGGTCGCCGGGCGATGATCCGGCGCGCTGACGACGAGCGTGTGCGGCCCGGGGTCGATCGGGACAGGCGTCCCCCACAGCGGCGCGGTGACGTCAGTACCGTCGCGGGCGATGCGGAGCGCCGGGAGCCTCGCGGGCTCGGGAACTACCAGCACGAGATGAGCGAGCTTCGGCTCGAGCGCCTTCGCGCGGCTGCGAGCGACCTTCTCGCGCGCGGTGTCGTTGGCCTTCACCGCCAGCGACGCCGCCTCACGAAACTCGGCCCACGCGCTCGCGGTCTGCCCGTTCTGCTCGTAGCAGTCGGCGAGCCAGAGGCTGGTACCGAGCCCGGTGTCGAGCCTGTTGCTCTCGAAGAACTTCGGGCACGCCTCGGCATAGTTGTGCGCCGCCATCGCGACCTTCCCCTGATCGAACAGGGCCTCCGCCGCCGCCTGATCCGCCGCGTTCTGGGCGTGCGCCGTCGAAGTGGCCAGGCTCGCAGCGCTGGCCACGGCGAGCGCGGCGAGGAGGGCGGAGCGGTATCGCGTCTCTGCCATCGTCTACTTGCGGTCTCCGAACGGCGAGTCGGGAGCGGGTGAAGCGCCCGGCGTGGTCGTCGCGGGTCGCCGCGGTGGCCTCGCGACGACGGCCCGCGGCGGCGTCATGTGCGGCACCGGGGACGGCGCCGGAGGCCGCGTCGACGCGGCGGAGGCCGAGCCCAGTACGACCCATCCGCTCGCGGACGGGAGCGGCGCGACGGAGGCCGCGGACGGCGACGCAGGCACGGCAGCGGCGGTGACGAAGCTGTCGGGGAGGGGAGGCGGCGGCGCGCGTACCGCGACGATCGCCAGGATGGCGAGCAACCCGCACACGCTCCCCACGACGGCAGCGACCGTCCTGCTCCGCGGGAGCTTCCGGCGCCCGGGCGTGACGACGGTGAGCGTCGACGGGCGTGGCTCGGAGCGCAGCGCGCTGAACGCGGGCTCCTCGTAGGCGGGGAGCGGCTCCCGGGAGATCCGCACCGCACGCTCGGCGAGACCGGCTCCAGCTGGCGACGCGAACGGCTGCAGCGCGACGGCCATGTCCGCGATGCTCGCGAAGCGATGCTCGGGCTCCTTCGTGAGGCACCGCGACATCACGGCGTCGAAGGCGCGAGGGACGCTCGCCTGACGCTGAGAAACCGGGACGGGGTTGCACTCCGCGATCGC
>Ga0302320_10028007_pt1 | contig 10835 bp, 7 predicted proteins | sample Bog_T0_3_FD_202130 | JGI IMG/M metagenome (GOLD analysis project Ga0302320, IMG submission 202130) | Peat permafrost microbial communities from Stordalen Mire near Abisko, Sweden - Bog_T0_3 | ecosystem: Environmental > Terrestrial > Soil > Wetlands > Peat | place: Sweden: Abisko, Stordalen Mire... | reverse complement strand
AGGTGGTGCAGATCGTTCGCCGTAATATCCAGCCACCCGCTGATCGCAGACCCCGCGAATCCCTCCAGCGCATCTGGCAATTTCCCGTCCGCCTGCACGGTCACGCTGTTGGTCCCGCTGAAGAGCGTCGACCCGAACGTCGCCCACCCCTTGCTCACATCCAGCCGCACGTTCGCCTTGTCCAGGACAGCGCCTCCGGCATGCACCGTCCCCACGTCCGTCGTGAGCGCCCCCGTCCAGCTCGACGGCGTATTCGGATCCCCGATCAGGTGCGCTGACGCCGCGCTCACGCTTCCCACCGCCGGCGTATTCACGTTGAAATACTTCGACACTTTCTCCAGCGACAGGTCGCTGATGGTCGAATCAATCTGCGCCTGCGCGTTGCTCACATTGTTCGCGTGCTTGCCCGGCAGCTCCCGCACCAGCAGCGAGAACTCCGCTTTCCCGCCGAACACCGCCCCTTGGATGTCCAGCCGGTTCACCCCCTGCGCCCGTTGCGACGCATCCAGCTCAAATCTCTGCACGACGATCTGCGGGTCGATCTCCAGCCCCGTCAGGATCATGTCCCGGTTCGCGTATGTGCTCGTCGCCTTCAGGTCATGCCATGTCCGCACCCGCGGCACTTGCAGCAGCCCGATGCTCAGTGCCCCCGTCTCCACCGGATCGAGCGACAGCGACAGCCCCTTCACCGCAAACTCCCCGTCCGGCACGTGCGCCACCAGGTTTAGGTTTTCGATATTCACCCGGTCGCTGAAAAGCGCCGGCTGCTGGATCAAGTCGTGCAGCGTCGACGCCAGGTCGCTCTTCTGCTCCTCCGTCCCCGCGACCGGCTTCACCGCCACGTACGCGTTCCGCAACGTGTAGCTTTTCAGGAACTCGCTCACTCCCTTCCTCACCAGCGACGGAATCGAGTATTGCACCGTTACCTCCTCGATCGAGATATCCTCCACCGGCGTCTCCCCCTTTCCGCTCGGCGTCGCCCGGATATTCTTCAGGCTGATGTTCGTAAAAATCGTCCCCTCCACCTGGAGCGACAGATCGACATTCTGCTTCAGCGCCACCTTCACCGCCACCGTATGGATCAGCGCGAGCAGCGCCGGCCGGTGAAAAACCACTGCCAGCACCAGCAGCGCCAGCATTGCGCGCCGGATTCCCCGGCCACGTCGCCGCTTCGCCCCCCTTCCTGCGGGTGGAACCGGCGCTTTCCCTGGAGCTGGATTTTCAGTTTCCCCCTCACTCACGTCGCCCCAGAGGCTATCAATGCGTCGCCAGACTGCAATATTAGCAATTCCCATCCCTTCCCCCTATTCCGTAAACTGCACCCGCCATGACCCCAGGCCCCGCTGGAACCAACCGCTATCCGAGGAATCGCCTCCTTCGGGTTCTCTGGTTGACCCTCCTCAAGTACTCCTCCATCGACGGGGAGCAGCGGGCCGCCGCATTCGCTTACTACGCCTTCTTCGCCCTGTTCCCCCTCTTGCTGCTCCTCGTCTCCGTAGGCTCCTACTTCTTCAATCCCGCGAAGGTAGGCGAAGTCGTCCTCCACGCAGTCAGCCAGTACGTCCTCGTCGTCCACGACAAGCACGATCTCGTCGCCCAGACCATTCGCGGCGTCATCAAGGCCCGTGGCGGCGTCGGTTCGTTCGCCATCCTCGGCCTCATTTGGAGTTCCCTGCGCTTTTTCCAGGCCCTCGTCCGTGGCGTCAATCGCGCATGGGGTACCCACGAATACACATGGTGGCGCCTTCCCATTCAGAACATGCTCATGGTCGGTGTCCTCGCCAGCGCTCTCCTCGTCGGCGTCCTCGCCCCCGCCATTCTCCAGGCCATCGAGCGTTTCGTCTGGACCCTCAATATCACCTCCGGCGTCCGCCTCATCGGCTTTGGATTTGCCTCCGCCCGTTTCCTTCTTCCCTCCGGCGTCCTTTTCTACGGTTTCAGCATGTTTTACAAGCTCGCCCCGCGCCGCAAAACTTCCTTTGCCGAGGTCTGGATGGCCGCGCTCATTGTCACTCTCCTCCTCCAGTTGCTCCAAATCCTCTTCGTCCTCTACGCAAAAAACATCGCCCATTTCGGCGCCGTCTATGGCGCCTTCGGCAGCGTCATCGCCGTCCTCATGTGGGTCTATCTTTCCGGCAGCGTCATTATCCTCGGCGGCTGCTTCTCGGCCGCCCAGGCCGAAGAGGCCGGCAAACTCGACTATCCCGCCTCCACGCTTTGACTCGTGGCGCTCGATGCATCCAATTGTCTGGTTCCATACGAAGATGGCTTGCTTGGTGTCAGAAATAATTTGAATGAAATAACCCCTCCTCTCGTTTATTTATATAAGCGAACACGAATTACCATGCTTTACCCTGATCGAAAGTTGCACCCCAACCTCTTTTCCTATTTCCGTCGTCTGACATTCCGCGCCTTGATCGTGGGTCTCGCGCTGTTTGGAGCCTGTTTGGCGCCGGCCCGGGCTTTTATTGGCGTATCCGTCAATGTGGGTATCGCTCCCCCGCCATTGCGGGTTTATGTGCAGCCCGCGATTCCCGGTTCGGGCTATATCTGGACTCCCGGCTACTGGGCGTGGGACCCGGATGACCAGGATTATTACTGGGTCCCCGGGACCTGGGTGCTGGCTCCGCGCGTTGGATACCTCTGGACTCCGCCGTGGTGGGGATGGAACAATGGCTTTTATGTATTCCATAGGGGCTATTGGGGGCCGCACATCGGTTTCTACGGGGGCATTCCGTATGGCTACGGTTACACGGGCGATGGTTATGAGGGTGGTTACTGGAATGGCGGACGGTTTTTCTACAATCGGACGGTCAATAACGTGACCAATATCAGCACGACCAATGTCTACTCAAAAAACGTGGTGATGAATCGGACCACGAATGTGAGTTACAACGGCGGCGCGGGTGGCATCGCCGCGCGCCCGAGTGCGGCGCAATTGCGGGCGGCGCGCGAATCGCATCTGGCTCCGACTGCCGTCCAGACTCGGCACGCGCAAGCCGCGTTGAAGAACCCCGGCGCGCGGAACTCGGCAAATGGCGGCCATCCCTCCGTGAAGGCGTCATCCAAGTTGGCGACCTCCGGGAAATCGACCGGCGTTACCAGCGCGCACGGGAAGCGTTCCAAGACTAAATCCCAGCCGCTGGCAGGGACCGAAGAACCGGCCGCGCACAAGACGAAACAGGCTGCGACCAAGTCAGAGAATCACAAGCCAAAATCCCAGGCAAAGGTTGCGCATAAACCCGCGCTAGCCGCGAAGGAGCACAAGCCTGCTCCGCAAGCTAAGAAGGGCAAGACTCCCGAGAAGACAAAGGGTAAAAAGGACAAGAAAGATCAGTAATCGCTGACGGTCCGCGATAGGGACGCCTGCAAGTCAGCGCATGCTTGACTGCGTCCCTGCCACCGCCTTCTCCCCGGATAACTTCTTCGTAACCTCCGCGATCATCTTCAGATTCTTATAGGGCGCATTCAGCGGCACCGCGCATTCCGGCCCGATCACATCCACTCCCTGGCTCAGCTTCTCCTCCACGTCCCGGGTGATCGTCTCCGGTGTCCCGTCGATCACGATCTGCAGGTTGCTCGTCCCCCCCATAAGCCCCAGCGTATCTCCCGCCAATTCACGCGCCCTCGCGCATCCCGTCTTCGAGTCGAAGTGAAAACACTCGATCCCCGTCTCCCTGATATACTTTATTCGGTCTGACGTATCCCCGCAGATATGCAAAATCAACGGACAGCCGATGGACTCATGCAATTCGTGATGGATATCCGATAGGAAATCCTTGTAAGCATCCGGCGAGCAAAGGTCCCTCGTGCAATGGTCCGCGAGCGTCAGCGCATCCGCTCCGCTTTCGATCTGCGCGTTCGCAAATCCGATCGTCACCTGGATCAGTTCCCGCAGCACCCGCTTCACAGCGTCCGGATCCAGCAGCGTCGACATCAGGAATTCCTCGATCCCAAAGATATGGTACGCCAGCGTCCACGGCCCGAACACCTTCCCCACCACAGCCACCTCGTTCCCGACCCGCTTCTTCAGCAGCTCCAGCGCCCCGAGCGGCACCGCGCACGCCGGGTGGTTCAGGAAATCCTTTGGCACGTGAAATTCGTCGTCGATCGAGCTGCAAATAATCTTACCGTCCGGCATCTGGCTCTTGTGTCCCCAATCCATCTCGCATCCCATCGCCGCCGCCTCGTGCCAGACTCCGAAGAGCGGCATCACGTTGTCGTATCCCAGCTCCGTGTAACCCGCTTCCGCAAGCCTCGCCATCTTCTCCGCGTCCAGGTGCGCTTCGGGAAAATAAACCCCCACCTTCTCCATGAGGTCGGTGGTTACTATCGAGGTGGCGCTTCCCGTCCCGACCCTCGGAGCGTCGCCCCGCCGGATCTTCGTTAGAAATATGTCGCGTGGCTTCATTGCTTATGGAGGTAAAAATCCATTCTCCGGGAGGGGTGGAGGAAAGGCAAGCGGGACAGCCGGCTATCGCGCTGACCATGAATTGGTTTGCCTGCCGCAACCCGCGGCTTGTTAAAATCCGCCCGGCGGACCTTATTCAGCCCAGATCGGACTCCATACCTTGATTTTGACCATCCCTTTCCCCGGATTTTCAAACGGCCCCGCCGTCGGAGTCATGTCCGACCGCAGCTTCCCTGCATAATCCTTATCCACCGTGATCGGCTCTCCAAACGGCGACTCGAATCCCTCGTCCGCGATCACGGTTTTTCCCAGCGATTGCGTGGTTGCCAGCGCCGTCTTCTGCTCCAGCATCGCGTCATTGTAACTGATAGTCAGGTACACATTCCCACTTTCCATCACCAGTTTCGGTTTCGGGCTATCGGCCGGCAATATCACCGGATTCGTTTCGCATCGGTAAGCCTGCGCTCCCGCCCCATACACATTGCCTTCGGATTGGATTCCCGGATCCGCAAGATCGTCATACAGGTCCTTCAGATTCGCGTCCCAGATGATGTTATTGATAAATCGCGTATCCAGCTTCCCGAGACTATCCGCCATCTTGATCGGCCCCGTCGAATGCGGCCCAAAGTACGGCGTCTCCCGGCCATCCGGCCACATCCGGATACCGCTCATGAAGAGGTTGTGCACATACGCCCCGCCTTGCGACGATGCCCCGACCGAGCCGCCGCGCCGGAACACATTCGAGATGAACCCTTGATCCTTCATGAACGCGTTGTTCTTCGTCGAGACTTTGTACTTCTCCGGCAGCAGCGGCTTCGGCAGATTGGACATGAATAAGTTGTTCTCCACCAGGTACGGCCCGTGATCGACCTCGAAGAACGCGTCCAGGTCGTTGTTATAAAATAGGTTGCCCGCCACTCGCGTTCCCTGCGCCATCCAGTCCAGCCACAAGCCCTGGTTCGAATCGTGGATCGCGTTATTCCGGATCAGTACGTCGATTGCCGCGTGAAACTTGATCGCCGCGATTTCCGCTCCGCCGAAATCCCCCGCCGCGTAATTGTGAACATTGTGAATATCGTTGTGAATCACCTGGCTGAACACCGCTCCCAGGCTCCCGCATATCCCCGCCTGCCCGCAATTGAAGATCGTGTTGTTTCGCACGATATGGCTCCCGATCGTTTCCTTTGACCACCCCAGTTTTGCCGCATTCTGGATCACTTGCACATAGTCCAGGGGCTTTATGCCCGCGCTATTCGCGCTATCCCCGCCCAGCGTGATTCCCGCGCACCGCGAATCGCTGATGACGTTGTTTTCGATGATCCACCCCTTGCTCCAGTGCGTTCCCACCAGCCCTATCTGTTCCATCGTCGGCGGCGCCCACGGTGTAGCCGCCTGGCACATCGTGAATCCTCGCACGGTAATATAATTGCGCCCTGGCTCTTTGGGATAGAAACACGCCTGCCTAGTCGTGATCTCCACGACCGCTTCATTTGGACTCTGGCCCAGTAAGTTAATCCAGAGCGTTGTAACTCCGTCCTTGATCGCGCAGCACCAATGCGCCGCGGGTCCCTGCTTCACCGCGTCGAGCGTCTGCGCCTCCCGCAGCGCTTCCCCATTCACGAACACGCTGCCCGCATGGTGCGCCTTGCCATCCGGCGCGAACCAATCCCCATGCAAGGTATCCGCGAATGGATTGTAACTCCTGAACAGCCACGCCGGCAGTTCTGCTTTCCAAACGTTGCCATCCACCTGCGTCCATTTCGCATATCTTTCCGATCCCTTGATGATCGGCTTCTCGCCCGGCTCTGCGCGATAAGTGATGCGATTCGTATCCGATGTCCCGCCTCGCGGCGGATTCACCCACTCGCGATAAGTCCCGTCGCCGACCGATATCACATCTCCCGGTTGCGCCACCTGCGCTGCTTTTCCGATCGTTCGGAATGGTTTCGTCGCCGTTCCCGCCCATGCGTCGCTTCCGGTCATGGCCACATGATATTCCGTCGCCTGCGCGCATGCGCACGCCAGCGCCATTGGCAAGATCAGCATCCGGCATTTCTTCGCGGCAGTAGATATAGTGAACCAAACGTGGAAGAAAAAAAATCCGAACGGCGATTTCATGGGGATGTGATTACGAACACCATTCGAGTTGGACCGTCGCGCAAGCTGTAGTCAAGCCCGCCTTTCCTCCCGATCCGAAAAAGCGGTAAACCTTGATCCACGTCAAGATCGCCACCCCCGCCTGCTGGTAGAAAGGATGCGCATCAATTAACCATCAATTCAACCTCATGCCGATCACCACCCCCGAGGCAGACCTCCAGGCCATCCTCGCCCCCGCGGCCTGATTTCCCATGCGCGACCAAAAAGCAACCGGCAGCTACATCGACCTCATCCGGGCTGGTGAACCCTTTCGGTTGCTTTTCCCGCTTGGCGTTCTCATCGGCATCGGCGGCGTCCTGATGTGGCCCCTCTTCGTCTGGCACTTCACCAGCACTTATCCCGGCGTCGAGCATCCTCGCGTGATGATCGAGGGCTTCCTCACCTGCTTCATCGTCGGCTTTCTCGGCACCGCCCTGCCGCGCCTCCTCGATGTCCCACGCTTCACCCTCGGCGAGACCTTCGCCTTCGCCGCCGCTCTCCTCGCCGTCGCCGTCTGCCATTGGTGCGGCCGGCTCCTCTGGGGCGACCCGCTCTTCTTCTGCACCCTCGTTGCTTTCATCTTCGCTCTCATCGGCCGCGCGTTCGCGCGAAAGGACACGCCCCCTCCCGCCTTCGTCCTCGTCGCGATGGGCCTGCTCTCCGGCCTCGCAGGTTCCGCCATCCAGGCCTTCGCGGAAAACACCCCGGACCTCTTGAACGCCTCGCTCGTCCAGACCGGCCGCCTGCTGCTCAATCAAGGCTACCTCCTCCTCCCCATCATGGGTATCGGCGCATTTCTTCTGCCCCGTTTCTTCGGCCTCCCCACTCGCCAGAGCTTCCCGGAGTCCCTCGCTCTCCCTCCCGGCTGGAAACCCCGCGCCCGCTTCGCATTCCTATGCGGCCTCGCCGTCGTCGCCAGCTTCGTCATGGAGGCCGTCGGCCAATCCCGCTGGGGCTGCGCCTTGCGCGCCGCCACGATCCTCCTCTACTTCTTCCGCGAAGTTCCCTTCCACCGCGCCGGCTTAGGCGGCGGCCCGCTCGCGCTCGGCCTGCGAATCTCCCTCCTCGCCATCCCCACCGGCTTCATCCTCATCGCCATCTGGCCAGACCGAATCTCCTCCTTCCTCCACGTCGTATTCATCTCCGGCTTCAGCCTCCTCGCATTCATCGTCGCCAGCCGCGTAATCCTCGGCCACAGCGGCCAGTCGGATAAATTCCGCGCCCCCCTCAAGTCCCTCTTCCTCCTCATCGCTCTCGTCGTTTTCGCCATGCTCACCCGCGTAACCGCCGACTGGATGCCCGCCATCTGCCTCACCCACTACGCCTACGCCGCCCTCCTCTGGATCCTCGGAGTCCTCATCTGGTCCATCGCCATCCTCCCCGCCGTCCGCCTCCCTGATCCTTAGCTCCCTCGCTTCCCGCGCGATCCCGCCCTCTTTCGAATTTCCGCCGCCTCCAGCGTCGAAAACTTCTCGACGCCCCCCCCCCCCTTCCCCAGCCTTCCCTTCATGCCACAACACATCGGCATCCTGACCAGTGGCGGCGATTGCCCTGGCCTGAACGCCGCCATCCGCGCCGTCGTCAAGGCCTCCCAGGACGCCTACGGCATGCGCCTCATCGGTTTCGTCAATGGCTTCCGCGGCCTCGTTCAGGACCAGACCATGGAGCTCGATGACAAGGTCGTCTCCGGCATTCTCACCGATGGCGGCACCATCCTCGGCACCAGCCGCGATAAGCCCCACCGCATGCCCATGGGCGGCAAGTCCCGCGACATGACCGACGCCATCGTCGACACCTACCATCGCCATCATCTCGATGCCCTTGTCTGCCTAGGCGGCGGCGGCACGCAAAAAAATGCCCTCCGCCTCGCAAAAGCCGGTCTCCACATCGTCACGTTGCCGAAGACCATCGACAATGACATCCCGATGACCGACCGCTCCTTCGGCTTTGACACCGCCCTCGGCATCGTCACGGAGGCCATCGACCGCCTTCACTCCACCGCCACCAGCCACAATCGCATCATCGTCGTCGAGGTCATGGGCCATCGCGCCGGCTGGCTCGCCCTCGGCGCCGGCCTCGCCGGTGGCGCGGATGTTATCCTCATCCCGGAGATTCCTTACGACATCGAATCCGTCGCCGAAGCCATTCGCGAGCGCACCCGCCGCGGCAAGCGCTTCAGCATCGTCGCCGTCGCCGAGGGCGCCCTTTCAAAACAGGACGCCGCCCGCGTCGAGTCTCTCGTGGAGAAGAAACACAAAGCCGATTCTCCCAAACAAAAGGAATCCGCTTCCGAGGCCCTCCGCCAGTTCCACGACGACCACACCGGACACACCATCAGGTTCACCAAGCAGCTCGAAAAACTCACCGGCCAGGAATCCCGCCTCACCATCCTCGGCCACCTCCAGCGCGGTGGCACCCCCTCCGCCGGCGATCGCATGTTCGCCACGTGGCTTGGTGCCCATTGCGCCAATGTACTCCAGGCTCACACCTACGGCGTCATGCTCGCCCTTCACGACACCGCCATTCGCACCGTCGCCATAGAGGACGTAGCCGGAAAAAAGAACCTGGTCCCCCCCGATCACCCCCTCGTCAAGGCCGCTCGCCTCGTCGGCACCAGCTTCGGCGACGCCCCCGTTGGCTCCCCTTCGTGAAAAGCGAACCTGCATCCTGCCGGCCGACTCGATTAGTCAGGTCCGTCGCGCTTATCGCCGTGTGCTTTCTCGCCACCGGGCTTAATGCCCACGCCGCCCGCCGCGCATCGCCTCAACCGGAGGTAATGCTCGCACCCCAGAATCCGCTCGCGAGCGGCTCTCCCGCCGATTATTGGGACCTATTTCAGTCCGGCGCCGTTTGGTCAAAGGCCGCAAAGATAAATGAATTCGGCGTATCCGCCCGGCTTATAACCGATTCTCCGGATGACAAACTCCGCCAGGCCTTCCAGTACCTCAAAGCGCATAACATCAAATTGAGAATCGGTATCCTCTCCCTCAAGGGTTCCAACGACCCCAATGGCCCCGGCCACGGCGTCGAGGGCTTCGCCGCAAATCCCCCCGGAGAAGCGATCCTCGTCGCAAAGCGCGTCAAATCCCTGGGTGGCGTAGTCGATTTCGTCGATTTGGACGAACCGTTATGGTACGGCCACTATTACAGCGAGAAGAACGCCATCCACGCCCCCATCGCCGATCTGGCCCGGCAGGCCGGCGCCACCATCCGCGCCGTGCGGACCATCTTCCCATCCGCGAAGTATGGCGAGGCTGAGCCCGTCCAGGGCATCCCGGACGCCGTCTGGCGATCGGATATGCAGGAGTGGTTTTCCGCCTTGCAGGCCGCCGCCGGCCAGCCTCTCTCCTCCTTCTTCATCGACATCCAGTGGGACCTGCCCATGCGCCAGAGGATATCCGGCGTCATCGACCTGCTCGCAAAATCGAAGATTGGATGCGGCATCATCTTCAACGGCTACGGCGCCGCCGGCAGCGATGCCACTTGGGTCCGGTCCGGTGAGGAGCATATTCAGGTCTATAACTCTCTCTTCGCCCGCTCTCCCATCGTCGTCTCCATCTCCAGTTGGAACCCGAATCCCACCCGCATCCTCCCATCCTCATCGTCAACGGCTCTCGCTCACTTGGTGGATTACCATTTCTCTCCTGCCGCGACGCAGCCCGCCCCGCTCCCATTCCGGCAGATGGTCAAAGCCGGTTGCGGCTACTTCTATTCCGCCGACCCCGCCGAAATCAAAGCGCACGAAGCCAAAGGCTGGAAACTCGACACCGGAGTAAATCCAAATCCTCCCTACACAAACGATATAGCCGGCGGTATTTATCGCTCACGGCAGAGTGCTATAGCCCTTGTTCCTCTTTATCGCTTTTATTTATCATCCAGGCATAAATATGCCTACGCCGCCACCGCTTCCGGCCAGTCAATGCTGCTCACGTCCGGCTATACCCGCGACGCCGTCGCTGGCTACGTCTTTCCCAGCGAAGATTCGGGTGGCATCCCTTTTCACCGCTTCTTCGATTCCCCTTCCGGCAGCTACATTTACGCGACCAATCCAGTTGTTTGCGCTAAGCTGGCCAAAGCCGGCTGCCTCGACCAGGGCGTCGAGTGCTATCTCCCCCCGGGCTGGGTTCCCTGACAAAATAAACGGGGACGTATGCGGGGAATCTACGGTTTCTCGGTACGCATATCCGCACAAACTAAGTGGGTTGAAGAATAGGCATTGACATTCAATGCCCCGCCGTCTAATCGGGACGCAAGATTGTAAAGGATTGCTTTGCATTCTTTATAATAC
>Ga0302320_10028006_pt1 | contig 10835 bp, 10 predicted proteins | sample Bog_T0_3_FD_202130 | JGI IMG/M metagenome (GOLD analysis project Ga0302320, IMG submission 202130) | Peat permafrost microbial communities from Stordalen Mire near Abisko, Sweden - Bog_T0_3 | ecosystem: Environmental > Terrestrial > Soil > Wetlands > Peat | place: Sweden: Abisko, Stordalen Mire... | reverse complement strand
CCTATTTCCAGGATTCAATATGAATCGCAAACTCATCCGCCCGGATCTCACCGCGATCAAGGAGAAGATCGGCCGAACACCGGTGGCCAAGGCCGCCGCGGATCCCCCCACCGTCTCGGCGGTTCCCGCCGAGGCCGCGCTGGCCGGCGGCGGGAATCCCCCGGCCAACGCCCCCAGCGCCCCCCAGGGCACCGGCAGCCCCCGGCGCAAGATCGCGCCCCCCGAGCAGACCAACGCCGAAAGCTTCTACTACCTGAAGCAGATGCAGTCCAAGACCCCCATGGTGATCGTGCTCCAGGACGACGAGAAGCTGCGCGGCATCATCGAGTGGTACGACAAGCACTGCCTCAAGATCAACCGGATCAAGGAACCCAACGTGGTGGTGCCCAAGCACAACATCAAGTATCTCTACAAGCAGGACGAGGAGCCCAGGATCCGCCGGAGCCGAGGCGGGAAGAAGGAGGAATCCTCCTCCCCGGACGTGGAACTGCCGCTCTACGATTGACGCCTGACCGAACCGCGAGAGCCCATGACCCGACGCCCCTGCATCGCCATCACCCTGGGAGACCCCTGCGGGATCGGCCCGGAACTGCTGCTGGCCTCGCTCCATGCCATCAACCACTGGGCCGAAGTGGTGGTGGTGGGCGCGAGGGCCGGGGTGGAGCTGCTGGAGACCGGCCCGGGCCGGGTGCGCTGGCGCTGGGGGGCGCCCACCCTGGAGAGGCCGGCGGACTATGGGCTATGGACCACCGGCGTGCACGGGGCCACCGGCTACGCCGACTGGCTGGACCCCACCCCGGAGATCGGCCCGGACCAGCTCAGGCTGGGCACCGGCTCGGCGGCGTCCGGCCGGTGCGCGGTGGCGGCGGTGCGCACCGGGGCCGCGCTGGTGCAGTCGGGCCGGGCCGACGCCCTGGTGACCCTGCCCCTGGCCAAGGCCGCCGCCCACCTGGCGGGATATGCCATCCCCGGCCACACCGAGTTCCTCCAGGAGCTGTGCGGATCGCCCATTTCCCGCATGGCCTTTGTCAGCCCCAGGCTGTCGGTGGTGCTGGACACGGTGCACCAGAGCCTGCGCTCGGTGGTGGAGGGCCTGTCGGCGGACCGGGTGGCCGAGACCCTCTGCTTCGCGGCGGACCGGTTCATGGGGCTCACCGGCAAGTCCGGGCTGAAGGTCGCCCTGTGCGCCCTGAACCCCCACGCCGGGGAGGGGAGAGCCTTTGGCGATGAAGAGGCGGTGCTGGACGAGGCCGTCCGGCGCGCCCAAGCCGCCTTCCGGGACTACGACGGCACCGCGGCCAGCGCCCCGTTCGCCCGCGTGCCTTCGCCCTTCGGCCTGGGACCGGCGCCCGCGGGCTGGTCGATCTTCTCCGGGCCTTCCGGCCCGGACGCGGCGGCGGGCATTCTGGCGGCACCGCGGTTCTTCGGTCCGCTGCCGTCGGACACCCTGTTCCAGCGGGCCGCCCGCGGGGAGTTCGACCTGGTGGTGGCGCTCTACCACGACCAGGGCCTCATCCCCATCAAGGTGCTGGAACCCGACCGGGCGGTGAACCTCACCCTGGGCCTGCCCTACATCCGCACCTCCCCGGACCACGGCACCGCCTTCGACCGGGCCGGGCTCTGGACCGCCGACGCCACCAACTTCCTGGAGGCCGCCGCCCTGGCGGTGCGCCTGGCCGGGCGGGCCAAGGGTCAGGCCTGGCGCGCCGAGGCGGCCTGCGCCGGCACGCCCGGATGAACGCCCACGACTTCCTGTTCGCGCTGCTCCTGCCGGTGCCGCCCTGGCTCGGGTTCCTGATCTACCGCTACCGGGGCCGGGTGGGGATCGCCTACGGCTACTTCCTGGGCGGCATCCTGGCGCTGCTGGCCCTGCCCTGGCCGCAGATGGGCTACGACCTGCCCTCGCCGCACCTGGGCGGCGCCCTGCTGGGCTTCACCCTGTTCATCGCGGCCCACCGGGACGGGGGCAAGGGCCTGCGGCGGCTGGCCTACGGCGTGGGCGGCGCCACCGTCTTCGTCTGGCTCACCGGCTCCCGCATGGGCCTGGACATGCGCTCGGTGTTCGCCTTCTGGGCCATGGCCGTGCTGGACGCCGGCCTGTGGCTGCTGCTCTCCGACCTGGGCTACCGGGTCACCCAGGGGCGCTGGCTCTCGGTGCGCATGCCGGTCACCGGCGGCCTGGCCTTCCTGATCGCCACCGATATCTTCCGCAACCTGCCCCTGGGCGCCCAGCCGCTTTCCTGGGGCGCCTCCTTCCTGGCCGGCATCCTGCTGGGCCTGGTGGCCCTGCAGCAGTTCCTGTGGCTGCGCAAGCAGGGCATCTGGGTGGAAGGCCGCGGCGACGGCTTCCGGGTGGCCATGTCCGCCCTGGAGGGGAACAAGCCCGCCGAGGGGCCCACCCTGGCCTACGCCATCGAGGCCCGCCAGCCCATGTTCCTGGTGAACGAGAAGGGCATGCTGCTGGAGACCAACACCGCCTTCAGCCGCATGGTGGGCTTTCCGCGCAACCAGATTCGCGGCTACCTGCTCCAGGATCTGTTCCAGGGGCGCGACGCCCCGGCCTGGGACGATCTCAAGGACAAGCTCCTGCGCGACTTCAAGGGCAGCGTGCAGGCCACCCTGGTGCGCAAGGACTCCAGCTTCCAGAACGTCCGCCTGGAGGCGGTGGCCTTCGACCGGAACATGGCCCTGGTGTGGATCGCCGACCCGGCGGTGGGCACCCTGGCCCTGCGCAGCGAGATGGACGCCGCCCTGCAGACCCCGGTGCTGGGGGTGCGGGAGGCCGGCCGGATGGCGGAGAAGGCCCTGGGCACGATCCTGCCGGCGGTGGAGCAGATCCTGCAGGAGACCTGGAACGCCAAGACCCGCGACGCGGCGGAACGGATCATGGTGGCGGCCCAGCGGCTGATGCCGGAAGCGGACCAGCAGCGCAGCAGCTCCGCCTTCCCCCATCTCCAGGCCGCCCCCGCCATGGAGGCCCTGCTGCCCCGCCTGCAGAGGATGCTGCCCGCTGGTTTCACCGTCCGCCACCGCACCCCCGAGTTCACCCTGTTCATGGAGCCCGACGCCCTGCAGCGCATCGCCACCCAGCTGGTGCTGCACGGCCGCCAGGGCCTCGCCCAGGGCACGGTCACCCTGGCCATGGCCCCGCTGACCCTGGGCAACCGGTCCTGGGCCCTGCTCACCCTGGAACTGGCCGGCCGGCCCTCGGCCTGGGAAGGGGATTTCCTGGGCCTCACCTGGCTCCAGGACACCGTGCGCGCCTCCCTGGGCATCCTGGAGATGGCCCACGACGGCCAGGGCTTCCTGTGGCCGCGGATCTTCCTGCCCTGCGAAAGCCTGGAGGCGAACCCGGCCTCCCGCTGCCTCCAGGGCCGCAGCGTCTGGATCATCGACCACGACCCCCAGGTGCGGGAGGTCCTCTGCGGTCTGGTGCGCTCGGCCGGCGGCGAGGTCCAGGCGCACCCCGGGCTCCGGCCGTTCCTGGAGAGCGCGCGCCGCTCGACGCTGCCGGACATCCTGGTGCTGGAGCGCGCCGGTCCGCTGGGACGGTTCCAGACCCGCCTGCGCCGGCTCGGCGGCCCGCGCGTCCCGGCCATCCTGCTCCTGGGCGACGGCCGGCCCTGGTCCCAGGGGGACGGCTCCAACCGCGAGGGCGGCTCCAGCCGCATCATCCTCCTGGAGAAGCCGTTCCCGGGCCAGAACTTCCTGCAGTGCCTGCTGGCGCTGCTGCACTCCATGCCCGGGCTCTGCCTGGGCATGGAGTGGGGGAGTCTGAGGGGGGACGAAGAGCGAGCAACGCGAGCGGGCGGTCCCCCCTCAGTCAAACCAGATCCAAATCCATCGGAGCCGCCATGTCCACCATCGCCCTGATCCTTGCCGCCGGCCTGGGCAAGCGCATGAAATCCACCCTGCCCAAGGTGCTCCACCCGATCCTCGGGGACCCGGCGCTGCTCTGGGTGCTGCGGGCGCTGCCGGCCGAAGTGGCGGCGGCGGTGGTGGTGGTGCACCACGGCCGGGAGCTGGTGGAGGCGGCGCTGGCCGACTGGGCCGCCCAGGGGCTGCTGCCCTGCCCCGCCACCACCGTGGACCAGGGCGAGCCCCTGGGCACAGGCCACGCCGCGCAGCGGGCCGCCGGGGAACTGGACCGGCTGGGCTGCGGGCGGGTGGTGATCCTGTGCGGCGACGTGCCCCTGGTCCGGCGGGAGACCGTGGCCCGCCTGGCCCTGGCGGACGCCACCCTGCTGGCCATGGACCTGGAGGACCCGGACGGCTACGGCCGCGTGCTGCAGCGGGCCGACGGCAGCCTGGAGGCGGTGGTGGAGCACAAGGATGCGAGCGAAGCCGTGCGCGCCGTCCGGCGGGTGAACGGCGGCGCCTACGCCCTGCCCTGGGAGCCCCTGAGGTCGGCCCTGGGCCGCCTCTCCAACGGCAATGCCCAGGGGGAGTACTACCTCACCGACGCGGTCATGGACGTGGCCGGGCGCATGCCGGTGGCGGTGGAGCTGTGCGAGCCGTCGGAAATGCTCGGCATGAACTCCCGCGCAGACCAGGCCACGCTCCAGGCCTATGCCCGGGACCGGATCAACGGCGGCTGGATGGACCAGGGCGTCACCTTCCTGGATCCCGCGGCCACCCTGGTGGGCCCCCGGGCGGTGCTGGCCATGGACGTGGCGCTGGCCCCGGGGGCCAGCCTCACCGGCGCGGTGGAGGTGGGCGCGGGGACCCAGGTGGGCCAGGGCTGCGTGCTCAGCGACTGCCGGGTCGGCCACGGGGTCCTCATCCGGCCCTACTGCGTCATCCACCGCTCGGAGGTGGGCCCCGGATGCCAGGTGGGCCCCTTCGCCCACCTGCGCGAAGGCAGCCGGCTGGAATCCGGCGTGCACCTGGGCAACTTCGTGGAGACCAAGAAGACCACCCTCCACGCCGGGGCCAAGGCCAACCACCTGAGCTACCTGGGCGACGCGGAGGTGGGCGAGCGGAGCAACCTCGGGGCCGGCATGATCACCTGCAATTACGATGGTTTTCACAAGCACGTCACAACCATCGGCAAGGATGTGTTCGTGGGCTCGGACTGCCAACTGGTGGCACCGGTCACCCTGGGCGACGGCGCTATCATCGGCGCCGGCAGCACGATCACCTCCGACATCCCCTCCGGCGCCCTGGCTCTCACCCGCGCGCCCCTGGTGCTCAAGGAAGGCGCCGCTGACCGGCTCCGGCAGAAGCAGAAGGCCAGAAACGCCAAGTAAGGCCCTCCTCCGGCCAGCCTGCTAGAGTAGGATATTGGCTTCCCCTTATAGGAACCTCATGTCCCTTTCCCTGCTCGAGCGACTCGGCGCCGCGATTCTTGACACCATCACAGAGACCGGCGACTTCGTGACCGTTTCGGGGCGCAGCTTCATCAGCATCTTCAAGCCGCCCTTCGACGGCCGCCGGCTGCTCTACCAGCTCTCGGCCGTGGGCGTGAACTCCATCCCGGTGGTGGTGCTCACCTCGATGGCGGTGAGCATGGTGTTCGCCGTGCAGCTTTCCTATGGGTTCAAGCAGTTCCAGGCGGAGGGGCTGGCCGGGCAGGTGGAGGGGCTGGCGGTGGTGCGGGAGCTGGCCCCGGTCATCACTGGGCTGATGATGGCCGGACGGGTGGGCTCGGCCATGGCGGCCGAACTGGGCACCATGGTGGTCACCGAACAGATCGACGCCCTGGAATGCCTGGCCACCGACCCGGTTCAGTTCCTGTTCGTGCCCCGGCTGCTGGCTTCGGCGGTGATGCTGCCTTTGCTCACCGGCATCGCGATCTATGTGGGCTACCTGGGCGGCTACACCCTCCTGGTGGGGGTGCAGGGCCAGAGCGCCTACGTCTACGGCCAGGACTTCTACAAGCTGATCAGCTTCCGTGACCTGGTCATCGCCTGCACCAAGGCGTTGGTGTTCGGGCTGATCATCTCCCTGGTGGGCTGCTGGCGCGGCTACCGCACCCGGGGCGGCGCCGAGGGGGTGGGCAACGCCCCCACCAGCAGCGTGGTGACCAGCAGCCTCTGGATCCTCATCGCCGATTTCTTCCTCACCAAGCTTCTCCTGGTCTGAGCCGAACATGCCCGTCATCGACGTCGTCAACCTCTCCAAATCGTTCGGCAAGAAGGTCGTCCTGGACGGGGTCAACCTCAGCGTGGAGGAGGGCGAGAGCCTGGTGGTGATGGGCGGCAGCGGCAGCGGCAAGACCGTGCTGCTGCGCTGCATCCTGGGCCTGTTCCAGCCGGACGCCGGGCACGTCACCATCGAGGGCAAGGTCGTCCAGGACCTGGACCGCGAGCATCTCTCCGAGGTGCGCAAGAGCATCGGCATGTGCTTCCAGATGGCCGCCCTGTTCGATTCCATGAGCGTGGAGGAGAACGTCGGCTTCGCCCTGATGCGCCACACCCACATGACCCTGGCCGAGCGGGCCGCCCGGGTGGAGGAGTGCCTGAACATGGTCGGGCTCAAGGACACCCAGAAGCTGCGCCCTTCGGAGCTCTCCGGCGGCATGAAGCGCCGGGTGGGATTCGCCCGGGCCATCGCGCTCAAGCCCCGGATCCTGCTGTTCGACGAGCCCACCACCGGCCTGGACCCGGTGATGACCGACGTCATCGGCCGGATCATCCTCGACCTCAAGGCCCAGATGGGCGTCACCAGCATCACCATCACCCACGACCTGAAGAGCGCGTTCGAGATCGCCGACCGGATCGCCATGCTGTTCCGGGGCAAGTGCCTGGCCGTTCAGAAGCCCGAGGACTTCAAGGCCAATCCCCACCCGGTGATCCAGCAGTTCCTTCGCGGCGACGCCGAAGGCCCGTTCCTCGAGGACCCCCCGCCCCCCGCCCGGGACCCGCACCGCACGCCCCATCCCCAAGCCATCCCCCGGAACCTGCCATGAAACTCGAAACCAAAGTAGGGGCCTTTTTCATTCTCGCCTCGGGGATCATGGGCACCCTGATCCTGCGCATGGAGAAGCTGGACCTGTTCGCCGGCCACTCCCAGAACAAGCTGGTGACCGAGTTCGACCAGGTGGCCGGCCTGAGCCTGCAGAGCGCCGTCCGGGTGGCGGGGGTCAAGGTGGGGGCGGTGACCGGCATCGACCTGGACGGCAAGAAGGCCAAGGTCACCCTCGGCCTGCCCAAGGAATTCCAGGTCTACCAGGACGCCTCGGCCTCCCTCAGCTCCATCGGCATCCTGGGCGAGAAGTACATCGAGCTGGACCCGGGCCACCCCGCGGCCGGCCTCCTGCCCGAGGACGGCACCATCCCCAGCCGCACCGGCGCGGGCCTGGACGACCTCATGGCGACCATGGGCGCCATCAGCAAGGACGTGAAGAACGTCACCGGCGCCCTGAGCGAATCCATCGGCGGCGAGCAGGGCCGGCAGAAGCTGGACGAGATCGTGGACAACATCCGCCAGCTCACCGGCGAGTTCCGCGCCATGGCCCAGGAGAACCACAGCAGCATCAACACCACCATGGCCAACGTGCAGGAGATGAGCGCCCAGCTCAAGGAAAAGCTGCCCGTCATCGCCCAGCAGTTCGAGGACCTGGGCCGCAACCTCAACGACCTGGTCAACAAGGGCAACCCGCAGCTGCAGGGGATGCTCTCCGACGTGCGCAAGCTCACCGCCAGCCTGCAGGTGACCGCCGACAACGTGGCCTCCATCACCGACAAGATGAACAAGGGCGAAGGCACCATCGGCGCCCTGCTCAACGACGACACCACGGTGAAGAAGATCAACACCGCCGTGGACAATGTCAGCTCCATGCTGGGCGGGTTCAAGTCCATGGACCTGAATCTGGACATGCACGCCGCCCAGTGGACCCGCAGGGGCAACGCCATGGACGGCATCAACATCGATTTCGTGCCCGCCCGCGACCACTGGTACGCCCTGGGCCTCAACTCCACCCCCGACGGCCAGATCTCCAACCAGACCTCCACCTCCACCGTCCTGGGCCAGGGGCCGGTCACCACCACCACCGTCACCACCGACCAGGTCTTCACCCTCTCCGCCCAGTTCGCCAAGCGGCTGGCCGAGCACTATGTCCTCACCGGCGGCATCGTGGAAAGCAAGGGCGGCTTCGGTTTCGAATACCGGGCCATGGACGACCGGTTCCGCCTGGGCGGCCTGGCCTACGACTTCACCAAGGAGACCGGCAAGCCCAACCCCCGCTACCGGATCACCGGCAGCTTCCAGTTCTACAAGGGGATCTACGGCCAGGCCGGCTGGCAGGACATCGCCAACCCGGAGCTCCGGACCTTCTTCCTGGGCGGCGGCCTGCGCTGGACGGATGAGGATCTCAAGAAGCTGGTGGGCCTCGCCTCCATCGGCAAATAATCGCTATGATATCCATCTGGCCTTCCGGCCCGCCCTGATCCCATGAACCAGCTTCCCGCCCTTCCCGCCGAGAACTACCGGGTGTTCCTCCTGGTGCGCCGGGGCGTGCCGCTGCTGGGAGCCGCGCTGCTGCTGGCCTTGGCCGCCTTCGAGCCGGTGGGCCGGGGCTGGTACCTGCTGGGGGCGGTGGCGCTCCTGGCTGAGGTCAGGCCCACCTTCATGCGCGGCAAGTCCTTCATGCAGCTCCGGACCCCGATCCTGCGCTGGGACGGGGTCTGGGCCAAGGCGCTGCGCCCCCTGGCCCGGTGGTTCCGGGCCGAGGACGCCTGGATCCTGTCGTTCTGCGGCTGGAACAACCACCGGGTGCGGCAGGCGTTCGGGCAGCGCAAGGCTGTGCGCGCCCTGGTGCTCCTGCCCCACTGCATCCAGCTGGCCCGGTGCAAGGCCGACGTGCTCACGGACCTGGGCAAGTGCTACGAATGCGGCCTGTGCTCCGTGGGCGACCTGCTGCCGCTGCAGCTGCAGCGCGGCTGGGACACCCGCATCACCAACCGCAGCCACAAGGCCTACCGGGAGGCCCGGGACTACCGGCCGGACCTCATCGTCGCCGTGAGCTGCTCGGACCGCCTGCTCAAGGGCCTCACCCGGCTGCCCGAAGTGCCGTCCTACGTGCTGCCCCTGGAGCTGAACCACGGCATGTGCGTGGACACCACCTTCAGCGTGCCCCACCTCCTGGCCGCCATGGAGCTCCTGGTGGAGCCCAAGGCCCGCACCGGGGACGAACGGGTGGTGCCCCTGCAGCGGGAGGGGATCGCTTGACCATGCGCGCCGCTTGCGAGCGGATGCTGGGCCCCGTGGCCACGGCCTACCTGCTGCACCTGCGGCCCATGGAATGGCCGATCATGACCGCCCACTTCCTGCTGGGCGCGCTGCTGGCCGTGGGCCTGGGCCTGCCGCCCCGCACCGCCCTCCTGGGCTGGGTGGTCTACGTGGTCCTGCTCAACGGCGGCACCCTGGCCATCAACAGCGCCTTCGACCAGGACGAAGGGGACATCGGCTACCTGCGCCGGCCGCCCCGGCCGCCCCGGCACCTGGCGCACGTCTCCTCCATGATGCTGGGGGCCTCGCTGCTCGCGGGCTTCCTGCTGCCGCCGCTGTTCGCCTGGTGCAACGCCGCCTGCGTGGTCATGGCGGTGCTCTATTCGGTGCCCCCGGTGCGGCTCAAGGCACGGGCAGGCTGGGACATGTTGATCAACTGCCTGGGCTTCGGGCTGCTCACGCCGCTGGCCGGCTGGGGCCTCACCGGCCTCGCCCTGCCGCGCTGGATGCTCTGCGTGGCCATCGGCTTCGGCTTCCTGTTCGGCGCCCTCTATCCCCCCACCCAGATCTACCAGACCGCCGAGGACCGGACCCGGGGCGACCGCACCCTGGTCATCGTCCTGGGCGAGGGGCCCAGCCTCGCCCTCGCCTCCGTCCTGGCCCTGGCGGCCCACCTGCTGTTCGCCTGGGGCGCGCTGCTGCAAGGCCGCAGCCCCCTGCCCCTGCTCATCTCCCTGGCGGCCTGGCTGGCGGTGCTGCTGCCGTGGTGGGCCCGCTGGCGCCGGTGGACCCAGGCCCAGCACGAAGCCGGCATGTACCGGTCCCTGGCCGCCTGGGCGGTCACCGACGTCAGCCTCCTGGCCCTGCTCTGGCCCCGCTGAACGATGCTGATTCCAGGAATCCCCCTGCCCTTCCCCCTCACCTGGGGCTTCACCACCAAGGAAGATCCCGATTCCGCCCTGCCCCCCGTGCGCCTGAAGCAGGTCCACGGCTGCGACCTGGTGGAGGCCGGCGAGCAGATCCAGCACGCCGACGGCCTCTGGACCCGGACCCCGGGCCTGGCCATCGGGGTGCAGGTGGCGGATTGCGTTCCGGTGCTGCTGGCCGGCGTGGTGCGCGGCCGGCCCTGGGCCGCCGCCCTGCACGCCGGCTGGCGGGGCACCGTGGCCGGCATCCTGCGCCGGGGTATCGCGGTCTTCACCGGGCAGGGCGGCCGCCCGGAGGACCTGGCCTGGGCCCTGGGGCCGGCCATCCTGAAGTGCCATTTCGAGGTGGGCGGCGAGGTCGTGGCGGCGGCCCGGCGGGATCCCGCCTGGCGGGAGGACCTGGCCGCGCCGGGCCCCCGGGGCCGGCCGCACCTGGATCTGCACGGCCTGCTCAGGGCCCAGGCCCTGGACCTGGGACTGGACCCGGCCAGGGACGGGTCGGTGGTTGTCTGCACCTTCTGCTCCCCGGAGCTGCTGCACTCCTACCGCCGCGGCGACCGCCACGGACGCCAGTGGGGCTGGATCCGAATAGACTGTGGGGGACCGCCCGCGCGCTTTGCTCGCTCGTCGTCCCCCCTCAGACTCCCCCACTTCATGCCCGGGCAGAGCCCGGTCATGAAGTCGATCCAGTGATCAGACCCTGGCGCCCGGGGTGGAGACGGCGGCCAGGATCCTGCG
>Ga0302320_10028005_pt1 | contig 10835 bp, 5 predicted proteins | sample Bog_T0_3_FD_202130 | JGI IMG/M metagenome (GOLD analysis project Ga0302320, IMG submission 202130) | Peat permafrost microbial communities from Stordalen Mire near Abisko, Sweden - Bog_T0_3 | ecosystem: Environmental > Terrestrial > Soil > Wetlands > Peat | place: Sweden: Abisko, Stordalen Mire... | reverse complement strand
CGTGACATCAACGACCTTTCGATTATCAACGCGCAGATTTTGAATTCGGTAAACGAGCCGGTGCCGTTCAGCCAGGCGGTGCCCGATCCCAAGCGGCGTTATAACGTGGCGCCAAAACTGGACTACCAGCTCGGAAAGAATAATACGCTTTCGATCCGCTACCAGTATTACCGCAACACGGAAAACAACGACGGGATCGGCGGGTTCACGCTGGCCAGCCAGGCGTACGACACGATCAGCACGGAGCATACCCTGCAGGTGAGCGATACGCAGATTTTTGGCACGAAGATTGTGAACGAAACGCGATTCCAGTACGTGCATGACGGAAGCAGCCAGGTCTCACAGAGCACCGATCCGAGCGTGAGTATCCCTTTGTACTTCAATGGCGGCGGCAGTCCGGAAGGAAATCAGTTCGAGCAGACCAATCGGTACGAATTTCAGAACTATACGTCGGTGCAGTTCACAAACCACACGCTGAAGTTTGGAGCGCGGTTGCGCGGAGTGACGGACCATCTGGATTCGAACGCGGGATTCAATGGTTCGTACTATTTCTCGACGATTCAGGATTTTCAGAACAATACGGCGGCGCAGTACACGGTGACCTCGAGTCCGTATAATCCCACGAATCCCAGCCTGTTGCCGAATCCGTTTTCCAGTGTTTCGGAAGTGGACGCGGGCGTGTACGCCGAGGACGACTGGAAAGTGCGTCCAAACATCACGCTCAGTTATGGCTTGCGACTCGAAACCCAAAATGATTTAAGCGACCACTTGGATTGGGCGCCTCGACTGGGATTTGCATGGGGACTGGGGGGAGGAGCGAAGTCTGCGCCGAAGACGGTGTTGCGTGCGGGATTCGGAATTTTCTACGACCGGTTCGCCGAGAACGACGTGATGATTCAGGATCGTTTGAACGGCGTGAGTCTGGGCGAGTTCGTGGCGACGAATGCGACCTATTTAGCGCCCCCGCCGCTCATTCCGAGCGCGACAGTGCTGGCAACGAGCTATGCCGTGAACAACCGTCTGAAGGCGCCGGGAACGATGCAGACGGCGATCAGCCTGGAACGGCAACTGACGAAATACGCGAACCTCAATATTTCGTATTTGAATACACGCGGATGGGATCAGTATTTGACAAACAACATCGATACTCCCACAAATCCGCAGGACTTTTTTCCGTACTACTTGAATCCGCAACTGGCGACGAGGCCGATCGCCGATTCGAATATTTACCAGTTTCAGTCCGAGGGCGTGTTCCGGCAGAACCAGCTTTTTGTGCAGTCCACGGTGCGCGCGGGCGCGAAGGTGACGATGTTCGCGTACTACGTGTTGAACTATGCGAAGAGCGATACCTCGGGGATCACGAGTTTTCCGTCGAATCCGAATAACATCGCTGAAGATTACGGTCGAGCTTCATTCGACATTCGTAATCGGTTTTTTTTGGGTGGGTCGATCGGACTGCCGAAAGGATTTCGATTGAGTCCGTTCATGATTGCGACTTCGGGGGTTCCATACAACATCACGCTCAGCCAGGATTTAATCGGGAGTTCCCAATTTAATCAGCGGCCTTCGCTGACGACGGCTCCAGAGGGCGGCTCGGTCATCACCGTACCGGGTTTTGGAAATTTCCAGACGCTTCCGGCGATCAACGATGAGATTCCAGTGAATTCGCTGACGAGCGAAGGGCGATTCACACTGAACCTGCGACTGAGCAAGACGTTTGGCTTTGGGCGCGACACGAAAACGCAGAACGCCGGCGGACAGGGTGGGCCCCCCGGAGGCGGCGGACGCGGCGGCGGTGGTGGCCGAGGTGGTAGTCCGTTTGGCGGTGGTCCGGGATTTGGCGGCGGGAGCGACACGACGCGGCGCTACAGCTTGACGCTCAGCGTAAACGCCCGGAACGTGTTCAACAATGTGAACCTGGCAGTACCGTCAGCGGTTCTCAATCCTCCGCCAACGGCCGGCGGGAATGCGTCCTATTCGACGGCGTTTTTCGGTATTGCGAACGGACTGGCGGGCGGACCATTTTCGTCAGCGGCGTCAAACCGACAGATTTATTTGCAGGCGTCCTTTTCTTTCTAACGTAAACGGCGTTTCGGCGATGCCCGCTCAATTGGCAGCGGGCATCACGAGTTTTTGAACCACAGGCACGGGCAACGGGCCTTCGTCGAGAACACGGTCGTGAAATTCTAATAGATTGAAGTTCTTTCCCGCAGCTGCCTGGAAGTTCTTGCGAAGGGCAAACCATTCCCGAATTCCGACGTAATAGGTGGGCAACTGCGTAGAGCTGAGCTTCGCGCGGAGCAGCTTACCGTCGGCTTCGGCCTCCGTCTGAAACGCGTCGTTCATCATTAGATCCAGCGCTTGCCGGTCGGTCATGTCCATGGTGTGCATTTTGATGTCGAGGATCGCGTTCGAGATGACGCGGAGGCGAATCTTGCGCATGACCAGGCGAAACTTCGGATCGTTGTCGAGAAATCCCTCGTCCATCATCACTTGAGCGATGTACTCGGCCCACCCTTCTATATAGGCGCCATTGCCGTAGAGTGAGCGGAGCAGGCGTCGTCGTTCGGGCTGGATGTTGTTCAAGTGCTCGAACTGAATGTAGTGGCCCGGGAGCGCTTCGTGGATACTGAGCCACTGCAAAGCGTAATTGTTGTACTCGCGAAGTTTCGATTCGGCTTTGGCGTCGGCCATTTGCGGATCGATGGGAGTGACCCAGTATTCCGCTTCGGCTTGCGGTTCAAGGGGCGGAGCGCTGTGAAATCCAGCAACCGAATAAATGCCGCGCATGAAGACGGGCGTGGGGACGATTTTTAGGTTGTCGCGCGAGCTGAGCGAGACGATTTTCTTGTCGCGGATGAATTGAGTGATGCCAACGAGATCGGCCTGAATGGTTTGCATCAACTGATCTCGCCGGGGATGGGCGTCTGAAATTTTGGCAAACACTTCGCTGATGATTTTGTTCTGGCGATCGTGCTCGTTCAGATCGGAGTGATCGCCGTCGCCCGGGTACATCTGCGCATGCATTGGAATGGCAAGGGCGAGCATTTCGGCGCGGACGTCTTTCATTTCGTGCTCGGCATCGGCGAGGACCTGTTCGGGAGTGACGGGCGTTTCCATTACGAGGCGGAATTTTTCGTCGTAGAGGGGTTTTCCCAGCCGCCAGGAGGCCGGCGACGGGCGAGCGCCGAGTCCGCTGTGCAACCAAGCGGAATATGCTTTGAGAGAAGCGACTGACGTGGGCGCGATCTGGTCGTATCGTGTTCGCAGTTCGGAGCCCAGAGGAATTTGCTTCTTGAGAGTGTTTTGAATCAGGTCGATGTTGCCGTCGTTTTCTTCGATGGCGGTTTTGATCCAGGTAGGGTCGGCGTCCGCGAGGTAAGGCTGGACTTGGGTGAGAAGGCGCGGGATTTGGCTGACGCGGTCAAGGACGTGGCCCAGGCGAACTTCGAGAGGAGCATAGTCTTGGGTGAGCGGCAGAAATAGAGCGTTGCCGATGAGTTCGACGGCGACAGTGGGATTGTGTTTGTAATTGTGGATTTTATCGAACTCGAGAAGGCTGAGCGCGATCTGGTCGTCGATCAATTGCCAGTCGGCGGCGTCTTCCGGGCCGAGCGCGGATCGCGGCGTTTCGTTGTGGAAGCGGTCGCGCCAGCCCGCATAGAACGCGCGCTGTTTGGCGATGCCGTCGGAGCTGATGTCGTCGAGGAGCGAATCGAGCGCGACGGTCTGGCCGTTTTTTGGATCGACGTGCGAGTGGTATCCGGCAGAAGAAGCCGAGACAGGCGAGAGGACCAGTGAGTCTTTCATGAACTGATCGCTGAGCGCGGCGAATTTTGCAGAGGCATCGGACGCTGCGTTTTGTTGGCGCGAGTGAGGGATCATTGTTAGGGGTGATGCGAACAGTGCGGCGGTAAGAGCTAAGCCGAGGATTAGTCTAAGACGAGTTGGCATTCGGTTTCCTTTCGACGGTGACGCACAAATGCGACGTTGTTGCACGGCGCGCGATCGCTAGACAGGGCGGCGAAACGGAATGGGCGTGCTGGGCTTGCGGCGCGAGTAGCGGCGGAGACGCGAACGAGCTTGCTCGGCCCACGGGCCGCTGGGCGCAAATTTCAAATAAAGCTCCCACTGAGCGCGGGCTGCAGTGCGCTTGCGGCGTTTCTCGTAGGCTAGCGCGAGATTGAAGTGCACGTCGGCGTGAGCGGGCATAGCGCGCGCCGCGCGCTCCAGATGATCGATCGCTTCGTCGAACTCGCCGAGTTCTTCGAGAGTGCAGCCCAGGTTGTACCGCGAGATGCCGTTGAGCGGATCGATTTGCACCGCGGAAATGAAAGCGGCCCGAGCATCGGAAAGATGGCCGAGCTGGTAATAGGCGACGCCGAGATTGATGTGCGCTTCGATCCAGTGCGGAGCCAGTTCAACGACGCGCTGATAGTTTTCTATGGCGCGCGGCAGAGTGTCGATGCGGTCTTCGCAATCGAGCGCCGATTGGAAAAAATCTTCGGGAGTAGGGCCGGCCATGGCATGCAACTTCGCCGGCTCGACGGGCATATCAAACGGAAAAGCCCACTGGCGGAGAAACGGATTGAAAGGACGATCGGAACCCGGCGGGACGACGTGAACTTCGCGTCCTAATTCCATGAGGCGAAGTTCCTGCACAGGAACGGACGCTGTGGAGAACTGTGACTCGATGAGTTTGATGGCGCGACGTACGCGGCGAGCCGGAACGTGACTTTGAGTGAGCTTTTGAATAGCGCGAAGTGCGAGAAGGTCGCCGAAAGTATAAAAACGTTCACCCCAGCGGGCTTGGGGCTTCACCAGACGCAGTCGTTCCCAGTAGCGGAGACGGCTCGGCTCAAGTCCTAGAATGCGCCCAACTTCTCTGCGCGTATAACGCTGCGACAATCCGAGAGTCCCCCGCGACCGCCCTCGATTATGCACTGCTAGAAATTTAGTGCAAGAGGTTGAAGCCGCCCGAAGCAAAGGAACTGTGGATATTACTTGCCTGCCGATTTATCCGGGACGCCAACCCCTGCGAGGCCGAATTCGCGCTCGAAGCTTTCGTAGTCGCGGCGAACGTCGCGCATCAGAGCGACGAATTCGGGATGCTGACGAAGGGACTGAAGATTTGGGTCGCGCTCGAAGGCGCGGTGGTTCGGCAGCCCAGTTTCGACACAGCGCTTGATCTCGACAATTGCTTTGTTGGCCTTCCCGATTAACGCGTACACGCCGGCAGCGCAGTGCAAAGCGTGGTGAAGGTGAAGGACGCTGCGGGTGCTGGCCGCCGCTTTGTCGGCGAATTCCTCGGCGCGTTTGAAGTCGCCTTCGCGCGCGAGAATTAGTCCTTCCATGCTTTCCAATTGCGGCTCGCCGGGGACCATCTGGCGCGCCTTGGCAAGTTTCTCGCGAGCGTTCGCAAGATCGTTCGAGTAGATGGCGGACAGCGGCAGTTGCACGTTCGCGTGAACCAGGGCGGGCTCGAGAGCGAGAGCCTCTTCGAAGTAGCGATCCGCGTCGGCAAAGTCGCCCTGGTAAATGGCAATGAAACCGAGACTGGCGTGAGCCAGAGCAAAGCCGGGATTGGCGAGAATAGATTCCTTAGAATCGATGATCGCTGCTTCGTAGAATCCGCTATGAAACAGAACTCCGGAGCGAATGGCTCGGGCGTTGTAACGGTTTGGATTGACGGTGATCGCTGCGCTCAACGCGCGAAATGCCGGCCGAATCTGAAATCCGCGTGCCGGCGACCAGAGGATCGAGCCTTTGGCGCAGAAAGCATTGCAATTGACCGGATCGAGTTCCAGGGTGCGAGCGACAGCTTCTTCGGCGCGGACGAACCATTTCGGATCGGGATCGAGGTGCAGTCCCATCTGACAGCAGATATTGGCGAGGACGCCGCAGGCATCCGCAAATTTCGGATCCAGATCGATGGCGCGGTCAAGCATTTCGATTGCGGCGAGCAGATCGATTTTGTTGTAGCAGAGGGACCGATCCACGGCGCGCATGTACAGCTCAGAGGCGAGCGGGTGGCGGGTGGCGGGAGCGGCTATATGCGAGGATTTTTCGCGGTCGCGCGGAACGAGCGCGTCGAATAATACGTCGGCGAGCTGGTCCTGAAGGCCGAACAGGTCGCTCATGTCGCCATCGACTTTCGCCGAATGAAGAACGCGAGCGTCGCGAAGTCCCCAGACCTGCACGGTGACGCGGACGCGTGAGCCCATTTTCTGGATGTTACCCTCGGCGACCATGTCCACATCGAGCTCGCGCCCAACCTGACTCCATTCGACGTCGCCGTGCGCGTATTTCAGCAGGCTGCTGGTTGGGCGGACGAGCAGCGTCGGCGTCGAACCCAAGCGATTGGCGACGGCGTCGGCGAGCGCTACGGAAAGAAACCTTTCGTCGGGAGCGTGGGAGTGAAGTTGGAACGGAACCACGGCAATCGATTTGCGGGAATCGACTTTCGAAACGGAAATGGGGCGCGACGGCGAGGAAAGAGATTGCAAGGACTGCGTGATTTCGGATGCCGACGCGGGACGGCGTAGCGGATCTTTTTCCAGGCACTTACCAATAATTTGATCGATCGCGGAGGGCAGACCCGGTTGAAGGGCGCTTGGCGGCGGAGGAACTTCGGTGGCGATTTTGTGCATTACCACGAGAGCGCTGGGTCCGGTGAACGGCGGTTGGCCGGTCGCGGCTTCGTACAACAGCGAACCGAGCGAAAAAATGTCAGAGCGAGAATCGACGCGTTCGCCGCGGGTCTGTTCCGGCGACATGTAAGCAACAGTGCCGACGATCGTGCCGGGAGTTGTCATCGAGGCGTCCACGGTGGGGGAGGTGTCCTCGCTTAGGTTCGAGACACTGCGTTGCTCGATTTTCGCGAGACCAAAGTCGAGAATTTTGGCGTGCCCGCGTCTTGTGACAAAGACGTTGGCGGGTTTGATGTCGCGATGGACGATGCCCTGACGATGGGCGGTGTCAAGAGCGTCGGAGACCTCGACGCCGATCTTTAGAAGCGCCCCAAGGTTCATCGGGCGGCCATCGATGTGGTCCTTTAAGGTTGCGCCTTGCAGGTACTCCATGGCGATGAAGGTGTGGTCGTTGTCCTCGCCGATGTCGTGAACAATACAGATGTTGGGATGATCGAGGGCGGAGGCCGCTTGCGCCTCTCGTTCAAAACGGGCGAGTGTGGGTGGATCCTGGGCGACGCTTTCGGGCAGGAACTTGAGCGCGACGAAACGATGAAGACGAGTGTCTTCCGCTTTGTACACCACACCCATGCCGCCACCACCAAGCCGTTCGAGCACGCGGTAATGGGAAAAGGTTCGACCGATAAGCGAATCGGTGGATGACATACGACCGACATGTTAGGTGGCGAGAACTGGCAAGTCAACGAAGACGGTTTACCCAACTTTCGCGGGTCAAGCGCATCGCTAAACCGATGGTACGTATCGCTTTGAACTCATGACAAGCCTGTTTCAGAGGCCGATTTGGGCCTTGCTGGGGATCGGGCGCGTGTCCGGAAGTGCGATAACCATAAGAGGACACGCGGTTACGGAGAGCTTGAGGCTTGCTAGACTCTGATAGGGAAGAGTTTGCGAAGCTGCAGGCTGCGAGCCCGCCACGATGCCTCTCGACAGCGCTGAACGAATGCATCTGGACCGTGAAGTCACGACGGCGCGGGCGGTGTTCGCGGCTCTGGCCGCGGTAGTTTTGGTGGTCGATTCGGGCGGTAAACCGGGCGCGTGGGCGGCCGGGTTTTTGGGCCTGTATTTCGTGGGCGCGGTTGGTGCGATGGTTTCCGGCCGATTGCCCGCGCCGGTCGGTTTTCAGGTTCCGGTAGCTGTCGATCTGACGGTGATGGCGATTTTCCTTTTGGTGTCGCCCGTCTTATCGGCTTGGTGGTTTTTGTTCCTGTTTGTGGTGTACGCGCTTGCGATGAATGAAAAGAGCGCGGCGATGCGGCTGCTGGTTGCAGCGGGGACGATCGCAACGTTTTCCAGCATCTTGTTGCGCGGCGGCGAGAGAACGGAAAATTTCGGCGTTGCGAGTGCAACGGCGTTTGGAGTGGCGGCTTCGGGACTCGGGCTGGGTTATCTAGCTTCGCGTGAGCCGCAAGAATTGGAGCGGCGACAGTTCCTAGAGAAGGTGTCCGCTCTGCTGCACTTCGAGCGCGGGCTGACCGAATCGATTCGGCAGGCATTAGGCGAAATCGCTCTGGCGTTTGGAGCTGAGCAAGCGTGCCTGGCGATTCGTGACGAAGAACTCGAGCGATTGTTTGTGTGGAAGGTTCATCCGAACGAGCGCGAGCCCGGCGGTCCGGAGACACTGCCGCTTTCGCGGTCGGAAACGTTCTTAACCGATGCGTTTGAAGTATCACTTTGCTGGAATTTTGCGGTGAGTGCGGGTGAAGGACCGGGGCGCGGATTTGGATGGGACCGGAGGACCGGGCGTGCCGTTAGGGAGTTGACGGCGCCACCGGGGGCGACGCAGCAGGAGTTTGCGGCGCGTTCGCTGATGGCGGTAACGATTGAATCGGCGGGACGTCCAGCGGGGCGCGTGCTGCTGGTGAATCCGAAAGGACCTCGGAAGCAGTTTGGTAAAGACGATCTGCGGTGGTTCGAGCACGTGGTGCGGCATGTGGGCCCGGCGCTCGAAAATATTTTTCTGATGCGGCATTTGCGGGCGCGAGCGGTGGAATCAGAGCGCAGCCGGATGTCGCGGGATCTGCACGACGGAATTTTGCAGACGCTGTTGAGCTTGAATATTCAGTTGGACGTGCTGCGACACAAGTTTCCGTGGACTCCCGAGCAGGCCGGAGCGGAGCTGGCAACGCTGCAAAAGACGGTGCAACTGGAAAGTGAAGAATTGCGGCGGATGGTGACCGAGCTGAGGCCGCTGCGAGTGGAAAGCGCGGACATGAGGGAGCTGATGGTTGGATTTGCAGAGCGATTTCGGAATGAATCGGGGCTGGCGGTAGATTTATTCATCGAAGACCGAGATTTAAGGCTGCCAGACCGCATCTGCCGTGAACTTTTCCAGATATATCGTGAGTCACTGAACAATATAAAAAAGCATGCGAAGGCTGGTCACGTCGTGGTAAAACTAGGGCAAGACGAGGCGAAAGTGTCGCTCGTCGTTGACGACAACGGCCAAGGCTTCAGCTTTTCAGGTTTGTACGCAAGTGAAGACTTGGATCGGCTGCGTTTGGGACCGATCTCAATCAAAGAACGAACACGGAGCGTAGGGGGAACGCTAACGGTTGAGTCGAATCCCGGTCACGGGGCGCGCCTGACGGTAGAAATCCCGCTTAACTAAAAATGACGAAAGCGAAACAGGTGATTCGTATCCTGGTTGCGGACGACCATGCGATATTCCGGGATGGTTTGCGCAAGCTGCTCGAATCGGCCGACGAAATTCAGATCATAGGCGAAGCTTCGAATGGCGTCGAGTGCGTGAAGATGCTCGCCAAGCTGAAGCCGGATATTTTGCTGTTGGATCTGCGCATGCCCGAGAAGGATGGATTGGGCGTGCTCGAAGAAGTGAATTTCGATTCGCTGCCGACGCGAGTAATTGTGCTGACGGCTGCGGAAGACGATCGTGACGTGGTTCGCGCGATGCGGCTGGGCGCGCGCGGGGTAGTACTGAAACAGTCGGCGAGCGATCTGCTGGTGAAGAGCATTCGCAAAGTCGCCGACGGCGAAATCTGGCTCGATAACCGGATGACGGCGGAAGTCATTGATGCGTTCAAGAAGTCGGCGGAATCCGGACAACGACGCGAAAAACCGCTGCTGAGCGATCGCGAAAAAGAAATCGTGCAGCTTGTGGCGCAGGGATTCCGCAACCGTGAGATCGGGGAGAAACTTTTCATCAGCGAGCAGACGGTGAAAAATCACTTGCACAACATTTTCGACAAGCTGGGAGTTTCGGACCGTTTGGAACTGGCGCTGTACGCGATCCATCATCGATTGATCGATCAGACGTAAGCGCTGGCACGCGACTTCTTTTCAAATTGTTACTGTGCGAGGGCAGGGTTCCACTTCCTGTTTTTCCGCGATGTAGCTTTTGCCACTCCAGATGAGTGGAGTATTCTAGTTTCGTGGCTTCGAGTGCGAACGCAGCGAGTACTGAAATTCCTCCCGTAAGATCAGGCCCACGCATTTATTCGCGCGAAGCGGTTCTACTCTCCTGCTGCATCACGTTGATCCTGCTGCTTGGCTTCACTGCGTTTCTTTCCCGGATGTACCACATAAAGGTACACACCATGGCGGACTCATGGTTCGCGCAGGGCGAAGCGAGCATGAAGGCGGGCAATCCAGCCGCGGCAGTCGCCGAGTACCGGAATGCCCTCGTGTATTCGCCGGAAAAACCGCTCTACCAGCTTCATCTGGCGCAGGCGTTGGTGGCGATGGGGGATCACGACGCGCAGGCGCAGAGTTACTTGCAGGTATTGTGGGTGCAATCGCCGGGCAGCGGTGAAATCAATCTGGAATTGGCGCGAATTGCAGCGCGGCGAGGCGACGGATTGAACGACGTGCTGCGCTACTACCACAGCGCCATCGACGGCGAGTGGAACGGCAATCCGGTGGCTACGCGCTGGCAAGTCCGGCGCGAGCTTTGCGAGTATTTACTGGCGAACGGACAAATGCCGCAAGCGCGAATCGAAGTGACGGCGCTCGCGGACAACACTCCGGCCGACGACTCTGTGCGACAGCTGGCGTTGGGCCAAATGCTGGTGAAAATACAGGACTGGACGCGCGCCCAGACCATATTCCGTACGCTACTGGCGAGCGACCGGACAAATCCGGGTTATTTGCTGGGTGCGGGAACGGTCG
>Ga0302320_10028004_pt1 | contig 10835 bp, 10 predicted proteins | sample Bog_T0_3_FD_202130 | JGI IMG/M metagenome (GOLD analysis project Ga0302320, IMG submission 202130) | Peat permafrost microbial communities from Stordalen Mire near Abisko, Sweden - Bog_T0_3 | ecosystem: Environmental > Terrestrial > Soil > Wetlands > Peat | place: Sweden: Abisko, Stordalen Mire... | reverse complement strand
CCTATTTGGGTGTCGGATGTGATAGTTTTTCATGCGACACACTGCTGCCGAATTTACGAGCAGCGGAAACATTCAGGAGACCGCAATGCAATCACTTTGGACCCGCAAGACCGCAATCTGCGCTTTAGCTTCGTTTATCGGAGCTTTAGCGATATCCGCAGGAGGGCAAACTGCTCCTCCCAAAGCCGCAACAGCCGCATCCACTGAACAGAACTGGTGGAAAAACGCAGTTATCTACGAGATTTACCCGCGCAGTTTCCAGGATTCCAATGGCGACGGCATCGGCGACCTGAACGGCATCACGCAGCGGCTGGATTACCTCAAGGAACTGGGCGTCGACGCCATCTGGCTTTCGCCTGTCTATCCTTCGCCGCAAGTTGATTTCGGCTACGACATCTCCGACTACAAAAACATTGACCCGCAGTACGGCACGCTCAAGGATTTCGACCACCTGGAGGCCGAAGCGGAGAAGCGCCATATCCGCATCATCATGGACATGGTCATGAACCACACCTCGGACAAGCATGAGTGGTTCATCCAGTCGCGGTCCTCGCGCACCAACCCATATCGCGATTGGTACATGTGGCACGACGGTAAGGGCGAAACCGCAACCGACAAAGGTGAAGTGCCGAATAACTGGCAGTCCGACTTCGGCCACTCCGCATGGGAGTGGGATGAGAAGACGCGTCAGTACTACTACCACAAGTTCTATATCCAGCAGCCAGACGTGAACTGGGACAATCCCAAGATCCACCAGGCCTTCAAAGACATCATCGGCTTCTGGTTAAAGCGCGGCGTAGGCGGTTTCCGATTCGACGCCATCACCACTCTTTACGAAGACCCACAGATGCGCGACGAGGACGTGGAACTCGACAAGAACGGCAAGACGTTCCTCAACAACTATGGCGACATCGCGTTGAATGACACGCGCACCAACAACCTGCCCGGCACGCACCCGGTCATGCAGGAGATGCGCGCTTTCAGTGACACTTTCAATTCCAACAAGTTTCCCGGAACGCGGGTGCTCATTGGCGAAACTTATCTGCCCAACATTGCCGAATTGGCGAAGCAATACGGCGCTCCCGACAAGCCCGAATTTCAACTGCCCATGGATACGCAAGTAGGCTTCATCAACAAGCTTGATGTGGCACAATTCCGGTCGAAATTGAACGATGTGGAGACCCAGATCAACGGCAACATACCGCTGCTGGTCTTCGACAACCACGACAACCCGCGCCTCGATGCACGCTATGGCGACGGCGTGCATGACACTGACATTCAGCGCGTCATTTCGACCATGCTGTTTGCCAGTCGTGGCACGTCGCTGTTTTATTACGGTGACGAAATAGGGATGAAGACGACTCCGCCGACACGCAAGGAAGATGTGAAGGATCCGGTCGGCCTGACCGGCTGGCCGAAGGACAAAGGCCGTGACGGCGAGCGCACTCCCATGCAGTGGGACGCATCGCCGAACGCAGGTTTTGCTCCAGCAGCGACGACCCCTTGGCTGCCCGTCCCGCCCACCTACACAACCGTCAACGTGAAGGCCGAAGTAGGCGATCCCAACTCGCTTTTCACCTGGTACCAGACACTTATTCGCCTGAAGAAGACCAATCCCGCCTTCGCGCACGGCGATAACACCATGCTCGACACCGACAACACCAAGGTGCTGAGCTGGATGCGTCAATCCGCGGGCGCTCCGGCTGTGGTAGTATCCGTCAACTTTACCGCCGACCCGCAGACCATAAGCCTTAGCGTTCCCGGTTCGAACGGCAGCGTTAAGACCTTACTCAAAACTCCAGGCGCCGCAGACCCAGCGTCGACCAATAAGATCGACCTCGGCCCTTTCGGCGTCTACATCGGCGAAGTGAAGTAGAAGCAAATGGGTTGTACCCCACGAAGCTCCGCGCCCTTGTATGGTGCGATTTCTTCCTATCGCAGCATGCAAGGGCAAGAACCCTCAACCACCCTGTTCATCGTAGCGCTCGTCCTATCTCAGTCGTAGCGCTCGAAGACGATTTGCTTGCGGTGCCAGCCGTAGCCGGCCAGTTTGTCGCGGACGCCGGCGACCATGTTGTTGAGTCCGCAAATATAGGAGTAGATGTCGAAATCCAGCTCGCCCTTGGGAATCGTGGGATCGACTTCAGGCTGAATGAGCGGCAGGTCGAGACGACCGGCACGCTCCTCCACGATTTTTGCGACATGCTCCTGAACATAGCCGCGGAGGCCGGTCCAGCTTTCCTGCGCGCGGCTCAACGTAACCAGATAATGGAAGTTGGGATGCTTGGCGGCTAGAGCCTCGAACTCTTCCTGATAGTAGATTTCGGTCTCGTAGCGAGTCCCATAGACGAGCCAAATCTCCTTGCCATTGCTGCGGTCAGGACCATTTTCAGGAAAGAGCCACTGGGCAAAGCCGCGCATGGGAGCAATGCCTGTGCCGGTGGCTATCAGAATGGCGTCAGTGACCGGCTCCTTGAGGATGAAGTGGCCGTGCGGGCCGTGAACCTGGATCGAGCCGCCGACGGGCAGGTCGGTCAAGTCGGCGAGGTAGTTGGAAAAGAAGCCGCCTTCCACACGGTTGACACACAGGTCAAAGCGGTTTCCTTTTGCTGCCGAGGCAATGGAGTAGGCGCGGGTCTGCTGCTTGCCAGCCGCATCCGGCGCCACGGCGGAGATGAACTGGCCGGAGGCAAAGGGAAAGCTCCCAAGGTCGTCGAGGACAAACTCGAAGTGGTAGCACTGCGCCGATTCGGAAATCAGGATTTTCTTTTCAAGACGTGCGGTATAAGTCTCACGTGCCAAGGCAGATTCTCGCTCAAAAAAGGATGAAGCCCAAAAACAGGACTGTAGGGAGTATCGCCAGATGAGGGTACATGTGGCAAGCATGTGCCTATGGACCCCTATAATGGACGCGGAGCCGAATGAGATTTCTGTCGACACTTCGCCTTCAAAAGACTTCTATTTGAGGAATTCATGGCCGCATTGCTTGAAGCTATTACTGTGAAGCGTAAGATGTATTTCGAGTTTGAAAATGCACCGTATTACTGCCTGGAGGCCGAGGTTTCCACGCCAACGGCGCGTGGCGGACAGACGCTGGTGCGGCTGAAGATGCGCAACCTGCTGACGCAGGCGGTCTTCGATAAAACGTTCAAGGCGCAGGAGAAGTTCAAGGAGCCGGACCTGGAGACGGTGGAGGCGAGCTATCTCTATTCAGATAGTGAGGGCTCATACTTTCTGGACCAGGAGACATTTGACACGCTACGCCTCTCGGAGAGCATGGTCGCGAACGCGCTGGATTACCTGGTGGAGGGCGCGATTGTGAAGCTGAATAAGTTCAACGGGAATCCGATTGGGCTGGAGCTGCCGGATAAAGTCGAACTGGAAGTGACCTACACGGAGGCTGGAGCACAGGGCGACACCAGCGGCAAGGTAACCAAACTGGCGCGGCTCGAAACAGGGTTGGAGATCAAGGCGCCGCTGTATATCCAGGAGGGCGAGCGGGTGAAGGTCTATACGGAGACTGGGGAGTTTGCTGGCCGGGCATGAGGTGCTAGTCGCAACGACCCTCCGGGGCGTTGGATTTTTGCCTGGGACTTACCCAGCATTTCATGCTGGGCTATTTTCGTGCGCTCCCTGCGGGAGCTACGGTACGTTCGCGTTCCTTAATCGTCGCGCCTTAATCGACTGGCTCTAGGTGCGCGGTGAAGTGACGCAGGAACGGGGCTTCGTAGGTTAGCCTCAGCCCCTTGATTTCCGCGCGGCGTTTCCATACTTGCAGGATTATTTCTACAACGTAGTCGATGTGGCTCTGCGTGTACACGCGGCGGGGGATGGCTAGACGAACCAACTCCATTTTGGCGGCTGCGGCGAACATGAGGCTGCCGATTTCTACGGACCTTATGCCGCCTTCGAGATAGAGTTCCGTGGCTAACGCGACTCCGGGAAACTGATCAACTGGTATGTGGGACAGGAAGGCCTTCGCATCGAGATAAATGGCATGGCCTCCCGGCGGCTGGACGATCGGCACGCCCTGTTCAGCGATGTGGTTGCCGAGATACGCGGTCGAAGCAATGCGATAGCGTAGATAGTCTTCGTCGAGCGACTCCTGCAAGCCGACGGCTACGGCCTCGAGGTCGCGACCGGCCAACCCGCCGTATGTGGGATAGCCTTCGGTGAGGATGAGCAAGTCTTTCTCCTGGCGGGCCAGAATGTCGTTGTTGGTGCAGAGAAAGCCGCCGATGTTGGCCATGCCGTCTTTCTTGGCGGACATGGTGCAGCCGTCGCCTAGCGCGAACATCTCCTGGGCAATCTGCTTGGGAGTCTTATCGGCGTAGCCAGATTCGCGCTGCTTGATGAACCATGCATTCTCGGCGAAACGGCAAGCGTCGAAGTAGAAGGGGATGCCGTATTTATGGCAGACCGCCGCTACGGCTTTCGCGTTTTCCATGGATACAGGCTGGCCGCCGCCGGAGTTGTTGGTCACCGTGAGCATGACCAGCGGAACGCGCTCACGGCCCACGCGCTGAATCAGCTCTTCCAGTGCGGCAACGTCCATATTGCCCTTGAAGGGCAGGTTTGTTTCCGGGAGGCGCGCCTCGGGGAGCACTAGATCGACAGCCTCGGCGCCTACAAACTCAACATTCGCGCGGGTGGTGTCGAAGTGGGTGTTGTTGGGCACCACGTCGCCCTTTTTGCACATGACATTGAAGAGGATGCGTTCGGCCGCACGGCCCTGATGGGTGGGGATGACGTGAGTGTAGCCGGTAATGTCCTGGACGGAATTCTTGAAGCGGTCAAAGCTCTTGCTGCCGGCGTAGCTCTCGTCGCCCTCCATAATCGCGGCCCATTGGTGCGTAGACATGGCGCCGGTGCCGGAATCTGTGAGCAGGTCGATCAACACATCGTCGGCGTGCAGCAGGAACAGGTTGTAGTGCGCGGCTCGGAGCAGGGCTTCGCGCTGGGTGCGGGTGGTCCAGTGGATGGGCTCGACGCTCTTGATGCGGAATGGTTCGATGATGGTTTTGGTAGACATGCGGAAGACGTTCCTCTTTGGATGGCCGATGGACCTGCGAGCTTCAGCGGCTTTACTGCGGAGTCGTGCATGATGATTATAGTGTGCGGTTACCATGTCGTTTTCCGGCAGGGAGCCAAGTGGAACGTGTTCCACCCTTGGAGGGGACACGGAGGTACCCGGTTTGCCCCATCTGCTTCTACCCTTGGGAACTAACCCCGCAATTTGCGCGTATTAGCAAATTATGCAATGCGTGGGTACATTAAGTTGGAGCGCCATTGGGGTATCGACACCACCCCGGCCCTCTCGTCGTACCATGGAGGCTCCTGAGATTCGCGCTCAGAAGACGCCTGTTGCCGGCAACGTCAAGGGAGGGAAGATGTTCGCTCCAGACGCCCGCCAGTTGCGCACGGAGGTAAATCCGCTGGAGATCGACTGGTCTCAAGTCGTCCGCCTGTGCATGAATGGCGACTCGGGTGCGTGGGCCGAGTTGGTCCGCACGCATCATCGCCGGGTTTATGGGCTGTGCTATCGCTTTACCGGCAACCCGGCGGATGCGGAAGATTTGACGCAGGATGTTTTCCTGAAGATCTACTCCAACCTGGCCAGCTTCGATACCACTCGGGGCAGTCTCCAGGTCTGGATCACGACCATGACGCGCAACCTGCTGGTGGACAACTTCCGCAGGACGCGCAACCTACGGGCGACCGGCTCGCTGGATGATGGCTGGGAATCGACCGAGGAATTGAAGCCAATTGACCGGCTGACCTCGAAGAGCCCTTCGCCGCACGAGTCGGCTGCGCAGAAAGAACTCGCAAAAATGGTGCAGAACGCCCTGGCCCGCGTTTCCGTTGAGTTGCGCGAGGCTGTTATTCTCAGGGACCTGCAAGACCTTGACTACAAAGAGATAGCCCAGGTGCTGGGCATACCCGAAGGGACCGTGAAGTCCCGCATCAGCAGAGGCCGCGCGGAACTGGCGCGCCTGCTGGAACGTAATAAACGGGAGGTGATGTAACCATGGTAGAGCGCTCAAACATCCCGAGTTCTCCAGAGTGTGGGCTTTGGGAGACCCTTTTAGCCGATGCGCTCGACGGGCTCCTCAGGCCTGAAGACGAGGCGACCTTTACGGCCCACATGGCCATCTGCCCGGCTTGCACAGAGCTTTTTGAGGAATCCCGCCGCGGCCGCGAATGGCTTGAGTTCCTTGCAGCGGAGCCGGAAGTCCCCGCCGGCCTGCTGGATAAGATTCTTGCCCAGACCGGCCCCGGCCAGGTGGCAGGCTACGGCCTGGTTACCAGTTCGAGCGATGTCCTTCCCGTCCATGCAGGTATTGCTCCCGCCTGGCAGCGTCCCGGCTTCATGGGGCAGATTCGCCGCTTTGCTGAGCCCCGGCTTCTGATGACCGCCGCAATGGCCTTCTTTTCTATCGCGCTCACGCTCAACCTTACCAATGTGAAATTGAGCAGCCTTCGCCTCAGCGATCTGCGTCCGGCAGCGATCCGGTCATTCATGGAACGCCGCATCACGATGGCTTCCACACCGATTGTTCGTTATTACGATCATCTCCGCGTTGTCTATGAAGTTGAGTCCAGAATGCGCGAAATTCGCCGCAACACGGAAGGCGAAGACAACAACCAGCAGAAACCGAAAGAACCTGCGCCAGGCGAGTCAAAACAAAATCCCGGTCACAAGGATGGAGGCTCCCGTGTGGACCCTCCACAGCAGTCGGTTACTCCGACTATTACCGATCCAACTGATTTACTGGAATCTTCCCTCACATTTCCTGTCTTGAAAAGCCAGGCCCTGAAAAGTCAGAAAGGTCCCGCGCATTTTTGCGGCTCCTATACGGAAATACGGGAAAGGAGCACAAAATGGACTGCGTAAACCACCCAGGCGTTACCGCGACCGCTTATTGCCAGACATGCGGCAAGGCTCTTTGCCCCGGCTGCGTCCGCACTGCCCCCGGAGGCCAGGTTCTCTGCGAATCCTGCTTCGCGGCATGGCAAACCTATCAGCAACCGTTTGTTCCGCTGAACACCGGCTCGCCCAATCCCGCGGCTGCCGCGGTGCTGGGGCTTATCCCCGGCGTGGGCGCCATGTACAACGGCCAGTTCTTCAAAGGCCTCATTCATGTCGTGATCTTCGCCGTACTGGTCAGCATGGCCCACATTTCGGGAATCTTCGGGATCTTTATTCCCGCCTGGATTCTCTACCAGTCGTTTGAAGCCTTCCACACCGCCAAGGCCATTCAGAATGGCCAACCAGTGCCCGATCCTCTGGGACTGAATGACGTGGGCAACTGGCTCAACATGGGTAGGCATACGCCGTATGCGGGTCAACCGCCAGCCGGGCAACCGCCGGTCAATCCGGGGCCTTTTAATCCCGGCCCTTATGCAGGCCCCACCGCTTCGGGGACTGTTCCGCCACCGCCGCCACCTGCCGGGACCTGGCAGCCGCCCTTCACGGGAGGCGCATACCAGGCACCGTATCAAGCGCCATACCAGTCTCCGTACACACCGGTTCAGCCGGGGCCACTCGACCCGAACGTTCCGCCGCCGATTCCGCCCGACCCGTCCGCGTATTGGGGCCCAAGCTTCTGGCAGCGAGGAGCACCGGTTGGCGCCATCGTACTGATCGCCCTGGGTGTGCTGTTCCTGCTGGGACAGTTGGATATTTTTCATGGCCGCCTCATTGAATTTTCGTGGCCGGTGTTCCTGATTGGTCTGGGCGTCTGGCTCGTTGTCCGCCGTCTCGGAGAAACAAAAGGGGGTCTCAAATGAACCGCTATATCCTGATTCGCCGCCTCCGCGGCCCTGCCGTTCTTCTTCTGGCCGGAACCATCGCACTTTTTCGGCAAATGGGCTTGATTGAGCATCCATGGCACCTGTTCTGGGCACTGCTCTTCATTCTGATTGGCGTGATTGCGCTGGCTGAACGGACAGTTCTCACGTTGGATGGCGGTATGGTTCCTCCCCCGTATCCGGGAGGCCCCTATCCTGGCTCTCCTTATGCAGGCGCTCCTTACAGTGGCACTCCGTACACCGGCGCGCCCACTGTGCAAACTCCTGCAACGGAATCGACTGCGATCGTGCCCGCTCACTCCCATGACTTTGACGACGATTCCCATGGAGGACAATCATGAGCTCCGTACCTCCCAACACGCCTCCAGGCAGCGGTCAGCCACCTTATGGGTCCTACGACCCTAAAACCCAGTGGCGCATCTATCGTGAGCAGCAGAAAGCGGCTTGGCGCGCCCAGCGTGACGCCATGAAGGCGCAGCGGTATGCCGCAAAGGCTGGCTATTACGGCGGCGTTTATACCCCGAGGGTTCCGTCCGTCGTCGGACCGATCATTCTCATCGCCATCGGCATTGTCGCATTGCTGATCATCACTGGGCACATGGCCGCGAGCGGATTCTGGACCTGGTATGCGCAATGGTGGCCGCTCCTGCTCATCGGCGCCGGTCTCGCCCTGCTCGGCGAGTGGGCACTCGACATGCGCAGCAAGACTCCTGTCCGGCGCGGCGGCAGTTTTGTCGCCATCCTCATCCTGCTTGCGATCGTCGGCCTCGGGGCTGCCGGCTGGGACCACTGGTGGGGTCCGTTTCGTGCCCAGTTCGGCGACAATAGCGACGACTTTTTCAACAGCTTCGGCCGCCCCGAGCGCGATAACGATCAGCAGGTATTGAATGCGCAGATCGCTGCCAATAGCTCCATTCAGATTGAGAACCCGCGCGGCGACATCAGCATCACCGCGGGCGACGGACCCAACGTCGAAGTGCAAGCCCATGAAGTGGCCTATGCAGACAACGACTCCGCGGCAAAGAAAATCTTCGACTCCGAAGCTGCGCACCTTACCGTCACCGGCAACGCAGTGCTGGTCAAGTCCAACAGCAATGACAGCGGCCGGCTTAACCTCACCGTCACCGTACCGAAGTCAGCCAAGGTCAGCGTAGACGCCGGCCACGGGGACATCACTGCCGCAGGTCTGGGCTCGGGGATCAGTGTTACAGCGCAAAGCGGGGACGTACACCTGAGCGCCATCACCGGCTCGGTCCAGATGCACTTCACCAACGACCACCACGACTTCTCCGCCCACCAGGTGGATGGCGACATCACGCTCGACGACTGCAACGACCTGACCTTGTCCGACATCAAGGGAAAGATTACGCAGAGCGGCCAGATTCGCGGCGATGTCCACGTGGAAAACATCAACGGACCGATCCACCTGCACACCTCGGTTACCGACTTGCAACTGGCGCAACTGCCGGGCGATTTGACGCTCGACTCCGATGACCTGCATGTCAGCGAGGCCAGGGGGCCAGTCCGCGTCACTACGCACTCCAAGGACGTCGATCTCAGCCAGATTTACGGCGACACATACGTCGAAGATCGCGACGGACGCGTCTCTGTGGAGCCGGCCGGGAACAACGGCGTGGAAGTGAAAAACAGCAAGGGCGACGTGGAGGTTAGCCTGGCGCCGAATGCCTCCGCCACCCTCAACCTGCATGCCCGCAACGGAGACATTGTCTCTGAATACCCGATGCCTTCAATCGAGGGTGAGGACAAGGTCGCGGCGTTCACGATCGGCTCCGGCGGATCCAGAATTGTCCTCAGCACCGACAATGGCGATGTGCGGATCAAGAAGGGATCAGCCTTCCCAGCAACTCCTCCTGCTCCGGCCGCAGCTGAGGGACCTCCGCCCGCGCCCAACGCGCCTCATCTAAAACCCACTAAGCCGCTGCCACCTCAACCCGTCACGCAGTAAAAAACTCAATGTGCTTGATCAGAGGCTCGAACCTCATTTAATCTTCGCTACGCGTCCCGACGTCGGAAACTTCTGAAACTGAAGAATGTCGTGGCCGGGGACCACGCGATCCGGCGACCCTGCTAACTGAATCATCCGCCCCTGTTGTGCGATGTTAGCCGCATGGTCGGCATCGCTGAAGGTTGCGCTGGCCAGGTGAGCCGATAGGTTCAAATAGAAATAAGCATTATCCGAAGCCAGCACATACGGCGGATTTCCATCTACACGGAGATATTGCGACGCATAAGTGTGCCGCGATCCGGTATAAGCGCGGATACCTGGAAAAATCTCGACATTATCCCCATCGACCAGGTGGACGCGCCCCGCAGTGTTCAGCCGCACCAACTCCTTCACGTCTTCCGGATCGAACCCGTCGTGATCCCCGCCCGGCTGCCAAGCATCCATCGTGTAGTAGCGATACTCCTCCTTCTGAATCCATACCTGCGCCTTGGGGAAGAGATCGATGCCACCCATGTGATCCCAGTGCGCATGGCTAATGACTATGTCAGTAACATCGGCAGGATCGACACCGGCAGTTTTCACTGCTTCATCGGGACGCAGATAGTCCCGCATCGGATAGTCCTTGAGAAACGTGTCGCGATGAAATCCGCTGTCAAACAGGATGTTGTGTCCCCCACCGCGAATGAGCCAGACCGCCATCGCAATATCGACCTTCTGATCTTTCAGGCTGGAGGGTCCACCAACAACCAAATCAGAAACCGCAACACCAGGCGAGATCGCATAGCGAATCGCCTCAATCGAATACTCGGGCGTTGAAGGCGGAACGGGGACAAGAAATGCAGCAAATACAACAGCCAGCAGAAACCGCGTCATGTAACCTCTCTCAAAGTAAGCCTGCGCCGCCCGGAACTAATTACTAATAACTAATCACTAACTGGCTATCTCTCCAATCGCCTCAACTAACTTGTCTAAATCCGGCAGCGGCGTATAAACATGCGGAGTTACGCGAACGCAACTGATGTTTTCCCACACGATGCCGACCGTATGAATCTTGTAT
>Ga0302320_10028003_pt1 | contig 10836 bp, 7 predicted proteins | sample Bog_T0_3_FD_202130 | JGI IMG/M metagenome (GOLD analysis project Ga0302320, IMG submission 202130) | Peat permafrost microbial communities from Stordalen Mire near Abisko, Sweden - Bog_T0_3 | ecosystem: Environmental > Terrestrial > Soil > Wetlands > Peat | place: Sweden: Abisko, Stordalen Mire... | reverse complement strand
GGCTGACGACCGGCCTAATTTTACGGGGAAGTGGCAACTGGACGCGGCGAAGAGCGAAATCCACACCAAGGCCGCCAGCGCGTGGAGCATCGAGCAGACCGGGGACTCGATCTCGATCAACCAGGAAGAAGCCGGCCGCACCGAATCTCTCAAGTGCGGCACCGACGGCAAGACCTGCAAGGCCAAAGAGGACGGCCAGACCGCCGAGATCATGTTCTACTACAACGGGCCGCTGCTCGTCGAGACCGACATGTTCGGCCACGACAACGGCCGCGTCGTCAAGAAGCGCCTCAAAATGGCTCCGGACGGCAAGACCATGGAAGTGGAAGTGATGCACATCACCCCCGCCGCCCCGGCCGAGAAGTGGGTCTTCGCGAAGCAATAACCCCCAGGGATATCGGAGTCCCGCGCGGCGTAAAATTGAATCGGGGCCACCGGGCGTCACGTCGCCGGCGCCATTACCGAAGCCCCCACGAATAGATCGAACAGGCTGAGGCAGGCATTTCTTCTCTTCGGCGACTCGTCAGCGCGCGCAGCATCGACTCGATGCGCTCCGGAGGACCGGTGAGGCTGTCGCTCATGCCGGCCTGTATTAGCGGGTTCTCGTTCCCGGCCGGGAATGACGGGCACTCCGCGCTTGTTGTCCTCGACGCCTGCGTCCTGGCCAATTCGTCACAACGACGGACAGAAGTCCGGCGCCGAGTTGGCCAGTGGGATTGTCAGGTCGTTGGCTGGCCCCCCCGGACCTCCTGGACGTCCATAGTCGGTGCGCCGGTTATCCCGGTCGGTATTGCCGTCACACCCGCAATCTGGGTGAGGAGTGGCAACGCCGTCGCTGAAGCGGTCTGTGTCGCCGGTGGCTTGTATCCGTAGATGGATACAATTTCGCCGGCTGCCACGGGGCAGTTCGCGCCTGTTCCGGCCGAAACCATCGCATAAACACTCGGGGGCTGGGTTGAGGTGTAGACATAACCCCATTAGCCCGCAAAACGGCAACGGTATCATTGCTGTCACGCCCTCGCTTGGCTGCAAGACCGTAGGTTTGGCTCGCGCCGTCGCCTGTTTCGTATGTCAGGACTTGCGAGAAGCCTCGATTACTACAGTTCGACCAAGGCCGCGTTCGGTGTTTTTGAGAATGGCGATCCCGACACCCCCATCAACATGTTGCACCGCACAAGAATTCATCCTGAGCCCTGGACGATCGGATATACCTGCATCACGACTTTCAGCACCCTCTTTACCCCGGCAATCTATATCCCACCGGCGACCTGCACACGCAACTGCCGCTGTGACCGGGAGCCATGGCCCGGTCCGCTGCCGCCGAACGCTCAGGCGTGCATCCCCGCAAGCATCTCCGCCCCGTAACGCTGCGGAGTTGAGCAGTCGAAGGATAACCGCCGCAACAACAGGCGATCCCTCGGGGGGTTCAGCCCCGCCGCGCACGTCACCCGGACTCGAAGCCCGCGTCCCGAACGCACTGCACGGCCGCGTTTCCAATATCCTGAGCGCGCCCATTGGGGTAGCAGAAGTGATTGAACCGAAATCCCAGCCCGCGCTCCGGAGTCTCCCTCGCGGCTCCGATTTCCCGCTGCAAGTCTGCCCGTCCCGTAGTTCGCGACAGGAATCGGATGGCTTGCCGTGTGGCAACCGATCTCCACATCCTCCGCGGCGATGGCGCGCAGTTCATTCCGGTCCATGGCGGCTCGGTGCGCGGGAGGATGCGGCGGGATCGCGACCCCGCAGATTTCTCCCCACCGAGCCAGGAATTCCAGTCTGCTTTCGTTCGACACGCTCACGAACGCCTCCGCCTTTTGCCCCGCCGACGACAGGGGGAACTCAAACCGTTCCGTCCCGATTGTCGCGGGAAGGCCGGTTCTGGCGGTATGCTCAAGCGCGAATTCAATCTGATCGTTCCAAAGCCATAGTTGGCCCGCGGAGAAGCCTGCTGCCGCGTAAAGTGTCACCGCGATTCCGTGCCCGGCGGTAAATACAGTGGCCGTGAAGCAGAAAGTTCCGCTAAACCGTCGTCGGGAACCACCGGGAAAGCGAGTTCGTTATCCGCAAAGATGCGCCGATCAAAAACTCGGGACGTGGTAGCAACCTCGCAATATGGCGCCGCGGCTGCACCCCGGCTTCCGCAGCTTTATCTGGCGCCCTTTTCGAGCAGGAATTTAACCACGCTCGTGTATTTCAGCGCCTTCGCGGCGTCGAGCGCGGTACGGCCGTCGGTGTCGGTTGCATTGACATCGACGCCAAGGTCCGCCGCCAGCCTGACGGTTTCGAGCGTCAGCGTTTCCCTTTCGCCGGCGGCCGGCTGCACCCACGTGGTCGCGCTGCCACCCAGCCCCACCGCCGCCATCAGAGCCGTAGCTGTTTCCTTCTTGTGCCTGAAACCCTTGTTGGCGCCCACTTCGTCGGAATGGTGCACGAACAGCGGATCGGCGCCATGCTTCGCCAGCAGCCGCATCACGCCCGGCTCGTCGAAACGCGCCGCCAGCCAGAACGGCGTCGCTCCCACCAGACCAGGCTCGAAGTGGTAATCGTACGAAGAGCGGCGAGTGGGAGTCCACGTCCGCAGCGGCGCGTTCGGATCCGCGCCATGATCGAGCAGCGCGCTCACCATCTTTTCGTCCCGGCGCATGATGGCCTCGTGCAGCGCGGCAAAACCGGCCGCGGCGGCGTTCGGGTCGGCGCCCTTTTCCAGCAGAAATTCCTCGAGATCCCGAAAGCCCGAGTGTCCGGCAAGAACGGTGGCGCTGACGCCCCACGCGTCCGTATCGTTCACGTCGGCGCCCGCGGCCACCAGCAACTTCGCCGACGCAAGATCCCCCACGCGCGCCGCAAATAGCAGCGCCGTCTCACCTCCGTGCGGGATCTGGCGGTTGTATTCGGGATAGCCGTGCGGCGGAACCGCCATCATTTCGCTCCAGACGTCCGAACGGGCGTGGACATCGGCACCGTGCGCAAGTAACAACTTCACGACATCGGGGTGCTGCTGCGCCACCGCCCACATGAGCGCGGTCTGGCCGCGCGCGCCGTGGGCGCCCACGTTCGCATCCTTCCCGAGCAGTAGTTGGACGACGGCCGGATAGCCCGACCGCGCCGCCACCATCAGCGGGGTCTCGCCGGCCAGCAGCGCCGGATTGGGATTCGCGCCTGCATCGAGCAGTGTTCGCACCATGGCCGCGCTCCCGTTCTGGCTTGCAGCCCAAAGCGGCGTGACGCCGAGATCGTTCGCGGCGTTCACGTTGGCGCCCGCGTGAATCAGCAGTGCGGCAGCCTCCGGATCGTCCCGATAACTCGCCCAAAGCAGCGCGGTCGAGCCGTCCCCCGCGGCCGCGTTGACGTCGGCTTTCTCCTGCAGCAGCGCACGCAGAGCATCCCGGTCGCCGCTCCGCGCCGCGTCAACCAGCGCAGGCCGTTCCCCGCCCGCCCCAATGAGCAACACTGCAACCGCCACCGGTATCAGGCGGTAAAGAGCCGTGGCCATCCGCATCTCTTCTTACACCGCCGAGAGCGTGTCGAGCGGGAGCTCTCCGGTGCTGCCGCCGAGCCGCTCGACGGGAACGTCCATCTTGTCCATCAACGTCACCAGCAGGTTGGCCATGGTCGGCTTACCGGAATAATTCAGATGCCGGCCACCCTTGAGCCGTCCCGCCCCGCCACCCACCAGCAGCAGTGGCAGGTTGTCGCCCGAATGCTGCGTGCTGTTGGAGATGCCCGAGCCGTAGAGGATAGTCATGTGGTCGAGCAGCGAGCCGTCGCCGTCCGGCGTGGCGCGCAGTTTTGCCAGATACTGCGAGAAAAGCTGCGTGTGGTAGCGATTGATGTGCGACATGCGCTCGACCAGTTCGGGAACGTTGTTGTGGTGCGACAGCGGATGGTGCGCCTCGGGCACGCCGATCTGCGGATAAGGCCGCGCGCTTTGCTCCTTGCTCAGCATGAATGTAATCACCCGCGTGAGGTCGGATTGAAACGCCAGCGCCTGCAGATCGAGCATCATGGCCAGGTGATCTTCGAAAACCGGCGGTGCTCCCTGCGGCTGGTCCATGGCGGGCAGTTCGATATCGCGCTGCTCCTCCGCTTTCTGGATACGCCGTTCCACATCGCGAACCGCCTCGGTATACTGTTCGACCCGCACCTGATCCTGCGGGCCGAGCTCCCTTTTGAGATCCGCCAGCTTGCCGTTCACCGAGTCGAGGATACTCTTGTTCTGCTGCAGTCTCGCTTCGCGCGCCGCCCGATCCGTGCTGTCGCTGTCGCCGAACAGCTTCTCGAAAACCGCACGCGGATTCCACTCCATGGGCAACGGTTGCGTGGGGCTGCGCCACGACAGCGTATGCGTGTAAGCGCAGCTCAGGTTGCCCGTGCAGGCGCCGGCGTTGGCGGGCAGATCCATCGAGAGCTCGAGCGACGCGACCTGTGTTTCCGCCGCGAAGTGTCTCGCCAGCAGTTGATCCATCGACACGTCGGCGATAATCTCGATCTCGTTGCGCCCGCCGCGCGTCGTGCCCGTGAGAAACGAGCCGGAGGCGCCTGCATGGATATAGTTCCAGTTGGCCTTGATGCCCGACAGCACCAGCATCTGATCGCGGAACGGCTCGAGCGGCTGCAGGATGGGTGTGAGCTCAAAGTCGGCGCCTTCGCCCTTCGGAACCCAATACTCCATGGCCATCCCGTTCGGAACGTAGAACGTCTGAAACCGCTGCACGGGCTTCGCGCCGGGCTTGGCAGCGAGCGAGAACCGCGGCAGCATCGCCTCCAGAAACGGCAGCGCCATCGTCGTGCCGAAGCCCCGCAGCAGAGTGCGCCGCGGCAACGATTTCGTGAGAAAGGGCATGTCCGTTGTCTCCTTCTATAGAGTTTACGCCAGCGGAGGGTCCAAGAAAGCGTGTTCTGAAAGCTTGCCGAAAACCGGACTTTGAGCGAATACTGAGAGCAATCCATGCAAGAGGAACAGATACCTGAAGCCCTGAGTCGGCACTGGCAGGCGTCGGCCGCCGGCGATGCAAACGCGGAACACGATATTTACGCCGACGACGCGATTTGCGATTATCCCCAGTCCGGGGAACGAATCGTCGGGCGAAGCAATCTGCAGGCCCTGCGGAGTCATCACCCAGGCAAGCCATCGGGTTTCAATGTCAGGCGGATTCTCGGAAAAGGCGATCTCTGGATCACGGAATACACGATCACTTACCAGGGGCGACCAGCGTACACAGTGAGCATTATGGAATTTCGCAACGGTAAGGTCGTGCACGAGACACAGTATTTCGCGGATCCGTTTGAGGCACCGGCATGGCGTAGCCAATGGGTTCAGCGGATGGCGTGACGCCGCGTCACTGAGCGGGCGCCGGCGCGGCTTTCAGGAACGTGGGGCTCTCCACAATTCCCAGAACGATGGAAGACCAGCGGTAGTCGTGCGCCGCGGCGGAGCGCGCAATCTCGCGCACCGCCGGCCGGTCGTAGTACTCCAGTCTGCGCCCCACCGCGTAGGACAGAAGCTTTTCCGTAACGGTTCGCGGGAACTGCTCCGGCTGTTCGAGCAGCAGCGCGCGCAATCCGGCCAGGCCCTCGATCTTCGCTCCGCTCACCGTGGCGCCGCTCGCGTCCACCGGCTTGCCCGCTTCGTCGACGCTGCGCCAGCCGCCGATCACGTCGAAATTTTCCAGCGCGAAGCCCAGCGGATCGATCACCGAATGGCAGCTGTTGCACGACGGATTCTGCCGGTGCTGCGCCAGCCTCTCGCGCATCGACAGTTTCTCGGCGCCGGGCCTCGCATCGATGTTCGTGTCCACCCCGGGAGGCGGCGGCGGAACGGGCAGGCCGAAGATATTGTTCAGCAGCCATTTGCCGCGCAGCACCGGCGACGTGCGGTCGGGATAAGACGTGGTCGCGAGCAGCGCCCCCTGCGCCAGCAGGCCACCACGTCGATCGTGGTCCGGCAGCGTGACGCGGCGGAACCGGCTCCCATACACTCCGGGAATTTCATAATGCCGCGCCAGCCGCTCGTTGACGAACGTGTAGTCCGCATCCAGCAGATCGTCGACGCTGCGATCCTCGCGCAGCGTGCTCGCGACAAACATCTCGGTTTCCGTCCTGAACGCCTGCAGCAGGCTCTCGTCGTAGTTCGGATAACGTTCCGGATCCACCACGACCTCACCCACGCGCCGCAGATTCAGCCACTGCGCCGCGAAGTTGTTCACCAGCGCGTCGGTCGCGCGCGGATCGGCCAGCATGCGCCGCACCTCTTTTTCGAGGATCGGCGGATTGGTGAGTTGCCCGCGCTCCGCCAGTGTCAGCAGGCGATCGTCGGGGATGCTGCTCCACAGAAAGAAGGACAGACGCGAAGCTACCTCGAGGTCGCTGAGGCGATAAGGGCCCTTCACGGCAGCGGCCGGATCGCGATGCACGCGCAGCAGAAAATCCGGATCCACCAGCAGCCGTTCGAGCGCGAACTGAATGCCACTATCGAAGCTTCCGCCGTCATGCCGGCCGCTCGAGAAGAATCCGAGCAGCGTCTGCACATCCCCCGTGGTCACGGGCCTTCGGTACGCCAGCCGCGCCATGCGCGAAAGAATCTTCGTCGCGCAGGCGCGTTCGTCGGCGACAGCCTTCGGCTGGCAGACGAAAATCGCACGGCGGCTGGGAGTGTCCTTCGCTGTCCTGGCGGGCTCATAAGGACCGCCGATATTAACGCTGCCGACGTTGGCGTAATCCATATACACCTGATCGTCGGCAATCACCCGGCCGCGCTGCAGCGGTTGCGGAAGCCCTTCCGGCTCCCACATTTCCCTGACGAACGACACGCCCACCACGCGCGGACCGGCCTCCACCGGGATGCGCACTTCCAGCCCCGCGTCCCCACTCACCTGCATGTATTTTTCCCACTCGGGGTCGCCGGCAAAGCCCGGCTCGCCGCTGCCCGCCCAGCTTTCGGCGGCGGGCCGGCCCTGCGCGGCGCCTCCCACGGTGAACCGCTTCAACAGCTTGCCATCCAGGCGGAGGTCGAGCCGCTGCGGCCATCCGATCCCCTTCAGGTAATCCTGATACTGCCGCTGGAGGCGGACCTTGATCGTGTATTCGCCGTCCACCGGAAAGTCGTAGTGGACCGCAATGCCGCCGCGCGAGCCGAGCGGCAGGTCTTCGCTCTGCCGGTCGTTCTGCAGCACGTGCAGCGGAATCTCGAAGGACTCGACCTTCGGTTTGGCGGGCGGAAGGCCGGTCGCCAGCCTCGTCACCTGACGGGCCACCGACATGTAGCGCTCGAGGTGAGCGGTCGAAATCGAGAGGGAGTCGGCGAAGTTGTCGAAGCTGCCGTCGGCCGTTTCGTCGCCGGGCAGCAGCGGCTTCACGTCGATGTCGAGCGCGAGCAGGTCGCGAATCGCGTTGTTATATTCCGCGCGATTGAGGCGATGGACCGCGGCCACGCGGCCCGGATTCGGGCTGGCCGACCACGCGTGATCGATACCGTCTTCGAGCGCCGTCGCCACGGCATGGTACGTGCCCGGATCGGGGCGAGGCATTCCGGGCGGCGGCATCGAACCGGCGCGCAGCTTCGCAACTACCCGATCCCACATCTCCGCATTGACGCCGGGCTTGGCGGCGTCCGCACTGTCGAGGGCCAGTCCGGCGGTATGAAGCTTCCCGTTATGGCAGGTGACGCAGTATTTATCGAGAAATGCCCGCGGGTCGGTGGAAGCGGAAGCGGCCGGAGCGCCCGACACAGCCACTGCGAGCAACGCGCCCAGCGGGAGCACAAGTCTGATGGAACGCATTTCGTCTCGCTTCCGGACGAGTCGAGTATACACCCGGTCGCTTCTGCCAGCTTGTTGCAACGTGGTAACGTGTCGGTCTTATGATCCGCTTCGTTGTCTTCGCGCTTTTCCTCTCTTCCGTGGCCGCGGCCCAGAGCTTAGTGCCTCCCATGCCTTCCGATTGCAGGATTTCCGGCGAGCGGCCGTGGACGAATGCGGCTCAGTCTCCGACTTGCCGTGCGCTCGAGGTTCTCTCTCAGATGACTTATGAGGAGAAGCTGAATTTTCGCGGCGCTCTTCCACGCCTCGGCCTGATTTCGGGGCAGGGCGGGCGCGGGGGATTGACCGCTCCCCCGGCCGCTTCCGGGATCACCCCGTTTCCTCATGAGCATCTGGTGGCCTCCACGTGGGACCGGAGCCTCGCCGCTCGCGTCGCGGCGGCCAGGGGAGAGGAGTACGCAGGTCTTGCCACGTACTTTCCGATGATCAATATCAACCGCACATGGCATTGGGGGCGCACGGCCGATACTTACGGGGAGGATCCCTATCTCACCGGAGAGATGACCGTGCGCGAGGTCGAAGCTCTTCAGCAGCACCATGTGGTCACGGTACTCAGGCATTACCTCGCCAATAACCAGGAAATCGACCGGCAAACCGTGCTCGAACAGATCCCGGAGCGGGCCCTGCATGAGATCTACCTTTATCCGTGGCAGCAGGCGGTCGAGCGCGCCAAGGTGGCCGGGGTCTGGTGCGCCTATAACGGCGTGAATACGGCGCTCTCGTGCCAGAACAAAGAACTGCTCGATACGCTGCGGGGTCTCGGCTTCGACGGGTTTGTGCTGCCCGAGCCGGTGAACGATCCCGTGGCGGCCATCAAAGCCGGAACGGATATCCTGGCTCCGAATGTGATCGATGCCAACGTGAAGAGCGGCAGGCTGGACGCGAGCGTAGTGGACCTGATTGCCTTCCGTATTCTCGTGCCCTTCTTCCGGATCGGGGTCTTCGACCATCCGGTGGCGCCCCTCAATGTGAAGGTCAGCACGCCGGAGCATCGCAAGCTCGCCGAAGAGGTGGCGGAGCAGGGGGCGGTGCTGCTGAAGAACCGGTCTGAAAACGGGAGTCCGGTGCTGCCTTTGGTGCGGGTGCAGTCGCTGGCGATTATCGGGGACGACGCGGGGAAAAACGCCGCGCTGGCCATGACCAGCTCGAGGGTGCCGATGGAGAATCCGAGTTTGCCGGTGGATGCCATTACGGCCCGCGCCGGGAGTCAAGTGAAGGTGACCTGGGTGCCGGGGAATCCCGGCCTCGGTCCGTTGCCTGCCATGGCGAGCGAATTTGCGGTTTCGTTTTATGCGGGGTCGGATATGAACGGGACCCCGGTGGCGCAGCGCACCGATGCGGGGGCGGACCTGGCGAAGTTTGCTCCGCCTGCGCAACTCGTTCCGGCGGGCGGGCGCGGGCGCGGCGCGGCGACTGCGCCCCGCGTTCCCTGGTCGGCGCGTTGGGTTGCGACTTTCACGCCTGCGGCTGCGGGGCGGTACCGCTTTTCGGTGACCGCGTCGGGCACGGCTCGGATGTTTGTAGACGGGAAGACTATCGGGGCGATTATCAAGTCCGATATCGCGAGCACGGCGATCGGCGGGGTGGACCTCGATGCGGGCCGCCCGGTTGAGGTGAAGGTCGAGTATCTGACGGAGGGTCGTGCGCCGAGTCTGCAACTGGGGATGTTGGCCCCGGATGCGGCGGAGCTGACGAACGTCCGGAATGCCGCCAGGGAGTCCGACGTGGCGGTGGTGTTTGCCGGCGAGCGGGATGGGGAGTATTACGACCGCACTTCGCTCGCTTTGCAAGGCGATATGGACCGTGTGATTGAGACGGTGGCGGCGGCGAATCCCCGCACGGTGGTGGTGCTGAATACGGCCGGGGCGGTGGCGATGCCGTGGATCGACAAGGTGGCCGCGGTGATCTGGGCGGGGCACCCGGCCGTATCCGACGGGTCGGCGATTGCCGCGCTGCTGTTCGGGGATGCCAATCCGTCGGGGCGGCTGGTGATGACGCTTCCGTTGGATGAGCGGCAGGGGCCGGCGACCAGACCGGACGAATACCCCGGTGACGGCAAGGTCGTGAACTTCGACGAAGGGCTGCTCGTCGGCTATCGCTGGTATGACGCGAAGAATCAGACGCCGTTGTTTCCGTTCGGTTTCGGGTTGTCTTACACGACGTTCGGATATGCGGACTTAAAGGTTTCGCGCGAGGTGGGCGGCAAGCGCACGGTGAGCGTCCGCGTGACGAATACGGGGGCGCGCGAGGGCGCCGAAGTGGTGCAGCTCTATCTGGGGGCTCCGGCTTCGGCCGGTGAGCCTCCGCGCCAGTTGAAAGGATTCGAGAAGGTCTGGCTCAAACCGGGGGAGAGCAAGACGGTGAGCATGGTGCTCGACCGCGCGAGCGTGTCCGTTTGGGACAAGACGCACGCATGGAAGGTGGCCCCGGGAGTGTATTCGGTGGGCATCGGCGCTTCTTCCCGGGATATCCGCCTGAAGGGCTCGTTCGCGGTTCGTTAGCCCGCCCGGTCCCTGCCCCCGTGACCTGCCGAGCCGCGACTGTGAAGGAGCGGTACTTTCGTCTTCAAACATCAGCAGACTGTCCCTTGCCCGGCTTCGCGGCCTGAGCACTCCTGCGGACAGGCCGGTCCTATTTCTGCCGGCGCTGCTGCTCACCCTGGTCCGCTGCCGGTTCCAGCCCCGAGCGGCGGATTTCGTCCCACGCTTTTGGCGACGAGAGGTACTCGATCAACTTGCGGGCCGCGGCCTGTTCCTTCGCGCCCACCGCGATTCCCGCTGCGTAAACCGTCACATGCTGCACCGGCGCCGGCAGCGGGCCGACGATCCGGATACCCTTCACCGGAAGCAGTTCGCTGATCTGCTGAAACCCGATTTCCACTTCGCCGCGCGCCACATTGAGCCCCACCGGCGTTCCCGGCACCATCGTTCCCTTCGCCTTCACCTCGGCCGCGATCCCCAGCTTGTCCAGCATTTCGCTCTGAATGTAAACGCCGCTGGCGCTGTCCGACCAGGCCACCGAC
>Ga0302320_10028001_pt1 | contig 10836 bp, 8 predicted proteins | sample Bog_T0_3_FD_202130 | JGI IMG/M metagenome (GOLD analysis project Ga0302320, IMG submission 202130) | Peat permafrost microbial communities from Stordalen Mire near Abisko, Sweden - Bog_T0_3 | ecosystem: Environmental > Terrestrial > Soil > Wetlands > Peat | place: Sweden: Abisko, Stordalen Mire... | reverse complement strand
GGGCGGCAAGATCACGATCTTTGGCCGCACCATTCACGACAATCAGGGCGAGCACTTTGGCGTGATCCCAGTGCACAAAGCGCTCGAGGAATCCAGCGATGTCGCCGCCGTCAAGCTCGCCATGAAGATCGGCCCCGACAAGTTCTATCAATATATTCGCGACTTCGGCTTCGGCACGCGCTCCAATGTTGAGTTGCCCGGCGAGACGCGCGGCCTGCTGCGCCCCGTCGCACGCTGGCAACCCTCGTCCATCGGCTCGGTCGCTATCGGGCAGGAAATTGCGGTGACGCCGCTGCAACTGGTCACGATGGTGTCGGCTATCGCCAATGGCGGAGTTTATCTGCCGCCGCACGTGCTGATGCCGGACCAGTCGGGCAGCACGACACTCAACCAAAAGTCTGCCGCACCGCAGGTGCCACCGCAGGTGCCGCAGGCGCCTCAGCCAGTGAAGCTTGGCGAAGATTTGCCTGACCCGCTGCCCTCCGGCGCGCATCGCGTCATCTCCACCATGGCGGCCGCGCAGATGCGCAAGATGATGGAAGGCGTAGTGCTCTACGGCACCGGCAAACAGGCGCAGCTCAACGGCTATTCCTCCGGTGGCAAGACGGGAACCGCGCAAAAAATCGATCCGGCGACGCACACCTATTCGAAGACTATGCACATTGCCTCGTTCGCGGGCTTTGCGCCGGTCAACAATCCCGTGATCTCCGTGTCCATCGTCATCGATTCGCCCAAGGGCGCGTACTACGGAGCCGATGTCTCCGCACCGGTCTTCGCTGAAGTCGCACAGCAAGTTCTGGAATACCTCGGCGTGCCGCACGACATTGAATTGCGCCCCGCGATACAGGCCTCGAAGAAGGAACCGCCGGTTCACGAAGATGACGCCGCGGCGCAGGGAGAAAACATCCAGGCCCTGTACGAAGCCGCCAACGAATTGCCTGGCGACGATCCGCTGCGCGGTGCGACGAATGCCCCTGCGGTTGCGAACGCGCAACCTGCGCCCGGCAATCCCGCCTCGAGCACCAAATCCGATTCGCAGGCCACTCACGTGACTTCCCTGCCCGCGCAGCCACCTGCGCAGCAAACCCAAGTCTCTGCGCAACCGCCAGCCAATACGGTGGTCATTGCCCATGCCGCGCAACTGCGCGTGCCGTCGCTTCTGGGCCTGTCGGTGCGCAAGGTGATTGAGGAAGCGGGTAGCGCAGGCCTTGAAGTCGAGATCACCGGCAGCGGCACCGCGCGCGAACAGGCGCCCGCTCCCGGAGCCATGGTCGCGCCCGGCACCAAGATCGTCGTCCGCTGCGCGCGATAGATGAGAAGAGCGGTTCTCCAATACATGTGCGCTGTATAGGTGTGTGCAAGGTGTCTTTTCCTTGGGGGAAAAGCCACTTGATTGCGTGCCTTCGGTGTACAGCAATTGGAGAACCGCTGTAAGCTCACAACGTGGCGGATTTTTCCTGGGAACCCTTCGAAAACGGCAGCACGCTGGGCCAGAAAGGCTCAGAAGAGGGCACAATCGTGCGCGACGAAGAGCATTCTCTCGGCGCGCGCATTACGCTCGAACGCGACACAACCGTTGCGCCCTTCGCCATCACTTGCGGCATCTATGGCTGGATGCTGCACACGCGTTATTTCGGATCTGAAGACGAAGCCGGGACGCAATACGATGCCATGAAGGGCGCTATCGCGGCGCTGCTTGAAGCGGCGGACAAGACCGCGGAGATCGATGGCGGCCGGCAGGCGATGATGGACGGCATTGATGCATTCATAGGAAACTACCCGTGAGCACGGTCTGCCATCGCGACGTTCGGCGTTGCTCCTACCGCACCATCTAGAATCAACTCCAGAATGGTTTGGAACCACCTCATCACGGAAATCACTGCCGACGACTCCGCGGGCAGCTCCACTGCGCCCATTGCCGGCGTTGAATACGATTCACGGCGCGTGCGACCCGGCGCTGTCTTCGTCGCCATGAAGGGCGGATCGACAGACGGCAATCGCTACGTTGACAAGGCCATCGCGGCAGGCGCGCTCGGCATCATCACGGACTCGGCGCAGACCTTCGACCATCTCGCCGTTTATCAGCCCGGACTGCCCATTCTTCACGTCGAGCATGGCCGCCGCGCGCTTGCCGAGGCTTCGGCCGGGTTCTTCGGCCATCCCGAGCACGCTCTTGCCGCCACCGGCATCACCGGTACCAACGGGAAAACCACTACTGCATTCCTGACCGAAGCACTGCTCAACGCCGCCGCCCGGACCACGGTTCTGATCGGGACGATTGAGTATCATGTCGCCGGCGAAGTGCGCCCCTCCATCCACACCTCACCCGAGTCGCGTGATGTTTTCGAACTGATGGCCGAAGGCGTATCGCACGGCGCTACCGAACTCGTCACTGAAGTCTCGAGCCACGCGCTCGACCAGGGCCGCATCATCGGCATCCCTTTCGACGTGGCCGTGTTCACCAATCTGACGCGCGACCACCTCGACTACCACCACACGATGGAAAATTACTTTGCCGCCAAGCGCCTGATGTTCGACGGCACGGTTTACCCCGCGCCGCGCGTCGCCGTCCTGAATGCGCATGACCCGCGCGCGGAAGAACTCGCAACAGCCGCACGCAAGGCCGGCGCGGAGATCCGGACGTATGGAATCGGCAAGGGCGACTGGCGCGCCGCAAGCTACCGGCTCACTCCCGCAGGCGCCACCATCGAACTTGAGACGCCGGACGGATCCGCCTGCCTCAGCTCGCGTCTCGCCGGCGAAGTGAACATTCTCAACTTGCTTGCAGCCTTTACCGCCGCAGCAGCGCGCGGCGTCGCGTTCTCGCATCTGGCTGCCGCCGCGCCTCTGCTCCGTCCCGTTCCCGGCCGCTTTCAGCCTGTCGATGCCGGCCAGCCCTTCACCGTCATCGTGGATTACGCGCACACCGACGACGCCCTGCGCAATCTCACGGCGCTGGCGCGCCAGATGACCGCTGCCTCAGGCACGCGCGTCATCACGCTCTTCGGCTGCGGCGGTGATCGCGACCGGACGAAGCGCCCAAAGATGGGCTTGGCAGCCGGCGAGGGCAGCAATTTCGTCGTCGCCACCAGCGACAACCCACGCTCGGAAGATCCGGCGGCCATTCTCGCCGAGGTCGAACCCGGATTGCAGTCGACCGGCATCCAATATGTCGTGGAAGTGGATCGCGCCGCAGCCATCCGCATCGCGCTCCAGGCAGCGCAACCCGGCGACGTGGTTCTGCTGGCCGGCAAGGGCCACGAGAAGGAACAGATCCTCGAGGACCGCACCATTCCCTTCGACGACACTGAAGTTGCGCTTTCCATCCTGCGCGATTTGGGCTATGGTGAAGGGCAATGAATCTGACATTGGCAGAAGCGGCGATGGGCGCTGCAGCTCAACTGGAAGCGCCGTCGAGCGTGCCGAATGAAGGCGCGCTGGTCGCGACGGGCTACTCGATCGACTCGCGCACCGTCGCGCCCGGCGAGCTTTTCTTCGCGGTGCGCGGCGAGCGTCTCGACGGACACGATTTTGTTGTTGCCGCGTTGGAGCGCGGCGCTATCGCCGCCGTAGTGTCGCGCGCCCGTGCCGCTTCCCTGCCCGACGCAGCTCTCGCGCATCCGCTTCTGATCGCCGAAGATCCGCTCGTCGCGCTGCAATCGCTGGCCGCGCATGTTCGCCGCCAGTGGGGACGCCTCGTTATCGCCATCACCGGGTCTGCCGGAAAGACCACTACGAAGGAGGCCGTAGCCGCGGCGCTGGGCGCAAAGTTCAGCGTGCTCAAGTCGCTGGGCAATTTGAACAACGGGTTCGGCCTGCCCCTGCAACTGCTGCGCCTGACGCCGGAGCACGAAGTGGCGATTGTCGAGATGGGCATGAATCACTCCGGCGAAATCGCAGCTCTGGCGCGCATCGCTACGCCTGACTGGGGCGTGATCACGAACGTCGGCACCGCGCACATTGAAAACTTCAAAGAAGGCCAGGCAGGCATTGCCCGCGCCAAATTTGAATTGGTTGCAGCGCTGCCGTCCAACGGCGTCGCCTTCCTCAACGTCGACGATGCCTACGCCGCGCAGTTTGGCCGCGATTTTCACGGCCGCGTGGTTTACTTCGGCGGCGGCCCCTGCGCCGATCCGCAGATTCTTTCAGTCGAAGAGGATCTGAAAGGCCTGCACATTCGCTATCGCGCGCGAGAGCGAGAGGGTACTTTTACGCTGCACATGCTGGGCGCGCACAACGCGTCGAATGCCATGGCCGGGCTCGCCGTTGCTCTTGAAGCGGGCGTCGATCTCGATGCCGCGGTGAAGGCTCTTGCGTCCCTTAAATCGGGCGACAAACGCGGACAGTTGATTGAGCTCGGCGGCGTAACCATTTTGAACGACAGCTACAACTCGAACCCTGAAGCGCTGTGCTCGATGATGCGCACGCTGGCTGCCCGTCCCGCTAAAGGCCGTCGCATCCTGGTGGCCGGCGAGATGCTGGAGATGGGTGAGCACAGTCCCGCGCTGCACATCGCCTGCGGCCGTGTTGCTGCCGAGGCGGGCCTCGATCTGGTCGTTGCTGTGCAAGGCAACGCCGAACATCTGGCCACGGCCGCGTGCGCTGCAGGAGTGCCTGCGGTGTTTCTCCGCGATGCTGAAACCGCGGGCCAATGGCTGGTGCAGAATCTACGTGCCGGCGACGTGGTTCTTGTGAAAGGCTCGCGCGGAGTTCATCTCGAGCGCGCCATCGAGGCCGTGCAACGCCACTTGGCAGCGGCTGAGGTCCAATGAAAATGCGCAAGTTCCTCTATGTCTTCGCTCTTGTTTTCTCGCTCGCATGCGCAGTCCACCTCCCTGCGCAGATTCGTCCTGAGTGGACCACGCCCTTTCCGCCGTTCCGTATCGCCGGCAGTCTCTATTACGTGGGCAGCGCCGATCTTGCTTCGTACCTCGTCGCCACGCCCAAGGGCCTCATCCTCATCAACAGCAATCTCACGTCGTCTCCGCCGCTGATCCGCAAAAGCGTCGAGGCGTTGGGCTTCCGCTGGAGCGACATCAAGATTCTGCTCATCAGCCATGCGCATTACGACCACTGCGCGGGCAGCGCGGAGATCGTCAAGCAGACCAGCGCAAAGTATGGGGTGATGGACGCCGATGTGCGGGTGGTGGAGTCGGGCGGCAAGAGCGACTTCGCGTACGGCGCGCGGAAAGACATGCACTTTCCGCCGGCGCATGTCGACCGCGTGCTGCACGATGGCAGCACCGTTCAGTTAGGCGGAACAGTGCTTACCGCGCACTTGACCGCCGGGCACACGCGCGGCACCACGACCTGGACGCTGGACGAAACAGAAGGCGGACGCCCGCTGCATGTGGTCATCGTGGGCAGCCCCAATGTGAATCCGGGATACAAGCTGGTGGGCAACACCGTCTATGCGAAGATTGCCGCCGATTACAAACACCAATTCGACGTCTTGCGCGCGCTGCCCTGCGACGTTTTTCTCGGCGCGCACGGCGGCTATTTCGATTTGACGGAAAAATATGCGCGCTGGAAGGCCGGCGACAAAGATGCGTTCATCGATGCGGCGGGATACAAAGCATACGTGGCCGATCGTGAGCAGGCATTTGAGGCGGAGTTGCAGCGCCAGTCCGCGGCGCGAAAATAGATCAGATCTTCCAATGCCGGGCTAGCGCGACATTGGCCTGCGCCAGTGTGATTCCTTCGAGCAGAAGCACTTTGTTGCGCGACAGCTCTCCCGATTGAAGCTTGACTGCGCTCTTCGGCAAATCGAAAGTCCTGGCGAGAAACGCGATCAACGCTTCATTGGCGCGGCCTTCGAGCGGCGGGGCTTGCACGGCGATTTTGAGTTGCGCGGTTGCGCCCCCGCCGTAGATGCCGCCGATGGCCGTCTTCTTTGCGCCGGGCTGCGCCCGCACGGCGAGCGTGACTCCGGCTGCCGATGCGCGCAGCATCAGTCCAGCTCCGATGCTGCCGAGGGCGGCAGTGTGCGCTTGCCAAAGAGCGCTGTGCCGATACGGATGCGCGTCGCGCCCTCTTGAATGGCCAGCGCAAAATCGCCGCTCATGCCCATCGAAAGCACATCGAGTTTCAGATTGGGATGCGCTGCGGCCCAGCGATCGCGACACGCGCGCAGGCTGCGGAAGCAGGCGCGGGTCTCGGCCTCCGGCGCGCCCCAGGGTGCGATGGTCATCAGGCCGCGCGCTTCGAGGTTCAACAGATCCGGCAAGCGCTCGAGTAACTGTGCTGCCTCGACCGACGCCGGATCGAGGCCAGTCTTTGTCGCTTCGGGGCTGAGCTTGACTTCGATCAACACCGGCAGCCGTTTGCCATACCTGCCCGCAGCCTCCTCCAGTCGCTCGGCCAGGCGCAGCGAATCCAGTGCGTCAATCCCGTCAAAAAGCTCCGCCGCGCGCGCCGCCTTGTTCGATTGCAGATGGCCGATGAGATGGCATTCCATGCTTTTGCGTTTTGGACCGAGAGCCTCGACCTTGTTGCCAAACTCCTGCACGCGATTTTCGCCAAAGAGCGTGAGCCCCAGCGCCGCGGCCTCTGCAATCGCCTCGGCAGGAAATGTCTTCGAGACGGCCATCAGCTCGACCTCGTTGCGCGCACGCCCGCCCGCGCGGCAGGCCGCGGAGATCGCGTCTTCGAGCCGTTCGAGATTTTCTCTGAGTGATGTCAATTCTTTACTCGAACCATGGAATCCGGCAAGTCTGGTGCAATTCTGCCGAAGGTGAACTCGCCTTGGATAGAAAGAGCAACCGCAGGTCCTTCGACTCCGTTTGCTGCAAGAAACGCAGCGAACTGCGCTCAGGATGACACTTTCATTGTGGCGCAAACTTCTGACTTAACACACCTGAAAGAATTCACGACTCAATCCGTCCGCGGTGCATAAAATAGCGAAATGTGGACCATTGTTCTTCTCACCATCTCCAACATCTTCATGACGTTTGCCTGGTATGGGCATCTCAAATTCCGGCAGGATGCGCTCTGGAAGGTGATTCTCGTCAGTTGGTCAATCGCCTTCTTCGAGTATTGCTTCCAGGTTCCGGCCAACCGCATCGGCGCCGACCGCTTCAGCCCGGTGCAGCTCAAAGTGATCCAGGAAGTGATCACGCTGGTGGTCTTCGGCGTGTTCGTCACATACTACTTCGGCGAGCATCTGCGCTGGAACCACGGAGTCGCAGCGCTTTTTCTGGTGGGCGCGGTGTTCTTCGCGTTTCACACTTTCTAGAACGGGTTAGTTCTCGGCACGACTAAAGTCGTGCCCTTTCGCGATGGTCTAAGCTGACAACGATGCGCCGTCTTGTTCCCTTGGCCCCTCGTTGCCTTGGTCCCTGCTTTCAGCGCCCGCGCTCTTCGAGATATTTCTCCACTTCGAGTGCCGCCATGCAGCCGGAGCCGGCGGCGGTGATGGCCTGGCGATAGCGGCGGTCCTGCACGTCACCGCAGGCAAAGACGCCGGGAACGATGGCCCCATTGCGCGTTGTGAAGACATTGTTCGTGGTCTTGATGTAGCCCTCGTGGTCGAGATCGATCGCGCCGGCCAGCATCTTGGTGTTGGGCTCGTGGCCGATGCCCAGAAAGAGGCCGCTCACCGGCAGCACGCTGCGCTCGCCGGTGCGCACGTCGCGCAGCACCAGGCCCTTGACTTCCTTTTCGTCCACACCCAGCACTTCTTCGACCACCGTGTTGCTGCGGAATGCGATCTTGGGATGCGCCATGGCGCGCTCGAGCATGATCTTCGACGCGCGGAACGACTCCCGCCGATGCAGCAGCGTGACCTTCGAGGCGAACCGGCTCAGGAAAATTGCTTCCTCCATCGCGGAATCGCCACCGCCCACCACGGCGATCTCCCGATCGCGGAAAAAGAAACCGTCGCAGGTGGCGCAACTGGACACACCATTGCCGATGAGCGCCTGTTCGCTGGGCAGGCCGAGCCAGCGCGCGCTGGCTCCCGTGGCCACAACCAGTGTGCGCGCGTGAATTTCGCCAGTAGCAGCGTGCACACGGATGGGGTGAGCGTCCACATCCACGCGCGTCACCAGGGCGTGCTCGTACGTCGCTCCAAAACGCGCCGCTTGCTTCTTCATGTTCTCGATCAGCTCTGGGCCGTGAATGCCGTCGGGCCAGCCGGGAAAGTTCTCGACCAGCGTGGTGATGGAGAGCTGGCCGCCGGGCTCGTGGCCCTCCAGAACCAGCGGTTTCATCCCGGCGCGCGCGGTGTAGAGCGCTGCCGTCAATCCGGCGCAGCCGGAACCTAGGATCAAGGTATCGCGAATTTCTGTCATGAGTTGTCCCGTGTCGATTTTATCTGGAAAGGCCACGTGCGGGCCCTCCCCGCTCGTTTATGAGATGACGCTCATGGCAGATTGGACTCTGGTGCTGGACCTGCACTACCCGGAGCCTGAACAACGAGATTTTCTTAGAAACTTCCAAGAATCGCAAAAAGTCTTTGGACCTTCCAATGCCCCTCAGCATGCCGTCTGGGGGTTTCCGTGCCCATCGCTGCTCCTGTGTCCGCGCGCGCCGCCTCGCCCGATGGCCGGATGTGTCGCCATGTGCCGATTTGTCTTCCTGGATTGTTCCTTTTTCTTGCGTCCACGATCGCATTTGCGGGAGGGCCCAAGTATATTGCCGGAACTGCTTACTTCAACGCCGCGGTCATTGGGCAGCCGGTGCACTGGGCTAAGGGCCAAGTCAACTTCTACGTTGACCAGGGTCCGCTCTCGAGCACAGTGACGAACGCGCAGGCCACGGCCATGGTGGACGCAGCGGCGGGCTTGTGGAGCGCGGTTCCCACAGCGGGCGTCACGCTTACCGACAAGGGCCCGCTTAATGAGGATGTGAACGGGGCGGATATTCAAGTGAACTCGTCGACCCTCGTTAACCCGCCAGGGCAGATCATTGCGCCCGCCGACATCACACCCGCGGCCGCCAACTACCCCATCGCCGTGATCTACGACTTCGACGGCTCGGTGATCAACGCGATCTTCGGCGAAACCGCCAGCGCGCCCACTGCGTGCCAGAACAACGCCGTCTACGTGTGGCTCGACAACATTAACACCGATGCGACTGCAGCCCACGGCGTCATTCTCTTGAACGGGCTCTGCGCCACGGATTCCAATATGCTCGACATGATGAGCTTCGAGTTAGAGCGCGCCTTCGGCCGCATACTCGGGCTCGACTTTTCGCAGGTGAATCCGCAGGCGCTGGCCGGCGACGAAATTGGAGCGACGCTGGGCTGGCCGGTGATGCAGCCGCTGAGCGGCGCATGTGGCTCGACCGGCGGCGACTGCATTCCCAACCCTGCGGTGTTGCGCTGGGACGACATTGCCGCGCTCAATCGCCTTTATCCCATCACCGCGGCCAATCTCGCGAGTTTTCCCGGCAAGCAGATCACGGCGGCGAACACGATCTCGATTCAGGGCACGGTGAGCTTTCGCACCGGCTACGGCATGCAGGGCGTGAATGTGGTGGCGCGTCCGCTCGACGCCGATGGCAATCCGCTTTACCAGTACACGGTCACGGCCGTCACCGGCGTGCTTTACAGCGGCAATCACGGCAATCCCGTGACCGGCTGGAACGACGCAACGGGCTACCCGCTGGCCAATTGGGGATCGAACGATCCCACGTTGCAAGGCGCTTTCGATCTGAGCGGCATTCCGCTGCCTCCGGGCATGACGACCGCCAATTATCAGATCACTTTCGAGGCCATCAACCCGCTCTACATTCTGGAAAACTCCGTCGGCCCTTATTCCCAGGGGCAGCCCACGCCTTCGGGAACGCTGAACGCGATCTCGTTGCCCAGTCTTTCCGCGGGCAGTTCGCAAACTCTCACAGTGACTGCGAGCGACTCTGCCGTGGGCGGATATAACGACGCGATTGGCGAGCAGGCTCAGCCGCGCGCTCTGCCTGCCGGCGGCATGTGGTGCGGACGGCTCAGCCAGGTGGGGCAGAGCGATTGGTTCATTTTTCCCGTGCGCGGCAATCGCATCTTCACTGTGGTCACGCAGGCTCTGGACGAAAACGGCGCGCCCACAGAGACCAAAGCCCTGCCGTCCATCGGCGTGTGGGACGCGTTCAAGCCCCTGGGCACGCCGCCAGTGGGCGCGGGGCCCGGGCTGAACGGCGACGCCACGGGCGAAACCTGGCTGCGCGTAGCGACCAATGGAGATAATGTTGTGCGCATCGGCATTGCCGACCTGCGCGGCGACGGCCGGCCGGACTACGCCTACAACGGCTGGGTGCTCTACGCCGACACGGTTTCGCCGACGCGCCTGCCGGCATCGGGCGGGACCATCACGATTCAGGGCATGGGTTTTCGCCTGGCCGACACGGTGACGGTCGGCGGGTTGGCGGCCACGGTCACGAGCATCTCGCCCAATCAAATCACCGCCGTGGTGCCGCCTGCGCCCATGGGTGTCACGGGCCCGGTCGATGTGGAGGTCGACGACGACCCCACCTTTTACGCGGCCGCGATCATGCCCGGCGGCGTCAGTTACGACTCGGGCAACGGTGACGCGCTGACGCTCAACACTGCGCCCTTAAACACCGTACCCATCGGCGAGCCGCTTGCCTTCTCCGTCACCGCGCTGGGCTCGGATCTGACGCCCGCCGGCGGCGTCACCGTGATTTACACCGTTACCACCGGCAACGCTACGCTGGCTTGCGGGCTTTCCGTCTGTTCTGTTGTCACCACAGGCGACGGCCACGCCACCATGAACGTGACTGCGGTTGACAACAAATGGTCCACGGTTACGGCCGCGCTGACAAACGGTTCGAGTTTGCAGGCGCAATTCGTGGGCGGAACGCCACCCGTGCTCTCGGCGCTCA
>Ga0302320_10027998_pt1 | contig 10837 bp, 6 predicted proteins | sample Bog_T0_3_FD_202130 | JGI IMG/M metagenome (GOLD analysis project Ga0302320, IMG submission 202130) | Peat permafrost microbial communities from Stordalen Mire near Abisko, Sweden - Bog_T0_3 | ecosystem: Environmental > Terrestrial > Soil > Wetlands > Peat | place: Sweden: Abisko, Stordalen Mire... | reverse complement strand
GGCTGCATCTGGCGCACGGTGTCCGCAACACGGCGGCGGGCATGCGCTATGTGCTGTATTGCTTCTTGTGCGATTTGAAAGATCCGTCCAAACAGATTGCCGCGCCCGGCGGGCATTTCATGGGACCGGAAAACGACGAGCGCGTCGGCGACGTGTCGAACGTGGTCTTCGCCAACGGCTGGATCGCGCGCAAGAACGGCGACGTGTTCATTTACTACGGCTCGTCGGACACGCGCACACACGTCGCCACGACGACGGTGGACAAGCTCCTGGATAATTGCCTGAACACGCCGCCGGACGCGATGCGCTCAAAATTGTGCGTGGATCAGCGCTGCAAGCTGATTGAGAAAAACCTGCGTCTGAAAAAATAAAAAGGATTTGCGCCATGAAAAAACAAACCGTCATCGCCCTCACCCTCGGTCTGTTTTGCGGCGCGTGCAGTTCCGTCAAGCCGGTGACGCCGCACGCGTCGCCGGAGGCGGTGGCATTGTTGAAATACCTCCACGACATTTCGGGCCAGCACACGCTGACCGGCCAGCATAATTATCCCGCCACGCACGACGCGTCCACCCGCGCCGCCGCCGCCGCTTGGGGCAAGACGCCGGCGATTTACGGGCAGGATTTTGGCTTTGCCGCGCCGGGCAGCAAAGATGCCACCGCCGCCCGGACCGGCATCATTGCTGACATCAAGCAGCAATACGCCAACGGCTCAATCATCGCCTTGTGCTGGCACGCGGTGCCGCCGACGGCGGACGAACCCATCACGTTCCTGCCGCAAAAAAACACGCCGACCAACCGGCTCGCCAGCGTTCAAGGCCATTTGACCGACGAGCAGTGGAATGAACTGATCACGCCGGGCACGCCGTTGAACCGGCATTGGTGCGAGCAGGTGGACGTCATTGCCGGCTATCTCAAGCAACTCCGCGACGCGCACATTCCCGTGCTGTGGCGGCCGTATCACGAGATGAACGGCGACTGGTTCTGGTGGGGTGGCCGGCGCGGCGAACGCGGCACCACGGTGCTCTATCGTCAGATGTTTGACCGGTTCGCCAATTACCACCAATTGAACAATCTCATCTGGATTTGGAGCGTGGATCGGCCGAGCAAGCCCGAGCGGCAATTTGCAGATTATTTTCCAGGGAAAAATTATTTCGACATCGCCGCGCTGGACGTTTACCACAGCGATTTTTCGCCGGCTTATTACCACGAACTATTGAAACTGGCGGACGGCAAACCCATCACGCTGGCGGAAGTCGGTCCGCCGCCCACGCTCGATGTGCTGGAACAACAGCCGCAATGGACCTGGTGGATGTTGTGGGCGGAAATGATCTCCAAGAAACCGGAATCCATTCAGGCCATGAAAACACTGGTGGATGCGCCGCGCTCGTTGAGTCTGGAAGATCCGGCCTACCGTCAGGGCATCACGCCGGTTCGCGAAGCGTCCGGACTCGCGCCGCTGGCAAAATAATTTTTTAGGTGAGCTTGAAGCGAGTTTGCCCAGCCGCGTGGATCTCATCAATTGCGATTTTTTATAATTCTTTCGGCCTATCTAGGGGAAGCAGTAATCATTGAAACTGTCGTCAATTTTTGCGACGCGCAGATCACCTCCGATATGTTAATCTGCTTCAATGCTTCCACAACCAAGCCTATAATGTGACCAGTTAATATATGAAATTACACTTTTCAAGCTGTCTGACACTTTTAGTTGCCGCGCTGCCTTGCTCCATCCTCGCCCAGACTCTGACCGACATTGGTTCCGCCAATCCGGTTCCCGGAGCGAACGACATTTCCCAATTGGGCACCATTGGGAACACGCAATTGACCGCTTCCGGCGGGTTCAATTACTTCACGGACAATGTGAATCCGCCGGGCCAGACGTTCACCACGGGAACAAATCTGCTGGTGTTGACGACGGTCGCCCTCAAGACCGGCAGCGCGCCGTTGAATTCCAGCACCAACGGCCTCGGTCCGCAGCCTTATCAGCTCCAGATTTTCTCAGTCTCCGGCGGGGTGGCGAGTCCGCTGGCCACCTACACCAGCGCGGCCACGTTCAGTTACACCGACGGCGACTGGGTGCGTTGGAACAACCTGTTTCTCGGTCTACAGACGAACACCACCTACGCCTACACCTTCCAGCGCGTGAGCAACGGCTGGGACGGACTGGCGGTCAGCAGCGGCAATCCTTACAGCGGCGGCGAAGCCGTCCTGGTTCCGAGCGGTGGCGGCACGGTGACGTATCAGAGCAGTCATGGTTACGACGCCGCTTTCGACATTGGCCTGACGCCAGTGCAAACGAACGGCCCGACCAGCGGCCCGCTCCAGTTGGAGGCGGAAAATGCCTTGCTGACAGGAAATCCGGTGCCTTACGTCACGTCCGCAACGCCCGGTTATACCGGCGCGGGCTACGTCACCGGCATTCAAGATTCGACGGCGCTGGTCAACTGGAGCTTCACCGCACCGCCCGGCCTCTACGACCTTCAGGTGCGTTACCGTTCGCCCTTTGGTCAAAAGGGTTTTAACGGCACGATCAACGGCCATGGATTTTCAGGAATGTTCTCCCAAAATAATTCCTTTGCGGTGTTTGATGCCGGGCTGGTCCAAGTCGTGCCCGGTGCCAACACCTTGCAAATCGGCGGTGGTTGGGATTGGTATGACATAGACAATGTCGTGCTCGCGCCGTCAGCCGCACCAGCGCCGCCCTTGCCGGTGCCGGCGACCTTGAGCGATCCACAGGCGACGTTCGCTGCGCGGATGTTGATGGCCGAACTGGTAGCCGATTATGGCAAAGTTACCCGGGCCGGACATCATGACTTGTCAGATAATAACTATATTCAAAGCAACACCGGTCGTCTGCCCAGCTTTATCGAGGGCGACCTGATTGATTACTCGCCGTCGCGGATTCAATACGGTGCCAATCCCGGCAACTACACTGAAAGCCACATCGCTTTGGATAACTCCGGCTATGTGCTGGGCTTTGTCTGGCATTGGAATGCGCCCACCAACTTGCTGAATACGACGGCTGAACCGTGGTGGAGTGGTTTCTATACCGCCGCCACAACTTTTAATGTAGCCACCGCATTGGCGAATACGAATTCGATTGAATACTCACTCATTCTTCGCGACATAGACGCCATCGCGGTGCAGTTGAAAAAAATTTCCGATGCCGGCATTCCCGTGTTGTGGCGTCCGCTGCATGAAGCTTCCGGCGGCTGGTTCTGGTGGGGCGCGCAAGGCCCGGAGCCATTCAAGGCGCTGTGGCGGCTGCTCTACAACCGGCTTACCGTCTATCACAACCTGCACAACCTGATCTGGGTTTGCACGAACGAAGACCCCAATTGGTATCCGGGCGACGACGTGGTGGACATCCTCGGTGTGGATTCGTATCCGACTGACATGACCGATCCGCTGCAATCGGACTGGCAAACGCTCAAGTCCCAGTTCGACGGCAAAAAGCTCATCACCTTGAGCGAGTTTGGCGGTGTGCCGGATGTCGAGCGAATGCACCTCTTCGGCGTCTGGTTTTCTTATTTTTCGCCCTGGCCCGGCTACATTGAGTCCGCTCCAATTGCCACCCTGGATCGGATTTACAATTCACCGCAGGTTATCACGCTAGACGAATTAAACGCACGGCCATCGGTCATTGTGAGCAACGCACTGGCGGGCGATGGCAGCTTCCAATTGGCCGGCACCGGGCCGCACGGCGCGAGTTATCATGTCATTGCTTCGGACAATCTGTCGGTGCCGGCGAATAGTTGGGCAGCCGTGACCAACGGCACTTTGACCGGCGGTGTTTTTACCACCAGCGACCAGCAGTCACCGGATCATCCACAACGTTTTTACAAAGTGACCGTCCCTTGAGCGGCGAATTCAAAGCAACTTAAGCTGTAAACATGAATCGCCGCAGAAAGCATGTTATCAATCTTGGCCTGATCCTTTCCAGTTTGATGATTATCGTCTTTGATGCTGAAGAAGTTGCTGCCTGGAATATTTCCAACGCTTCATCTGCCTCTGATTCACGCGAAGTCATTTCGCTGGATGCGGATTGGCGGTTTCATCTGGGCGACCTCACCAATGCCGTTAATCCCACTTATGACGACCGCGATTGGCGGCGCGTGGACGTTCCTCATGACTACGTGATCGAAGGCACATTTAACGAAACTAATCAGTTTCCACAAACGGGCGACAGAGCTTCGTGGTATTGGCTCCACGGTTTCCTGCCGACGACGCCGGCATGGTATCGCAAAACTATTTCAATTCCTGCCGTAGACCAAGGCAAACGGTTGTGGCTCGAATTCGACGGCGTGTTCAGCAACAGCCGTTACTGGCTCAACGGTCGCGAAATCGGCAGCGAATATAGCGGCTATAACCGTTTCCAATTTGACATCACCGACGAGGTGAAGTTTGGCGATAAGAACATTCTCGCGGTGCAGGTGAATCCTCGTTGGGATGGCTGGTGGTATGAGGGCGGCGGCATTTACCGGCATGTGCGACTGGTGATTGTGGACCCGGTGCATGTCGCGCCACAGGGAATCTTTGTCGCGCCGGCAGTCGCCGATCCAGGTGACGGCTCTCGCGCGGACGCATTGGTGGCAGTGCATACCGATGTGACCAACGAAACTGGCGCGCCGGTCGCCGCAACCGTGTTGAGTGAAATTCTCGATGCCGATGGCAAACTGATTTTGTCGGCGCCAGCCACTCAACCGCTCGCCGCCGGTGCGGATGCAAACGTGGCGCTGTCGGTTTCGCTGCCGGCGGCGAACCTGTGGTCGCCGGACAAGCCGTATCTCTACCAGTTGCGCAGCACCATCAGTGTTTCTGGCAAAGTAGTGGATCAAGTGAACACGAGCTTTGGCGTGCGGCAAATCCGCTTCGACGCTGAACGTGGATTTTTTCTGAATGGCAAAAACATCAAACTTAAAGGAGTCACGTTGCATGAAGATCACGCGGGCGTCGGCGTGGCCATGCCGGACCGCCTGATTGAATGGCGGCTGGAACATTTGAAGGAAGTCGGCTGCAATGCCATCCGCTTGTCTCACAATCCCGTCGAACCGGTGATGCTGGATGACTGCGACCGCCTGGGCTTTTTGGTGATCGCCGAAAACCGCCACCTCGGCGACACCTACGCCGATCAGACGCCGAAAAATACTCCCGCCGTGGAACACCGCGACCTCACCAGCTTCGTGCTGCACGATCGCAACCATCCCAGCATCATTCTCTGGTCGCTGTGCAACGAACAATGGATACAAGGTTCGCCTGAAGCGGCGGCGATGGCGCGGGCCATGATGCAGCGAGTCAAAGAACTGGATCCGACGCGGCCCGTGACGGCGGCGATGAATGGCGGTTTCATGGAAACGAACGGCTTCGTCAGCGTGCTGGATGTGATCGGGTTCAATTACCAGCCGTGGGTCTATGAAAAATTTCACGCGCAGTTCCCCGCCATGCCGATGGTCGCGACCGAAATCGCCAGCGAAATTGGCACGCGCGGCGTTTATGATTTGAACCATTGGGATAGCTATTGGGGCGACCAGGAGCGCGGCTATGTTTCGGCTTACAGCATCAACGCCGGGCCGGGCGGGCAGACCGTCGAGCAGGCGTGGCCGCCCATCGCCACGAATGATTTCATGGCCGGCGGTTTCGTCTGGAGCGGTTTTGATTACAAGGGTGAGCCGAGGCCGTTTGAATGGCCGTGCGTCAATTCGCACTACGGCATCATGGACATCTGCGGCTTTCCCAAGGACAGCTATTATTATTATCAGTCTTGGTGGACGGACAAACCGGTGCTGCATCTTTTCCCGCACTGGAACTGGCCGGGCAAGGAAGGCCAGGAAATTTCCGTATGGGTTCATAGCAACTGTCAGGAAGTGGAGCTTTTTCTGAACGGCGTTTCGCTGGGCAAGCAGACCGTGAAGCCGCTGCATCATCTCGAATGGAAGGTGAAATACGCACCCGGCAAACTCGTCGCCAAAGGCGTGCGCAATGGCAAGCTCATCGAAGAAACAGTGGAAACCACCGGTGCTCCGGCAAAGATTAAGCTTACTACCGACCGCACGAAACTCGCGGCAGACAATGCTGATGTGTCCGTGGTGAATGTGGCGATTCTCGACGCGCAAGGCCGCGTGGTTCCGACCGCCGACAACAAAATCACGTTCACGCTGACCGGCCCGGCCAAGTTGATTGGCGTGGGCAATGGTGATCCCAGTTGCCACGAACCCGATAAAGCCAGCAGCCGTTCCGCGTTCAACGGCCAGTCCCAGGCCATTGTGCAAACGACGATGAAGGGCGGGAAAATCAAACTCAACGCGGAAGCGGCTGGTTTGAAAACGGCCAGCTTGACGCTTGTGAGCGAATAAACTTTCTTAAGCCCAACCAATCAATTAATTAACACATGAACGCATGAAACTAATTTTACTTCTCCTCCTCCCGATGATGGTGGCGCAAATCGGATCGGCGCAAACCGACCACCCGGACTGGCCCGTCGGCAAGCCGTTCGCCCCGCTTGAACTGCCCGGCAATGGCCTGGCGCAACATAATTTCTTTTACGCGGGTGAGGCGAAGGTGGAACGAATGCTCATTGTGCGCGATGGCAAGCTCGCCTGGGATTACACGCATCCAGCCCAAGGCGAGATCAGCGATGCTGTCTTGGAATCCAACGGCAACATTCTCTTCGCGCACCAGCATGGCGTGACCGAAATCACGGCGGATAAAAAAGTGGTCTGGAATTATGACGCGCCCACCAACACGGAGATTCACACCACGCAACCCTTCGGCTCGAACAGTGTGTGGTTTGTGCAGAACAGCGACCCGGCGAAATTCGTGATGCTGAACAAGTCCACCGGTGCGGTCGAACAGGAGTTTATGCTGCCCGTAAACAATCCGCAGAGCACGCACGGCCAGTTCCGCCACGCGCGGATGACGGACGCGGGCACATTGCTGGTGGCGCACATGGATCTGGGCAAGGCGGCCGAATATGATCTCACCGGCAAGCTGCTTTGGTCGGTGGCCGTGCCGGGCATCTGGTCGGCGACACCACTCCAGAACGGAAACATTCTGGTCGTCAGCAACCGCAGGTTTGTGCGTGAAATCAATCGCGCCGGCAATACGGTCTGGGAATGGACACCCGCCGACGCACCGGATTATAAATTCACCAACCTACAACTCGCCGTGCGGTTGCCGAACGGCAACACCATCATCAACGACTGGTTCAACCAGTGGAGTGGTAAAGTGAATTTAACCAACGCGCCAGTGCAAGCCATCGAGGTGACCCCGGACAAAAAAGTGGTCTGGGCCTTGCGTTCGTGGATGCCACCGGCGGATCTCGGTCCGGCCACCACCATTCAAATGCTGCCATGACGTGCCCGCTATGACTTTCCGAACCGCTCTTGCTTCCTGCCAAAATAAAATCCACTTTTTCCTGATGCGCCCAATTTTAATCACCGTCTTGATCTGTTCGTTTTTATTTCCGCTGGCAACGGTTGGTTCGGCTCGCGAAGACTTGGTGTTGAGTTCCGGCTGGAAGGTGCAGATCGGCGACCCCGCCGATGCCGATGCGCCGGATTTCAATGATGCTGGCTGGCAAACGGTTTCACTGCCGCACAATTGGGGCTGGCTGGAAGCGCAGGAGGGAAAGAATTATTTTCGCGGACCGGGCTGGTATCGGCGTGAATTGGACATAACGCCGGAATCCGGCAAACGCTATTTTCTCCGTTTCGAGGCCGCGAGTTTGGTGGCCGATGTGTATGTGAACGGCAAGCCGGTGGGCGAACATCGCGGCGGCTTTGGCGCGTTCTGTTTTGAGATCACCCAACAGCTTTCCGGCACCGGGACGAACCTGCTGGCCGTGCGCGTGGACAACACCAAGTTTTCCGACCTCGCACCGCTGGAAGGGGATTTTTCAGTTTACGGCGGGTTGTATCGGCCGGTGCATCTGATCATGACCGAAGAGGAAAACATCGCGCTCACCGATCACGGTTCGCCGGGCGTTGCGTGGTTGCAAACTCGCGTGAGCACCACCCAGGCTGTGTTGGATGTCACGGCACAAATTTCCAACGGCACCTCGAACAAGGTGCCGCTCAAACTCGTGGCCAGCATTCTGGACGCGGACGGCAAAACCGTTTTGACCAGTGAACAATCCCTGACGCTCGCACGCTCGGATGCCGCGCCGTATTATTTTCACCTCACCCTGCCGCAGCCGCATCTCTGGAACGGGCGCAAGGATCCCTATCTTTACCGAGCGATTATGGAATTGCAGACGAAGGACGGTGTGGCGCTGGACCGGGTCGAGCAGCCGCTCGGCCTGCGCTTTTATTCGGTTGATCCGGACAAGGGATTTTTCCTGAACGGCCAGCCGTATCACCTGCACGGTGTGGATCGGCACCAGGATTTCATGAACAAGGGCTGGGCGATCTCCGACGCGGACATGGACGCGGACATTGCCCTGCTTAAGGAGATCGGCGCGACGGTCGTTCGTTGCGCGCATTATCAGCACAGCGATTATTTTTACAGTCGGTGTGACCAGGCCGGCATTCTCGTTTGGGCCGAGATTCCGCAAGTGAACATCATTCGCGACACGCCGGAATTTGAAAACACCTCGCGCAACCAGTTGCTTGATCTCATCCGGCAAAGCGTGAATCACCCGTCCATTTTCGTTTGGAGCCTGGGCAACGAAATTGGCGGCAACAGCGACGATCCACATCGCGAACTGCAGGATTTGGCGGCGGTGGCGCACGGCGAAGATCCGACGCGTCCGACGATCGAGGCCACGATGACGGACGCGCGTCCGCAGATGAACAAAATTCCCGACCTGCTGGGCTGGAACATTTATCCCGGCTGGTATCGCGGCAACAAGGAGGATTATGGACGGGATTTGGACAAGCTGCGCGACACTAGCCGTTACGGCAGCTTTTGCGTGAGTGAATATGGCGCGGGCGCCAACCCGGCGCAGCACGAGCAAAATCCCCAGCATCCCAAACCCGGCGGCCCGTGGCACCCCGAAGAATGGCAGGCGGAAGTTCACGAGGCAGCCTGGGCAGCGATGCAGCAGCGTCCGTTTGTGTGGGGAACCTTTGTGTGGTGCATGTTTGATTTCGCCGTAACCACCCGGCACGAAGGCAGTCAGCCGGGCCTAAACGACAAGGGCCTCGTCACGCGCGACCGCAAGACCAAGAAGGACGCGTTTTATTTCTACAAGAGCAACTGGTCGGACGAGCCGATGATTTACCTCACCAGCCGCCGGTTTACCGAACGCACGAACGCGGTGACGGATGTTAAAATTTATTCCAACGCCAAAAACCCGGAGTTGTTCATCAACCAGGCTTCCCAAGGCAAACCAGACAGCGGCACCAATGGCGTCTTCATCTGGAAAAATGTCACACTCACACCGGGCGAAAATAAAATCGCCGTAACCGCAATGGCTAACGGCCGGATAGTTACTGACGAGTGCGTATGGAAATTATCGCCGCCCGAACCGGCTAAATAAGAAAGAAATTTAGCCAATGAAACGACGGTCACTATTCCTGACCACAATGCTCGCGGCGCAAATCCTCACCGCTCAAACCACCAACCAAGCATCGGCCGAGCATCCCGACAACCGCCGCGGCGGTGCGCCCGGTTTTGGCGGTCCGATTGCGTTGCACCCGGATGACCAAATGGCATTTCCCTATCCGCCTGTCGGATTTGACGTGCTGCGTGACAGCATCGCGCACGGGCGTTTGGAAATGATCGAATACGACTCGAAAACCGTCGTCACAAAACGGAAGATGCAGGTCTATACGCCACCCGGTTACTCCCCGGATAAAAAATATCCCGTGCTGTATTTGCTGCATGGCATTGGCGGCGACGAAACGGAATGGGAACGCTTCGGGCAGCCAAACGTCATTCTCGACAATCTCCTCGTGGAAGGAAAAGTCGTGCCGATGATCGTGGTCATGCCCAACGGTCGCGCGCAGGAAAACGACCGCGCCGAGGGCGATATTTTCAAAGCCGCGCCCGCGTTCGCCGTTTTTGAAGGCGACCTGCTGAATGACGTGATTCCGACAGTGGAATCGCGTTACCCGGTTCTGACGAACCGCGAAAACCGTGCGCTAGCCGGGCTTTCAATGGGCGGTGGGCAGTCGCTGAACTTCGGCCTCGCGCATCTGGACATGTTCGCATGGATCGGTGCGTTTTCCCCGGCACCGAACACGAAGCCGCCGGCGCAACTCGTGACAGATCCGGTCGCCGTGACCCGGAAAATAAAATTGCTCTGGCTTTCCAGCGGCAATCAGGACGGACTCATCCGCATCAGCCAGAGTGTCCACGCCTGGCTCAAGACCAACAACGTGCCACACATCTGGAACGTGGACGGCAACGCGCATGACACTCCAGAGTGGAAAAATAATTTTTATTGGTTCACGCAGCACATTTTCCGGTGATATGACTGATTCCGAAAAAAATCCCGGACGGCGAGCGTTTTTTGGCAACGCGCTCAAACTGAGCGCCGGTTCGCTGCTACTCGGTTCATCCTTGCCTGTCGCGGCGGGCGGAGGAAAAACTTCCAGCCCGCTCGCGGCTTTGCCGAAGCTGCCGAACTGCGTCCTGATTGAACATAAAGACAACCAACTAAAGACCACCGAACGTCAAGGTTCGCGTTTCTCATCCGATCGCGCGGTGGTGACTCTGGCGGATTCGGCGGCGAGTCAGGAAGTTCGCGTGGCTTGCCCGAACGGCCCGCTGTCACGCGTGGTGCTGCGTTGGGAAATGACGTTTCCCAGTGACACCATTTACCTCGGCGACCATTGGGAACGCGGTTACGGCGATCTGCAATGGCGCTTTCTCCAGCCCGACCGCATCCTGCCATGGT
>Ga0302320_10027997_pt1 | contig 10837 bp, 8 predicted proteins | sample Bog_T0_3_FD_202130 | JGI IMG/M metagenome (GOLD analysis project Ga0302320, IMG submission 202130) | Peat permafrost microbial communities from Stordalen Mire near Abisko, Sweden - Bog_T0_3 | ecosystem: Environmental > Terrestrial > Soil > Wetlands > Peat | place: Sweden: Abisko, Stordalen Mire... | reverse complement strand
CGGAACACCGAGGCGAACGTCGACCAATTCGTGCGATTCATTGAGTACCACGATCCAGCCGACCGCACGGCTATCGCAAACCTTCAGCGGGACATCGATTCACTCGCCGAGAACGCCCAGGAGCGCATCTAAAAGCAGAAAACCCCTCCCGGCCCAAGGGCCGAGAGGGGTTGAGTTTGACCTTACAGCATTAAGAGGGCCGCTTCCGCCACCTTTAGGTTTTCGGCGGTGAGGTCGTTAACCTTGGAGGAGCGCTTCGAAGCGACGATGGGGTTGTTTCCGATGGCGAACAGAACCGAGTTGTTGATGGCGTAGATGGTGCCATCCGGGCCGATGACGGTCGAGGTGTAAGCTTCACCGGTGGCCGGCTCAAGCAACTTGTGCTCGGTGAGCTTGTTGCTCGCAAAGTCCCATCGATAGACGTGCCCGTCCTCGGAGTTGATGATGGCCGACTTCTTATTGATATCGACCACCGCCGAGTTGATGCACCACTCGCGAACACCGATCGGAGGACCTCCCGGCGAGGAGAAGTCATAGTCGGGCGTGATGCCGAGAACCGCTTGAACCACGTTCATGACCGCGACGCCGGTCTGGCGATCAACTCCTGTCGAGTTACTTGTTGGGTCAAGCAAGGCTACTTTGTTGTCGCCAATGGCGTTGGAGTCTTCGTAGTTGAAGTCGGCATAGTCGTTGTATTTGGTGAGCAGAAGGTAAGGAGCCGATCCCGTGTAATTGGCGACGATGTTGGCGGGCACGATGCTCGCGGTATCGTCCCAGCCGAACGCGCCGACCGGGAAGGTTTTGCCGTTTGCATCGGTCGAGCTCAGATTTCCGTCGTACTGCAGCATCCAGCCATGACTTTCGCCGTAGTTGTAGCGGAACGCACCCATGAACACGTGACCGTCCGGGGCCACCATTGGGGAGGCCGACGATTCGTTAAGGAGAACCGCTGGGTAACCGGGAACTCCCGGATCCATCATCGCGACGCTTGCATCGGTCTGTAAGGTGGCGACGTCTAGTTTCGCCATGTATCCCGGTCCGGCCCATCCGGGCTGGAGCGTCGGGCAGAGAGCGATGTAAACCGAGGTGCCGTCATTGCTCAGCGCGGGCGCCGCGTTGTCTTGGATTTGGCCCATGCCGCCGCCCACGCCCATCGCCTGGACGGAAACGAAGCGCGAGGTGTGGTTGGATGCGTTCATAATGACCAATCCACCCGATCCCAGCGCGGAGAGGGAACTTGGCACCGCTGCGGTGACGATGTAGCCAAAGTAGATGTTGCCGTTTCCGTCAGACGTGATCGGAGTGTTGACCTTGATGGGGGCATACGCCGCCGCATTTGCCGTGTAATCGGCGAAGGTCGTGTAGAAGGCAACCCGGTTCAGAGCACTTGTGGGCGAATCGGCATCTGCCTTGATCAGGATGGTCCCTCCAGCAGCGGCGCAAGCGGCGCCCGTGGTGATGCCGGAAGGGCCCGTGACCGGCACGGTGGCAAGCGGGAAGACGCTGGTCCAGTCGGTGGGCCAGACGAGGGGTGCGCTATAGTCGGTCTTCACCGTCCACTGTTCGTTGCCGTTTTGGCCGGCCCTGGCGATCATGTGCCAGTTGTCGTAATTCGTTGAACCGTCCGGATTGATCTCGTTAAAACGATAGGCATAGACGACGGTGTTCCTCGGCGTGACTACCGGAGAGGCGTAGTGCGCAAGAACGTCGGTTCCGTAGTAGTTGCGGTCGTCATCCATGCCAGCATGCCAAATGTCTTGCTGGAGAGACTGACTCGAACCGAGATACTCGGCGGTGTGTTGGGCGTTGCCGCCGTAGGAGGTCCACCCGGGTGCCAGCACCGATGCTAACAGGATGGCGGGGAGATTCAAACTCATTCGCCCATTATATGATGCGATTCACGGATTGCATGCTTGTTCTCATCATTTCTTAATAGAAATCGTCAGCGAATGCCTACGGGAAGAGGCGATGAAGTGAATTACAAACAAGTGCTAGTGCCATAGTATAATGAGTGATCTGGTGGACCCCCGAAGACTGAGCGTTGTGCGAAGTTGTTCCCCGGCTGAACATGGCCAAATGGATGTGGAAAGGTGTTGTTACGACCTTGCATCGTACGGCATCCAGTTAGCTGTCACGACCATGCGCAAGAGGCCGCACGATGCCGGACATTCAGGCTTCGCCGGATGACCGCCAGCCATCTACAGCCGAATTGCGATAGGCCCAGTCCGGATTATTATTGCGAAAGAAGTTGCTTCTAGCCCGACGGGTCTGCTAGAACTGGCGGCCTTGGAGTCCGCTTGACAATCATGTACACGCCGTCCTGAACGATGTACGTTGCCCCACATTGGTTCAGGATCGTGTGAAGGGCCAAGCTAAAAGGAGCACCCGCCGAAATAGTGCCTAGGCAGGGTGTCGTCACTTGGACATCGGCGTCGACAGTATAACTCGCACCGAAGTCGCGGAAGAGGCCACGTAGGACATCGCGAGGGTCATTGTTATCGAGGGTGATGTCCCCTTTGATCCTGGGCGCAGACGGATCTGCTTTTGGGGCGCTTGATTGACCGTCGTCGCCACCACCCACAATGGGGCCCGCAAGGCGGAAGCCAAGGATCTTCATATGGGACCCTGGATCTCCGTAGTAGCAAGCCGAACCCAGCATGGCCATCGGCTGTGAATAACTCCAAGCGCCGCCTCGGTAGACGCGGACTGTCGTATCTTGTTCAGGGGTACTGCTTGTCCACTGGGCGACCTCACCCTCCAGGTCAAGGCAACCGTAGGGACCCTGGCCCTCCAGAAACCCACCGACATGGGTCGTTCCGATCCGTGCTTCGTCCGTGCTGCACCAGCATTTTCCAGGGTCGAAGTCCGAACCCCAGGGAAATGGCTGGCCGTCGGACCCTCGCGCAGCCTTCTCCCACTGCTCGTTCGTTGGAAGTTGGCAACCCGCCCAGGTGGCATAGTCAACCGCGTCCTGCCATGAAACATTGACCACCGGGTGATCCTCGTCGACCGCGAATCCCGGCTGCGGGGGCTGGGCACGGCCAGTAGCGTCGCAGAACGTCTTGTATTGCCCCCACGTCACGTCGTTCTTGCCGATCCAATAGCCACCCAATGGAATCGTGCGGCGAGGATTATCGTCAAGGTCTGGTGCCCCGAGTACGCAGTCACCCTCAGGCACCCACACAAAGACGCTGCCATCCTTGGGGTTTGTGATCGTATCACCGACGTTAGCTCCAGCTTGGGTCAGGTCAAAGGAACCGAATTGGGCCCGAACGGTTGTAGCCATAGATAGGAGCATAATGGCGAGAAAGAGGGGCGCAAATGGTTTCATGGCAGGGGGGATCTAGTTTACGGATGGGTAGGGGCCGGCACGATCTCGTACACCCCCCCATTAACCGTGTAAGTCGCGCCGACTTGGCGCAGGATCGTGAGGAGTGCGGTGCGCAATGTGGAATTGGCGCTCAGATAAACGCTGACGTAGCCCTGAACCTGGGGATCAAGGTGGACGTCCAATTGCATACTCTTGAACAGGTCGGAGATGACTTTGCGGACGTCTTCGTTGTCTACGCTGAGAGGGACCGATATCGGCGAGTCTTCATCGACCATTTCAAAGTGGATTCCACCCAATGTGGCGAGGAAGGCGCTGTGCCGAGAGGCGAAGACGACATCTCCGTCGGCGTTCGGTCTTGTGCCAAATAGAGGGACCTGCTGACCGCCTGTAGAGCCCATCACATTCTTCCGGATATCCGGAAAGATGTCAGAAATCGCGAACGCCTCGTGGCGCATCGCGCGAGTCTTGAGTTCTGCCACCAAGTGGTAGGTGAACCAGCCGTGGCCGATATCAGCGGATTCGCCGACGGTTTGGCTACTGGTGCCGGCCGAGATCACTTCACGCGCTTGTTTCCCGAGGAGGGAGCCCAGGGCTCGTGAAGTATAGGCCTCTCTATTTAGGTCCACCATGAGCCCACTGAAGCAGGCGTCCACCAAGACGAGCAGATGCTTGGCCGGACAGTGATCGAGCTCGCTCCAAACATCGGACATCGGTATCCATGTGAACAAGTAGGAAGAATCCCCCGCCTTTTCTACCTGGGCGTCCTGCGGAAGCAAGAAGCCCATCGCCACGGAATTGGGTGTTGACCGCACGGTTGCGCCATGTCCAGAGAAATAGACGACCAACCGATCATCAGGACCGACGGTCTTTGGATCGGTCAGCCCATGGAGGGCATCCTTAATGGCCTTTCGATCCGGGTTTTCAAGAACCTCAACATCCGAGTGAGCAAAGCCGTAGTCTGATTCAAGTTCGCGGGCAAGGGATCTGGCATCGCTCACCGCGTAGTTGAGCGGACGCTGAAACTGATAGTCGTCTTCGCCGATAATCAGGGCCCGGGAGTGTGGATACCATTTGCCTGCCAGCGCCTCGGCGTTGGCGTTAATCTGCACGGTGCGCTGGGTTAATTGGCCAAACGCCGCTGCGATCACAAGCAGCCAACAACTTCCTAACAAGAGCATCCTCACGGTTCGCGGCAGGATACCAGTCTCCCGCGTTAAGAGTTGCTGTTCATTAGCGAGTCGCGTGAAGATATCGGGGTTGTTGCCTGCGCCGTACATCGGATTCCGGCACAGGCACACCAAAACCTGCTTAGGATGGTGAGAATAACGTCCCTAAAAGTTCAACGTGACCGCCTCGGATCGCCTACTCCATCGCAAAGCTAGTCGCCTGACTTTCCGACATCCTGCGCCCTCTCGCAATCGCGGCCGCAAACGGTGCGTCCCCTATTGCCTGACGAGCCTGGGCCACCTCCTGCTCGCGCTCGTCAAGGTCGCCGGCAGGCAGCGGCGACCCGATGGCCTCCCTCAACGCGGAGGCTGCGCCCCACAACACGGCAGCATGCTCCGCGTCCCCTGACCGCAGGGAGAGCCCCGCGATCGCTTCCAGAACATTGGCGGTTCCGTTTGGGTCGCCAAGTTGCTGGAGAATGGTAAGGCTCTCGCGGAGCCGCGCCTTGGCTTCAGCCAAGTCTCCCAGTTTCATCACCGATAGCCCCAGGGTAAAGAGGCCTATCGCTGTTCCTCGGTGTTCACCGAGCTTCCGACTGATCGCGATGCTCTCGATCTGGTGGTCGCGCGCCGCTTCGAAGTCCCCCATGACGTCGGCGACGTTGCCTAGACAGTTCAGGGCAATGAATGTATTTCGGTCGTCCCCGGCGTTTCTACTGATGAGCAGACTCTCGTCGAGGTAGCGGCGTGACGCTAGAAAATCCCTTTCGAAGAGCGCCAGGGACCCGAGGTTGTTCAAGGTGCCCGAGATGTCGGTGTCGTTGCCGAGTTGCCTTCGAATGGCCAGGGCCTCGCTCAAGTACACGCCCGCCGGCTCATAGTCGCCCACGTTCATGGCGAGGGTGCCGGCGCCCTGCAAAGCGTCGGCGCGCTCAACGGTTTGCGACGTCGGATCGTGAGCCGCCAGCGCACGGGAGAACCAAGCACGGCCCTCGGAAAAGTGGCTGCGGGTTTGCCAATATCGGGTCAGTCGCGAGGCGAGTCTAAGTCCGGCCGGGCTGTCGGCCTGCGCAACGCTCCACTCCAAGGTTGCGCGCACATTCTCGCTTTCCTCATCCAACCTTCGGAACCACTCGGCTTGGTCGGGTCCGCGTAACTTGGGATATGCCTCTTCGACAAGGGCTTGAAAGTGCTCGCTATGACGCCTTGGGAGGGCGATTGCCTCACCGGCCTCAGCAAGCCGATCGCGACCGTACTGCCGAACGGTCTCGAGGAGGCGGTATCGGGCAATCCCGCCGGTTTCGTCGTACATCACCAGGCTCTTGCCAACCAACGACTCAAGCAGGTCCAATACCTCCCACCGTTCGATCTCACCGCCGATGCAAACGGCTTCCGCACTCTCTAGCCGCCAGCCGCCTCGGAAGACGGAAAGGCGCTGCAGCAAGACTCTCTCCGGCGGTTTGAGCAACTCGTACGACCAGTCGATCAGCGCGCGGAGGGTCTGCTGCCGCGGCAACGCGGTACGGCTGCCTCCGGTAAGCAGGCGGAACGACGCATCCAGCCGGGTCTCGATCTGCTCGACCGGCATGGCCCGCACCCTGGCGGCGGCAAGTTCCACCGCAAGGGGAATGCCATCCAGGCGGTGGCAAAGGGAAGCCAAGGCGGTGGCGTTGTGGTGGGTGACCGAGAAATCCGAGCGGGCCAATACCGCTCGGTCGATAAATAGCCGAACGGCATCGTACTGGCTCACGCTATGTGCGGTCTGGGCGAGTTTGGGGTTCGGAACCGATAGGGAAGGCAGGCGGAAGGCGGTCTCGCCGGCGATGCCGAGGGTCTCGCGACTGCTGGCCAGAACCTTCACCCTCGGGCAACGGCGAAGGATGGCCTCGGTCAGATGGGCGGCCGCGTCAAGAAGGTGCTCGCAGTTGTCAGGTAGGAGCAGTACCTTCTTATCCTGGAGGGATTCGATGATCGATTGGACAATCGGCTCGCCCGGCGATTCGCGGACCCTGAGAACTTCGGCGACGGTGAGGGGCACCAGGTCAGGGTCGGATAGGGGCGCCAGTTCAATGAACCAGATGCCGTCTGGGTATTCGTCCAACAAGTCCGCCGCAACTTGGAGGGCGAGGCGAGTCTTGCCAGTGCCACCGCTGCCGGTCAGGGTGACGAGTCGCGAGCGCTCAAGCAGCCCGACAACCTCGGCCATCTCCGGCTCGCGGCCGATGAACGAGGTGACTTGGTTCGGCAAGTTGGTCGGCAGGTAGTCGAGTGACTTAAGGGGGGCAAACTCTTGGGGCAGCGCGGGATGCTGCAGTTGCCAAACGTGCTCGGGTGCGCTGAGGTCTTTCAGGCGATGCATGCCCTTGTCAATCAGTTCCGCCTCTTTGGGGACCGCGTTCCCCAGCCTCTCATAGGTTGCCTGGCTCAGCAAAGTTTGGTGCCCGTGCCCGATGCTCATGAGCCTCGCCACGCGGTTGAGGGTGGGGCCGAAATAGTCGCCATCCCGCTCCTCCGCCGGGCCGGTATGTAGCCCCATGCGTACCCGGATTGGGGTCTCAGCCCAGTCCTCGTTGAGCAAGGCGACGTGGGCCTCGAGGGCGCCGGTTAGCGCCGAGGGGGCGAGGGGGAACGCCGCGCAGAACGCGTCGCCGACCGTCTTGAACACACGTCCCCCGTGGCGCTCGATGGCGCTTCTCAGGATTGTATCGTGGCGGGCCAGCGCCTGGCGCATCGCCTCGGGTCGCGATTCCCAGAGCTTGGTGCTGCCTTCGATATCGGTGAAGAGAAAGGTGATCTCCCCGTCCGATGCATCGCCCCCGTCCGTTCGAGTCATGGCAATAGCTCCTGGGCGATCTTACCCGCCCCTTACTCTCCGTATTGCGCCGGCTCCCAGCCCCTTACGGCGTCCCGGAGGCGGAGTCCACTTCACGCTGGTCAACCTTCCGGATGCATCCCCGAAGTAGCGCTTCTTGAGACGGGCACGCCTACCGTTGTCCACGTAAGTTGCCGGCCAACGGCTTTCGATAACAGAAACCAGTGTTACGACGTCAGTGGAGGCCATCGGACTGTGACTTCATGCTGAACGGATAGCAGTCGTCGGTTCTGGCACATGGGCGCTCCGCCGCGGCATCCGCTGGGAGCGTTGCACCTGGGCTCCCTGGACGAACTGGTTCTTGGCATTGATGATCCGCACGTGCAGGGTTTTCACCGGCGGCGCGATGCCAGGGAGCAAAACACCAAAGTCGACCATGTTGGGATTGGCGGTCTGGGCGATAGCGCCGAGCTGAGCGAGCGGAAGTAGGTTCAATTCGAGACTCCTGGGCGGTACTTGGAGCGGTCCCGGTCGATTTTTGTAAATCCCTTGGTAAGATCGCCACCCCTTGCGCATCTCCTCTCTTCAGCCGGCTAGAACCGGCAGGAGAAGAACCATGAAGCGAATGACACTCCCCTCAACCCTCATCGCCATCTTAAGCCTCACCCACATCGCTCACGCCCAAACACCGGTGTTGGCGACCGCCGAACTCCCCGCCGGCTTTGCGCCCGTCGCCAACGCGCCCCTCGGTAGCGCCGGCGCCTCTGCTTTCTCGGCGACCCGCTTGGGCGGCTTCAAGATCATTCAGAACACAGAGCAGGGCGCCTACATCGGCGCGAACAACTATTGGTACAACTACAACGGCCAGACCGGCACGAGCGCGTTTACCGCGACCGCGCACCTCGTGGGAAGTCAAGACTACAGTCAGATGACCACCAGCAATATCCTCAACGCCGACACCTGGGAGGGATCTTGCAACGCGAGCGTCGACCTCCGCACGTATACCTATCAGTCTCGCTTAGCTCCCCGCTCGCTGATTACCGACTACCTAAGCGCAAACTACACCCAAATCTACAACGTCTGTCTTCCGGCGGGCGGCTATCTATCCTTCCAGGGGACCCCAAATACTTTGGGGGCAAGCGCGTACCAGTACGCCCTCTACTCCTGCCCGTCGTCCTCGAGCTTCCCAGACGCGGTGCTTTTTGACACGCCGCTGCAAAACGGATCGGCGAACACTCCCCTGGCGATCAATCTCGCGGCTGGCAACTACCAGTTCGTCGTCAGCGGCTCATTCCAAACAAACGCCCGGGCCGGCACCGGGGTCGGCATACAGGACGCGTCCCTCAGCTATGTCATCAATGTCGAGCCGAATGCCGGGCCGTGAGCCTTCAGGCCGCCGGATGAGCGTCGCTTCGGCGGCCGCCAAAGAAGAGAGCGTCAGGTCAGGGCGCTCTCTTCTTCATTTCGTGATCGGTTTGCGATGGGGAATGAAAGCCGAGGAGCAACGGCTGGTGCTGTCGCTCCTCGAGCCGAACCGGCGTAATTGCCTTAATTATTTGGAACTTTGAAGGGGCTGGGGTCGATTGGCTCATCTTCGAGAATCCGCGCAGGCTTGGTGACGTCGGTTGTGCTATCCCCATTCACCATAGGCAGGTAGGCCACCGAGGAACCAGCAAACTCCGCTTTGCCATCGCTATTGAGGACGTTGAAACTGAGTACGGCGACCGCGCTGCTGTCCTTCCAGAAACGCCAAAGCCATGAGCTGACCTTGTCCGTTCCCTGGCTCATCTCCAAGTGGACCCGGAGAAGCTTGGTGTTTGGTATGCTCAGAAGATTGAGCGTTTGCCAGCCCCTAAGCGCCGCATTGGCGATCGTGTCTGGCGCAGCCGCGCTTGGATCTTCGGACGTGGCCGTGAGGAAGGGTGTCGGCGCACTGGCCAACGAGGTTGCTAAGGAATTCAACGACGAACCGAGCTGAATGTACCGGTCAAGGTTGACAATCTTCGGGCACTGGAGCGCGTCTGCAAGGGTATCAAGCGCGCTCCCAAGGCCCGATGGACCCGGCCCAGGCTGCCCGATCGTGCCTATTGTCGTTGTCGAAGAGCTCCCGGTGACTTTAGATCCCTTCTCAGCTGGCCCAGTAACTGTAACCTGACTCAGCGATGTAGGAACTTCCGGCGAGGTGGGGGCCCCCCTAAGTTCTGCCCGAAGTTGCTCGACATCCGCTCGTACCGCTGCAACCAAAAGGGATGTTGTGGGAGGCGTCGCTGGGGCCGCGGCCGCCGCCGAGCCACCCGAGCTCGACGGGCTTGCTGCGGGCGAGGAAACGGCGGTTGGCGCGACTGAGCTTGCCGCTGCCTTGAGATCGGTCGCAAGCTGCTGGTAAGTCGTGTAAACCGTGGATTGGCTCAGCGTATTATTCGCGCTAAGCACGAAGGCCGGGACGGTCGGCGCCGCGCCGGAGCTTGTGAAGGCGTTGTAGGCCAACAGCAGAGCGTTTTGCCCGCTTGCGATCTTCCACGATACTTCGCTTTGAATCGCGGACAGCTCCGCCGCTGGATCGGCGCCCATGAGGGCTTTACGATCAAACATATGCGATGTCTGGTCAGGAGTAAGCGGTGCCGGCTGAAACGGCGGAAGCAAGGTTGGCGCGTACACCGTATAGGCCGCTGACGAAGCGGCGAGCTTCTTGACGAGCCGGCTTGCGATGAGAGCGTCGGCGTCCGTCGGCCCGGGGACTCCGGTCGCCGTTGTGCTTACTGTCAAGGGCGCCGTATTGAGGGACAATACTGAGCCTGCGAGGCTGATTGCGTCAGTAACGCTCGAAAATGCTGCACCCAGCGACTCTTCCAATCCAATGTGCGCCGCCGCCATGTTCTGTTTGGCCTTACAATGCTGGTCCTGCAAATCGGGGTTGGGGGGCACTTCCGGTGGTTGGGTAGGACCGTTATGTTGGCTCTTAGCCTGAAGTTGCCACTTGGAAAGAGCCTCGGCGTACCTCTGAACCTGAGCGTCATAAGCGTCGAGCGCCGCGTCGTAGTCCTCCCACGACCTGTATTTCAGAAGATCGGTAGCCGCCTCTCCTTCGCCAACGGTCGCGACATCAATGTCAGCCGCGATTCGATCGAGCGGAATCTTCAACACGCGCTCCGTCTTAACGTCGTAAGCCAGGCTCGCGTTGTAAAGGACAAATGAGTACCCCTGATATGGATATTTACCTCGCAACTGGGCGGCGACATCATCCGATGCTGCGACAATGGCCCGGTACATTCGCGCTTCCGCTTCCGCACTCGCCGTTCCGCCGCCCGGCGCGGCCGTAGTGCTCGTCACCGACCCCGATCCAGTTGGAGTGGCACTCTTAGGCGCCTGCCCTGGAGCCAACGCAACCAGGATTGTTGCCGCCCCAAATACTGTAGTCCGAAACAATGTTACTCGCATTAAAATCCTCCTCGCGAGAATCCGCTATGGAGAGGGACTCCCAGTTAAGGACTATAGCATGCAATTGATGTATTGTGGACTCGCTTATGC
>Ga0302320_10027996_pt1 | contig 10837 bp, 9 predicted proteins | sample Bog_T0_3_FD_202130 | JGI IMG/M metagenome (GOLD analysis project Ga0302320, IMG submission 202130) | Peat permafrost microbial communities from Stordalen Mire near Abisko, Sweden - Bog_T0_3 | ecosystem: Environmental > Terrestrial > Soil > Wetlands > Peat | place: Sweden: Abisko, Stordalen Mire... | reverse complement strand
TCGGTGATGACCAGTCGTGTTTTCAGTTTCACGCCGGCAAAGCTAAAAACAGTGCCGGCATTTGTCCAGCACTATTTCATTTTCTTCGGCTTTACCGGGGATTTCTGAGTTCGTGAATCAGCCATAGTCGAAACGTGATCCTTCCTCGCCAAGGCTGGGCCGTTTTAATGGGCCTGCAAAGTTCTTTTCCGGCGCTGCGACTTTGCTTATGCTGACTTCCATGAAATCCATCATGTTATTGGCGCTGGCGCTGCTGGTCACACCGCGTGGCGATGTCCAGGGCGCGGAAACAAACCACAATTTTGGCGTGTGGGAAAAGGAGATCTCCGCCTATGAACGCGTGGATGCCACCAGCCCGCCCCCGAAAGACGGGATTGAATTCATCGGCTCCTCCGTCATCGCCCGCTGGAAGACACTCACGCGGGATTTCCCGGGCCAGCCCGTATTCGACCGCGGGTTCGGCGGCTCGGAGATTGTGGATTCCACCCATTTTGCGAACCGGATCATTTTCCCCTACGCACCCGCGAAGATCTTCTTACGGGCGGGCGGCAACGACCTGTGGGCCGGCAAATCGCCGGCGCAGGTGTTCGCTGATTTCCAAGAATTTGCCGTGCTGGTCCACGCGAAGCTGCCCGCGACGGAGATTTATTTCATCGGCTGGAATCCCACGCCCTTGCGCTGGCGGCAGCATGAAGCGGAGAAGGCGCTGAACACCCTGGTCGCCGATTTTACGCGGGACAAACCCTGGCTGAAATACATCGAGACGTATGATCTGCCGCTGGATGCCGCTGGCCGGCCGCGCCCCGAATTATTTGTCGCCGACCGATTGCATTTCAATGCCGCCGGCTATCAACTGCTGGCCGCGCGGGTAGGACCGTTTGTAAACGGGGCGTCGCGATAAATCCGAGATCTGAAGCAGCGGCGGCCATTTCGCCGGGTGGCACAGGCCACTGGCCTGCACCGAGCGCCGACTCGCCGCTCGGAACGGGGAGCGCGCCCAATTTTTCCCCGACTGGGAATCAGGGCTAATCCGAGTTGCCAAGGAGTTTTTCCAGGATTTCCTCCAGCTTGAAGCCATGCAGCAGGATGGTCTTGTGCCGGGACGTGTGGCCGCGGACCAGTTCGACGCGGTTGCGGGCGCACGCCAATTTCTCCGCGAGCAAATCCACCAAGGCTTGATTGGCCGCCGCGTCCACCGGCGGGGCGGTGACCTTGATCTTGAGTTCGGCGCCCAGCGGCGCGCAAATCGCGCTGACGGAGGCGCGCGGCTGGAGCTTCACCGACAGCCGTACGCCGCCGGCCTGGGCGCTGAGAAAAGCCGGCATGGACTAGTGGTACTCCTCCGCAGTGATGACCGTCAGTCCGACGGTCGGGACCAGAAAGACAGCGCCATTAAACTCAATCAGACATTTTTTTATAAGCATGATATGCCGCGATAGCGGGGGCGAGATTATGGGGAACCGCGTTTGCTTGCCAGTCAATAAACGGCATTCAGCCCAGTTCCGCCACGCTTTTCGCCAGCGCCGAGACCATCCGGTGCAACTGTTCTTTGGTGGTGCAGTATGGCGGCATGAGCACGATCACGTTGCCGACGGGCCGCGTGAGGACGCCGCGCTGCGCCATTGCCTCGCACACGCGGATGCCCACGCGCTCTCGCAAGGCAAACGGCTGGCGCGTGCGCCAGTCTTTGACGAGTTCAACCCCCGCGACCAGTCCCACCTGCCGGATGTCGCCGACCGCCGGCAGCCGCCAGAGCGATTGCAATTCGTCGTGCAGGTTTTGCTGTAAGTCCGCGCGGGCGCGCGCGGAGGCGGCGGTTTGCAAAAGGTCGAGGCTGGCCAGAGCCGCGGCGGCGCCGAGCTGGTTTCCAGTGAAGCTATGACCATGGAAGAACGTTTTGAACTCCTCGTATTCGCCAAGAAAGGCGTCAAAAATCCTCTGCGTGGTCAGCGTGGCCGCCATGGGCAAATAACCGCCGGTGAGACCTTTGGCCAGGCATAGAAAATCCGGCTGCACGCCCTCGTGGTGACAGGCAAAAAGTTTGTCCTGGCTGCGTTGGTGAAAACGCGGCAGATTATAATTCGCCAATAACAGTCGCGTACTCACGTTCGCAGCCAAACCAGTTCGGGCAAAACCAGTCATCACTTCGTCGGCGATGAGCAGCGCGCCATGACCGCGGGCTATTTCCGCAACCTGAGCCAGCCAGCCCGCGGGCTGCGGAATAATGCCGGCCGCGCCTTGCATCAGGGGCTCGAACACGAACGCGGCGAAGGGATTGATGGTTTTCTTCCGCGCCGAGAATTTTCGTTCCACCAGGCGGACGCATTCCCAATGACACAGGCGGTAATTCCGCGCGTCGTCGCGCTCCGGCTTGGCCCGATTGAACGGGCAGCGATAGCAATATGGCGACATGACCGTTTCGGTTTTGAACAGCATCCCGCCGTAAGCCCGGTGAAACAAATCAATGTGGCCGAGCGAGACTGCGCCGATGGTGTCCCCATGATACGCGCCGTCGAGGGAAAGAAATCGCGGCCTGGCGCTCGCGCCGCGCGTCCTTCGCGTGAATTCGTAGGCCAGCTTCAACGCCACTTCGAGCGCCGTCGAGCCGTCATCACTGAAAAAAACCTTTTCCAGTTTAGGATTTGCGATTGACCCGCCTGAGCCGCGCTCCGGCATGGCAAGCGATTTACGCGCTGACTTGGCCATTCCATTACAATCCTTATTGGCGATGGAAACCAGTCTGGCCGCGAGCAATGACGCCGGTTCGTTGGCCAGGCCCAGCGCGGAACTGTGCGCGATTTTTTTCAACTGCCGTTGGATGGCCCCGTTGATCTTGGGATGCCGGTGGCCATGCAGGTTGGTCCAGATGGAAGCATTGGCATCGAGATATTCGCGGCCTTTCACGTCGCGCAACACGGCGCCGTGCCCGGCCACAATCACGATGGGCTCGCGGCGCAGCCAGTCGCGCATTTGTGTGAACGGATGCCAGACGAATTTTTGATCCAGTTTTGCGGGCGAAGGCATGGGAAATCTAAGATTCACCCTCCTGTGCCAAAGCTGCGGAGGGCAGGTGATTCATGATTGGTTTCAGCGCGTTGACAAGATTTGCCACATCGGCTGCGGAATGGGCGGCGGACAGGGTGACGCGCAAGCGGGCGGCGCCATGCGCCACGGTGGGATAACGGATGGCCGGGACAAAAATGTTCTGTTCGCGCAAGCGGGAGGCAACCGCGACTGCTTGGTTTTCATCCCCGATCATGATCGGAATTATGGCGCCGGAAATTCTCGATTGACGATTGACCATAGACGAGCAGAATTCATGGACGCGCTCCCGGAGTTGGGTGCGGCGCGCTTCACCTTCGGCAGACTGGGAGATTTTGATTCCAGCGGCGGCGGCGGCGGCGGCGGCGGGAACCGGGGCGGTGCTAAAAATGAAACTGCGGGCGCGATTGACCAGGTAATCAATCAGCGCGCGGCTACCGCAGATGAAACCGCCGCTGGCCCCCAGCGCCTTGCCCAAGGTGCCCATTTGGATCTCGAGGCGAGAACTGATCCCCAGTTCGTCCGCCAACCCGCGTCCCTGGGAGCCCACAATGCCGGTGGCGTGCGCCTCATCCACCATCAGCCAGGCACCGTATTTTTCCTTGAGGGCGACCATTTCCAGCAGCGGCGCGGAATCACCGTCCATGCTGAAAATGCTTTCGGTAACCACGAGAATGTGACGGGGGACAAGGGACGAAGGCCGGGAGTCAGAGGCCGCCCATTTCAATTTGACCTCCAAGTCGTTCAAATCATTGTGGGCGAACACCCGCAGTTTGGCGCCGGAGAGCTTGGCTGCGTCCACGATGCTGGCATGCACGAGCTTGTCGAGGATGAGGACGTCCGCCCTGCCCACGAGCGACGTGATGGCGCCGAGCGCGGCGGCATAGCCGGTGGAAAACGTGAGGGCGGCCTCGGTTTTTTTGAAGGCGGCAATGGTGTCTTCGAGTTCATGAAACGGAGCCAGCGACCCACAAATCAGACGCGACGCTCCGGAGCCCGCGCCATACTTCTCGATCGCCCGGATGGCGGCGGATTTGAGCGCAGGATGGCTGGCCAGTCCGAGGTAATCGTTGGAGGAAAAATTCAGAGAGTTGCCGCCGGCGATTTCAATGCGCGCACCGGGCGCGGAATGCACGCGGCGCAAGTCGCGGTGGAGGCCCTGGGCGCGCAAAGCGGCAAGGCGCAGGTCAAGTTCAGCGGCGAATGGCAGCACAAGAGAATTTACGATTTAGGATTTACGCTTTACGAGCAAAATCAAGGTCATTCCCACGCAACTCCAGCCAAACCAGTCGCCGTGGCGATGGTAAAATGTGGGGGAAGTTTTCTGGGCGGCTGAAGGCAAGGGAATTTCCACCGTGAGCCAACCGCAGCCGTAGGCACTGTTCCGGGCGTCGCGGAAGATGTTTTCAATACTGCCATGCCCTTCAATCAGGCAGGTGATGCCGTTGTTGGCGCAGCGGAGCAACGGCAGCCCGTTTTCCACGGCGCGAAAAACCGCGTTGGCCAGATGCTGCCACTGTTCGGCGCTTTCCCCAAACCACCCGTCATTGGTCAGATTGAGGAGAAAATCCTCATCCCCCTGCGCGGAATCGCGTACCGTGCCAGGAAATGTATCCTCAAAGCAAATCAGCGGCGCGCAGTTGACGGTCTCAACGCCACTGGTCGCCGGGTCGGCGGTGATTTGAATGGTGCCAGCGGGCGGCGCCACAGTCCGGCGCTCCAATTGGAAGGTCGCGGGGCGGTCACCGGGCGTCCAACCACCGGTGATGGGTGTAAGCCACTTCAGGAACGGCAACCAGTTGGCAAGGGGAACGTATTCGCCAAAAATGACTAACTTGCGTTTATGGTAGGCCTGCCGCCAACGGCCATCGGGACCGATGAGGAAGGCGGCGTTGAAATAATTCGTGGCGGAGGGGTGAACTTCCGCGTCGTCACCGTTGAGCACCAGAAAGATGTGGTTGGAGCGCACGAACTCGTTGATAGCTTGGTAAGTCGGGTCGTCAAGTTCCGGCACGGCTGATTCCGGCCAGACGAGCAGATCGCAAGCGCCGGTTTCCTGGCGGAGTGCGCCTGCTGACGGTTGAGAAGGAGCCGGGGCGGCGCCCGGCGCTCCATTGGCATTGGTTCCTTGGTTGAGCGCGCGCTGCGACAGGCCGAGCAAGGCTTGAAAGCGCCGGGCATTCTCGCTGGGACTCCAGATCAGCGTTTGCGGCACACTGGGCTGAATGGCGGCCACGCGCAAATAATCTTCAGAGGTCACACTGTGATTCAAGGCCAGAAATCCGCCGAGGTAGCAGCCAATGACCACGCACAAGGGCAGGATGATTTCCAACTGCCAGACCTGGCGTTTGGCCGGTTGCCGGAAAATCATGAATGCAGCCGAGTACAAGGCCAGGGAGAACCAGACCACGAGAAACGACACGCCGTAAACTCCGGTAACCGCAGCGAGCTGGATCAGCGGCGCCAACTGGTACTGGGAAACGCCAAGGAAACTCCAAGGAAATCCGCCCAGCAGCCGCGCCCGCGCCATCTCCAACGCCACCCACGCAGCCGCGCCACCGAGCGCCCATCGCGTGCGGCCAGCCCAGGAATCCCACGGCCAGCCAACCGGGGAGATGGTTGGATGGTTGGATTGGCGCGATGCCCCATTCATCCATTTATCCACCAATCCTCCATCCATCCGGGCTTGGGAGGCAGGCCAGCCGGGGGGGGTGACCAGGGCAGCCCAGGCGCCAAAATACAACGCCACATAGCCAGCCAGGGCCAGCCAGCCGAGAATCGGAAAGCCGGTGGCCGGCATCAAAAGCAGCCAATAAAGCGAGGCCAGCCAGAACGCCAGTCCGCCGACGCAGCCAACCCGGAAAGATTCAGCTCTGGATTTACCCTGCGCAGCAGCCACCAACAATGCGGGCGCAATCCAGGCGAAACCGGCCACGCTGAGTTTCGGGAAGGCCAGCGCCAGCAGCAAACCGGCGGCAACCGCAAGCAAATAACCGCTGCGCCAGAAAAGCTCGGCGGCAAAACTTCGGGCCACTGCCAATGCGGAATAACCATCGCAGAAGGATGGGCCGGGTTCCGCGCAGTCAGCTGCCCGTCGCTGCACGCTGGCGGAGGCGTTGACCACCACGGCCCTGCGGGCGCTGCGCCACACCACGAGGTCGTCCTGGGAATTGCCGGCGTAATCGAAACCGCGTTCGCCAAATTTGCCAACCAAGGCCAGCCGCTTATTTTCCCGGCGCAAGTTGGTTTTACCGTCGCTGGCAAGGATTTCGTCGAACAATCCCAAGTAATCGGCCACGGGTTGGGCCATGCGGAGGTCGGATGCGGTGGCGAGGACGAGGACACGCCCGGAGTCTTTTTCTTTACGCAGCCAGCCGAGAAAGCGTTCGTGATAAGGCAATACGCCGGGAGCAACTTGGACGCGGGCCGCAACTAGTTGTTTTAGCCGGGCGCGCCCGCGGGTCCACCAGAACAGAGCTTGAAAAATGGCGAAGGGATTTCGCCGCAATAACCGCGCGAGCGACTCCCACAGCAGGTCGGTACGGATGAGCGTGCCGTCGAGGTCAACGACGAGCGGGACGTTTGGGGTGTCAGCCATGTTGGCCGTATGCTGGCGGAATAGCTTGGCTGCTGGCAAGACTTCTACTAGGTTGCCGCGGTGAAATTTTTCCATCGCAAGCCGCTGTGTGTCCTTGCCGTGGTGCTTTTGTGGCGGGTGCTGCTGCTGATCTTCACCGTCCAGCCGATTCCCTCAAATGACGCTTTCGGCTACGACGGCGCGGTGGTCAACTTCCTGCACGGGGGCCGCTATTGCAATCCCAGCCTGGCCTTGGTGTTTCCGATTTCAGGAACGGAAGTCTATGCCACCTATCCGCCGTTGTATCAGTTGGCGCTGTTGGGCTGGATGAAACTATTCGGCACAGGCGTGATTTCGGCCATGACCCTGCACCTCGCCTTGTTTGCGGTGTCCGGTTTGCTCACGGTGGGCATCGTGAGCAGCTTCTTCCCCGCGACCACAGGATATTCGCTCGTGGTGCTGCTGCTGTTCGGGCTTACGTTTGACGACCGGCCGGAAAGCCTGGCTTATGTATTTGGGTTGTGCGCCTTGTGGCTGGCGGCCCGGCAGATCAAGGAAACCGGCCTTCGCCCGGGCGCCGCCATCGGCCTTTTGCTGGCGTTGCTGCTGGGACTTTATACGTCCGTCATCGTGGGAGCGTACTTTTTTGGCGCGGGATTCCTGGCCTGTGCGGCAGCCTGTTTGTGGCGCCGAAACTGGTGCTGGTTGGCGCCTTTTATCGGTGCCGCGGCGCTATTCGGCGCCATCACTTTTTCCCTCGCCAAACTGGAGCCGCTCTGGTGGGCCGGCTTCATGGAAAGTGCCCGGCAACAGTCGGTGCTGACCACCGGTTTTCACCTGCCGCACGCGGCGGAACTCCTCAAGTTGATCCGCACCGCGCCGGTTTTCCTGCTGGCCCTGGCGATACTCCCGCTAGTGGCCAGGCGGCGAAAGGAAATTTTTGCCCAAGAGTCCGCTTGGCTGGCCCTGGCGACCGGAGTTTTTGTGATGGGCTGGATTCTGTTGGCCCTGTCCGTGACACTATTGGCGGCGAATTACGTCAGCTATACCATTTTCACGCAAATACTGCTCGCCGCCGGTTTGCTGGCGCTGGTCCAAAAACATTTTCCGCGGCGGGAACGGCTGCTGCGGGCCGCGCTGCTGGCCTGCGTGTTGCTCGTCTCCGTGCGCGCGCTGGGGATGACGACCTGGGGCACGGCGTGCGCCTGGAAAAACAGTTACCAAAGCGCCCAGGCCGTTTTGCGCGTGGAACTGGAGCCGTTCGCGAAATCGGACCAGCCGGTGTTGATTTCGTCGGCATACTTGTATTGCGCGGCGGATCTGGGCCTGAAGCATCCAATTCATTGCGATTGGTATTTCGACCATGCCAACTGGACGAATCAGGCCGAGCTGGCGGCATTGATCCGGTATCAGCCGCCAAAGCTGCTGCTGACGCAATTCGATTATTACCGGAGTTTTACGAGCCCATTGGCGGCGCTCCGCCAGCACCCGGAACTCGCGGAAATTCAAGTGCGGAACCTGGCGGGGGTGCGGCCGCCGGACGCCATTCCTTTATTGCAACGAGTGGTGCAGCATCTCTCCTGGGCGCCGGTGATCGTGGACCTGAATTGGAAAAAGCCGCCGCCGTAAAAATTTTGAATGGCGAAACCCGGCCCGGTTTGCTATTTAATCGCCGTGCCCGACCAAATCGGCAGGAACAGAATATCCATCATCATTCCGTGCTTCAACGAAGAAGCGGTGTTGCCGGAACTGTTTGAGCGTGTTGGCTACCTCGCCGCGACGTGGGGCCTGGAGCCTGAAATCATTTGCGTGGACGATGGCTCGCGCGACCGCACTTGGGAACTGCTTCTGGCCCAGAACCAGAAAGATCCGCGCTGGCGCTGCCTGCGGTTTGCGCGGAATTTTGGCCATCAGATTGCCGTCAGCGCGGGACTGTTTTATGCGGACGGCGACGCAGTGGTGGTGATGGACGCGGACTTGGAGGACCCGCCGGAGGAAATCCCCCGTTTGCTGGAAAAATGGCGCGCCGGTTACGACGTGGTCTATGCCATCCGCCAAAATCGCAAGGAAGGGTGGGTCAAGCGGCTTTGTTACTGGGGGTTTTACCGGGTTATGGCGCGATTGGTGTCTTTTGAGATCCCGCTCGACACGGGTGATTTTTGCCTCCTCAGCCGGCGGGTGGTGGAAACCATCAACGGCATGCCGGAACGCAACCGCTTTGTCCGGGGATTGCGCGCGTGGTCCGGCTTCCAGCAGACCGGCATAGCCTACGAACGCGCGGCGCGCTTTGCCGGCGCCACCAAATACAGCTTTGGCAAGCTGCTCAAGCTGGCCACCGACGGGCTATTCTCCTTCTCCACGGTCCCGCTGCGAGTGGCGACCTGGCTGGGGTTGTGGGTTTCCGCGCTCGCCTTCTTCGGCGTCGTGTTCACGCTGGCGCAAAAGATCTTCTCGACGCAATTTGAAAGGATCGGACTGAAACCCAGCGCCGGTTTTCCGACCATTATGATCTCCATTCTGTTCCTCGGCGGGGTGCAACTAGTCTGTCTAGGCATCCTCGGCGAATACATCGGACGCATTTATGAGGAGGTCAAAGGCCGCCCGCTCTGGATTCTGCGCGACAGCGCGGGGATCGCGGCGCGGGACAGGAAAATGACCGGCGCCCCCGGCGCCTGAGATTTGCCGCCGCCCACGCCGTGAAGAACTTCCTCTCCCAGAACCGGCAGTTTCTCCTCTACTGCGTCATCGGCGCCAGCGGTGCCACGCTGGATTTCGGGACTTATTCGTTGCTCCTTAAAACACGGTTGTTGGATTATCAAGCCGCCAACGCCATCGGCTACGCCAGCGGCACCCTGCTATCCTTCATCCTCAACGCTCGCTTTAACTTCCGCGTGACTGACCGGATCGTCCAACGGCTGATGTGTTTCTTCGGTGTGGCGCTGGTGGGCTGGACCATTTCGGCCGGACTCCTGCACCTGCTTATCGGGGACTGTGGTTTTAACGAGTATCTGTCCAAGCTGGCCACCTTGGTCGTGGTGATGCTGGTACAGTACAATTTGAACCGGTGGCTGTCCTTTCGCAAACTCAACTGATGTCCTCAAACTCCAAAATCCTTATTGTTGGCGGCGGTTACACCGGGCTTACCGCGGCCCTGCGCCTCGCGCAGGCCGGAAATCATTCCGTTACGCTGATCGAAAGTTCCAGCCAGCTCGGCGGACTGGCCGGCGGTTTCCCGCTGGCCGGCACGTGGCTGGAAAAAACCTACCACCACCTGTTCCTGAGCGACACCACGATCATCAAGCTCGTGGAGGAACTTGGCCTCCAGCAAAAACTGCTCTGGTGCGACAGCTCGGTGGGCATTTTCCGCGACGGCAAAGTCCATCATTTCAAGACCCCGCTGGATTTGCTCCAATATGCGCCGTGCAGCCTCGCCGGCCGGTTGCGCACGGGCTTGACCGCGTTTTACCTCAAGCATCGCAAAAACTGGCGCAGCTTGCTGCCGCACCGGGCGCACAACTGGATGGCGCGCGCCTGCGGCCAGAGCGCGATGGACACCATCTGGACGCCGATGTTGAAAGGTAAATTCGGTGACAAATACACTGAAGTTTCGATGGCTTGGCTGTGGTCCCGCCTCCATATGCGCACCAATTCGCGCACGCCGGGCGGTGAAAAACTCGGCTATTTCCGCGGCGGTTTCAATGTCGTTACCGCGGCCGTGGAGGCGGAGCTTCGCCGGTTGGGCGTGAGCATCCAGACCGGCGCCGCCGTGGAGAAATTCCGGCCCGACCGGCGCGCCGCCGTCATCCAAGGCCAGGACGTGCCCTTCGACAGTTGCGTATTCACCGGCTCCTCGAATGCGCTGGCCGGACTGCTTCCAGCCGGCGGAGCATACGACGCCTATGCCCGCAAACTCCGCAGCATCGGCTATCTGGGCGCCATATGCCTGGTCTTTACGAGCGACCAAAACCTGGGCGAGATTTACTGGGTCAACATCAACGAACCGGACTCGCCGTTCCTGGTGTTCATCCAGCAGACGAACTTGGTGGACCCCAGTTTCTACGGCGGCAAACACGTGTATTATATCGGCGCATATCTGCCGGTGGACGGGAATATTTTCTCCCTGTCGGACGATGAGTTGACCCGGCTGTGGTTCGGCTACCTGCCGAGAATGTGCCCACAATTCTCGGCGGCCGGCGTGAGCGAGAAACACATTTTCCG
>Ga0302320_10027995_pt1 | contig 10838 bp, 8 predicted proteins | sample Bog_T0_3_FD_202130 | JGI IMG/M metagenome (GOLD analysis project Ga0302320, IMG submission 202130) | Peat permafrost microbial communities from Stordalen Mire near Abisko, Sweden - Bog_T0_3 | ecosystem: Environmental > Terrestrial > Soil > Wetlands > Peat | place: Sweden: Abisko, Stordalen Mire... | reverse complement strand
CGCAACGCTTCGTCGTGATTGCCGCGATGGCGCAGCCCCAGCTCGACGATCTCAGCAACCTGCACGGAAGGCAGGGCGGCGACCAGGTCGCGAATCTGGCGGTAGGGGTGGTGGCTGGCGGAGTAGATGAGCGTGGCTGCAAGCTCCACTTCAAGTGTCTCCGTGCGCTCAACAAGATCGACCAGCGGTGCGGTGGCGCAGGGAACGTTGCTGAGGAGTTGGGCCGCGGCCTGGGCCAGCTCTTGGCGCGACTCGATCTCATAAGCGCTTGGCTGAGCGTACTTAACCAGCGTGGGCGCGGTCTTAACTTCCCGCGTAAGAAAGTGGGCGGCGTCAGGGGCAAGCGAGGGGTCGGCGGCGATAACTCTGTCGGCAAAAGCCGCGGCTGCCTGGGATTGCACAGTCCACGCCGTTCCGGTAGCGGCCTCGCGCAGCTTTACGCCAAGGTCGCGCACCTCGGCGGCGGGATGAGAGAGCAGGCGCGAGACCTGAGTCTCCAGCGTTCGAGCGCTCACAATCTGCCCAAGAGAGGTGTTGGTGGCCAGCGGCAAAAGGTAGCGCGCCACATCGAAGGCGCGGGCCTTCAACGTGCGCTCGTAGGCCTCGGGCTTGAGCGTGTCGGGGCAGGCAATGCGGCCGCGCAGAACTTCAAGAACCGCAGACGTGGTGCGCTGATATGTGGCAAAAAGATTCTCGACGGTCGAGGTGTAGAGCTGGGCCGAGGCCGCATCCGCTCCAAAATCGGGAAAGTACCAGCCGGATTTGAGAAAATTCTGGTAACGGGTGGAGCGCTCCTGCCCGTCCCATCGCTGCTCGTCGACCAGCACGATGGCCGCCAGAAGGCTGAGCCGCTCGACGGCAAAGGCGATGTGCGCCAGGTCGGCGATGGAGCGATGGCCGTATTGAAAATAGAAGGTGTTGAGAAACTGTTCAGCGCGCTGAGCGCTGATTTCAGTAAGCGACTCGCGCATGGAGAGCGAGGAGCGCGAATACTTGGCCATGGCAAAGGCCAATACTTCAGGGTCTGCGCCATGAACGGCAAATACGGCAGTCTGGTTACTTGCGGTTGGTGCGGCAAAAGTTTCACTGGACATCGGTCAGGTCTCGCGACCAGAATACGGCATCGGGGTGGCGCGCGGATCGGCCATTGGCGCCTTTCGTGGCGGGGCGCACCACCTGTGGCAAAAGGTTTCCCCGGCAGTTGGAGTCAAAGAACCATGCAGCAGTTTCATCTACGCACTTCGCACCGGCCACGGCCTTTGCCGTCGGGCCGCTGGGCCGTGACCCAGCGTTGGAACGATCTGCTGCTTGCGCATTGGCCCATCCCCGTGGCGCAGATGGCGGCGGTGCTGCCGGACTGGCTTGAAGTGGATACGTTCCATGGATCGGCGTGGCTGGGCATCGTGCCGTTCTGGCTCGATCGCATCAAGATTCGCGGAGTTCCGCCTATCCCCGGGATGCGTAGGTTTCCCGATCTGAATTTGCGCACGTATGTCCGCGACCAGTACACGCGCACGCCGGGCGTCTACTGCTTCTCACTTGACGCGAGCAATCTGCTGGCGGTGGGCATTGCGCGCACCTGGTATAACCTGCCCTACTACTGGTCGGAGATGCGGCTGGAGCAGCGCTCGGACCGGGAGTTCGCGTTTTATAGCCGGCGGCGGCTTTCAAACCAGCAAGTCGTCTTCAACGCGCGGTATCGTGGGCTGGGACCGAACGCGAGTCTCGCCGAGCCACGCAGTGGGACGCTCGAATACTTTATTACCGAGCGCAATTGCCTGTTCAGCGCGGATCGCACGGGGCAGCCGGTGCGCGCCAACCTGCACCACGTGCCCTGGCCCCTGGAGGAAGCTGAAGCCGAGATCGAGCGCAACGATCTGGCCGCCTCCATTGGCCTGACCCTGCCAAAGGTTGCCCCGGTTCTGCACTACTCGCGCCGTCTGGCGGTGTATGTGTGGCCGAGGGAGCTGGTGCGGCCCGCGCTGGCCGCGCGTCCCTTGCCGGTGGCGGTGACGCCGTCGTAGTCAACGAGCGTTTCGCAATGCGCCGTTTCTCAAGGGGCCGTTTCTGAGTAGGGCAATTGCACGAACAGGTATTAGATGCATCGTCGGGGTTCACATCGCCCTTACAGGGCTGAAGACGTTTGCTGGAACGCGTTCCCAGGACTGCGCTGCGCTTGTCCTGGGCTATTTTCCGTCCTCCCTCCGGGAGGAAATGACGTGGCTTACCGCGCTCAACGGTCGAGAATAACCATAACGAGTCACAAATACCTTCATGCAATTGCCCTGCGTTTCTGATCCCTACGCTCCTGGCCCATGCCTCTATCTATCTATAATGATGAGCGGAAAGGGCGCGGAGCTGCGCGCACGGAGATCTGAAAGTCTATGACAAGCATCGAGGGACGCATCGCGCTGGTGACCGGCGCATCGCAAGGAATCGGAAGGGCTTGCGCGCTGGAGTTGGCGCGGGCAGGAGCGACGGTTGCGCTGGCGGCGCGGAACGAGGCGAAGCTGGCCGAAGTGGTTGCGGAGATTGAGGCAGCCGGCGGAAAGGCGGCAGCGTTTGCCCTGGATGTGTCGAGCGAGGAACAGATCAAGACCGGAGCGAAGGCCGTGCTGGAGCGCTTCGGCAAGGTCGAGATTCTGGTGAATAACGCAGGCATTACCCGGGACGGCCTAATGATGGCCATGAAGCGCACCGACTGGGACGATGTGTTAGCCACCAACCTGACCGGTGCGTTTCTGCTGACCCAGGCCGTGCTGCGGCCGATGTTGAAGAACCGCTGGGGCCGGATCGTGAACATATCGAGCGTGGTGGGACGCGCGGGACAGGCCGGGCAGGTGAACTACGCGGCCAGCAAGGCCGGACTGCTGGGACTGACGCGCTCGCTGGCCCGCGAAGTTGCCTCGCGCGGGATTACCGTGAACGCCGTTGCGCCGGGCTACATTGAAACGCCGATGACCGCGGTGCTGAACGAGCAGCAGCGCACGGTCATGATGGCCACAATTCCCGTGGGCCGCGCCGGAACCGACGTAGAGATTGCGCAGGCGGTCGCCTTCCTGGCCTCAGATGCGGCCGGTTACATTACCGGTCATGTCCTGGACGTGAATGGCGGCATGTTCATGGGAGGCTGAGGACTGCTGCTTTCGGTTTTCCACATAAAGTGCTGACTGCCGTGGCCGATAAACGGAGGTGGTGGGCAGGCACGGCGCAATGGCGACTACTCCGCAATGCAAAGATAACTTTCGATTGGATTCGGCGGAAGGGTTCCGTTATCTGGCGCGCCAGCCCATCCTGGACATGCGCGGCCGGCTGCACGGCTACGAATTGCTGTTCAGGGACGAACCGGGAGCGTGCTTTCCCTGGGATGGCAACCGTGCCACCCGCACCATGCTCGACAACTCAGTCGTCTTCGGTTTGGAAAAGCTGACCGGGGGTGCGCTCGCATTTATCAACTGCACCGAAGAGTCGCTGACAGACGAGTTGGTGGATGTTCTGCCCGCCAGCATGACGGTGCTTGAGGTTCTTGAAGACCTGGAACCAACGCCTGTCCTGGTGAGCGCATGCCGCAGGCTGAAAAGAGCCGGCTTCAGGCTGGCGCTCGACGACTTTACGTGGAAGCCGGGCATTGAGCCGCTGGTGGAACTGGCCGACTACGTCAAGATCGACTTTCTCGCCGTGGACGCACATGAACGCAAGCTGCTTTTGGATCGGTTGAGCTACCGCGCCGTTGCCCTGGTGGCCGAAAAAGTGGAAACACGCGAACAGTTCAAGACGGCCTGCGACGAGGGCTTCACGCTGGTGCAGGGATACCATTTTTGCCGGCCGGTGATGCTCAGGAATCGCAAGATTCCGGCCAATCGTCTTTCGCAGATCGAGATTCTGTGCGCGCTGCAGGACGAAACAGCCGATCTGCGCAATATCTCACGACTGGTAAAAAGGGATACGTCGCTCACCTATCGCATTCTCAGGCTGATTAACTCGCCCATGTACGCCGTTCAACAAGAGGTGCGCTCGGTAGAGGGGGCACTGGTGGTGATTGGAGAAGACGCCTTCCGCCGTGTGGCCACGCTGGCAATTACCAGCGATTTAAATGCCGGGCAGAACCAGGAGGTGCTGCGTCTGGCATTGGTGAGAGGGCGGTTTTGCGAGCTGGCAGCCAGAGTCTACGGCTTGAATCCCACAGAGCAGTACCTGGTGGGTATGCTGAGCCTGCTGCCTGCCATGCTGCGGATTCCGATGGACGAGCTGACCCCGTCGCTGCCCCTGCGCGAGGAGATTCGACAGGCATTGAACGATGCGGAAAGCCCGGTGCGCGGCCTGCTCGCGTGGGTGATTGCGAACGAGCAGGGCGACTGGACGCTTTGCAGCCAAACTGCGCGGAGATGGAGCATGGACAGCGCACCACTACAGCGCTGCTATGCACAAGCGATCGTCTGGGCTGAATCGGTGCTGCACTTCGCCTAGAAATAGGCCCGCCAGAGGCATGAGGGTTCCCGCTTTCTCGACCTGCTAACGCCAACCCACACATGCTTGTGCTACCATCCCGGCAAGAATCCAAAGCCCGCCAGAGGTGTTCCCAATGGACGAACTAACCGGGTCCCCGTCTGCTGACTCTTTGCCCTCCGTCAATTTCACGCCTGTCCGCTCTGCGCCAATGACCTTCGGACAGACGCTGGACCGCATCTACCATCTGATGCGCGCCCACCTGCGTCTATTTCTGGGAGTTGCCTCCGTTCCCGCGGGCGTCATGCTCTTCTACGTAGCCGCCGTCCTGTGTGTCGTGATTCCGACTATGCTGGGGCAAATCAGGGAGCATACTCCCGGAATCGGCTCCGTGGCAGGCTTTTCACCATGGTTTATTCCCCTCATTCTGGTCTTCTACCCGATTCTTCTCGCTATGTTCGCCCTTTATCTACCGGCGGCGGTCTTTGCTTCAACACAAGCCGACTTGGGCGTGAAGGTTACCGTAAAACAGGCCTATGGCGCGGCCTGGAGCCACTTTGGCCGTTACGTGTGGCTGCTGATTCTCACTGCCCTCAGCGTCGTCTTGCCGGTCGCCGTACTCGTGGCGCTGATTGCCACGGTTGCCGTTTTGCTGGGACTGGGCCACTCTAATCCTGCGGCTTCGTTTTTCCTCGTCCCCCTGATTTTGCTTTTCTATCTGGCGATTCTCATCTACTCAGTCGTGGTGATGATCCGGCTTGCGGCGTCGATTCCAGCCTGCGTCGAGGAGGGGATCACGGCGTGGGCGGCAATACAGCGCAGCCTGCTGCTGACACGGAACTCGATGGGGCGCGTTTTTCTGGTGGTACTGGTTGTGTATGCCATCGTCTATGCCGCGTACCTGGTGAGCATCCTGCTTTTGCTGGCGCTGGGCGCTCTGGTGGGGATAGCAGCGATGGCGGTGCATGTGACCGTCGGTTCGGTGGCTTTCGTAGTGCTTGTCGGCATCGCCGTTCTGGCTTATCTTGCTTTGTTTGTGGCGTACATCCTGCTCATCTACTCGGCGATGACGACGGCACTTGCCGTGCTCTACCACGACCTGCGGAGACGGCTGGACAACGCTGCGCCCGCACAGCAGACGGCATGAGGAACCAGCGCCGGATCGCGGGCCGCAGAAACCGACGGCCGATTTGCGGCCATGTTCGGGATCAGCCCGGCCCTTGCTGGGAATAAATTTGCGGTCGAGCGGGGCTACGCTGCATCCGGGGCAGGGTCTGGCTCATCTGAGAGAATAGATGGCAGTGAATCCCATGCACCATTTTGCGCTCCGGAGTGGAGCAAAAACGCTTGCCTGCGCGGCGGCCTTTTGGGTAGCGGCGGCGTCGGGGCAGAACCCAAGCTCGGCCCTCAATCCCTTCTTCGGGAGCGTAACGGCGCATCCGGCAACGGACGAGACACTCATGCTCTCGCTCGACGACGCGGTGCGGCGTGGCCTGGACAACAATCTTGGGCTGAGGGAAGCCGAAAGCGGCGAAACAGCTCTGCATGGCGAAAGGAATCAGGCTCTGCAGGGATTTTTGCCCACTATCACTCTGACCGGCGCCACTGGCGTTTACGAGCACAACCTGGCCGCGGAGGGATTTGGTCCCGGCGTCATCGCCAAGTTCGCCACCTTGTTTCCGAGCGGCCAGTTTCCGGGGGGAATGTCGCTCATCACAAAGGACGACTTGACCGAGGGGCGGGTTCACTATAGCCAGACGCTGTTTTCAGGGCCGGTGATCGCCGGATGGCGGGCGGCGGGCGCGGCGGAAAGGGCGGCGCATTTTGCCAAAATGACCGCGCGCGGCGAAGTGGTGCAGCAGGTGGCCACTGCTTACCTGCACGCCATTGCCGCATCGAGCGAAGTAGACAACGCCAAGGCGCTGGTGGCTGAAAGCCAGGTGCAGTTTGACCATGCCCACGCCGCGCACGAGGCGGGCACGGCGGCGAATCTCGACGAGTTGCGGGCAAAGGTGGAGCTGCAGTCGCAGCAGCAAGCCTTGATCTACGCGCAGAACGCCTACGAGAAAGACCTGATCCTGTTGAAACGCGAGATTGGTGTTGCGCCGGGGCAGAAGATTGCGCTTACCGATCCTGCTCCTTATAGCGACCTTGCCGAGCAGACACCGGAGGAAGTGCGCGCCATCGCCTACAAGAGTCGCCAGGACTATCAGAATCTGCAGAATCAGGCAGTGGCGTACAAGGCGATCCACGCGTCCTACCGCAGCCAGCGGTATCCGACGCTCCGGTTCGACAGCTACTATGGCACCAGCACGGTGAATGGCGCGGGAACGCGTGGCGATTTCCTCGCTATGGGTTCATTGAGCGTGCCGATTTTCCGCGAAGCCAGCCTGCGCGGAGACGAGGATGCCTCTCAGGCGCAGGTGGAAGCGGTGAATGCGCAGCTTGCCGACCTGACGAACTTGATCGACAAGCAGGTGCGCTCGGCGCTGCTTGACGTGAATGCAAGCCACCGCCTGGTGGATGTTGCACGATCGAACGTGGAGCTGGCTACGCGCGCCCTTAGCGACGAAACCGATCGCGTAAACGCTGGCGTAGACGACAATCTTCCCCTGGTGACGGCGCAGACTGCGCTGGCAAGCGCGGAGAACAACCAGGTGGAGAGCCTCTACCGGTACAACCTGTCGAAGCTAGCGCTGGCGCGTGCCGCCGGTGTTCTGGAGCAGCAATACCGGGACTACCTGGGTAAATGAGTTTCGTCCCAAGAGCGGTTTAGCGCGTTCGAGACAAGCTTTGCGCGGGGCCGCGGCTACTGGGCTGCTGAAACCATATTTTGAAATGATCCCGGTTACCGTAGACGCGGAGCAACGCGCGCTGCGAAGGGCCAGAGCTTCGAGAATTGATTCCCGATTGACGTAATTGACTTGAACTGAGGAATATCGAAGCCTTGCTCCGTGTAACGTAGAAAGCAGAGGGGCAGCGGGGAATGAGTCGAAAACTCAGGATCGTCTACTACGTGGAGCGGGATGCGGCGGCACTGGCCTGGAGAGCGGCACAGTACTTCGTGGAGATGGTTGAGGAAGCGGTTGAGGCCGAAGGCTGGGCGCGGATCGCGATCAGCGGCGGATCGACTCCCAAGGCGGCCTTCGCGTTGCTGGCCGACCCCCACCACCCGTGGCGCAACCGGATGCCGTGGGAAAAGCTGGACCTTTACTGGGTGGATGAGCGGTGCGTTCCGCCCGACAACGAGGAAAGCAACTACCGCATGACGCGTGAGACGCTGCTGGAGCATGTGCCGCTGAGAGCAGAGCAGATTCACCGCATGGCGGGGGAGCTCGATCCGGAGCAGGCCGCAGCGCACTACGAGGCGGGTCTGAAATGCGGGTTCAAACTGGAAGGCGCGGATCTTCCGCGGTTTGACCTGATTGCGCTGGGGATGGGGCCGGATGGACACACTGCGTCTCTTTTTCCCCACACCGAGGCGCTGCACGAGACCAGCCGGATGGTTGTGGCCAACCACGTACCTCAGAAGGACACCTGGCGGCTGACGCTGACGTGGCCCGTCATCAACCGGGCAAACTCTGCTTTCTTCCTGATCGGCGGTGCGGATAAGGCACAGATTCTAAAAGAAGTATTCATGGGAGACCGCGATGTGGAACGGTTGCCGAGCCAGTTGATCAGACCGGCGAGCGGTATACTCACATTGATTCTGGACAGAAGTGCGGCCGCGTTGCTGCCCGCGCCCGACGACCAGGGCTGCGGTTTTTTGGAGAGGGAAGCATGATTTTGGCTGGAGATGTTGGCGGCACAAAGGTCAACCTGGCGCTTTACGACTTTATCGACGGGAACCTGAAGCACACGCGCGACAAGCAGTACCACGCCAAGGACTACACCGGGCTGGAAGATATCGTAAAGGAGTTCATTATCGCGGAGAAGGTTTCCGCGGCCTGTTTTGGGGTGCCGGGACCGGTGCGCGACGGACGTCTACGCCTGACCAACCTGCCGTGGACGCTGGACAGCCGTGAGCTGGCCACGAATTTGAAGATCGACCATGTCTTCCTGATCAACGACTTGCAGGCGAATGGATACGGGATTGCCGAGTTGAGCGCGGATCAGGTCTACACGCTGAGCGACGGCGATGCACGCCAGGTGGGAAACCGGGCGCTGATCTCCGCGGGGACAGGATTGGGCGAGACCTTCATGATCTGGGATGGGCGCGATTATGTTCCGTATCCTTCCGAGGGTGGCCACTCGGATTTTGCGCCGCGCAACGAAGACGAGATTGATCTGCTCAGGTTTCTCAAGCAGAAGTACAACGGACGCATCAGCTCAGAGCGCGTGGTGAGCGGCCAGGGCCTGACCAACTGCTACGAGTTTCTGCGCGAGGTGCGGGGCCTGGAAGAACCGGCGTGGCTGGCCGAGCGCATGACGGCAGAAGACCCGAACGCCGTGATTACCGAGCTGGCGATGAAGGCCAAAAGCGAGATCTGCGAGAAGACGCTGGACATGTTTGTTTCGGCGCTCGGCGCGGAGGCCGGCAACCTGGCGCTGACGATTCTGTCGGTGGGCGGCTTGTATTTGGGTGGCGGCATTGCGCCGCGCATTCTCGAAAAGCTGAAGGACGGCACGTTTATGAAGGCGTTTGCAGACAAGGGCCGGTTGAGCCAACTGCTGGTGAATACGCCGGTGCGGGTGATTCTTGAGAGCAAGACGGCGCTGATGGGCGCTGCAGCCTATGCCGAAGCGCGGGCGGCTGCAATCAGCGGGATCTCTCCGCGAGCGGCTTCAGTCAAGTTCTAACAGTGAATCGAATGGAAGCAAGCAAGGCCGGCCATCGTGGCCGGCCTTGCTTCGTTTGGAACGCCGTTTCAGTGCGGAGGCATGCCTCCACCGCCGCCGCCTCCGCCACCTCTTCCCCCTCCACCGCCTCTTGGACCGCCGCCGCCTCCCCCACCCTTTCCGTTTCCGAAGTCAACATTGATTGTCGTGTCGACTTCGACCGGTACGCCATCTTGCATGTAGGGCTTGTACTGCCATTGCGAGACAGCCGTAAGCGCGGCCGCAGTCAACGCGGCAGACATGGAGAACTGGCCGTGAATATTGCGCACCTTGCCATCGATTCCGATGGTGGCAAAGAGGGCGACACTTCCTCCGCCCATGCCCATCATCGGTCCGCCGCCCTGCGGCTGGATCGGCTTCACCTTCTTGATCAGCAGCGCCTCAGCCTCTTCCGGTTTCAGGGTGACCTTGTCGCCCTTGGGGTGAAGGGCCGTCGCCGTCGGCGTCAGAGCCGGGTCGTCGGGCTTGATGCCGTTCATCGCCACCAGCTCAGCCTTCACGATGGGGCGCTTGTTGTCGTAAAGCATTACCTTGCGCGGAAGCAGATTGCCCTGCATCACGGTAATGTGGTCGTAATAGCTGCTCAAGCTCCCATACGTCGAAGCCACCTGCAGCGCGGGAGCCACGGGATTGAAGCAGTAGGTTGGGAACATGCCGCTCGGCAGGTTCTGCACATCCGACATAAAGGGATTATCGGGCATGTTGGGGACAACCATGATGCAGTCGACTTTATCGTCGCCAAGCTTGTCCAGATGCCGGGCAAACTTGAACTTTGCCGGATCGATCTCGGCCTGGCCGGGGAGGGGAGAGAGAAATGCGGTCTGCAGATAGTCGTCGTAGAAATTGATTCCGCTGCCCTTCTCCTCATAGGCGACGTTTCCGTCGGCCGTATGCCATTCGGTGTAGGTGGTGTCTCCTCTTGTCCATGTGGCGCGGAAGACTTTGGGTGTGGCCCACCAATACTCGAAGGTTCCCAGATCGCCTGGATTGCCCTTCTCGTCGAAGAGCTGGTAGCTGGCCTTCATGTGCCAGGGCTTGAGCGTTGGGTCGTTGAAGTTGTAGAGGGCTGCGGCAGCAGTAAAGACGGCGCGAGGATCTTTAGGAAGACCGGCCCCCGGGGTGGTTGCGGCTGACTGACCGAATGCCTGCGGCAGAGCGGCCAGAAATAGTGCAAGAAAAACAAGCCTGCGCATAGTGGCGATAGGTTACCACGTTCAATTCACAACTCGCCAATAGTTCGATGCGCGAAGTATGTCCATGGAAAGGGCTGGTCAAAACCGGTCGCCATCTAGCCTTGGAAGCCTCAATGGCCAAGGGTGAAGACCACGTTGATCGTCGTTTCAACCTCTACCGGCTGGCCATTCAAGAGGTAGGGGCTATAGGTCCAGGATTTCACCGCATTGATCGCTGCGTTTGCCAGCGGAAGAGATGGCGCGGCCACTGCATCCAGGTCTTTAATCTTTCCATCCTTCCCAATCCTGGCCTCAAGAATAACTACTCCTTGTTCGCCCTGCTCCTTCGAGCTGATTGGATATTCGGGCGGAGTATTTTTC
>Ga0302320_10027994_pt1 | contig 10838 bp, 6 predicted proteins | sample Bog_T0_3_FD_202130 | JGI IMG/M metagenome (GOLD analysis project Ga0302320, IMG submission 202130) | Peat permafrost microbial communities from Stordalen Mire near Abisko, Sweden - Bog_T0_3 | ecosystem: Environmental > Terrestrial > Soil > Wetlands > Peat | place: Sweden: Abisko, Stordalen Mire... | reverse complement strand
GCCGATGCCACCGCCATCACGGTCAACGGCAAGGACAAAGTCCTCAGTTTAGGTGGCCAACCCACTATCGGCGGCCCTGTTTCCAAGCTGCCTTCGGCCCACCTGGCCGGGATTCTGCTCAAAGACAGCGATTCCGGAATCCTGCTGGAGTACCAGTCCGGCAAGCCCGAGTATTTGCTTCCCGAAGGCCTTCCCAAGAACGGTCCGTCCGACCCCGCGGGAATCTGGAAGACCGCGCGGATCGCCTACAAACAGGCGGCCAACGACAAGACCGGTACCGAAATCTCCATCTCCAATTTCGTCGCGTTTCTCCCCGGCGGCATCGGCGATCTCACCGCTCTGTGCATGGACTCCCAGGCGCTGCCGTTGATCGGCGGTAAGGGCAGGAGTTTTCCCACCCAGGTGGAGTTGATGTCCGCCACCGTCAAGGCCTACGCCGCCGACCCCGCCATCGCTCCCATGGAGAAATTCGTCGAAGACGCCATGCGCACCCGCTACGATGCTTTCGAGAACGGCACCGGCGGCGTCGACGTCCTCGAACAGGGACTGCAATTTTCCTCGCTCTCTCAGGCCGTCTACCCCGCTTCCCCCGGACAGGAAACCCTGCGCAAGCTCCTCACCAACCGCAAGGCATGGCTCGACCGCAAGATCGCCGTCCAGAAAGCATTTGCGGCGGCCGCCCGATGGGATGCGTTCCTCCTGGGCGACCGCGACCTGGAACCCTATCGGCAATCCTTTCCGGAAATGGGGAACGACCATACGCAAGCTCTGCAAGGCAGCCTGCAACTCCACGCCAAAGCCGGCGCCACGCTCCAGAGCGAGGGCGATTACGGCGCGGCCTATCGCGAGTTTCGCCTGGCCAGCTTGCGCAAACCCTCCGACACCGCTATCCGCGAGCAGGGCATGCAAGCCTGGACCGAATATTCGCGGCGCAACGCCATGGACCTGCAGGCCGTGCGCAGCAAACTGGGCGCCGGTCCGCAAAGCGCCGTGGAACGCGACCTGTACTTCGCCGAGCAGAATAAGCTGGCCAGGAAACTGGACGACGCGCTGAAAAATGTCGAGGACGCCGAAGCCGTATTACATGCCTCCCAACCGGCCGGCGCCGTCAGCAACTCCACCTTGAAGGTGTGGTACACCAAGGCCGACATTCTGGGCGCGCAGGATCGCATCAACGAAGCCTTCGCGGCACTCGACGCCTACGACCTGCATGCCGTCGACGAAGAACGCGCGCAGGCCGACAAGCTGCGCAATCAACTGCTGTTCAATCTCACCAACTCGCTCAAGAGTTTGAAGGGCAAGGTGCAGGCAGCCTGGTCGGAGGGAAACTTCAACGCGGTCCGCCAACTGTCGGCTCAAGGTTTGCGGATGGACGCCAACGATGCCGACATGCTGTACTATGCCGGCCTGTCCGCGCTGGCCAAGCGCGATCCCAAGCAGGGTCGCGATTCTCTGGCGCGCTACCTGGATGTCTCCAACACCCTCGACGCGAACGCCGAGCAGCGCGCGCAGGTCCGCCGCCTGCTGCCCAATATCGCGGCGCCCCTGGCGGGCGATGGGCAAGGCGCCGTCAACTGGCTCTCCGGCGACAAACTGCCCAAGGCGGTGTTCTATTCCCCGCTCAGCCTGGCATTTGGGCCCCGCATCGACCGCATCGATGCATCCGGCAAGTTTCACCTGACGTTCGATTGGGCCGGCGAACGGTTGCAGTCGGTGACGCCCACTTTTGAAAAAGAAGAACGCGCCACCGGCGAGGTGAAAATCCGCTTCGCATACGAAGAGCGTGTACCGCAGGTGGTGTGGGCCGCCGATTCCGACGAAGCTGGCCCGCCCAGCTCCACCGACCCCGATGAGGCCTACAAGCGCGCCCCCGTGCTGCTGCCCAACAACCCGCTGGTGGACCCGCTGGCCATCCAGCGCCTCACCGGAAAGAACATCGCGCTGGCCGTCGCGGGCAATCGCTTTTTCAACCCGTTCGTCTGGGAGAAGCTCTACTACTTCCGCCTGACTTACGACGACCAGGGACGTGCGATCCACGCGCAGGAACTGAGCGGCATCACCGGCGCGCCCGGCCAGCAGGCTCTCGATTTCGAATGGGCCGGCTTGCAGTTGACCGCCATCCGCGGCTTCGCGGGGAAGACTAAGAACTACGAGCGCACCATGCAATATCAGGATGGACTGCTGGTTGGGGAAGACATCCAGGGCCAAGGCAAGGCCTCGCACATCAAATACACGTACGCCGGCAATCGGCTGGTATCCGCGGATGCGTCCACGGACGGAACGCTCGACAACCGCAATCGGAAGGTGACGTTCCTGGCGAACTCAGCCTCTACTCTGGTGAAATAATGCGAATCGGAATTTTGTTTCGCCGCGGTCTGCTGCTTCTGGCGATTGTGACGGCGGCACTCCAGGCTCAAGAGACCGGCAAGCGCGTGGCCCTCATCATCGGCAACGACGCCTATTCCATCAGTCCGCTCAAGAATGCCGTCAACGACGCGCACGCCATGGACACCGCGCTCAAGACGGCGGGCTTTCAGACCATCCTGGTCGAAAACGGCAGGAAGGCGGACTTGGACCGCGCCGTCGGCGAATTCCTCGATAAGCTGGGGCCCGACGATACCGCGCTCTTCTTCTACGCCGGCCACGGCGTGCAAATCGAAGGCGAGAATTTTCTCGTGCCGGTGGATTTTGCGCCCGTCGCCACCCTCTCGGCGGCCAAGTTCGCTTGTATGTCCGTGGCGCAGATTTTCGATGAGTTGAAGCGCAAGCGGGCCAGGCAGAATATCGTGATCCTGGATGCCTGCCGAAGCAATCCGGTGGCCGCCAAATACTCGCTGGAGGCCGGACTGGCGCGGCCCCAGGACGCGCCCAAGGAAACCTTCGTGGCATTCTCCACCGGCCCCGGGCAGACCGCGTCCGACAATCCCGACGGCCGCAACAGTTGGTTCACCGAGGCGCTGGCCGACTACATTTCGCAACCCGCGCTCACCATGGAAATCAAAGAGCTTTTCACGCGCGTCAGCCGCCGCGTTTCCGACGCTACCGAAGGCCGCCAGACGCCGTGGACCTCATCCAACTTCACCGGCCGGTTTTTCTTCCACCTGCCGCTGAATGCCGACTCCGATACCGATTCCACCTTGACCCAAAAATGGATGGAAGACGCCCTCATCCGCGAGCAGCGGAGCGAATGGACGGAGGCCATCGACTTGGTGAACCGCGTTCTTCAGAAGAAGCCCGGCGGGCAATTGGAAGAACTGGCCAAACGAAAACTGCCCTACATCACGGCCCGCGGAGACGCCCAGGCGCGCTTCGATGCCGGTGACTACAAGGGCGCCGCCGATTTCTACGAACAGGCATTGAAGCTGGATCCCTTCGCCGGCAATGCCGCCATCGAAGCCGTCGACAGCTACCTGCTGCAGGACCGCGTGCCGGAGGCCGTGGCGCTGCTCCAAACCATTCGCCAGCGTGGAACTTCCGATGCCGTCCAGAGCGCCGGCCTGATGCTCCAGCAACTCGCCGCGGTGTCTCCCGAGGCCGGCAAAGAGGCGCAAGCCAGCCTGCCGCCACCGCCGCCCATCGAGGACATCTTCAGTGGCACACACTTCGGAACTCCCGATTGGGACGCTGGAAAGAGCCATCTGCAATCCGCTCCCGTGGACGTTTCGCGCTGGACCAAAGACTTGAAAATGGAGGTCGCCATGCCGGTGCTGCTCGCGCCCGCGATTGCGGCCCCGCCGCCGCAGGACGCCGCGGAAGCCGCTCAAACCGCCGCCGTAACCGCCGCGATTTTTCACGTCGAAGTGGTTCCCACCGGCGATTCGCGCAACTTGAAGATCCGCCAGGGCGCTCTGGAAGAGTTCGGCTACGTGCAGTTTGACTCGCCATCCGGCGACACTCCCGTACTGTTCGACGGCAAGCAGGTGTCGCTTCCCGCCAAGCTCAAGCTTCCCACTGGAAAATACGAAATCCGCACGGTGGACGCCGGCAAGGTGGTCAACAGTCAGAACCTGGAAGTGAAGCCGCTCTCCACCCAGACCTTCAAGGTGGTGCGGCCATGAAGTACTTTGCGCTTCCGCTACTGGCGCTTGTGTGCGCCTCCGCGGCCGACTGGGCCGACCGCAAAGAATACGATCTGGTCCTGAATATCCGCGCCGAAGCCTCGCCGCAACGCCGTCTGGGACTCCTGGACCAATGGAAGACGCAATACCCGGCGAGCCAATTCCAGCAGGTTCGAAGGGAGTTGTACCTAGCCGCCTATCAGTCGCTGGGAGACAGCCCGAATACCTGGAAGATCGCCGGTGAAATGTTGTCGGCCCAGGCGGACAATCTGGTAGGCGCGTATTGGTTTGCCTTGTTGCTGCCGGAACAGAAGTCGCCCGCTCCGGCGCAACTGGCGCTCGCGGAGAAAGCCGGGAACTTGTTGCTGGCGGGCCCGAAATCGCAAGCCGGGGTGGAACTGCTGGCGCATCGAACGCTCGGCTGGGTCCACTGGCAGCGCGAGGAGTACGGGCCGGCCGAGGAGGAATTCCAGAAGTGTCTGCAAGTGGACCCCTCCGCGGCCCGGATTTCGGCCTGGCTGGGTACCGTGCTGGCGATCGAGCAACAGCCCGAAAAACGCGTCCCGGCTCTCTGGCAACTGGCCCGCGCCGCGGCGTATCGTGACGCCGGCGCGTTGCCGGACGGGCAGCAGCGGCAGTTCGCCGCCGTTCTGGAACGCCTGTACACTTCGTATCACGGCGACACCGGCGGCCTCGACCAACTGCGCGCCGCCGCCGCGGCCTCGCCGTTTCCGCCGGCCGGATTCGACATTGAATCGGTGGCCACGGCGGCCCTGCGCAAACAGGACGAGGAACTCACCCGCACCAATCCGCAGATGGCCGCGTGGGTCCGCATTCGGCAGAAACTGGAAGCCCTTGACGGTGCAAAGTACTTTGCGGATAGCCTGCATGGCAGCGCGCTTCCCGCGCTGCAGGGAACGCTCATCAGTTCGGATCCGCCCGAGAATCCCAAGGAGTTGACCCTCGGCATCCTCGATCCGACCAAGTCTGAGGTCGTGATCAAGCTGGACAGCGAGTTTCCGAACGCCGCCGACCCGGGCACAGTCCTGGAATTCCAGGGGACCGCCGATTCCTACGTGAAGGACCCCTTCGCGTTGACGGTGGTATCCGACCCCTCGAAGATCTCGGGGTGGCCCGCCGCACCTTCGAAGCCCGCCGCGCGCAAAGGCAAGAAGTAAGCTATCCATCGAGCCGCTGACTGCCACGAGGTTGAGAGCTTTTGGCTCCCCTGTTGGGGCAGGCGGTGCTCGCCTGCCCGCTTAGAAGCCGCGAAACAATAAGCTGACCAAATGTCTCGAACGTGCGCAATCGCTCCCTAACGGGGTGCCCTCTGGGCCCGGCTCTGTCAAATGCGCATGCCGAGCCGCGCGCGGGAGCAAGCGGTGGGGTCTGAATGCACAGGATATTTTTTCGCGGCTTCTTACCGGTGACGGATCTCCACTCTGGTCACCAAGGTGGACGCCGGTTTGTCCGATCCGCTCACCACATATACGGCCTGTTCCGGCTCTTTCTTCTCCGCCGATTTCGGCGCCGCCTTGGGTGCCGGCGCCTTCACCACCTGCTTGAATTGCAGTTCCCGCGTGCTGCCAAACTCCTGGGACATCTGATCCACCGCCGAATTGATCCGCGCGGCGGAAGCTATCTGGGTGGGGCCCGACGGGACCGCCGGCTTTTCACCCGGACCTTTGATGCTCTCCTGCAATTCGTCGATGTCCCTGGGGTTCCTGGAAAGCACCACGAACAACGTCTCGCTCCCCGGCGGATCTTCAATTTCAAAGCAGGCATGCCGGGGCGTGCGAATCACCTGGCCGGGATCGATGCGATTACTCTGGTCCGACAGCTCCGGCGTGGGAAACAGCGGAACCCAGTTGCCGTCCGATTCCTTCGCCAGCACGTAGAGATATCCGGAACGGTTCGCCTCCAGACTGAGGGCCACGCAGTCGCCTTTGCGGAAGTTGCGATCGGGAGCCGTGGGCGTCCCGCGGTCGCCGGGCGATGACACCAGCAGCAGGGTATAGCGGAGCCCCAGGTGCAGAGCGGCCGCCGGAGCGGGGGCCGGCGCCGCCGGCGTCGCCTTCTTTGGAATCGGCGGCAGCGCATCTTTCGGGGCGGCCCCGTAGAGGTACAGTTCCCGCGCACCTTCCGCCGGCTGTTGCTGCTGCGCTTGCCCCGCGCACGCGATTGCTGAATAGATCGTCACTACACCGAGTAAACTTCGCATTTCCGGTATCCTATCTTGCCACTCCGGCACACCAAACCTATTATGGTATAGCATAGGATTTCGTACCGGCCTCCACTTTAATGCAACTGCCCGCCCGCCTTGGTAAATACGAGCTCCAGCAATTTCTCGGTGGTGGGATGTCGCACGTCTACCGCGCCTTCGACACCATGATCGGGCGCACCGTCGCCGTCAAAATCCTCACCGAACAGGGCGCACAGGACGCCGAAACCCGCGACCGTTTTCTGGACGAAGCGCGCACCGCCGCCAAGGTCAGTCACGAGAACGTCATCAACATTTTCGATTTCGGCGTAGACGACGAGAAGGGCCTGTTCATGGTGATGGAATTCCTGCAGGGCGAAGACCTGCGGCAAGCCATCAAGAACGGACACACCGGCGACATCCGCGACAAACTCAAGATCGCCCTGCAAGTCGCGCGGGCCCTCGACTTCATCCACCGGAATAAGATCGTCCATCGCGACATCAAGCCGGAGAATATCCACATCAACGCCGCCGGCGTCGTGAAGCTGATGGATTTCGGAATCGCCAAGAGCGAAGACTTCTCGCGCACCCAGCCTGGCTACGTACTCGGCACGCCCTACTACATGGCGCCCGAGCAGGTGCGCGGAGAGCCCATCACCGGACAGGTGGACGTCTACGCTTTCGGAGTTCTGCTGTTCGAGCTGTTCACCGGGCGGAAGGTTTTCTCGGGCGATTCCGTCGAGCGGATTTTCTACAGCATCCTGAATGTCCCTCTGAATTTGGAACCGTTGGAGCAAGCCGGCGTGCCCCGGCCGGTGATCCACCTGATCGCGGCCTGCAACGCCAAGGCGGCAGCGGACCGGCCGCAGGGCTTCGGCCCCATCATCGCGGACCTGGAGGGCATGCTTGCCAGCCCCGCCTCGGGGGTACAAGTTGCGCAGCCGGCACGGCCCGCGGCGTCGCGCCGGAACGCGCTTCTCATTCCGGCCGGTATCGTGGTGGCGCTGGCTCTGGCCATTGGCGGGTATCTGGCGTTGAAGCCCGGGAGTGCGCCTAAAGCGACGGAACTGGCCAAGACGATCGCGACCCCGACCGGCGAAATGGTGCTGGTGCCGGGCGGTGAATTTCGCTTCGGCGAGAAGAAGCAGGTGACGTCTCTGCCGGCGTTCTACATCGACAAGACCGAGGTGAGCAACGCCGCGTACGCGCAGTTCTGCCAGGCCACGCAACACCCGCTGCCCGGCGGCTTCCCGGCGAATCGGCCGGCCTATCCGGTGGTCTCAGTGACCATCGCCGACGCGCGCGCGTTCGCCCAGTGGGCCGGCAAGCGCCTGCCGACCGACCTGGAATGGGAAAAAGCCGCGCGCGGCAGCGATGGCCGCACCTTTCCGTGGGGCAGCGAAGTGGACAACTCGCGCGCCAACGTCGGCACCAGGGAACTGCGGCCGGTGGACAGCTACCCCAGCGGCGCCAGCCCATACGGCGCGCTGCAAATGGTGGGCAACGCCTGGGAACTGGTGGACAAGCTCCGCCCGGCGGCCGCGGATCTGAGCCCGTTCCAGTCGCTCCAGCCGCCGTTGCGCTCCGATGAGGCATGGTACATGATTCGCGGCTTGTCCGCCTGGACGCCGTTAGTGGACGGCGCCACATGGGATTCGACGGCCGTCCCCGAGCGCTGGAAGGATTCATCGCTAAGCTTCCGCTGCGCGAAAGACGCGAAGTAGCGCACGCGCCGCCACGACGAGCAGCCTCATAGCATGCTACAGTAATCCGCGATGAGACGCTGGTTGCCCGTGCTGGCGATGTTGCCGCTTCCCGCTTTCGCCCAATACACGCTCTACGCCTGCGGGTCGAGCACTAAAGACTACGTGGTGGGCGCCAAACTTCCCGCCAGTGGCATCTTTGTGAGGCCCGCGAACGGCGAGTGGAGACACGCCGGCTTCAACCATCCCTTCATCTCCGCGTTCGATTTCGATCCGCGCGATCCCTCGGTGGTCTACGCCGCCGCCGGCAACGGACTGCTGCGGGTTTCCGCAAACGGCGAGCGCTGGAAGATCCTCACCGGCAGCGATGTCACCGAACTGCTCGACGTCGCGGTGGACCGCAACTCGCCCGGCGCCATCTACTTCAGCCACACGGCCGGCATTCAGGCGACTCACGACGGCGGCGCCACCTGGCACGATGCGTCCGCGGGACTGCGCCGGAAATATACCGCGGCGCTGCGCGTGGATTCGCGCCGCGCGGGCGTTCTGCTGGCCGGCACGGAGCAAGGCATCTTCCGCAGTGAAGACGGCGGGGCATCCTGGCGGCTCGCGGGCGCCGCGGGCATACAGGTCCTGCACATCGAACAATCGCCCCACGATGCCTGCTTCTGGATGGCATCCACCGAAGGCAGCGGCCTGTTCGTCTCCACCGATTGCGGCGACACCTTCGAGAGCAACGGCAACCTGGGCGTGGGCCGCAACGTCTACGACCTGGCCTTCGACCCGGCGTCGCCGAACGGCATCGCCGTGGCGGGTTGGGGGGGCGGGGTGGCCGTCAGCGAGGACCGCGGCAGGACGTGGCAGGCGCGTAACTCCGGGCTTCCGTCGGCCAATATATGGAGCGTGGCCTTCGACCCCGCGCAATCGGGACGCCTGTACGCCAGCGTGCATGAGGAGGCCGTCTATGTCTCCACCGACAGTGGCCGGACCTGGCGGAAGGACGGGCTCGCCGGCAGCTCCATCTTCCGCATGAAATTCGTACCGGAGGCGCCATCCAAATGACTCGTCTGGCGTGGATATGCCTGCTGCTGCCGGCCGCCTTACCGGCGCAGACTCCGGATTTCGACGGGCGCGTTCGCAGCGTGGTGGAGGCTTACGCGCATCCCGCCAATGCCGGTCCGCTGGGCTACGCCAACATTGCCGCCAAGTTGTGGCTGCATCAGGACGCGGACCTGTGCTCGCGCCGTCTGGAAGAGCTGCTGGCAGCCGGCCCCACCGGCGATATGTTCTGGATGTACCCGGTTACCGCCATCGCCTATCTCGACCGCGGCCAACTTAGCGATTCAGCCCGCCGCGCACTGCGCGATTCGTTCCGCACTTATATGCCTTACCGGGGCGACACCGAGAATCACTGGGTGATGTATTACACGTCGCTGTACCTGATGGCGCAACTGTGGCCCGATGGGGATGGCTCGCAATGGTACACCGGTAAGTCCTCGGACGAGAACCGGCGCGAGGCCGCGGGCTGGCTGGAACAGTGGGTGCATCTTACCACTACGCGGGGGCAAGGCGAGTATGACAGCCCCAGTTATATGGGCTATTACTTCCTCTCGATGTCTTACCTGGCTGCCTGGGCGCACGACCCGGCGATGAAGAAGCGCGCCGCCATGATGGTCGAATATCTCACAGCGGATTACGCCGCCGAGACACTGGACGGCGTCTACGTGGGGGCGCATTCGCGCGTCTACGATCGCGAGGTGCTGGAGAAATGGGCCGTTCTCTCCAGCGATTTCGGATGGGTGCTGTTCGGGCTCGGCCATCCGCTCGACTCGCCCTCCAATGCCATCCTCTTCTATGTGCTGGCCAGCGCTCAGCGGCCAGCGGAGATTTTGCAGCGCATCGCCACCGACCGCAGCCAGCCGTACACCCACTACGAACTGAAGCGTACGCGCAACCGCTGGCGCTTCTTCGATGAGTTACACGGCCCGGTCTATAAGACCACTTACGTGCGCCGGGAGTACGCCGTCAGTTCCGACCAGGGCGGCACGCTGCAACCTATTCAGGAGCACCCCTGGGATGTAACATGGCAGGTGTCCGATCCGCGCGGAGTACAGAACACGCTGTTCACGCTGAATCCGCACTCGTCGTTGCATGAGCTCCAGACTTACTTCACGTTTCCCGCGGATATCGGCATTTCCGGGGTAGTAAGTTCCAAGAAGAGCTATGACTCTCCCGATAAGTTCAACGGCGGCTCGCCTTACGAGAAGATCCTTCAGGACCAGGACACTCTGATAGCCTTGTACGATATCGCGCCCGGCGCCCGTTTTCCGCACATCAACGGCTTCTTCTCGAAGGACCTGGCTGAAACCATTGAGGATCCCTCGGGCTGGATCTTCGCCCGCGGCGGCGACGCGCTGATTGCCTGCCGTCCGCTGGAGCCGTACACATGGAAGCCGATCGAAGGCGGCGGCCGGCGCCTGTTCAGCCCTTACCTGAAGAACGGAATCGTGGTGCAGGTGGCCGCCCGCAGCGAGTTCGCCGATATGCAGGCGTTTCGCCGCGCGATCCTGGCGCTGCCGCTGGAGTACTCGGTGGACGGCGTCCCTTGGGTCCGCTTCCGCTCGCTGCGCGGACGGACGCTGGAGTTCACCTACGGCCAGACGCCGCGGGCGGACGGTACGCCTCTCGATTACGCGGGCTGGCCGCTCTACGGCGGACCGTTTCTGGAGGCCGCGAAGGACTCCGAGATGCTGGTGATGAAATACCACGAGATGCGGCGCACGCTTGACTTCCGGCATCTCACGGTGACGGACGGGCGGTAGACTGCCGGTGTATTTCGAGGTTATGTAGCCTGTCCCCGAAATAGGCGCCTAACCT
>Ga0302320_10027992_pt1 | contig 10839 bp, 9 predicted proteins | sample Bog_T0_3_FD_202130 | JGI IMG/M metagenome (GOLD analysis project Ga0302320, IMG submission 202130) | Peat permafrost microbial communities from Stordalen Mire near Abisko, Sweden - Bog_T0_3 | ecosystem: Environmental > Terrestrial > Soil > Wetlands > Peat | place: Sweden: Abisko, Stordalen Mire... | reverse complement strand
ATCGACGACGCAACGCTGGTCGTTACTTTTGCCGAAAAGCGCGCCCGCGACGTGCCGCTCTATGTCGCGAGCCTGCCGATCTTCTCGAAAGCCTATTACGCGACGCGGGCCTTCGACGAATCGACGCTCGATATCCCGCTCGGCTCGGGGCCGTACAAGGTCGGACGATTCGAGGTCAATCGCTACATCGAATTCGAACGGGTGAAAGACTGGTGGGCCGCCGATCTTCCGGTGGCGCGCGGCAGCTATAATTTCGACGTCGTGCGCTACGAGTTCTACCGGGACCGGGACGTCGCCTTCGAAGGCTTCACCGCCAAGAGTTACCTGTTCCGCGAGGAATTCACGGCGCGGGTGTGGGCGACGCGCTACGACTTTCCCGCGGTGAAGGACGGCCGCGTCAAGCGCGAGACCCTGCCGGACGAAACGCCGTCGGGCGCGCAGGGCTGGTTCATCAATACCCGCCGCGCGAAATTCGGCGATCCGCGGGTGCGCGAGGCGCTGATCCAGGCCTTCGATTTCGAATGGACCAACAAGACCATCATGTACGGCGCCTATGCGCGCACCCATTCGCCGTTCCAGAATTCCGACATGATGGCGAAGGGACCGCCGTCGCCGGAAGAACTCGCGCTGCTGGAGCCGTTTCGCGGCCAGGTGCCCGACGAGGTGTTCGGGCCGCCGTTCGTGCCACCGGTGTCGGACGGCTCGGGGCAGGACCGCAGCCTGCTGCGCAAGGCCTCCCAGCTGCTGCAGGACGCCGGCCTCCCGATCAAGGACGGCAAGCGGTTACTGCCGAACGGCGAGGTCTTCAAGATCGAGTTTCTGGTCGACGAGCCGTCAATCGAACCGCACCATGCGCCCTATATCAAAAATCTCGGCACGCTCGGGATCGAGGCCAGCCTGCGGCTGGTCGACCCCGTGCAATACCGCGCCCGGGTGGAGGATTTCGATTTCGACATGACCATCGAACGCTTCAGCATGTCGGCGACACCGGGCGACGGCATGCGTCCGTTCTTTTCCTCGCAGGCGGCCGCCACCAAGGGCTCGTACAATCTCGCCGGCATCGCCAGCCCGGCGATCGACGCGCTGATCGAGAAAATTCTCGGCGCCGATAACCGCGCCGATCTGACGGTTGCCTGCCGCGCCTTCGACCGGGTGTTTCGCGCCGGCCGTTACTGGGTGCCGCAGTGGTACCGCACCAGCCACCCGATCGCCTTTTGGGATCAGTTCGGACACCCCGACAAGCCGCCGCGCTATGCGCAAGGCGTCGGCGCGCCGGAAAACTGGTGGACCGATCCGGACAAGGCCGCCAGGGCCGAGCAGGCGAAATAGACATGAGCGCCTACATCGCCCGCCGCATTTTCCTGATGATCCCGACGCTGTTGGGGATTTTGTTCGTCTCCTTTGTCGTGGTGCAGTTTGCGCCGGGCGGCCCGGTGGAGCGGATCATCGCGCAGCTCTCCGGCGCCGACACCGGCGGTACCTCGCGGATTTCAGGCTCCTCCGGCGGCGATTTCGGCGCGCGCGGCCAGGTCGGCGCCTCCAGCGATGTGGTCGGATCGAAATATCGCGGCGCGCAGGGGCTAGATCCTGATTTCATCAAGAGCCTGGAAAAGCAGTTCGGCTTCGACAAGCCGGCGCCGGAGCGTTTTGCGCTGATGGTGTGGAACTTTGCCCGCTTCGATTTCGGCAAGAGTTATTTTCGCGATGTCAGCGTGCTGCAGCTGATCAAGGAGAAACTGCCGGTCTCGATGTCGCTCGGGATCTGGATGACGCTTCTGACCTATCTGATCTCGATCCCGCTCGGCATCCGCAAGGCGGTCAAGGACGGTTCGAAATTCGATACCTGGACCTCGGCGGTCATCATCGTGGGCTTTGCGATCCCGGGCTTTCTGTTCGCGATCCTCCTGATCATCCTGTTTGCCGGCGGCTCGTTCTTCAACATTTTCCCGCTGCGCGGGCTGACCTCGGACGGCTGGTCGCAATTTCCCTGGTACTGGAAAATCCTCGACTATTTCTGGCACATCACCCTGCCGCTGATCTCGATGGCGCTCGGCGCCTTCGCCACCATGACGCTGCTGACGAAAAATTCCTTCCTCGATGAAATCCGCAAGCAATATGTGATGACCGCGCGCGCCAAGGGCTGCAGCCAGCGCCAGGTGCTCTACAACCACATCTTCCGCAACGCCATGCTGATCGTGATCGCCGGCTTCCCGGGCGCCTTCATTCACGCCTTCTTTTCCGGCTCGCTCTTGATCGAAACCATCTTCTCGCTCGACGGGCTCGGCCTGCTCGGCTTCGAGAGCGTGCTGAACCGCGATTATCCCGTGGTGTTCGGAACGCTGTTCATCTTCTCGCTGGTCGGCCTCGTGGTCAATCTGATCTCGGACCTCGCTTACATGTGGATCGATCCGCGGATCGATTTCGAGGCGCGGGAAGTCTGATGACGATGATTGCACCGCCGCCCGTTGAGACCACCACGCAATCGCCGCTCGGCGAGGCGGTGCCGATGACGCGGCATCGGTTCAGCCCGTCGCCGCTGAACCGGCGCCGCTGGCAGAATTTCAAATCGAACCGCAGGGGTTACTGGTCGTTCTGGATCTTCCTGATCCTGTTTTTCGTCTCGCTATTCGCCGAATTGATCGCCAACGACCGCCCGTTCCTGATCAAGTTCGATGGCCGTCTGTATTTTCCGGCTTTCGTCAGCTATTCCGAAACCACCTTCGGCGGCGACTTCGAGACCGCGGCCGACTATCGCGATCCGTATTTGCAGAAGCTGATCAAGGACAAGGGCGGCACCATCGTCTGGCCGCTGATCCGCTACTCCTACGATACCCATAATCTCGATCTGCCGACGCCAGCGCCGTCGAAGCCGACCTGGATGCTGACCGAAGCCGACTGCAAGGAAGTGGTTCAGCGCAAGAACCTGCACAGCTGCCGCGACCTTGAGTACAACTGGCTCGGCACCGACGATCAGGGCCGCGACGTGGTGGCGCGGCTGATCTACGGCTTTCGCATTTCGGTGCTGTTCGGCCTTTCCCTGACCATCATCTCCTCGATCATCGGCGTCGCCGCCGGCGGGGTGCAGGGCTATTTCGGCGGCTGGCTCGATCTCGGCTTTCAGCGCTTCATCGAAGTCTGGACCGCCATCCCCTCGCTGTATCTGCTCTTGATCCTGTCGTCGGTGCTGGTGCCCGGCTTCTTCGTGCTGCTCGGTATTCTCCTGTTGTTCTCATGGGTATCGCTGGTCGGCCTGGTGCGCGCGGAATTTCTGCGCGGGCGCAATTTCGAATACATCATGGCGGCCCGCGCGCTCGGCGTATCCAACGCCGTGATCATGTTCCGGCATTTGTTGCCCAACGCCATGGTGGCGACCATGACGTTCCTCCCCTTCATCGTGTCGTCGTCGGTGATGACGCTGACCGCGCTCGATTTTCTCGGCTTCGGCCTGCCGCCGGGTTCGCCCTCGCTCGGCGAATTGCTGTCGCAGGGCAAGGCCAATGTCCAGGCGCCGTGGCTCGGCTTCACCGGCTTCTTCGCGGTCGCCATCATGCTGTCGCTCTTGATTTTCATCGGCGAAGCCGTCCGCGACGCCTTCGATCCGCGCAAGACGTTCAGGTAGAATTGTGGTACGGTCTCAGCCCCATAGAGGTGCGCTATGAACAGAATCATCCGCGAGAACTATCCGGCGTCGAAGCTTCCTGAGGATCTGCGGGCCGGCGTTGATCCCTCTGCAACGGTCACGGTTACGATTGTCGAAGAGGAAAAGAGGCCGGAAAAGGTAATGAGTCTTGAGGAGATTTTTTCTCTGAAAGGCTTTCGCCGGCGCTCAGCCGCGGAAATCGACGACGATCTACGTCGTCAGCGAGACGAATGGGATGACTGAATCGCCCACTAGCCTCATTTACCTCGACACTAACGTCTTCATTAAAGCGGTCGAGGGCTTGGACGAGGCCGCTGCCCCTGCTAAGGCGCTGATCGAAACTCTTCGTGACCAGCGCGCGGGAATTGCGGCAACGAGCGAAATCACGTTCGCCGAGGTTCTCGCTCCGACGAAGCGAGCGGACGCCCTGCCGCTTCACATGAAGCGCCGCGCGTATCTTGATCTGCTCCTGTGGAGCGGCTTTGTCGCACTGGTACCTGTAAGCCGCAACATACTGATTGAGACAGCAGCGTTGAGAGCGGTGGGTAGATTCAAATTGCCCGATGCGGTTCATCTTGTTTCCGCCATTCATGTTCGATGCCGTTTCTTTGTATCGGCAGACAGGGATTTCGACCAAATGCCGGAGGGCATGGAGCGTATGAACTGCGACCACGATAATTTGCCTCGCTTGCTACAGGCATTGCCCTGATGGACGCCATCAACCAGCCGCTGCTCGATGTCCGCGATCTCTCGGTGGCGTTTCACCAGCCGAGCGGCGCGAGCGTCGCGGTCGACCATATCTCCTACGAGATCAAGCGCGGCGAGTGCGTGGCGCTGGTCGGCGAATCCGGTTCCGGAAAATCCGTCAGCGCCCTGTCGATCCTGAAGCTCTTACCCTATCCGACCGCGTCGCACCCCTCGGGGAGCATTCGCTTCAAGGGCCGTGAACTGCTCGATCTGTCGGAGCGCGAGATTCGCGGCATTCGCGGCAACGATATTTCCATCATCTTCCAGGAGCCGATGACCTCGCTCAATCCGCTGCACACGATCGAGTCCCAGATCGTCGAAATCCTGCAGCTGCACAGCGGCATCAGTGGCGCGGCGGCGCGGGCGCGCACGCTGGAATTACTGACGCAGGTCGGCATTCCCGAGCCGGAAACGAGGCTCGCAAGCTATCCGCATCAATTGTCCGGCGGCCAGCGCCAGCGCGTGATGATCGCGATGGCGCTCGCCAACGAGCCCGATCTGTTGATCGCGGACGAGCCGACCACGGCGCTCGATGTCACCGTGCAGGCGCAGATACTGGCGCTCTTGGCGGAAATTCGTGCCCGGCTCGGCATGAGCCTGTTGTTCATCACCCATGATCTCGGCATCGTTCGCCGCATTGCGGACGTGGTCTGCGTCATGAACGGCGGCAAGATCGTCGAGCAGGGACCGGTGGAACAGGTTTTTACCGCCCCAAAACATCCCTACACCAGGGCGTTGCTGGCGGCCGAGCCAAAGCCCGATCCGGCGCCGCCGCGGCCGGAAAATCCGGTGGTGATATCGGCCGACGACCTCAAGGTCTGGTTTCCGGTCAAGCGCGGTTTGCTGCGCTCCACGGTCGGCCACATCAAGGCCGTCGACGGCGTCACGCTGGCGGTCCGCAAGGGCGAGACGCTCGGCGTCGTCGGCGAGTCCGGCTCGGGCAAGACCACGCTGGGGCTGGCGCTGCTGCGGCTGATCTCGTCGGATGGCCCGATCGTGTTTCTGGGCAACAATATCCAGGGCCTGCGCTTCAAGGCGATGCGGCCGTTCCGCCGCGACATGCAGATCGTGTTCCAGGATCCGTTCGGCGCGCTCTCGCCGCGGATGTCGGTCGGCGACATCGTGGCCGAGGGCCTCAGCGTGCATCAGCGCGCGCTGTCGCCTGGCGAGCGCGAGGCGCGCGTGATCAAGGCGCTGCGCGATGTCGGCATGGATCCGGCGACGCGGTTTCGCTATCCGCATGAGTTTTCAGGCGGCCAGCGCCAGCGCATCTCGATCGCGCGCGCGGTGGTGCTGGAGCCGAATTTCGTCGTGCTGGATGAGCCGACCAGCGCGCTCGACATGCTGTTCCAGGCGCAGATGGTCGATCTGTTGCGCGAGCTGCAGCGCAAGCGCGACCTGACCTATATGTTCATCTCGCACGACCTGCGCGTGGTGGCCTCGCTTGCCAGCCATCTGATCGTGATGCGTCTCGGCAAGGTGGTCGAGGAGGGACCGGCGTCGGAGCTGTTCAAGAATCCGAAGACCGACTACACCCGCGCGCTGTTCGCGGCTGCGTTCCGGCTGGAAACCGCACCGGGCGGGGCGGTAACTGAATAGGGGTCAGGGCAGGATCGGAGGCGAAATTTCTACTTTGCATGGGGGTTGTTTTCGATATTTTTGTTTTCCGGCCACGCAAGCCTTAGCCCGGAACCGAATTCATCATGCTTTAGTCGATCCGCTTGATCGCGGTGATCTCGCTGCCCGCGGCCCTGATGCGCGCGATGGCCTCGTTGGTGTTTTCGATCACGGTCGCCATGTGATGCGCGTTGGCGTGAACGATCGAGCCGGCGTCGCGCGCGATCGCCACATGGCCTTTCCAGAAGATCAGATCGCCGCGCTGCAATTTGCCGTATTCGGCCGGGTCCAGGGCCCGGCCGAGGCCGTCCTGCTGCATGTCGCTGTCGCGCGGGCAGCCGGTGCCGGCGGCGGTGAGTGAAATCTGAACCAGCCCGGAGCAATCGATTCCGAGACTGCTCTTGCCGCCCCACAGGTAGGGCGTGCCGACAAAGCGCTCCGCGACCGCGACGAAATCCGTTTCTTGATAATCGATGCCGCCGACATGGAGCCGCGGCAGGTACCAGCCCTCGCGCGTCACGGCAAAAGCGCCGTCTTCGCGCAGGACGGTCAGCGTCGTTCCCATCACAAGCGTATCGACCGGCGGCAGCTTGATCGAGGGACCGGGGAACGCAAAAGTCCGCAAGCTCGTGACCTTGTGCGTTGGCGCCGGACTCGGCCGCGCCAGCGCGCGGTCGGGAAGCCAGCCGACATAGCCGTCGCTGTTCAACTGGCCCCAAACAAAACCTTCGCCGTTGCGGTCATAGATGGTGACGCGCTCGCCCTTCAGCGCCTGCGTCAACAGCGCGGCGTCGGAGGATGGCGCCTCGCGCATCGGCGCCAAGGCCTCCGATATCTCGAATACCTCGCCTTCGACAAAGCGCGCGGCCGTCACCTTGCCCTGAAGATATTTAGCGGCGAGGTCGGGCCGCGCCGGCGTCAGGCGCGGGTCATCCATAACGTTCGCCCAAGAGCTTGTAGATCGCGCGTGCGGCCTGGCACTCGCCGCCCTCGGGCCGCGCCGGTTTTGCCGATGGCGTCCAGCCATAGATGTCGACATGCAGCCAGCTTCTCGCATCCTCGACAAAGCGCTGCAAAAACAGCGCGCAGGTGATCGAGCCGGCGAAGCCGCCCGACGGCGCGTTGTTGAGATTGGCGACCTTGGAATCGAGCCAGCTGTCGTAAGCCGGCCACAGCGGCATTCGCCACAAGGGATCGTTCTCCTTTAGCGCAAAGCGCGCGACGTCGCCCGCCAGCGTCTCATCATTTGTGTAAAAGGGCGGTAAATCCGGTCCCAGCGCCACCCGCGCCGCGCCGGTCAGGGTGCCCAGATCGACCAGCAAATCCGGCTTTTCCTCGCAGGCCAGCGCCAGCGCGTCGGCCAGCACCAGCCGCCCTTCGGCGTCGGTGTTGCCTATTTCCACGGTGAGGCCCTTGCGCGAGGGGAAGACATCGAGCGGCCGGAACGCGTTGCCGGCGACCGCATTCTCGACTGCGGGAATCAACACCCGCAACCGCACCTTCAGGCCGGCGTCCATCACCATCTGCGCCAGCGCCAGCACGTTGGCGGCGCCGCCCATGTCCTTCTTCATGATCAGCATGCCGGCGGACGGCTTCAGGTCGAGCCCGCCGGTATCGAAGCAGACACCCTTGCCGACCAGCGTCACCCGGGGGTGATCGGGATCGCCCCAGCACAGATCGATCAGCCGCGGCGCGCGCGATGACGCCATCCCCACTGCATGGATCAGTGGAAAATTCTTTTGCTTGAGATCGTCGCCGACGATGCAGCTGAAGCTGGCGCCGAAACGTTCCGCGAGTTGACGCGCCGCCAGCGCCAGTTCCTCCGGTCCCATGTCATTCGATGGGGTATTGATGAGATCGCGGGCAAGGTGGGCGGCTTCCGCCATTCGCGTGATGTCAGCGATATCGACGCCATCCGGCGGCACCAGCCTGACGCCGGGGGCATCGTTGTTGCGATAGCGGCTGAAGCGGTAGCAGCCGAGCGCAAAGGCAAGCGTCGCCAGCCGCGTGTCGTGCGGCGTGTTGGCGAAGCGATAGACGCCCGGCGGCAGCAGGCCAGGCAACAAGCCCGGCCGGAACAAATCGCGAAATTTTCCAGTCTCGTCCTCGAGGCCAAACACCACCTGCGCGATCTGTCCGTCGGCTGACGGCAAGGTCAGGCAAGCCCCGGGTTTTGCCACAAAGCCATTGGCTTGCGCGAACCGGCGGGCCTCGGCGGGAAACCCGGCGCCGATCGCCTCCCACGTCGCCCTGGTCGCGAACGTGATCGGAATGGCTGTGGCGGCGGGTGCGGTCTCGAACACGGAATGCATGCGGGTCTCGGTCTTCGATTGAATCGGGGCAGGTATTCGACCGACGTTGCAGATTTTTTGAGGCTACCGCAATCATTGAAGCGGCGACTGAAGCCCGCCGTCCCTCTACCCCGGGCTTCGGCGGCCGTGGTAGCCTCTCCCTCAAATGCCAGCTTTCCAGGATTGGCAGGATTAAAACGCCATATTTTCTAGCGGGGGAATACGATGGATTTTTTGTGGGACGTTATTGTCGCGATCGGCCACGGCATCGAACAGGTCTTCATCTACGTGGAAAGCCACCACTGGATTTTCGGATTTGTGGCCATCGGGTACATATTTTACCTCTACGACCGCAGCGTTCACGCCAGGTTCGACGCGGTCGAAAAAAAGCTGGACGAAATCAGGAAACGCCTCGCCGCCGAATACTGACGGGGCGGACCTGGACCGATTGCGCTCGGCTTCGCACCTGCGCTTTCGCCGGGATTGAGGGGGCGTCTCGTTCGGGGCCCATTAACCAAGCATTAGGGTTAACAGACTATTGCTGGGCGCATTCGGCTCGATCAATCCGCCTGAGATTGTCAGTGAAAGTGGCCATGCGTCAGCAGTCCAGCCTTGCCCGGCTTCTCGCCTCCGCGGCGGTGGCGGCGATTTTGGCCGCCGGCCTCGGCGGCTGTCAGACCATGGCCGACGTCACGGGATCGATCACCTCGAAGGCCGATGCTGCTCCGAGTCCCGATGCCGATCCGCGGCGTTCGGTCGATGTTGCGGGCGAGCGCTATCGCGCCAATCCCAGGGATCCCGACGCCGCATTGGCCTATGGCCGGGCGCTTCGCGCCACCGGGCAGCGCGTCCAGGCCGTCGCCGTGCTCGAGCAGGCGAGCATCGCCAATCCCGGCCACAAGGAGTTGCTCGCCGGTTACGGCCGGGCGCTGGTCGACAACGGTAATTTCCAGCAGGGATTCGACACCCTCACCCGGGCCCATTCGCCCGATAATCCCGACTGGCGGCTTCTTTCGGTGCAGGGAACCGCGCTTGATCAGCTCGGCCGGCATGACGAAGCGCGCCGTTATTATGCCAGCGCGCTGAAGATCGTGCCCGGCGAGCCGTCGGTGCTGTCCAATCTCGGCCTGTCCTACGTTCTTTCCAAGGATCTGCCGAAGGCGGAAGAAATCCTTCGCCAGGCCTATGCCAGCACCAGGGCGGATGCGCGGGTGCGGCAGAATCTGGGGCTGGTGGTCGGCCTGCAGGGCCGCTTTGCCGAAGCCGAAACCATCGTCAAGGCCGACCTGCCGGAAGACGAGGCGGCCGCCAACGTCGCCTATCTGAAAGAGATGCTGAGCCGCAAGGACACCCCGCGCGCGCGCGCCGCAAGGATGCCGGTGGCGGCGCTCGACCGCCCGGACTGATCGGCGCGAACCATCAGAGGAAGTCATCACCCGCAAATTCGGGCGATCCAGTATTCCAGGGACGTCAGCGATCGAACCGAGAGGCCGCGGCGTACCGGGTCGCCCGGTTATCCCCGATCAAGTCGGGGACAGGCGCCCGGCGACGACAGTCTGGAATAAAGCAGCCGCCGTTGCGCCGGCCGCGCTCATTGCATCGCGGCGACCTTGATGCCGGTCGGCCCCAGGATGACGACAAACAGCACCGGCAGGAAGAACAGGATCATCGGCACCGTCAGCTTCGGCGGCAGCGCGGCGGCCTTCTTCTCGGCCTCGTTCATGCGCATGTCGCGATTTTCCTGCGCCATCACGCGCAGGCTCTGGCCGAGCGGGGTGCCGTAGCGTTCCGACTGCTGCAGCGCCAGACAGACCGACTTCACGCCCTCGAGCCCGGTGCGCTTCGCCAGGTTTTCGTAAGCCACCTTGCGGTCCTGCAGATAGGACAGCTCGGCCGTGGTCAGCGTGAATTCCTCCGACAGCGCCACCGACTGGGTGACGATTTCGGTGGAGACCTTGCGGAACGCGGTTTCGATCGACATGCCGGACTCGATGCAGATCAGCAGCAGATCGAGCGCGTCGGGAAACGCGCGTCTGATCGAGAGCTGGCGCTTCGAGATCGCGTTTTTCAAGAACAGCATCGGCGCCTGCAATCCGAGATAGGCAGCACCAAGGCACATGCCGATCTTGACCGGCAGCGACTTTTCCATATGCGAGATCACGAACACGTACAGCACCGCCACCACGAACAGCACGATCGGCGTCACCAGCCGGAAGAACAGAAATGTGATGTAAGGCGCCTGCCCGCGATAGCCGGCCATGGTGAGCTTCTCGCGCGCCGACTCCTGCGCCAGCCATTTTCCGAGGTTGAAGTTATTCACCACCTTGGAGACCAGCTGCTTCGGGGTCTGGCGCAGCGAAACCCTTTCGCTCTTGGCGAGACGATCGCGCTCGCGCTGCCGGATCCGCTCGCGTTCGCTGGCGACCGCCTTCATCCGCTTCTCCAGGCCTTCGCCGGCAAACAGCGGCATGATCAGCGTGTACGCCGTCGCACTGACGGCGATGGCGGCGAGCAGCATGGTCATGAAATGCGCGTCGTGGATCT
>Ga0302320_10027991_pt1 | contig 10840 bp, 7 predicted proteins | sample Bog_T0_3_FD_202130 | JGI IMG/M metagenome (GOLD analysis project Ga0302320, IMG submission 202130) | Peat permafrost microbial communities from Stordalen Mire near Abisko, Sweden - Bog_T0_3 | ecosystem: Environmental > Terrestrial > Soil > Wetlands > Peat | place: Sweden: Abisko, Stordalen Mire... | reverse complement strand
CCATGCCATGATTGTGCTCGCACCCGGCCACGGCGTACGCACCAGTAACAGTGTCGCTTGCGGGATCGATCTCTGCGACCTCGTTCGTACTGCGCAGGTTCACGTAGACTCTTTTCGCCACGGCGTCGTACCCAGGCATTCCCGTTTCACTATTGAATTCCAGGGTCTTCACGATCTGATCCTTGTCGACATCCACCACGGCGACGGCCTTGCCGTTAGTGTCGGAAACATAAACCTTTCGAAAGGGCGCCGCGTACGTGCTGCCGTTCGGTTTTTCAGCGGTGGGCAGGCGCTTGATCACCTTCATGGTCCGCAGATCGACGACACCGATCTTCCCTTCGCCCCAGTCAGACGTGTAGACCTTGTGGAGACCGGGTACGTATTCGAGACCCGTTATGCCTGGCACACCGGGAATGGCATTCACCAGCGCGTTGGTCCGTAAATCGATCACATACAGGATGCCAGGTCCGAGATGAGCGGACAGCAGATAGTGGTCCTCGTCATCCATAGTGAGATAGTCGAATCGCTGGCCTTTGGGGCCTGTAAGGTCGATGGCGCCGATTTTCTTCAGGCTTTGGCCGTAAAGGCAGGCGCTCAGGCTCAACACGGCAATTAGTTTGTTCATCTTTGAGACCTCATCAGAAGGTGAATCGCGTCTGCAACTCCAGACGGCGGTTGTTCGCGTTCTCCGAAAATATCGCGCCGCCGGAGCCGGCGGGTTGGTTGGCCTGGCCGAAAAGGGGCGAAGTGATGTTGCCGACGATCGGCCCTGGGTTGTTGTGATTCGTGATGTTCCGGATCTGCATTGAGATTGTAACGCTGTAGCGGCGATCCGCCGCTGAAGTTCCGCCCGCCTGTCCGCCACCGCCTTGAGTGGCGAAGGGACTTGTTGGCGCCCCACGCCCACCATTACCTCCACCTCCCGGGCCGCCGCCGGAGTTAACCCCCGCGGCGGTTGCGGCTTCACGCGACGGCCCAAACGCAAATGTTCTGCCGATCCGCACGTTCAGCATGATCTGGCCCGGCCCGCGTCCAAAATTGCGGGAGAGCAGTCTCTCTCCCGGCGTGGGATTTGGATCGAGCAGGCCGTAGCGCGTCGAAACGACACCGGGTTTGTTCGGATCGGTCGCGATTCCAGGTCTGGCGTTGAAAAGCGTGTCCCCGTAGAGATCCTGTCCGGCGGTAATGTCGAACGGCGGTCCGGAATTCGCCGTGAGCAGGGGATTGAGGCGGATGCCCCATAAAGACGTAATCGTCCCGCCTAGGGTGACCCGATGACGCATATCCGTCGCGGCGGGGCCATACTCGCCGGCCATGCTGTAGGGATTCGCCGGGTATGTCCCCAGGCCGTCGGTGTTGCTCATCGCGTGGTTGTACACGTACGATCCGGTGAGAGAGATGGCCCGGCTCACCCTCGAATTCACGTTTAGGATCAACTGGTTCTGGTTATACAAGCCCGCCGACTCCATCAGAAACACCTGGCCAGGTCTTCCAAGCGGGAAAACGCCGCCGCCCGGAGCCGCCGCATCATAGGTTCCCGGCAAGGGAGCGTTGATGTCCTGAGACCGCAGCAGGTGGAGGCCGTGCGAGTTGGCGTAACTGACCGCGATGGTCGTATTGAGCGGCATCTGGCGCTCGAAGCCGACGGCAGACCGCATCAGATATGGCGCCCGCAAGGTGGAACTGATCTCTTGAATCGCACTCGGAGGAACGGGGCCGGACAGAGAGGCGACATCGGGTACTGTGGGGAAGAAGTTCGGATTTGCGATTATGTACTGCTGTTGGAGAATGCCGTTGAAGCGCTGAGCGGTGAGCGTATTGGCAAGGCTGAAGCGATCGTAGAACATGCCGAATCCCGCGCGGATCACACTTTTCGGCCGCGACTTGCCGGAGGCCGCGCCCGGCGCCCATGCTACGCCGATTCGTGGTGCAAAATCGCGCCAATCGTGAATGTTGTTCTGCGTCTCGTAGCGCAGCCCTAGGCTCAAGGTGAGGTTCGGCCGGACCTTCCAGTCGTCGCCCACAAACGCGCCCAGATCGAACTGGCCGCCCGAGATCGCCGGATTCCCCGCGTCAATGCTGAACTGCGTCGCGCCGCCTCCGAGTTGGCGGATCTGCGCGGCGGAATAACCCAACTGCTGGAACAGCAGCGTCCGCCGATAGCTCTCAATCGAGCTAATGTCTGCCAATACCGGCTCGCCGGCTCCATCGAGGACCTGGTTGTTATCGGCATCCAATTGTGGCGCCAGGCCGCCGCCGAAAGTGAACGTTCCGAGAAAATTCTGCGGCGAGACGGTGATTTCCGATGTGCCCCTCAACCGGACGCCGAACCTCCAGGTGTGAGTGCCTCGAAGGATCGACGTATAGTTTTGAAACTCGTAGTTGTTCTGGGTATCGTTGAAGTGGCCCAGCGGATTGCCGCCGCCATTGAATGCGCCCAGCACCTGGATCGCATAGCTGGCGGAGTTCGCCTGTGAGATAGTGGTGGGGCGAAAGTATTGGAAGCGGGCCTCGTTGACGATGCTGGCGCCGAGCACGTCAGTTTCTGTGACTTGGACGGTTTGGCTCGTCGCATCGTTATGATAACCGCGCGAAACCAGGTTGAGACCGCCTACGCCGGCATTGCGCACATCGTCCCGATTGTCGGAATAGCGCACCGACAACGTATGCTTGGCCCCGATCTGGTAATCGATCCGCGGCGTGAGCACCGTGCGGCGCAAAGAAGCAAGAAAGGTATCGGTGAAAGGGCCGGCGGCCAATGTCTGGGGATCAAGGGTCACACCGTTAATCACCGAGCCGTTGTCGGTCCACTCGCGGGCGAAATTGAGATTGAAAGAGGCGCGCTTGCCAATGGGGCCGCTCACGGTCCCGCGGAGTTCGTCCAAGTGGAAGGGAGCCTTTTGGGCCGCATAGGCATTGCGCGAGTTCCATTTATCATTGGCGAAGTTATAGCCTATGTCGGCATGGAACTTGTCGGTCCCAGGCTTAGTGAAGATTTCAATGCGACCGAAGCCCAGTTGGTCGTACTCGGGTGAAAACGGATTCTGGTTGATCCGAATCTCGCGAATGGAACTCTTCGGCGGCAACTCTCCACCGCTGAATCCGTCGATGGATATGGAACCACCGTTTGGCCCCGCGGCCGGACCGGCGAGGGCCTGAAGGTCCGCCGCCAGATCGTCAGGATTATCCGAGAGAGCGTCGAGGTCGGAGCCGCTCATCACCACCGCGCTGGCGTTGGCGGAAGCTTCCAGGCTGACCGTGGGTGCCCCGTGCTCCTCAATCGTCACCTGCTGTTTCTCCGCCACCACGCTTAGTACCAGATGCAGCGTTTGGGAACCGGCTGCGACAGCGATGGCGACCGGTTCGCGGAGGACTAATCCAGGCGCGGACGCCTGGACCACGTATTTGCCGGCCGGAAGATCGGCGAAAGAGTAAAGCCCGTCGCTCGCGGCCACCGCCGTTTTGGTAACTCCCGCTGGGCCACTCAGCGTCACGTTCGCGCCCGGCACGACGGCGCCGCTCTCGTCAGTTACACGGCCGCCTAGAGCGATCGTCTGGGCGATAGCGGATATTGCCAACAGACCGAGGGCTAGCAGAAGGCGAACGATCCGCATCGGGATTCACTGCGTCTCGTAAACCAGGATCTCCGCCTCGCGCGCGGCACGGTGTGGCACAGCGACAAACAGTTTTCCCCAGTCGGGGACGAACAGCCCGGTCCGTGCGCCCACACCAGTCGCGATATGCTCAATCCGGACATAGCGGTCGGCGTCCTTTTGCGCGAAAACATCGACGAAGCCCTGGCCGCCAATTACGTAGACCGGCTCCCAGCCGCATCATAGAAGAGATCGTCCGTGTCCCCGGCGATTTCGACCGACGCGGTGTGCTTCCCGGTCCCGGTATCGATAACCAGCATCCGGGCCGGCGCGCGGCAGCCGATCAGCAAGCGATGGTGCGCCTCATCGAGCGCCATCGGGTAATTTTCCAGTGCCGATGTCACCGGCCACCTCACGGGGGCGGTATTTTTCACCAGGTCGGCAACCTCGATCTCTTTCCGGTCGGGGATATTCACGAACACGCGCGTGCCCGTCTTCTCGAGCTGGAAGGATTCCGGGTGCGCGTCGAGGGCGATCTCGCCCATCCTTCTTCCATTCGAGTTCAGAAAGCCGAGCGCGCCGTCGCCGTAACCCACAATCACCCGCTGCCCGCGGGCGTCGAATCGAATGTTGTCCGCGTCGCCCGGGAACTTCACGGTTTCCAGGAGTTGAAATGTCCCGCCATCGAACAGCTTGGTAACTCCGTCCAAGGCACAGCCGACGAACAAGCGGTTGGTGGAAGGATCGTAGTAGACACCTTGTGGTTCGGTGAGGTCCGCAACGGTGTGAAGGCGCTGGTTCGATCGCACGTCGAGCACCTCGACGGTATGGTTGCCGAGGGCCGAGACGAAGATCCGCTGCCCCTTGAGATCGGCGCTGAGGTGGTCGATTCGTCCATTGACCGCCGGCAGCGGAATCCGGCTCTTCAGCGACAGAGCGTGCGGCTCCTGGCCGCAAGCGATTCCCACCAGGACGACCAGCGCGCCAGCGACGTATTTCATGAGCTTCTCTTTCCCGTCTTGAATTCACCCACGCGGCCCCGAGGGGGAGGTGGAATTCGGCGTTGCGCTTCCAGGTGCCGGCGCTTCCGGCTGGAGCTCTTCCGGCGATCCCCCGTCTCAGTCGAAGAAGTGGCGATCTTCGTCCGCCAGGCGCGCTTTAGCCGCCTGGACATTGAAGGTAACCCCGAGACCCGGCCGGTCCCAAACGTCGATGAAGCCCTTCTTCATGATCGGGTTCGGCAGGCCCTCGACAATGTCGTACCACCACTCGGGCTGGCCCACCGGATACTCGAAGGCGATGTAGTTTTGCGGCAGCGCGGCGGCCATATGAACGTGCGCGGCCAGGCCGATCAAACCGTCGAAAATGCCGTGGGGAGCCACCAGGATACCGTGCAGATCGGCGTATTCGGCAATCCACTTCAGCTCCGCTATCCCGCCGACATCCTCAGGGTCCGGGCCGATCACATTGACCGCCTGCTTCTCGATGAGATCCTTAAAATTCTCCCGCAGGTAAATCTGTTCGCCCGTGTGAATCGGGAGCGAAGTACTCTGCGTTACCTCCCGAAAAACTTCCGCGTTGGGGTAAGGCGTATAGTCGCCCGTGATGATGTCTTCCAGCCACGTGATGTGGAACGGTTCGAGGGTTCGCGCAAACGTGATCGCATCCTTCACCGTCCAACCCGGCCCGCAGTCCAGAGCCAGCCCGATCTCATCGCCCAGCACTTTCTTCATCGCCTCCACGCAGGCAACGATATGCGCCAGCCCACGCTCCGTCAACAGACCGCGCTCGGAATGCGGCGGTCCCGTCCGAGGCTCGTCGTACCACCCGTTGGGCATGGCCGCCATCATCGCCGGATTGTGAAAACCGACCGCCTGTTTGATCAACGTGAAGCCCTCTTTGGCTTCCTTCATCTTCGCCATGTTCTCCGCGTAGTCCTGCGGCGTTTGGCCGGTCATCGGGAACCGCACGCCGCCGTTATAAGCGCGCACGCGGTCCCGGATCTTCCCGCCAAGCAGTTTATACACCGGCACTCCGGCCACCTGCCCCGCGATATCCCAGAGAGCGATCTCGATCGCGCTCACCGCCGATCCCCAGGGCTTGAACGCGCCCATGCGGCGGATCTTCAGCATTACGCGCCCCACGTCCGTGGGGTCTTCGTTCAGAAGATAGTCTCTATAGAAGAGCACCATCGGCTTCAGATACGCCTTGGCCGACTCGGCTTGGCCGTATCCCGAGATGCCCTGGTCAGTTACGACTCGAACCACCGGGTTCCGGCCGATGATGGCGCACTTCAGGTCCGTGATCTTGATCGATCCATGCCCTGTCCGCTTTTCGGTAGGCGACAGGCTGCCCCCCTGCTGAGCTGCAAGCGACGTTGCGGCCACACCCCCCGAGAGCGATCCGAAAAATCCTCTTCGAGTCATAACAAGCTCCTCCTGGTTGAAAACATCGCCAATCAATGACACTCAACAGGCGAACCAATTTTACACCCGGAGGCCCCCGTTGGGATCTCTTCATCCGATATCGAACGATGCCCAAAGGGAAAGCAGGCTGGTATGTTCGCAATCGCACAGCCCTCAACATCCCTCAATCTGGCCGCTTCGTCCCGGAAACTAAGAACTCCTACGGCCGGGCAAAGGCGCCGGCTTCGCCGTCCCATGTAAATAACCCGCCCAACTCTCACGGACACCCCGGCCGAGTGGGTATAATGGCGCGGTACCCATGAGGAGGGAACATGTGCGATCAGGATCGTTTTGAGCAGGACGGGCAGGAGTACGAAGCTCGTGGTTTGGTGACCCGCAAGCAATTCGGCGCCATGTTGGGAGCAGGCGTCGCCATGATGCTGCCGCGAGTCGCCAACGCCGTTACCGTAACCGAAGAGGACGTCAACATAACCACGCCGGACGGCACTGCGGACTGCTATTTCGTCCATCCCGCGAGCGGCGCCGTTGCCGGCGTCCTCATGTGGCCGGACATCTTCGGACTGCGGCTGGCATTCCGCCAGATGGGCAAACGGCTCGCCGAATCGGGATATTCGGTGCTCGTGGTGAATCCTTTCTACCGCGTCAAAAAAGCCCCCACCGCGTCAGCCGGCGGCGCCACTCCCATCCAGGATCTGATGCCGCTCGCGCGCGCGCTGAACGAGACCACGCAAATGACCGACGCCAAAGCGTTCGTCGCATGGCTCGACGGGCAACCGTCCGTGGCGAAAAATCGCAAGATCGGCACCCAGGGCTATTGCATGGGCGGACCGATCGCCTTTCGCACCGCCGCCGCCGTCCCCGATCGTGTGGGAGCAGTCGCTTCTTTCCACGGCGGCGGCCTCGTGACCGACGCGCCCAACAGTCCGCACCTGCAGGCCGCCAAAAGCCAGGCGCAGTTTCTGATCGCTATCGCCGCCAATGACGACGCGCGCGCGCCCAACGACAAGACCACCCTCAAAGAGACGTTCGAGAAAGCCAACCTGCCCGCCGAGATCGAGGTCTACGCCGGCGCCGCGCACGGCTGGTGCCCTCCCGATTCGCAGGTCTACAACGAGCCACAGGCCGAGAAGGCGTGGAGTCGCCTGCTCGTGTTGTACGGAAAAGCTCTGGCGTGAAGGAAGGCGTCTGACGGGCCACGATGTCGCCCCCGCAATTTTTTGGGATGCTGAGGAAAATGGCCTGAGCTACGCCCAAGGACAAGCTGAAGCATGTCCCACGTAGGGCATGCTTCAGCTTGCCCAGGCGAGTGGAACTCGCCCAGTTGGGAGTCTCTGAACTGCTATGTTCAGTTCCCGCTTACAGACAGGCTTGGGGCGCAGAATCGTTCGAAGGCTTCCTTCAGAAGCTCCGCAATCGCCCAGGGGTCGCGGCGCTCGATGTCGCTACGGTGCAACATGTACACGGGCTTGCCGTCGCGAAATAGCGCCATCGACGGCGAGGAAGGTGGATAGTCGGAGAGCAGGGAACGCAGGTGCGCCACGGCGGCCTCGTCTCCGCCGGCGAACACGGTGGCTACCTTCGAGGGCCGCACCGGATGCCGGAGGGCGAGACCGATTGCCGGCCGGGCTCGGCCCGCGGCACAACCGCAAACCGAATTCACAACCATGAGCACGGTCCCGCTCTTTGGGCCAAGAAGTCGGTCCACATCTTCAGGCGTCCGCGCTTCTTCAACGCCGTATTGCGTGAGATCGCTCCGCATCGGAGCGATGAACTGTTCTGGGTAGGGCACCCTGTGATTCTATCCTGAAAGCCCCTGTCCGCGAGCCCGCTTCGTCCTCAGACTTCGAATATGAGCCTTGACATCATCGCCGATGTCGATGCCGCCAACGGTGTCGCCCATGCGCGGAGTCACCACATAAAAATGCGTTTCCAGCCCCGTCGCCTGGCTCGAAATCGCGAGCGTGGCCGGATCGCCGTGCTGGATGAACCGCCGCGCATCTTCTTCCCCGAACCAGTCCTCGGCGTCGATCTGCGTGTCCGATTCGGTCAGCCCCTCATTCCGGAGGTCCAAAACGCCGCCCTCTTTGTCCCCGGCTTCAGAGCCGTTCACCGCGCGTGTCGCTATATAGAACCAGTGAGCGAATTCGTGGACAAGGAGGGCTCGCACCGCCGCACGATCGGTACAAAGAGCCGTCGGCGCAGGAATCTGCACACCGAAGCAGGACCTGTCGCCCCGGCTCAACGCTGTCACCCGGCCGCAAATCAATACACGCTGATTCGTCCAAATGTACGGCACCACCTCGACCGCGGGCATGGTCGCGACCTTGGCTGCTTGCGCGATTTCCGCCCGGATCGACGCCACCGTTTCCACACCCTTCACCAGCCTCGCCAACGGAGGATCCGCCGAAATCGGCAGGCGTCCACCTGCGAGCCACACATCGTCGTAGTGAGTTGGCAAAACCTTACGCCTCGATCTTGGTTCCCAGCACCTTCAAGAACTGCGCCAGCCACGCGGGGTGCGCCGGCCATGCCGGGGCCGTCACCAATTTTCCGTCGGTGAAAGCCTGATCGATCGCGATATCCGCATACTTCCCGCCGGCCGCCGTTACTTCCGGCGCCACCGCCGGATAGCAGCTGCACGATTTCCCGCCCAGCACGCCCGCCGCCGCCAATATCTGAGCCCCGTGGCAAATCGCCGCGATCGGCTTGTCCGCCTCCGCAAAATGGCGCACGATTTCCAGCACGCGCGGATTCAACCGCAGGTACTCCGGCGCGCGTCCGCCGGGAATCACCAGCGCATCGTACTTCTCGGGCGCCACGCTGTCGAAAGTGGCATTCAGCGCGAAGTTATGCCCGCGTTTTTCGCTATACGTCTGGTCGCCTTCGAAATCGTGAATCGCCGTCCGTATCGAATCGCCCGCCTTCTTGTGCGGGCAAACGGCGTCCACCTTGTGGCCCACCATCAGCAACGCCTGGAACGGCACCATCACCTCGTAATCTTCCACATAATCGCCAACCAGCATGAGTAATTTCTTCGCCACAATTCATTCCTCCACTACCATCCTCGCACCCCAAGACGATTCCATCCGCGCTAACCTAAACGGGAGTTAGGAAATGGCGGACGAGAGAAAGCAGTTCCCATTCGATGTCTTTCTCAGCCACAGCGCGAAAGACAAGGCGGTGGTGCGTTCGCTGGCGGAGCGCTTGCGGCAGGAGGGGCTGAGCGTATGGTTCGACGAATGGGTGCTCAAGCCCGGCGACAGCATCCCAGCGAAGATCGACGAAGGGCTGGAGCTCTCGCGTGTGCTGGTGCTGTGCATGTCGGCGAATGCGTTCGGCTCGGACTGGGCGCAGTTGGAGTCCGGCACATTCCGCTTTCGCGACCCCCTTAACAGAGAACGCCGCTTCATTCCCCTGCGGCTCGACGACTCGCCGATTAGAAGCTCCCTGGCGCAATTCCTTTACATCGACTGGAGACCGCGGAATCGCGGGGAAGAGTATTCGAAGCTAGTCGAAGCTTGCCGTCCGGAGGTAATCCAGCCGGCTCCCGAGCAACCCGTGGCAGGGGAGGGACTACTGGAGAGAATCTTCTCACTCGGCCACACCAACAGCGTCCAGAGCGTGGCATGGAGTCCCGACGGCCCGCGCGCCCTCTCCGGGTCCGATGACAATACCGTGCGGCTGTGGGAGGTCGAGTCGGGCCGCTGCCTGCGGGTACTCGAAGGCCACACCGCCGGCGTCAATAGCGTGGCGTGGAGTCCCGACGGCAGGCGTGCCCTATCCGGGGCTGACGACGATAGCGTGCGTCTGTGGGAAGTCGATTCGGGCCGGTGCCTGCGGATCTTCGAAGGCCACACCGACGGTGTCACGAGCGTGGCGTGGAGTCCCGACGGCCAATGCGCCCTCTCCGGGGCCTGGGACAATACGGCGCGGCTGTGGGAGGTCGAGTCGGGCCGCTGCCTGCGAGTGCTGGAAGGCCACACCCACATAGTCTGGAGCGTGGCGTGGAGTCCCGACGGCCAACGCGCCCTCTCCGGGTCCGCTGACCATACCGCGCGGCTTTGGGCGATCGAGTCGGGCCGCTGCCTGCGGGTGCTCGAAGGCCACACCGATAGCGTCAGAACCGTGGCGTGGAGTCCCGATGGCAACCGCGCCCTTTCCGGGGCCGCGAACCATACCGTGCGGCTATGGGACGTCGATTCGGCCCGCTGCCTGCGGGTGCTCGAAGGCCACACCGGCGGCGTCTCGAGCGTGGCGTGGAGTCCCGACGGCCAGCGCGCGCTCTCCGGGGCCGATGACCATACGGTGCGGCTGTGGGAGGTCGAGTCGGGCCGCTGCCTGGGGATGCTCAAAGGCCACACCGCCGGCGTCTTGAGCGTGGCGTGGAGTCCCGACGGCCAGCGTACCCTCTCCGGGGGCGATGACCGTCAGGTGCGGTTGTGGGAGGTGGAGTCGGGCGGCTGCCTGCGGGTGTTCGAAGGCCACACTGACAGCCTCTGGAGCGTGGCGTGGAGTCGCGACGGACAGCGCGTCCTCTCCGGAGCCGATGACCATACCGTGCGGCTGTGGGAGGTGGAGTCGGGCCGCTATCTGCGAGTACTCAAGGGCCACACAGACACTGTCTGGAGCGTGGCGTGGAGTCCCGACGGCCAGCGCGCCCTCTCCGCGGCCGCTGACAATACTGTGCGGCTGTGGGCGGTGGAATCGGGCGGCTGCCTGCAGGTGCTAGAAGGCCACACCGACAGTGTCCGGAGCGTGGCGTGGAGTCCCGATGGACAGCGCGCGCTCTCCGGGGCTGCTGACAGCACCTTGCGGCTGTGG
>Ga0302320_10027990_pt1 | contig 10840 bp, 12 predicted proteins | sample Bog_T0_3_FD_202130 | JGI IMG/M metagenome (GOLD analysis project Ga0302320, IMG submission 202130) | Peat permafrost microbial communities from Stordalen Mire near Abisko, Sweden - Bog_T0_3 | ecosystem: Environmental > Terrestrial > Soil > Wetlands > Peat | place: Sweden: Abisko, Stordalen Mire... | reverse complement strand
ATGAGGTCACGGCCGACACGCTCTACCCGGTCAAGATCGCTCATATATCGCGCAAGGCATTTCTGCAGTTTCTCACCCAGCATTCCGATGCCTACCAGGCCGTTGCCCGCGACATGGCCCGCCGCTTTAATGGCGCCTGCGAGCAGTTGCGCACAGTAGGTTTGTCTTCCTCTGTACCCGAGCGGCTTGCGCGCTTGCTGCTTGAATGGAGCGACGCCGGCCAAAAAAGCGAAACCAGCTCGCGCTGCCGCCTCTCTCTCACCCACGAGCAGATTGGCGAGTTCATCGGCGCTTCACGCGAAACCGTAACCCGTACCCTGAGCAGTTTCAAAAATCGCCACCTAGTTAATATGCATGGCTCCATGCTTACCATTCCCAGCCGCCACGCTCTCGAGAGCTACGCGCACAACTGATCTCTGCTTGACAGATCAATTTGAGATTCCTGTTGAGATTTCCGAATGGCCGTTCGCCGGCGGCGTGCAATGTGGAAGGCATTGCGCACCAACAGCGTGCGGCCTGCTCTTGTTTGGGCGATTCATGACTCAGCTGAATGATTGGGTGCCCCAAATTCGGCGCGCTTTTGTTATTGCGCCTAAGGTTGGAAAACACAAAGCAGGATAGCTGGGCGCACCATCCTGCTCGCTGCGTGATTTAAATCACTTCCAGACTGGCCATTGCTCGCCGATCCTTAAATCAGTAAGAGCGCATTCCCGGAACAGCGGAGTTTTCTATTTCCACGCGTCGTAACGGTCGCGCAAATTATTCTTCTAATTGGGGTCCATCATGCGGATTGCGATCATCGGCGGTGGCATTGCAGGTTTGGCCGGCGCTTATGAACTTCAACAGGCGCGCGCGGCCGGTGCGCAAGTCGGCTACACGCTCTTTGAGGCCAGTCCGCGTTTCGGTGGTTCGCTTGCCTCAGAGATCGTTGAAGGCGCCGTGCTCGAGCGCGGGCCCGACTCATTTCTTACTGAAAAGCCTGCCGCCGCCGCCCTATGCCGTGAGTTGGGCCTCGGCTCGCAGCTCATTCCCTCCAATGACGTCGCACGCAAGACCTATATCGTCGTTTGCAACCGCCTGGTGGCCTTGCCAGACGGCCTCATGTTCCTGGTTCCCACCAAGCTGATTCCAACCGCACTTTCGCCGCTCTTCAGCCTGCCCACCAAGATCCGCATGGCGCTGGAGCTGCTCTATCCGCCGCGCCCCCCTCAGGATGAAGACGAATCCGTCGCCGCGCTCGTTGAGCGACACTACGGTCAAGAAGCAGTCGACCGCCTCGCCGATCCGCTGCTCAGTGGCATCTATGGCGGCGACTCCGCACAACTCAGTGCGCGCACTGTCCTTCCCCGGCTCGTCGAGATGGAGCGCGAGTCCGGCTCACTCACCCGAGGCATGTTAGCCGCGCACAACAGAATGCGCGCCGTCATGGCAAAAAACCCGTCCAGGGGGTCAAACAGTGGAGCTGCACCCGCTATCTTTACGGCGCTCCGCGGCGGTATGCAACAACTGGTAGACGCAATCACCGCGCGCCTCGATCCCTCCAGCCTTTGCACCTCTTCTCCCGTCTCTGCCATCGCCAAGACGCCGGCAGGCTGGCAAGTGGAGGCTCTCGGCCAATCCCACTCATTTGACGCAGTCCTCATGGCCGCGCCTGCCTGGGGAGCTTCCGCTCTCTTGCGCTCCGTGGACTCTACACTGAGCGAAGAGCTCGCCGCCATCCCCTACTCCTCTTCCATCACCGTCAACCTCATTTATGACGAGTCCAAGCTAGGTACACTACCAGAGGGCTTCGGATTCCTCGTTCCCGCGGTCGAAGGCCGTTCCATGCTGGCCTGCACTTTTGTCCATCGCAAGTTTCTCGGCCGCACGCCCCCCGGCAAAGCCGTCTTCCGCGCCTTCCTGGGCGGATCGAGAAATGAGGGCCTGCTTTCCGAGAGCGACGAAACCCTCCTCGCAATCGTCCGCCGCGAACTCAGCCAGATTCTGGGAGCTAAGACCTTCAATGCCGCGCTGGAGCCCGAGCGAACCCAGGTCTCTCGCTGGCGTCGCGCCATGGCCCAATACTCCGTCGGCCACCAGGAGCGCATCGAGCGCATCAACGCGCGCGTCGCCGCTCTTCCCAGCCTGCGCCTCGCCGGCAATGCCTACGACGGCATCGGCGTCTCTGACTGCATCCGCCTCGGCCGCAAAGCCGCGAAAGATCTACTTGCATCGACGGGTAAGAATTGACACCAACCAGAGATCAATAGGCCTTCCACCAGAGCGCTGACTTGCTAACTCGCTACCCCTGCGAAGCAGGGGCTAACTCGCCGAATTTGTCATTCCCCGTATACTTTGAGCAGAGCATGTCCACGCGCGCTGACACAGTTCTCGACACCATTCTCGCCACTACGCGGGCTACTCTCGCCGCGTCCAGGGCCGCTGTGCCCATCGCCGAGCTGGAGCGCCGCGCTACCGAGCATCGCCCCCGCGGATGGGCTTCCGCGTTGCGCCGTCACGCCGCAACTGGCCCCGCTATCATCGCCGAGATCAAGAAAGCATCCCCCTCCAAAGGCCTCATCCGCGCCGACTTCGACGCAGAATGGCTAGCTCGCCGCTACCGCGCCGGCGGAGCCGCGGCACTCTCCGTTCTTACCGACGAGCCTTATTTTCAGGGCAGCCTGCGCAATCTCGAGCTCGCCTCGGCCGCCGTCCCGCTGCCTTGCCTGCGCAAGGACTTCATGGTCGACGAGTACCAGATCGTCGAGGCTCGCGCCCACCGCGCAGACGCTATCCTGCTCATCGCCGCCGCGCTCACCAACGCCGAGCTCAAGCGCTTTTCCGCCGCCGCTCACGCGCAATTACTTGACGTGCTCGTCGAAGTCCACACGGCCGAAGAACTGGATCGTGTTCTCGATTCCCTCGGCGAAACCGGCGCGGATGCCATCGGCGTCAACAATCGCGACCTGCGCACCTTCGAGGTGGCCCTCGAAACTTCGCTGGCCCTCATCGATCGCATTCCGTCAAGCGTAGTCCGCGTGGCCGAAAGCGGCATCGCCACTCCTCAAGACATCGTCCGTCTGCGCAGCGCCGGCTTTAACGCGTTCCTCATCGGCGAAAGCTTCATGCGCCAGCCCGACCCCGGCGATGCGCTCGCCGCGGTTCTCAAGGGCATTCCGAGCCAGCCATGAGCAGCAACCTCCAGCCAGCAAATCTCTGGATCAAAATCTGCGCCAACACCTCGTTCGCAGATGCTCAGTTCGCTGCCGAGGCTGGCGCCGATGCAGTCGGCTTCGTCTTCGCGCCCGGCCCGCGCCGTGTCACCCTCACACAGGCCGCGGCCATCGTGCCCCATCTGCCCGCCGCGCTTGAGAAGATCGGCGTCTTTGTCGATGCCGCCTTCGCCGAAATTGCGGCCACCGTCGAGGCCTGCTCGCTCACCGGCGTGCAGCTCCACTTTGACGCGCCGCCCCATCTCTCCGCTCAGCTTCGCCGGCGCTTCGGTCCTTCGCTGCGCATCCTCAGCGTGGTCCATTTCAATGCCAGTAGCCTTGAGCAATTTGCAAACGTCGCCGCCGATCCGAATATCGACGCTATTCTCGTCGATTCGCGCACCCCCACTGCCCCAGGTGGCACCGGCCTGGCCTTCGACTGGCTCGCCGCAAAAAATCTTTTCCAAAATGCGCAGATGCGGAAGCACCTCGTGATTGCCGGGGGCCTCACACCAGCCAACGTGGCCCAAGCCATCGCCACGCTGCATCCCTGGGGCGTCGACGTTGTCTCCGGCGTAGAAGCCGTCCCCGGCACAAAAGATCCGGCCAAAGTCAAAGCCTTCATCGCCAACGCCCGCTTGGCTTCGCGCTGAACTACGTCCTGTCTTCCCGCCTGTTCCCGGCATTGATGTTGTCATTCAAATGAATTACAATATGAGGAGAGGATGTTTCATGCCCGCAAACGCTTTAGTGCAGACACGAATCGACCGTGACGTAAAGGAGCGCGCCGCAGCTGTGCTCGGCGAATTGGGAATCACTGTCTCAGACGCAGTGCGAATTCTCTTGACGCGCACCGCCAATGAAGGATCTCTGCCTTTTTCGCTGGCTCGCAATGCCGCCGAGCACGACGCCTGGTTCCGTGCCAAAGTACAGGAGGCGTTGGATGACCCTCGCCCTCCTGTTCCTCACCATCAGGTTGAGGCGCGATTCGCAAAGCGGCGCACAGCCGCTCTCCAAAAAGGGAAGCGCTAACCCATGATTCTCGAATGGTCGGTCCTTGCAATCGCCGACCGTGAAGCGATCTTCGTTTACATTGAAGCGGACAGCCCACAGGCCGCCATTGCAGTAGATGATCGCATCTCTCTCTCAATCGAAGGGCTGGCCCAATTCCCGGAGATGGGCCGCCCTGGTCGAATTGAGGGAACGCGAGAACTAGTCATCCAACGCACACCCTACATTGCTGCCTATCGCATCACAGGCGAGTCTGTTCGGATATTGCGCGTTCTTCACGGAGCGCAATTGTGGCCAGATAAAGTGCTGTAGTCACAATTAATGCGCGATGCCTCTGACCTGCGAAAGTCTCAATGCTGGAATAAAGGCCAAAGGAGGATCGCTATATAACCCGCTATACAAAGGCCTCCGATTGTCATCAAAATGTAGCCACAAATCACGACAACCTTCCTGAGGGTTTCGGACTTAGGCGGCCTCAATATGTCTATGACACTGACCAGGCTTTGAGAATGAAAGGCCAATAGCCAGCCGAATCCCAACTCCCCCATAGCGACCAAAGCGCCGAGGCAAGCTCGTGCGGTAATTTCGACGAGCGGATGATGGCTCATGAGTTCCATGTGTGCCCAACCTCGGCCATTCTAACCCTAGTACACTAGAAAGACCCTGATTTCCGGGCAAAACAGCAGGAGTTTCCTCATGGCATCGGTCATTCTTCCCTCCAGTCCGTCCGAATCGCGACCCGGACGCTTCGGCATCTACGGCGGACGATATGTGCCGGAGACGCTGATGGCCGCCCTTGTCGAGCTGGAGCACGAGTACGACGTCGCCAAGGCCGACGCCGCCTTCCAATCCGAACTCGCCGATCTGCTTCACAACTACGCTGGCCGCCCCACTCCGCTCTACTTTTGCAAGCGCCTCACCGAGCAGCTGGGCGGCGCAAAAATCTACCTCAAGCGCGAAGACCTGCTCCATACCGGCGCACACAAAATCAATAACGCCCTCGGCCAGGGACTTCTTGCAAAACGCATGGGCAAGAAACGCATCATTGCTGAAACCGGTGCCGGCCAGCACGGCGTTGCTACAGCCACCGTTTGCGCTCTCCTCGGCCTCGAATGCGTCATCTACATGGGCGAAGTTGACATGGCCCGCCAGGAGCTCAATGTTCTGCGCATGCGCCTGCTCGGTGCTGAAGTCCGTCCCGTCAATTCCGGCTCCAAAACCCTCAAAGACGCCATCAGCGAAGCCATGCGCGACTGGGTCACCAACGTCCGCACTACATATTACGTCCTCGGCAGCGCCCTCGGCGCGCATCCTTACCCGACCATGGTTCGCGACTTTCAGCGCATCATCGGCAAAGAGATGAAGCAGCAGATCATCGAGAAAGAGGGTCGGCTGCCCAACGTCATCATTGCCTGCGTAGGCGGCGGGTCAAATGCCATCGGCGCGTTTTATGAGTTCATCCCAGACCGCCAGGTGCGGCTCATCGGCGTTGAAGCCGGCGGCCGCGGTCCCGCGCTCGGCGACCACGCGGCGCGCTTCCAGGGTGGCGCGCCCGGCGTCCTTCAGGGCACGTTCTCATATGTCCTCCAGGACGACGATGGCCAGATCGCTCTCACCCACTCCGTCTCCGCCGGTCTCGACTACGCATCCATCGGTCCCGAGCACGCCTCGCTTCACGATACCGGGCGCGCCGAATACACATCCTGCGATGATGCTGCCGCACTCGATGCCGTCGTCAGGCTCGCCCGCACTGAAGGAATTCTGCCCGCCCTCGAAAGCGCCCACGCCGTCGCCGAGGCTCTGCGCGTTGCCCCCACGCTCGCGCCCCGTGACATACTGGTGGTGAACCTCTCTGGACGCGGCGACAAAGACATGGGCATCATTGCCCAGGAGCTGAAGCTCCAGAGCATCTGAGCGCACTCCAATGCCCATCCGCTTCGATCACAAACCCGGCCTCGTTGTTTACATCACCGCCGGAGATCCCTCGCTGAGCGCGACCCGCGAAATCGCCATCGCGGCCATCGATGCCGGTGCGGACGTGATCGAGCTCGGTGTTCCCTTCAGCGATCCTCTCGCAGACGGACCCATCATTCAGCGCGCCATGGAGCGCGCACTTGCCCACGAGTCAGGACACGGCGGGGTCAGCCTCAAAGACGTTCTCGCTCTCGCCGCGGAAATTCGTGCTGCCCGTCCCGCCGCCGGCCTCGTCATCTTCAGCTATCTCAATCCCATTCTTCGCTACGGCCTCAGCAGATTTGCAGATGCCGCCGCGGCCGCCGGCGTTGACGGCGTGCTGGCCACCGACATGATCGTCGAAGAGGCCGGCGAATATCTCGCCGAGCTGGCCCGCGTGAACCTCGCGCCCATCTTCCTTGCCGCGCCCACCAGTCCTGACGCGCGACTGGAAGCCATCGCCGCGCATTCTCAAGGTTTTATTTACGCCATCTCGCGCGTGGGCATCACCGGCACGCAACAAAGCCTCACCGCCGACGCCGCCGCGCTCGTCGCCCGCATCAAGCGATGGTCCAGGCTGCCGGTAGCCGTGGGGTTCGGCATCTCCAACGCGGATCACGTCGCCCAGGTGGCGGAGTTCGCGGATGCCGCGGTAATCGGCAGCGCAATCGTCGAGCTTATCGCCCGCTCGACCCCGGAATCAGCCCCCGGCGCAGTGGCCCGATTTATCAAGGGTCTGCGCCTGCCGCAAACGGCGCTGGCCCGGTAAACAGACCCCAAGCTCACAGCTCACAGCTTGCTCTTGCTGGTGCGGGTCGCAACCATTCCCTCCACCCCAAGCCAGTCTGAAGGCTGTGAGCTGTGAGCTGATAGCTGCATCACACGAGGATCGAATGACGCTCGAAGAATTGCGTAGCCGCATCGATGTTCTGGACCGCCAGCTCGTTGACTTGCTCAATGAGCGGGCCAGCGCCGCGCAGATGGTCGGCCAACTCAAGGCCGCCACTTCTCTGCCGGTGTACGAACCCAACCGCGAGAAGATCGTGTATGAAAACATTCGCGCGGCCAACAAGGGTCCATTGCCAGACATTGAGCTAACGCACATCTACGAGCGCATCATCGATGTGATGCGGGCGCTGCAGAGGCACGAGTTGGCCTCCGAACGAAATGCCCAGGCTGCCCGATCCGCGGGCGAGTCGGGCCACGCCGCGGGTGCAGAGCCACCCGAGACAGGAAAAACGTAATGATTGTCGCCATGCAGGAGAACGCCACCGAAGAACAGATCAACGGTGTGATTGAAGTAATGGAAGAATCCGGTGTCCACGTGCACCGCACCACCGGCGCAATGCAAACCATTTTGGCCGCGGTCGGTAACACCGCTGGCCTCGACCTCTCTAAATTTGAAGTTCTCGCCGGCGTGATGCATGTCCACCGCATCAGCGCTCCTTACAAACTGGCCGGCCGCGCTTTCCGCCCCGAAGGCACGGTCGTCGAATTTCCCAACGGCGCAGTCATCGGTGGTCAAAAAATCGCCATCATGGCTGGCCCTTGCACCATTGAGAATCGCGATCAGCTTTTCGCCATCGCCGCTTCAGTCAAGGCAGCCGGCGGCAGCTTTCTCCGCGGTGGCGCATACAAGCCGCGCACCTCGCCGTACTCGTTTCAGGGCCTGGGCATTCCCGGCCTCGAGCTGATGCGCGAAGCCGCCGCCGCCCATGGCCTCGCCACAGTCAGCGAGGTTATGGAGATCGCGCAGATCGGGCCCATGCTGCCTTATGTCGACTGCTTCCAGGTGGGTGCGCGCAACATGCAGAACTTCAACCTGCTGCGCGAGCTGGGCCAGGTCCGCAAGCCGGTGTTGCTCAAGCGTGGCATCGCCGCCACCGTCGAGGAGCTGCTCTTATCCAGCGAATACATCTTGTCGGGCGGCAACTACGACGTGATCCTCTGTGAGCGGGGTATCCGCACATACGAGACCTCCACGCGTAACACCATGGACATCTCCGCCATCCCGGTGCTGCACAAGCTCACCCACCTGCCCGTGGTCGCCGACCCCTCCCACGGCACCGGCCGCCGCGACATGGTCGCTCCCATGGCCAAGGCATCGGTGGCTGCTGGCGCAGACGCCTTGCTCATCGAGATTCATCCCAACGCCGACAAGTCCGTCTCCGACGCGGCCCAGACGCTGTATCTCGACCAGTTTGAAAAGCTGGTCAAAGAGCTGCGGTTGATTGCTACCGCAGTGGGACGAACGTTGTAAGCTAACGTTGCAAAGAGAGACAGCAATGATTGATCGCATCGCCATCCTCGGCACCGGACTTCTCGGCACCTCCGCCGGGATGGCGTTGCGCGCCTCAGGCTTTCGCGGCTCCATTGTTGGCTGGAACCGCAGTCCGGAACAGGCAATCCTCGCCCTTCAGATGGGTGCCTTTGACTCCATCGCCTCAGATCCATTAGAAGCAGCGCGCGCCAGCCAGGTCGTTCTCCTCTGCGTCCCCATCTACGCCACACTCGATTTCATGGAAAAGCTCGCCGCCGTCCTTGGCCCCGACCACCTTGTCACCGATGTAGGCAGCACCAAGCGCGTAATTTCCGAAGCGGCAGATCGTCTCTTCAACAAGCCCGATCGCGCAGCCTTTCTTCCCGGCCATCCCATGGCCGGCAAAGAACGCGGCGGCGCATGCCTCGGCGATGCAAATCTCTTTCGCGGCGCAGTCTGGCTGTTTACCGACGATCCCGCAGCGCAGCGTTCTCCGCAATCCGCGGAATTAGTCAAAGACTGGCGCGAGCTGGTCCGTGCCATGGGCTCCAAGACTCTCGACCTCGATCCCGCCCGCCACGACGAGCTTGTCGCCTGGGTCAGCCATCTGCCACAGTTCACGGCCACAGCCCTAAGCGCACTGCTTGAAGAAGAAGTCGGCGCAGCCCCCGAGCTTAAAGACGTAGGCGGCCGTGCTCTGCGCGAGATGACACGCCTCGGCGCAAGCCCCTTCTCGATGTGGCGCGACATTGCCCACACCAACACCGAAGCCGTGGAGCGTGCCCTGGCAGCATTGGAGCAGCGCCTCGCCCACCTCCGCGAAAACCTCCGCAACCCCGAACTGCGCGACGAATTCGAGCAAGCCAACAAATTTCGCCGCGAGTAACAGCGCCTCCGCTGTTCGCCTTACTCAAATTACTGCTCCGCTTGTTTCGCCCGCGCCCCGCGCCAGTACAGCGCAAGCCCGATCAAGATCGACACAATCGTCTCCACCAGCACTTTCATCTCAAACAGCCACTTATTCGACGAATCTCCCGGAGGCACCAGCGATACAAAAATCCCAAGCAGCACCACCGCAAATCCAAGTCCACTGCAAATCCACACGCCCGCCTTGCCGCCCGGGATCAGCACCGCATGCGGATTTTCTGCGCGGTCTTTGCGTCCCGCCAACTTGATGGCCGCGGCAAACATATAGAGGAACGGCTGAAAATACAAAATGATTGCCACATCGATCAGCCCTTGATACGCGCCGCGCGTCGTTTCGCTAATCTGGCTCACCAGCAAAATCCCGCCCGACAGCACCGCCTGCACCAAAATCGAAATATACGGCGTCTTCCACTTCGGATGAATCTTTCCAAAGGCCGCAGGCAGATAGCGATCGATCCCCACCTGAAACGGTACGCGCGCCACGCCGGCCACGGTTGATCCCACGCCGCCCGCATTGCCCGCCGTCACCAGCATCGCCGCAATTACCCCGAGAAATCCGATGCGCAGTGCAACTGTCCCCACCGTAATCGCATGGAACACTCCACTCTGCGGATCGAGATCGGCTGCCGGAACCAGCGCCAGTACAGCAAATGTGCCGACGATATACATCAACGCAATCAGCGCTCCAGCGCCGAAGACAGCTCGCGGCAGCGTCTTGCGCGGGTTGTGCACTTCTTCCGCCATGCACGAGACCAGCTCAAGCCCGGTAAACGCAAATGCAATCTGCGACCAGAAGTTGATCGTGTCCCAATTCCATGTGGGCATCATATTGGCCACGTTGAAGTGCGTCGCCGAGCCATGTCGAAAGACGACCAATGCCGCCACTCCGGCCAAGATCAATAACGGCAGATAAGTTCCCACGCCACCCGCGTTCTGTAACCATTTACCGATGTTGAGGCCAATGATGTTCAGTACGACCGCAATGATCAGCAGGGCCATCGAGCACCACAACAGGTAGCTGCGATCCTGCGCCAGCGCCGCGCCGCGCTCGCCCAGAACGTATGCGCTCATCGATGCACTGGCCAGCAACAGTCCCGGAAAATAAAAGACGGTATAAATCCAGTACGTCCATCCGGCAATGAATCCATGAAACGGCCCAAAAGCATCGCGTGCCCAGGCGTAAATTCCACCCTCTTCCGGAAAGCGCGACGAAAGCTCATTGATCACCAGCGCACCGGGCACAAAAAACAATAGCGCGGCCAGCACCCACAGGCTGATGGACGAGGTACCGTTGTGCCCTGCTGCAGCAATCCACCGCGGCCCCAGTACCGTGGCAATGTTGAACAGCAGGACATCCCAAAACCCCATCGTCTTGCGTAGCTCCGACGTGGAATCGCTCGCGGGCATGGAAATTGTCATCGGTTCACCTGGAAGACAACGCGGAAGTTAAACGGTATTCGCAAATCATATAAGACGGGCTGTCTAAATTGGGCCGGAG
>Ga0302320_10027989_pt1 | contig 10840 bp, 11 predicted proteins | sample Bog_T0_3_FD_202130 | JGI IMG/M metagenome (GOLD analysis project Ga0302320, IMG submission 202130) | Peat permafrost microbial communities from Stordalen Mire near Abisko, Sweden - Bog_T0_3 | ecosystem: Environmental > Terrestrial > Soil > Wetlands > Peat | place: Sweden: Abisko, Stordalen Mire... | reverse complement strand
CCCCGGAGCCCCTTTCGACGTCGTTGAGGACATCGTCACGACCAACCTGCTCGCGCCCCTCCGCCTGACCACGGCTCTGCTGCCGCAGCTGAAAACACAGACGAACGCCGCGGTCATGAACATCTCGTCTGGCCTCGCCTTCCTGCCCCTTGCCATGGCCCCCACCTACTGCGCCACCAAGGCCGCCATCCATTCCTGGACCGAGTCCCTGCGCTATCAGCTTCGCGACTCATCCGTTCAGGTCATGGAGCTAATCCCGCCCTACGTTCAAACCGAGCTCGGGGGCCAGCGCCAGATGCAGGATCCGCGGGCCATGCCCCTCGCGGACTTTATCGCTGAAGTCGTGGAGATCCTGCGTACTCAGCCCAATGCCAATGAAATTGGTGTCGAGCGCGTCATGCCTATGCGCTCCATCGCCGAAAAAGGCCAGGCGGCCTACGAAGAGTTGTTCAAGACTCTCAACGACTCGATGCACTGAAGCCTGTCAACAAGCCCTTAACCGCCTCGACCTGGTGAACTCGACCTTCAACCTTAGAAATTCTGCGGGAAATTCCATCTTTCATCGCAACTTCTGACGACACGCTGCGTTTGAGCCGTTGAATCTGAATTTCCGTCCGCTGCGCTCGCAAAGGAAACCCACGATGTCCTTTCGCCTGCTTCTCCGCCGACCTGAAGTCTTGCTACTGCCCGTTCTTTTCGCCGCCACGGTTCTGCCGCGCGCCATCGCGCAAACCATTCCCTCGGCGGACACCCCACCTACGCAGGAGGCACCGCCGCCACCGCCCGACAATGCTCCGGCCCCAACCGCCACGCAGGGGCAGGAACCGCCTATCCCGGTTCCACCCCCGCCGCCCTACGACAAAGCCCTCTTCCAGAATCCCGTACCCCCTGCGTCCCTCGCCTTTCTTACGGCGTTCTCCGGCGCACCCGCCGGGGCGCTTTACCACGAGCGTCAGTTCCGCAAGCTCCTTGGCGCGACAGTGCCCAATTGCATGTTTCATTACGGCCACGACATGCCGCTGCTGGACGCGCTCGACGCGGTCCTTCCCCACTCCTCCATCCCGGTCCAGATTCGCGACAACCGCTACGTTCTCGTCTCCGGCGAGCACGGTCCATATCTTGGCGGCCGCGGTTTTGTCTGGATCGATATGCAGGACGGCATCGTTCTTGGCGGATTCTTCTTTCGCCCCACGAACGGAGAGCCCACGCCCACCGTGGCCGTCTTCTCCCGCCAGGTCAAAGTCAAAGACCACTCCATCGCCATGAGCCAGCTGCCGCCCGCGTTTGAAGACGACCTGATCCAGTGGTCGACGCAGTTCGGCGTCGCGCCTATCACCACGCGCTACTTTCTCACCGGGTCCGATCGGCGCATCCTCCTCGAGCACACGGAGGACTTCTGCGCGCCCGGTCCTGGCCCGAACAGCGCCCCTCCACCGCCCGACGAATGTGCCGAGATGAATGTCGAAGCGGCTGAGGTTGATATGAACGCGGCTTATTACCTCGAGCAGGTCAACTACGCGACTAACGCAACGGCCTGGATGATTAATGGCGAGGATCAGATTGCCTGGATCGTCGTTCGCGACAGGACCTGCATCGGGCCCAATCCACTTCCCTGCCGGATACGCATGACCCGCGAACGCACTCGCGTTATTGTCACCCGGAATCCTATCGTGCATATACCGCGGCACTGAACTTAGTCGATGATTCGCCGGATTGCGGCCAGGACTCGGTCTGTGATCCCCGTCACATCTACCCGGACCTCTTTCCTCCAGAATGCCTTTCAGGGTCTGTCCAGCACCAAAAGTCGATGACCCAACCCAGGACTATGCCCAAACAGATTGCCGAGCTGGCCGTGGAGCTGGACCGCGCTGCATCCAGTGTCTTTTTCTCGAAAGGCACTTCACTGTTTCGCTGTGGCGATCCTGTCTCCGGTGTCTTTGTCATTCGCAAAGGCGCGGTCCGCATGTCTCTGGACGCGGCGGCCGATCACAGGTTTCCACCCGTTACTCTTGGCCCCGGAGAGATCGCGGGCTTGCCGGCTACGCTGACCGGCACGTATAGCCTCTCCGCCGAAGTCATCGAAACCGCGGAGCTGGGTTTCGTTCCAGCGACGAAGGTGACCGATCTGCTCGAGTGCACCCCGCGCCTGTGCCTGCTGGTGACGCGCGCCATCAGCCAGGAAATCGCGCGGATGCGCACGGCTCTGCGTGAAACTCCGCCTCTCGACAGCAACGATTAGGCTGGCACCTGCGGCCCAGCCAGCCACTCAGAGATTGGCTTTTCCGGTTGCCGAAGCTGCCTATGCCTCGATCAATCCGGGCAGCACTTCTCCAGCATTGCCGAGCACCAACCGCGTGAAGGCCGGTGCATTCATCGGCTCTTCCGGGCCGATGTAGTATTTGCGAACTCGGGGACCGGCCCATCGCACGAAATTCGCCGCGGGATACACCGCGCCGGATGTCCCGACCACCAGCATCACGGTGGACCGGTCGATCTCGCGCTGAATCCGCTCCATCTCCAGGGGAATTTCGCCAAACCAGACAATGTGCGGACGAATGCGTCCGCCGCACGCGCATCGCGCAATCGCGTCTTCCGATTCGTACAGGGCATGATCCGCAAACGGCGCTCGCCCACAGGCGCTGTCGCACCGCGATACAAACAGCTCGCCATGCATGTGAACGACCCTCGGCGAGCCCGCCCGCTCGTGCAGATCGTCCACATTCTGCGTGCAGAGAAAGAGGCGATTCCCGATCGCCTGCTCCAGCTCCGCCAGCGCCCGATGCGCCGGGTTGGGTTCGGCCTGCCGCGCGCCCTGGCGCCGCTCGCTGTAGAAGCGCCAAACCCGCGCTGCGTCTTCCTCCCAGGCTTCGGGCGTGGCTACATCCTCCACGCGGTAGCCTTCCCACAGGCCGCCCTGATCGCGGAAGGTCTTGAGCCCGCTTTCCGCGCTGACGCCGGCGCCGGTCAGAACGAAGACGCGATCTTCGGGGCCGATCAGAATGGGGTCGGGCTTCGCCATCACTGCGCCGTTGGAGCTGTCTTGCGAAATCCCGGCCGCCCCCAGTTGAAGTAATGCCCGAGGATGCCCTTCACGATCAGGTGATCGGTGGAAGCCGTGGCGCCCCAACCCGCCCCGATATTGATCTCCCACTTTGGGGACACAAAAAGATTCACCACCGGGAAAACCTGGTGCTGCTGGTTGTGCACATTCACAAAATGGCCCAGCTCGCCCCAGTATCCGTAATACTCGAGGCCGAAGTTGTACAGCTTGTTCGGCTGGTACACCAGCGTCGCCGCCGGCCCAAACGTCACGCCATGCGGGGAGACGTCGCGGTAGTAGTAGTTCACTTCCGACTGCGAGGCGCCGGGGGGCAGCCCGGTGGGGTGAATCCCCCAGTTCATCGTTGTGTTTACCGACCAGTACCACTTGCCGGCGGTCCGATCGACGATCGGCATGATCTGCCACGACCAGGTTGGATTCGAGTACGCCGCCCGCGCATAACCAATCTCATTGGACAGGCTTACGCCGATCGGCCAGTGCCAGCTCGGCGGGATGCGCACCCGCGGCCGGATATGGTCGCCCACCCATTGCACGCCCGTGCCGTTGCGCTCCTCGGTAAAGACATAGAAGCCCACCTCGGCCCACTTCGACAATCCCTGCGTGAACTCGACGGTCTCGTGTTCCTCGCCCTGGGTCGGCTGGAGACCGAAGCTCGGGCTCGTGCTTCCCTCGACGGTGTAATTACTGTGCAGCTCCACCAGCAGTGTGCCCGGCGCCATGGTCTCCGAGGGATACACCTGGATCTCGTAATTCTCCTGTGCAGCCGCCATTCGCGCGCCGCCACAAAGCAGCAACGCCGCAGCTAACAGCGTTCCGTGCCGCCCTATTGCGCCTGACCAACTCAATCCTCAAATCCTCTGCAGCTCGATGAGCAACCCACTGCGGTCAGCATACTTTCTTCGCATTACGGAATTTTCATCGCGGACCCGCAGCTGGAACCTGAAGCCTGTACCCTGAGCGCATGCTCCCTGCCCGCGACGCACAGCTCATTCAGATTATCGATGCTGCCGTTGCCGACGCGGCTCGCCGCTCCGGCTCGTGGCTGCTGTGCGCCCCTGGATGTACTCAGTGTTGCATCGGCGTCTTCCCCATCTCGCAACTCGACGCCGTGCGCCTGCGCGAAGGCCTTGCCGCTCTCAACACTGCCGAACCGCAGCGAGCTGCAGCCGTACGAACCCGCGCTCAACAATCCGTCGCCCGGCTGGCCGCGGATTTTACTGGCGACCCAACGACCGGCCTTATCGATGAATTGCGCGCAGACGACTTCGAAGACTTCGCGAACGACGAACCGTGTCCGGCTCTCGATCCCGCCACGGGACACTGCGACCTGTACGCCGCGCGCCCCATGACCTGCCGCACCTTCGGCCCTCCGCTGCGAACAGTGGCCTCTGGCGCGGACGCTGACGCCGGGCTTGGCGTCTGCGAGCTATGCTTCCATGGCGCGACAACCGAAGAGATCGCCGCCTGCGAGGTTCATTTGGATGCTGAGGAGCTGGAATCCACGCTTAACGCGGATGCGGAGCAAGCGAGGGGACTCAGCGGCAATACGACCGTCGCCTGGGCGCTGACGGCCGCGCCGCCTCGCTGAGTGCACCAACGACTTCGGGCCGCCTGCCGCCATATGCTACGCTCCTTCAATCTCTTCCCCGCAGGAGCTTCCTCGTGACCCAGCGCCTTCGCATCCTTCTTCTCGTCGTCATCATCGCAGTCTCCGGTCTGCTTGCGCTTCAGCTCACGAAGAGCCAGGGCCGCGGCCCAGCGGGAACCATCTACGCGCAGCAGACCCAGCCGATCCGCGTGATCGGCTTCATGTCCGACTTCGACGTGAAAGACGACGCCATCGGCATCTGCAAAGCCGTCATGGAGGGCATCGCTCCCGGCGTGAAGGTCATTGACATCACGCACCAGGTCACGCCGTACGACATCGCGGAAGGAGCGCGCTTTCTCGCTGGCTCCGCGCCCTATTTTCCTAAGGACGCGGTCTTCGTTGGCGTCGTCGATCCCGGGGTTGGCTCGACGCGCAAAGCAATCATCGCCGAATCGAAGATTGGCCAGTTTTTCGTCGTTCCCGACAACGGCCTGCTCACCCTCGTGCAGGATCGTGACGGCATCGAAGCCGCCCGCGAGATCACCAACCCCGACTGGATGATCGGATCGAAGCTTTCTTCTACGTTCCACGGCCGCGACATCTTCTCGCCGGCCGGCGCGCATCTGGCGCGCGGCGACGACTGGACCCAGGCCGGTCCCGCCCTCGACGTTGCGCATCTCGTGCGCCTCGACATCCATACCGCCGCGGTCGATGCAAAGGGACTGCATGGCGAAGTTATCGGCACCGATGGTCCTTTCGGCAACCTCGTCCTCGATATTCCGCAGCCGGTCTTCGCGCAGCTCGGCTATCAGCTGGGCGACGTGGTCCCCATCACGCTGAACGGTAAGACTTACAGCATTCCCTTTCACAAGACTTTCAGCGATGTGCCCAACGGCAAGCCGCTCTTCTATATCGATTCTCGCGGCCGCCTTTCTCTCGCCATCAACCTGGGGAACTTTGCCGAGACCTATCGCGTCACGCCGCCGGCAACGCTTTTCATTCCGCGCAAACCATGACGCTGTTGCTTCATGCAGAAATGTTCGCAACCCGCTCTCCATCGATGGGCGCCCCCGACGCCACTACGGGCATCCCTCTTGACACATATCTATATCGGTAGATATAGATATTTACCATGACCAAGGTCAACCTGCATGCTTTTTTGCCCCTCAAGACCCAGTGGTTCCACATCATGCTCTCCCTGGCCGGGGAAGAGCAGCATGGCTACGGCATCATGCAGGAGGTTCTCGAGCGCACGACCGGGAAAGTCCACCTGTGGCCGGCAACGCTTTATGGATCGATCAAGCGGATGATCGAAGCCGACCTTATCGAGGAATCGAATGCCCGCCCGGCGCCCGAACTCGACGACGCACGGCGCCGCTACTATCGGCTCACGAGGCTCGGCAGGCGGGTTCTCGATGCCGAATGTGAACGACTCCAGGAACTCGTTCGCACGATCCAGGTCAAGAGAGGTCTGGTGACGGAATGAGCGTGGCATGGCGCATCTATCGGGGGCTGGCGGAGGCCTTTCCGCACGAGTTCAAGATGGCCTACGGGGACCAGATGATCGAGGCGGGCGAGAAGGCCATGCGCAGGCTCGCAAAACAACACGGTGCCGCAGGGCTTGTCCGTCTCACCGCAGACATCGCCGTGCGTCTTCCTGTCGAGCATCTGAGCGAAATGCGCCGTGACCTGCGGTATGCGGCGCGCGCTTTGGCCAGGTCGCCGGCCTATGCGGTTGTCGGCATCGCATCGATCGGCCTTGGCATCGGCCTCACCACCAACGTGTACACGTCGTCGTGGGTATTGTTCACCCGTACGCTGCCCGGCGTCACTCGGCCCAATCGGCTCGTCACCGCAGAGACACTCGCTTCTTATCCCTACATCGAGCGCTACCGCGAGCAGAAGGATCTCGTGGCTGGAGTTGCCGCTGTCGAGAACGGGGTGGAGTTCAACGTCGCCCTCCCCGGCCAGTCCGGCCAACCCGATCGCGTCTACGGTCAGCTGGTCTCGCCGGATTACTTCACTGTTCTCGGCATGGAACCCCAACGCGGGCGCCTCCTCAGCGCCGATCTGGATAAAACCGGCGACACACCGGCGGTGGTCATCAGCGATCGCTATTGGCGCAGTCACTTCAATGCGAACCCCGACGTGGTCGGTCAAACGATCCGCCTGAACGAACAGCCTGCGATCGTCGTCGGCGTGACGCCGAGCAAATTCGACGGCGCTCTGACCCCGAATCCTGCGGAACTTTTTGTCCCCCTCACCGTGCCCGTCGCGATGGCTCCGGAGCTGGGCGACGACGTGCTGCACAATCGGAACCTGAAGGCGTTCCAGTTCATCATGCGTCTTGCCCCTGGCGTCACGATCGAGTCGGCCGAGTCGGCTCTCGACGGCATCACCCGCCGCCTCGACAAAGATGACCCTCTGGCCCCGCCCCAGGCCGATAAAGCCAGGAGGGTGGTCCTGATGGGTGCAGGCACCCGTGTACAGATCCCCCGCGATCTCCGTCCGAAGGTCTTGGGCTTCTTCACCGCGCTCATGGTTATCGTCACGGCCATCGCCTGCCTCAATCTCGCAACCATGGCGCTCGCTCGGGGCACGGGCCGCCGCAAAGAACTGGCCATCCGCCTCGGCGTTGGCGCCAGCCGCTTCCGCCTGATCCGGCAAATGCTCACCGAGGGAGTGCTACTGTCGCTCCTCGGCGGCGCAACGGGACTCGCGCTCACTGATGTTCTGGCGGCCATCACTGCCCACACCCCGCTGCCCGCGGGATCGCCGCTCAACCCGGACCGTTCCGTCGACTGGCACACGGTGCTGTTCGCCTTGACGCTCGCCGTCATTTGCGGCATCGGCTTCAGCCTGCTCCCCGCCCTTCAGGCGACCAGAATCGCCGTCGCCCCTGCGATCAAAGAAGGCTCGGCCGTTGCTCTGTCCGGTCACCGCCGCTTTGGACTCCGGAATGTCGCCATGGGAGCCCAGGTGGCCGGCTCGCTTCTGCTGCTGCTCGTCACGGGCTTCCTCATCCTGGGCATCGTGAAAAGCAACAGCATCGAGACAAACTTCAACCCGAAGACGATGGCCTTCCTTTTCGTCGACCCGGCGCGCGACGGCTATAGTCCGGAAAAATCCCAGGCATTCTTCGAACGCCTTCCCGATCACCTGCGCAGTTCGCCGGGTGTAAACGGCTTCGCGCTCGCAACCCAGCCTCCTTTTTTGCCCGGCGACGATGAGGATTTTCAGCTGACCGTCGACGATCCCCATGCCGCCGCCCCGGTACAAAAAGGCGTCGTCAAACGGACCGTGGGCGCCGGCTTCTTCGCCGTGCCGAACGAGCCCATCCTCGCTGGACGCGAATTCGATGAGCACCATCAGCACCTCAACATCGACGCAGTCTCCGTCGAGAAAGACAGGGGCATGCGCTCACCCACGACCCTGCCTGTTGTGCTGAATCAGAAAGCCGCCCACGCTCTCTTCGCGAGTGGCAACGCCGTGGGCAAGCGGCTTCGCGGCGATCGCCGGACCTGGGAAGTGATCGGCATTGTGCCCGATATGAAAGATGCCAGCGGCATGACCCAAGGGATCGCCTACCTTCCCCTCTCACCCCACGACTTTGCCCAGCCACCGGCCGGCGGCATCACCATCATCGTGCGCGGTCGTTCTGCTGAGGAGGGGCTCAGCGACGTGCGCAGGGTGGTCGCGTCCATGGACCCAAACCTGACGCTGTTCAATGTGCAAACTCTCAGCGAGTACCTCGAGCGCATCCGCGCCGCCATGCGCGCAGCTCTGCGCAACTTCGGCGGCATCGGACTTTTCGGACTCGCGCTCTCCACCGTCGGACTGGCAGGAGTGACGGGCTATGCGGTCGCGCAACGGAGGAAAGAAATTGGCATCCGCATGGCGCTGGGCGCGCGCAGGAGCCAGGTTCTGGGTCTTGTACTGCGCGAAGGAATGATCCTGATCGGAGTGGGAACGGTGTTGGGCTTCCTGGGGGCAGTCGCCCTAGCCAGAGCGCTCTCGGCGCTGACCAGCGAATTTGCCGACGCGTTCAAGGTCGGCACGGACGATCCGCGCCTGCTGCTCGGCGCGCCTCTGCTGTTGGCGGGTCTGGCTCTCGTGGCATGCTATCTGCCCGCGCGAAAGGCAGTCAGAATCGATCCGCTCAAAACGCTGCGGCAGGAGTAGGGGCGGGATCAGCGGGTCGAAAACTGGCAGTTCAGTGCTGAGTTTGGTGGGGATTTAGTGCACCGGGTGACCTGCTGCACACGCACGAGCCCGTTACCGTTGCTTCCTTCCGGACCTGGCGGGGTTGGCGGGATTGCGTCGCGCAGGACCCGGCACACAGCTGATTTTAACACCGCAAAAGGGGTGGGCTTTGGGGCACGGCTGCATCCGCGGCGGTCACTCGGGGTGCACTAAGACGACGCAAACCTCATCGCCTCCCGCAACAACTCCAGATGCTCATTCTGTATCTCAGCCGTCGGCGCCAGCTTCACCAGAGCCCACTCCCGCATGGTCCTTTTTCCCATCTTCAGAAAAGTCACGTCCCGTTCCGCCATCAGCCGGCGAATCCGCGGCTCGGGCAACTTCATCGCCAGGCCCTCCGGGCGGGTGAAGCCGAAGAATTTCCTTCCCACTACAAACGACGCGCCACGCACATTCCGCTGAACAGCTACTTCCGGCCACGCTTCCAAAGCGGCGCAGAGCGCGGAGATATATCCGCGCTCCACGTCTTCCCCGCGCCCAGCGCGCTTAACCGCCAAGGTATGCGTCCAGCTTGGCTATGCAGCTCGTCCAGCCCTGGTTGTAGCCGCTGCACGAGGATTCCATCTCGATCCGCTCATGAAGGAGGAGCAGCTCTGTGCCACCATCTACATCGCGCAGATGAATCGTGACGACCGATTCACTTTCCGGATTCCAGTTCGGCCGCCAGGTAAAGCGCAGCCTCTCATTGGGAACGATCTCGGTGTACTCGCCAAATGCTATCGAGCGGCGATCCGCGTTCTCCGGCAAGCCGTCCATGGAGCCCTTCATCTCGATGCGGTAGGCGCCGCCTTCCCGCGGGTCGGTTTCGACCGCGGCGACCGTCATGGGTCCGGGCGCAAACCAGCGCCGCATCTCCTCCGGCTTTGTCCATGCTTCAAAGACCCTTTGCCGGCTGGCGCGGATCACTCGGCGAACCTCAACCTTCAGAACGCCGCTTGCTTTCACGGGAGCTGCCACTGTGCTCATCTTTTTCTCCTTCGAGGTAGCTCTGGAGGGCGTCGATCTGACGGTTCCAGAATTTTTCGTAGAAGACCAGCCAGTCTTCGGCGGGCCTGAGGCTTTGCGCTTGCAGTTTCACGATCTGGAAACTCCCCCTCCGCTGGCGGGCGATCAACTCGGCGGACTCGAGCACGTTGAGGTGCTTCGATACCGCCGCGAGCGTCATCCGATACGGCTTTGCCACTTCCCCCACTGTCTTTTCCTTCGCCGCAATATCGCGCAGAATCGAGCGCCGCGTCGTGTCGGACAATGCGTGAAAGATTGAATCCAGCCGCGCGGCATTAGACTTAACCATGTGGTTGAATGTAGCGCGGAGGATTTGCGGTTGTCAACCGAATAGTTGAATGTTTTTTGGCGCGCCGTCCCTGGCTGTCGATGCTGGTTCATTGGCTGACCGGTCTGGCCGGGCCGACCCTGGTTGCCCGGCTCAATCGCCCAATTTCTGCGACAATACTCCTTTGTTTGCAGGAGTTATCCTTTGAGTCTTACTCTTCGGCCGCGCGTGCCCGTTCGCGCCAAAATCAGCGCCCTTGGAACCTGGACGCCTCCCAAACTACTCACCAACGCCGACCTCGAAAAGATGGTTGAGACTTCCGACGAGTGGATCACCTCCCGCGTCGGCATCCGCCAGCGTCATATTGTCGATCCGGGCATGGCCACCAGCCACATGGCCGTTGAAGCGGCGCGGCGCTGCCTTGCCGAGCGCGGCGTCGATGCCGGCGAAATCGAGGTCATCATCGTCGCCACCGTGACGCCGGACATGCTCTTCCCTGCGACTGCCTGCCTTGTGCAGGACCGCCTGAGGGCAAAAGGCGCATGGGGCTTCGACCTTTCCGCCGCGTGCTCGGGATTCGTCTATGCGCTGCAGGTGGGAAGCAAGCTGGTCGAGAGCGGCGCGCACAAAAAAGTCCTCGTCATCGGCGCGGACA
>Ga0302320_10027987_pt1 | contig 10840 bp, 9 predicted proteins | sample Bog_T0_3_FD_202130 | JGI IMG/M metagenome (GOLD analysis project Ga0302320, IMG submission 202130) | Peat permafrost microbial communities from Stordalen Mire near Abisko, Sweden - Bog_T0_3 | ecosystem: Environmental > Terrestrial > Soil > Wetlands > Peat | place: Sweden: Abisko, Stordalen Mire... | reverse complement strand
CCACGTAAGCCCAGCAGTTCCCGTCAGCTCGCCCAGGTCCGCAGCCCTGAGCCCCTCGGTGTTCACCTTGGTCGTGGCCAAGGTCCGCTCCAGCGCTGACATCCGCGCCTGCTTCCTCTCATACTCCGCCCAGGCCTCGTTACCGATCAGGCCGAGCCGGCGCCCATAGGGAGTCAGCCGCCGGTCGGCATTATCAATGCGCAGGTGCAGCCGGAACTCAGCCCGGGAGGTGAACATGCGGTAAGGCTCGTTGATCCCCTTCGAGATCAGGTCGTCGATCAGGATCCCCGTGTAGCCCTCGGTTCGGTTCAGAGTGAATGGCGGCTCGCCCTTCAGCCACAATGCCGCGTTGATGCCCGCCATGATTCCCTGGCAGGCCGCTTCTTCGTAGCCGCTCGTTCCATTGATCTGTCCCGCAAGGTAGAGGCCGGTAAAGGCCTTTACGCGCAGCGTCCGGTCCAGCTCGGTCGCGTCTACGCTGTCGTATTCGATGGCGTAACCAGGTCTGAGCATCTCCGCCTGGTCGAGGCCCGGAATCGAATGCACGATCTGCCACTGCACCTCCATTGGCAGCGACGTGGACATCCCGTTCACGTAGACTTCGTGGGTATTCAGCCCCTCGGGCTCAAGAAAGAACTGGTGCTGCGTCTTATCGGGAAATTTGACGATTTTGTCTTCGATGGATGGGCAATAGCGCGGCCCGACGCCTTCGATGCGGCCAGAGTACATAGCCGAGCGGTGCACATTTTCACGGATGAGCCTCAGTGTCTCAGGCGTCGTAAAGGCGATGTGGCAGCTCACCTGAGGCTGAACAATCTTCTTTGTCCTGAAACTGAACGGCGTGGGGTCCTTGTCGCCTGGCTGCTCCTCGAACGCCTCCCAGCGGATGGTGCGGCCATCCAGCCGCGGCGGCGTTCCGGTTTTGAGTCTGCAAGTGCGGAGGCCAAGGGCGCGGAGAGCCTCTCCGAGCAGAACGCTGGCAGGCTCGCCGCTCCGCCCCGCGGGATACTGCTCCTCGCCGCAGTGGATCAGCCCATTCAGGAACGTGCCGGTCGTGATAATGGTGGCCCCGGCCATGAGCCTACGCCCATCGCGCAGCTTGAGGCCAAGAATGCGCCGACGAGGGCGCGCCGGCCGCGGCAGTTCGGTCAACTCATCAGGGTCCTCAGATCCTGGTTCCTGGCCACCAGCACCCGCTTCCTCCTCGACCACCAGATCCACCACCTCTGCCTGCCGGATGTGCAGTCCCGGCTGGCTCTCCAGCACTTCGCGCATCTTCACCCGGTAGAGCTGTTTGTCGCACTGCGCACGCGGACTCCACACCGCCGGGCCCCGCGACGAGTTCAGCAGCCGGAACTGGATTCCCACCGCATCGGCCACTTCGCCCATGATCCCGCCCAGCGCGTCCACCTCGCGCACCAGATGGCCCTTGGCCACACCCCCGATGGCCGGGTTGCAGCTCATCTGCGCGATCAGATCGAGGTTCATGGTGATCAGAGCAGTCTTGAGCCCCATGCGCGCAGCAGCCATCGCCGCCTCACACCCCGCGTGTCCCGCGCCTACCACCACGACATCGTATTGTTCGGTAAATGCCATCCGATTCTATTCTACGGATTCCGCGCTTGCGCCGCTCGCTCCGGGCAGCACCTAGCTCGCAGGCGCAAAATCTGCCTGACAGCGTCCTGCATCTCGGCTGCAATGAGCCTGCAATCTCCCCATGAATTCCCGTCAGGAGGGTTCGCGTAGCCGCTGCCGGAGGGGAGGCGGAAGCGTTAACGCATAATTTCCTTGACAGCACCGCCCGCCTTCGTTGGAATAGTCATACTTCCCGGCAGCTAGCCCCCAAGCTGCAGATGCGCCGGCAGACTCGAAATCAACATGAACGGAAAGAGGAAGATCATGAGCAAGCTCAACACGCCAATCCTTGTTGCCATACTGATGATTGCAGGCACTGCTCTGGCGGCTCCACCCCAGCCTCCTTCCGGCGCAGCCGCGCCACAGGCCGCACCGCCTGCCGCCGAGACGCCGATGCAGCCCTATACCTCCTCGGATGGCCGCTTTAGCATCCTCTTCCCCGGAGCCCCAAGCGTTTCCTCGGAGTCGCTCACTCTGAAGAATGGCGAAACGGTCACACTCAATGAGTTCTCTGCCGAGGACGACAATGGCAACAGCAGCTACATCGTGATGTACAACGATTACGCGGCGGATGTCGTCTCGGATGGGGCGCAGGCTCTGTTGCAAAGGACCGAAGGCGGGGCGGTTGCCGGCAAGACGCGGTTATCCGATGAGGTGATCGATCTGCACGGCGTCCCCGGACGCGCCTACACTGCCGTCGATTCCGATGGTTTCAGTTACAGTGTCCACGAGTTCCTTGCCGGGACCCGCTTTTACCAGTTGATTGCGACCACCACGAAGGACCACACTGCGGCGCACCTCGACCAGTTCATGAACTCGTTCAATATTATGTGACCGCCAAGGAACGGGAAGAGCCTATGCAAACCTAGGCCGCCCGCAGTTCCAGGATGATCGCTGCTCCGCGAGGTTCCAGATTCACCGCCGCTGCGCGTCCGTTGTTGTCACGCAAAATCGTGGCGCATAGGCTCAGGCCCAGTCCCGCTGTCTCACCGCCGGCCTGCGCTGGAACGTACGGATCGAAAGCGCGCTCGGGATTGAGGAATCCCGGGCCGGTGTGGGTCACCAGAATCTGCACGAGGTTGCCTTCACTGTTCGCCTCCAGGCGAATGGCCTTCGGCCCTTCCCGTGCAGTAATCGCACCCGGTTGCTGGCTCTCAACAGCCACCATCGCATATTGCAGGCAGTGCAGAACCGCCTGGCGCAATTGCTGGGCACTGCACAGCACCCTGGGCAACGCGGGCGCGATTTGCATCTGGAAGTCAATCGAGCGCTGCAAGAATTCGGACCGGTGCAGTTGCTCCATGTCGCCCAACAGTTCGGCCACTGAGACCGCCGCGCGTTCATCGCCATGGTTCCGCGCAATGCGCGACAGGCTCTCGAGCGTGGACCGCATGCGTCGCGCTTCGGCCAGAATCGACTCCACGCCCTTGCGCTCCTGCGCGCCCAGCGATCCGTCCTCATCGAGCAAGGCTGCATAGCCAAGGATCACCGTGAGCGGATTGTTCAACTGCTGGGTCACGTTACCAGCCAACTGCCCGAGCGCCGAGAATTTTTCAGAATCGATGAGTTTTTCAAGCATCATGGTCTGGCTGCGCGTTGCCTGCAAGCGCGCGGCCAGCATTTCGATCGGCAGCAAATCGTCGGTCCGCAGCGCAGTGGGGGATTGACCTGGAGTGTGATCTTCCGAAGCCCTCATTCCCGCCAGGAGCAACGCGCCCTCTACCCCTGATCGGCCGCTCATGGGAACAGCCAGCGCCGTGGTGAACCGCAGCCGCTTGAGGTCGTCTCCGGGCAAGAGCCAGGGAGTCAGATCGAGGTTCAGCGTTAAGCTGTTCTCGATCGCGGAGGGTGCGGAACCGGGCGCCAGAAACTCTGTGCCCGAAATGCGCGCTGCCAGCTCATCCAACGCCTTGGCAGTGGCCGTATCCAGACCAGCAGATCCAGCCAGCCGGAAGCGGCCTGTATACGCCAGCAACAGCGCGGCCTGGGCAAACCGGCTATGCATCACCACCGTCTCGCAGATTTCCGTCCCTCGCTGGTCGAAGTCTTCCACCCGCCGCCGCGACAGGATCAGTTTGGTATAGGCCTCCAACTCGCGACGGGCCCGGCGCTCGCGCATCCGCGCCGCGCGGTTGATGGCCAGTTCGTCCTCCAGCGCCAGAAGGATCATTCCCATTGCGGCAACCACCTTGCCCATCGCAACGATCCGGATGAGGGAAAGACCAAAGGCCGGGTCGCCGGCAATCCGCGGATACATCAGCAATATAAAGAGGGACCAGGCCTCGAAACCCAGTACGCTGAGCATGACCCCCGGCGAGAATCGCCGGAACACGAAGATCAGCAGCACCACCGCCATCTGCAGGTTGACGAACTCGGCGAAGGTGAGCGCCGGTTCGGCCCCCTTTGCAAGGCAAACCCAGACGACCAAAAGACCCAGCCCGCAGGAGAACGAGATCCCAAGCCATGCGGGCACCGAGCCCTTCGAGGCGCCCCAAAGCATGCCCACGGCGAAGCTTGCCGCGACCAGCACGGGAAAGATCAGAAAGAGAAGGCCTTGCGGCGGGCTGCCGCGAAAGACGCCATACAACAGGATTGAAGCGGCGACCAGGGGCAGGATATAGGGAATGACGAAGAGAACTCGAAGCCGTCCCAGGCGAAAGCTAAGCGGCGACAGGGAGGCCAGAAACAGAGCTGTGCTGACCTGCAGTGACGTTTGGCCGGCTGCCGTTAGCCAGGGGTAGATTCCGGTTGATAGATTTTGCGCGCCGAGAACATAGAGCAACAGCATCGAGACCAGAGCAAAGAAGAAACCCAGAAACCACAGAAACGTGCGAGTGTCGCGAAAGCGCAGATACAGATACCCGAACGCCGGCAGGAGCAGCGCAGTGAGAATCAGCGCGGGGGCGTGATAATAATCGGGCATGAGAGCCGTGAATCTCCTTCCGCCAATATCAGCGGAGAATGTCGATGGCTTTACTCGTGCTGACGGGAGCCAGGTTGCCACCCGGATCCGGAATTGAGTCAGTGGCCGCTCCTTGCCGGCAATAGCGAGGCACACTCACCCGACTTTAGATTTTTATGCCTACCTGAGGCTATGTATATGCGTCTAAAGTTGCAGAGAGATGTGAGATGCGCTAAGTTAGACCTCCGGTGCCCGTTTTTCCCTGGAATTCCAAAGGAGTGTCCCTAAGGTGCGCATTCAACTGTGGATCGCTTTGCTGCTGGCCGTGGGGTGCGCCCTGCCTGCGATGGCGCAGAAGAAGGATACCTTCACGCCCATGCCGCTCGACTCGGGCTTTGGGCCGATGAACCTTACCCCGCCCACCATTCCCCCCGAACAGATCATCAAGGAGTTTGCCGCCAAGGAGAGCGAGTTCCAGGAAGCCCTCAACCATTACACCTATCGGCGCACCGCCCGCGTAGAGACCCTCGACGACGACGGCAAAGTCGACGGCGAGTGGTACGAAGTGGACGACGTGATCTTCGATCCCTCCGGCGCTCGCACCGAGAAGGTGGTCTATGCACCCGCTAGCTCGCTTTCGCGCGTAAGTATGTCGCCCTCCGATCTCTATGACATCTCGCACGGCTATCCGTTTGTTCTCACCACCGCGGATCTTCCCGACTACGACATCAAGTACGTCGGCCGGCAGAAGATCGACGAGGTCGACTGCTACGCCTTCGACGTCGCTCCCAAGGTCATCGAGAAGCACAAGCGTTACCTCGACGGCCGCATCTGGGTGGATGCAACCGACCTCCAGATAGTGGTCACCAGCGGACGGATGGTGCCGGACGACACCAAGAAAGGCGAGGAAGACCTGCACCCGCCCTTTATGACCTGGCGCCAGCAGATCGACGGGCATTACTGGTTCCCAGTTTACACCAAGGGCGAGGGCATTTTACACTTTACCGGCGGCAATGGTTACATGGATGAGGATGTGCACATTCGCGATGTGGTCACCTACTCCGACTACAAACGCTTTGGATCGACCAGCACAATCCTCTACAACGGCGAGGTTATTCCCAACTCGGGCCCGCCGCAGCAGTCGCCACAGCAGCAAAAGTAAACTCAATACCGCAGGAAATCTCCGCGGTGCTCGGTTTTCGGACTGTGGCATGATTGCGGGTAAAGCCGAGGTACGACAATGAGGCGCCTTATTTTGGCTCTGGTTGCGGCTTTCTTCTTTCTTTTATCTCCAAAAGGCATGACGGCGCAGGAGCCTGGACCAGAGCATGCGCCCGACTTCCGCGCGATAGAGCGCATCGAACCGCTTTACTTCCCGCCGAAGCGCAATGCGCCCTTCATGGCCGTTGCCAGAACGTTATGGGTGCACACGCTGCCCGACGGCTCGACCGTCACAACCCAGAACCAGCGCTTTGTCGCGCGCGACATGGACGGGCGCATCTTTCAGGAGCGCCGCACTTTCACCCCCGTGCCCGATGATGGCAAGCAGGAGTCGCAGATCTCCGCCACCCAGTACTCCGACCCCGTGGAACACACAATTTACCGATGTATCCCGCAGCAAAGGGTTTGCAATCTTTTTGATTATTACGACACGATTTCGGTGCCGCTGGTTCCCGCTGGACTGCAGCCCAACAGGACTACCTATCTGACCCGCGAGGATCTAGGCACAGACACCTTCGCCGGCCTTGACGTGCAGCGGTCGCGAGAAATCTACACCCATTACGCAGAAACTATCGGCAATACCAAGACCATTTTGCGCACCATCGAGTATTGGTACTCGCCCGCGCTGGGGGTCAATGTTCAGGTCAAGCGCCACGACCCGCGCGATGGAGATCAGACTTTGTGGCTCAGTGATATCTCGCCCACGGACCCCGGCCCCGACGCATTCAAGATCCCTCCCGGCTACCGAATCGTCGACCACCGCACGTCCAGGTCTACCGTGCGCGCACCCGAAGAGCCACCGCTGTAAGAAGAACAGTCGATTCTGCCTACATCTCCAGAGAGAACCCAAAATTCGTCCTGTGGTTTTCTGTGTAATTTAGACTTGCCCGGAAGGAACTTCGTCCACAGTGTTATTCTGGCTCCGCTTACATCAAAATCAGAGTAGATGTACCCAAATGCACGTCCGCGGAGCGCTTCTTCCTTAAGAAAAGGGCACATCGCATCGTGAGCGCTGTTACTCTGATTCTGCTCTAAACGCGGAAGAAAGGACGACTACAAACACAATATGGCTGCTAAACGAATCGCATTCCTATCCGGAATCGCTATCCTAACCCTGACGACAACTGGGTTGCTCTTTGCCCAGGAAACCCGCCGAACGACGCCGGACAGGGAGTCGAATCCCGCCGAAGCCACCCAGCCGAATAGTAGTGCCGTTCCCGATGTCTACGCCATCACAGGCCACTTTGATCGCATCGTGGTGCTTCGCTTCAAGTACAAAACAGACTTGCTTGCCGGCATGCAACAGATGGTGAAGCAGGAAAACATCCACAACGGCGTCATCCTCGCCGCTGTGGGTTCGCTGCGCGGCTATCAGATCCATCAGGTCGCCAACCGCACCATGCCTCCGAAAATCACCTATGTGAAGAACCCAACCCAGCCCACTGATCTGATCGGCATGAACGGCTATGTCATCGACGGCAGGATTCATGCACACATGACCCTGGCGACCCCGGACCGCGTTATCGGCGGCCATCTTGAACCGGGAACAGAGGTTTTTACCTTCGCCATCGTAACCATCGGAGTCATGAACGACGCCGATCTTAGCCGAGTCGACGATAGAAACTATCGCTAAGTTGATCCTGCTTTTGCATCCTGAGGGTTTCCAAGTATGCGAGCCCTCAGGTAGGCCATTGTTTCCGATTCCCTAATAAAAGAGGTACTTCCTCCACCGGTCATCTCCCCGGCCCAGCATGCGCATAATCTGGCGGCTGGTATGCAGCGAAAAAGGCCGGGGCTCCCGCAGCAGGATCATATCGTCAATTTCGCTGAGCAGCCGGTTTCCCTTGCGCCGGTTGCAGGCATGGCAGCAGGCCACCAGGTTCTCCCAGGTCGAGTTGCCGCCGCGCGAGCGGGGCACCACGTGGTCCAGCGTCAGCTCGCTGGGCGGTAGCGCATCGCCGCAGTATTGGCAGGTGTTGCGGTCGCGCAACAGAATGTTTTTTCTGGAGAGAGCACGCGTTTGGTGAGGAATCCTGCGGTACTCCAGCAGCCGGATCACCGAGGGCATGGCAATGCGGCTGCGCTGGGCATGAAGCATCAGGCCGTGCTCCTCTTCCGTGCGCGCAATACCCTTGAGCACCAGCACCAGCGCCCGCCGCGCGCCGCAAATATTGATAGGTTCATACGACGCATTGAGCACTAGAACAGGCATCTGCAAAATGTGGGCGGATTGAATGACGTACTGTCCGGCCGCGTGGTCGGCGGCCAACACTGCGGCCTTGGCGATGGCCTTCTGCTTGCGGGCATGTATCATAGCTTTTCCCAGCGACATCTCTTTCCCCTCGTCAAAAAGATGGTTGGTCTTGCGATGAATAGACGCTTGCCTGTTCAGGGTTCGCGACCGGCTTGGTGCCAGCCACGGGATTGGCATTCTCAATATCGTCCCAAGCGCCTTGCCACGCGGCTTTGGAACGGAAGCCGTTAGTACGGCGCGCCCGTGCCAGCGTGGCCACCCAAACGGAAGCGGCCCCGGCCCGTATCAGCGCCTGCGCAGTGGCGCGTGCCGTCGCCCCGGTCGTGAGGATGTCGTCGACCACGAGCACATGCTGAAAGGCGACCGCTGCCGGATCGGAGACCGAAAAGGCGCCGCGCACATTCAGGCGCCGCTGACGTGGGGTCAGTCCAGCCTGGCTCTTGGTAGCTCGCAGCCGCATCAACGTGCCCGATGCCAACGTGAGTCGCCATTGCGGGTGGCTCTTGCTTAGAAAATTCAGCGCCTCACGGGCCAGCGACTGCGCCTGGTTGAAGCCGCGTTGAGAATTCTTGGAACGATGCAGCGGCACCGGAACCACCAGCATTTCGGCCGGCGCCTCGGCAGCTATTTGCGCGATGGCCTCGGCCAGCATCCGCCCCAGCCCCCGTGCCGCCGGATACATCCCGTCATACTTGAACGCGTGGATGGCCTCCCTCATCCGCCCCTCGTAAATGCCGTAGGCCACTGCTCGCACGAACGGCGGCGGCGCCAGACGGCAGGCCCTGCACAGACTAGAATCCGGCCTGTTGAGCGCATCGCTGCAGCGTGCGCAGCCGGCGCCGCTCAGGGCCGGAAATTCCACCCAGCAAGCATCACAAATTGGCGCGGAGGAAAGCTGCGGCAGAGGGGAGCCGCAGAGAGCACAGAAGGCAGGAAGAAGGGCGCAACCCAAGGCATCCATGGGACTTCGAAGCACACGCGCCACTGCTCGCCACCGCGATGTCTCTGGTGGCGGAACGTCGATCGTCAGTGAACCGGAGTCCCTGCGGAAGACGCACCTCAATTAGGGTAGCGCAGGGAAATGCGCGCTGCCTTGGCGACAGTATACTCGGACAGGGCCAGAGATTCCACTGCGCATGATGGGCCTCGACCTGCGCCTTCAGTCGCTTGCAGCAGTTGCGCTCTAAAGCAGGTTACGATTCTAAACGCGATTGGCTGCGTGGCGCTCACGGTCAACTTCTTCGTTCCTTTTGCGCTGTGCAAGGGCGTCGTCTTTGGCATCGCGCACAGCATCCTTCAGATTGCCAATGGCCGTCTCGGCTTTGCCCTTCAATTCCTGAACGGCGCCTTCGACCTGGGTCCGGGTGTTGCCGCTCAAGTTCCCCAGATGGCGCTTGGCGCTTCCCACATTCTCGTCGATTACGCCCTTCGCGTTGTTCTTGTTCATCTTTTTCACCTCGTACTGTCACTAGTTCACCAAGTCCCGGCAGCGCGCAGTATCGAAAGGAACACAATAGCGTCTTCTCATTAACTGCACTGTGGGTGCCCATCCTTTTGCCATTTTTTCTTGTGGCAGAGTGGGATACCTTGAACCCCAACTTGCCTGGTTCATCAGGAACCTTAGGAGCAGGAAGCCTGCCCGGAGTTTGCCAAAGGGGCATGAGGTTCGTAGTTTCTGTGCTAAAGGTGGAATGCAGCGACAGCGATTCTCCGCTCTATTTTTCCAACGAAGCGCGCGCGGTTCGCGCCTGGCGATCGGACCAACCGGTCTTTATCTTTTCGTAGGCGGACTGCATCGCATCCAACTCCAGATCGCTCAGCCTCTCGATATCGATCATCTGATTGCGCGCCTTGTCCATGGCCCGGATCAGCTCATTCAGCTTCAGATTGATCGCGCGCGCATCGCGATTCTGCGTGTTCTGGATCAGGAACACCATCAGAAAGGTCGCAGTGGCCGTTCCCGTCCCGATCACCATCGCCCATTTGTCCGAGAAATGAAAGACAGGTCCTGTGGCGGCCCACAGGACTACCACCAGACCCGCTCCCACAAATGCCCATGTTGACCCCAGCCATCCGGAGGCCAGTGCTGCGAATCGGCCAAGGTGATCATGCACGCTCCGGCCCCGCGCCTCGACTGTCGGCTTATCCATCGATCCTGCCTCCATGCTCCAGGCATGAAGATACGCTTGCGCGTTGCCCCCGTCTGTCGCAAGAAGAACACAATCCGGCCCTTGACGCCGGCAGCGTCGATTGCAATAGCCTGTCAACCGCTGAAGATTCGCGTTGTTCCGTGGTCGAGAGAGACTTTTTGCATTCCCGCGCGTTTCACACCGCTCTCGGCAGACATCGAACATCAGGCGAAGAAGGCAACTCAAAATGCGAGGCGTATCTCAAGGGCGGACGTTTTCTTTCGGGAAAGACCCGCCCCCTGGGCCGTCTGCTCTAAAAAACGCCTGCCATATACGCTTCAGCCGAACTCGTGACCTCTGCCTTCGGGCCGCACTCCGCAAGCACCGCGGGCGATAGAGTGATCACAGGACAGTGGGCGTGGGCCAGCGTCTTGTACACCACGCCGTGGCGGGTAATGGCGGCAAAGGCCGATGCGCCCTGCGCGCCCAGAACGATCAGGTCGGCCTGCTGGGCCCGGCTCTGGTAGAGCAGCTCTTCGGTCGGATCGCCAGGCACCACGATCGTCTGGATCGCGATCTTCTCCCGTAGCTTGGAGGGGACCAAAGCGAACAGATCGGCTTCCATATGATCCAGAGTCCGGCCTGCAAGAATCTCGGCGCGTTCCTGGGGACGGATCACATGCTGCAGAATCAGGCGCG
>Ga0302320_10027986_pt1 | contig 10840 bp, 10 predicted proteins | sample Bog_T0_3_FD_202130 | JGI IMG/M metagenome (GOLD analysis project Ga0302320, IMG submission 202130) | Peat permafrost microbial communities from Stordalen Mire near Abisko, Sweden - Bog_T0_3 | ecosystem: Environmental > Terrestrial > Soil > Wetlands > Peat | place: Sweden: Abisko, Stordalen Mire... | reverse complement strand
AAGACCCCCAATTCGTCGTCATCGACGAAGTAGCCGGCGTCTGGATCGCCCTGCTCTTCTGCCCCCCCAATTGGCACCACGGCCTTATCTGCCTCGCCCTTTTCCGCCTCTTCGACATCACCAAGCCCTTTCCCGTTCGTCAGCTGGAAAGCCTTCCCGAAGGTTGGGGCATCGTACTCGATGATGTCGCCGCCGGGTTGTATGCTTTGGGTGTAGCATCCTTAATACGTATCTGGATTCCTTAACACGCATTTGGATTTAGGCCCGACCATGCCGCGCACACGCCCACAATCCGCCCCCGAAGTCCTCCCCGATCCCCGCATCGACGACATCGTGCCCCCCGCCGCCCTGCCTCAGGGCGAAATCGAGCTCCTCGGCGCGCATCTCGGCCCGCTGTCCTTCGGCCCTCCCGCCGTCCTGGTCGACGGCCATTCCGCCCACGTCCTCATGAGCCGGCCCACGCGCCTCGCCCTCCGCGTCCCTGAGCAAGCCACCACCGGCCTTGTTGAAGTCCGCAGTCCCTCTGGAGCCAGTAACGCCGCGCCTCTCCGCGTAGCCCGCCAGCTCAGCGACAATCTTCACCCAGTGACCAGCCCCGCCGTCAGCCGGTCAGGAATGATTTACGCCACCATCTCCGGCCCCCGCGGCAAGCAAACCCCGGTCTCCATCGTTCGCATCAGCCCCGACGGCCGCGGCACCCCCTTTGTCACCGGAATCCTCAACGCAACTGGCCTGGCTTTCAATCCGGAAGGCGACCTGTTCGTCACCTCCCGCGCCGAAGGCAACGTCTACCGCATCGACCCCTCCGGCGAGTCCACCGTGTACGCTGAGGGCATGGGCGTCGCCACCGGCGCAGCCTTCGACGCCCAGGGCAATCTCTTCGTCGGCGACCGCAGCGGCACCATCTTCAAAATCGATCCCGAGCGCAAAATCTTTGTCTACGCCACGCTCGAGTCCAGCCCCGCCGCCTATCACCTCGCCGTCAACGCCGAGGGCACGCTCTTCGTCACCGCCCCCTCGCTCAATTCCAACGACGCCGTCTGGGCCATCGACACCCACGGCCAATCTTCAGTCTGGTATCGCGGCCTCGGCCGTCCGCAGGGCCTCGCTCTCTCCAAAGATGGAGACATCTACGTCACTGGCTGCCTCCATGGCCGCCGTGGCCTCGTCCGCATCACCGAAACAGGCGAAGCCTCGCTAGTCCTAGCCGGCAACAATCTAGTAGGCGTAGCCTTCTCCCCATTAGGCACCACAGTCCTGGCCACCAACGAAGCCGTTTACGACGTAGACCTGGGCATAGAAGGCCAAACCCTCTTCTAGCCCTCGGGCACTTGATCCCTAACCCCTAACCCCTAACCCCTGATCCCTAACCCCTGCACTTATGAAATCCGAAATCATCGCCGTCGGTTCCGAGATGCTCACCCCCTTCCGTCAGGACACCAATTCCCTCTACCTGACGGAAAAGCTCAACGAGATCGGCGTTATCGTCACCTTCAAAACCATCGTTGGCGATCGCAGAAAAGATCTCGTCAACGCCATTCGCACTGCCCTTTCGCGCATCGACATTCTCATCCTCATGGGCGGTCTCGGCCCCACTGAGGACGACCTGACCCGCGAAGCCATCGCCGACGCGCTCGGCCTCAAGATCCGCCGCGATGGCCCGCTCGTCGCCGCTCTTGCCGCCCGCGCCGCGCACTGGCGCATGCCCCTGCCCTCCAACAACCTCAAGCAGGCCGACGTCCTCGAAGGCGCAACCATCCTCCCCAACCCCAACGGCTCCGCTCCCGGCCAGTGGCTTGACACCACATTCGAAGAACACCGCAAGCTCATCATGCTCGTCCCCGGCCCGCCCTCCGAGTGCAAGCCCCTCTTCGACGAAGAATGCCTGCCCCGTCTCAAGGCCATCGTTCCCCCGCGCCACCTGGCCAAACGCACCCTCCGCGCCGCCATGATCGCCGAATCCCACGCCGACAAACTCCTCGCTCCCATTTACACCACTTATACCGATGTAGAAACCACCATCCTCGCCCACGCCGGAGACATCCAGCTCACCCTCCTCTGCGCCAAGCGCGACGCCGCCACTGCCCAGGCGCGCGTAGACGAGTTAGCCGGCCGCCTCGAAGAGGCGCTTGAAGACTGGCTCTACTCTTCGGACGGCGAATCGCTCGAGCAAATCATTCTCTACTATCTCGACTTCCGCCAATCCACCCTGGCCGTCGCTGAAAGCTGCACCGGAGGCATGGTAGCCGCCCGCATCACCAGTGTCGCCGGCGCATCGCGATCCTTCTTAGGCGGCGCAGTCGTTTATAGCGACGCCCTAAAGTACGCCTTCGCCGGAGTCCCACCAGAGCTAATCGCCCAGCACGGCGCAGTCTCCACCGAAGTAGCCAAAGCGCTAGCCACCGGCATCCGTCTCCGCACCGGCGCAACCTTGGGATTAGGCGTAACCGGCATAGCCGGCCCCACCGGCGCAACAGAAGAGAAGCCCGTAGGCTTAGTCCACATAGCCCTAAGCAGCGCCGATAAAGTCGAGGCAATAGAAAAGACCTTCCGCGGCGACAGAACCAGAGTAAGAGAGTGGACCACCACCCAAGCGCTCGACCTACTTCGAAGAAGGCTCAGGTAGTTAGAGCAGAAACATCGCTGGAAACAATCGGCGGGTGGCCCACCCTTTCCCAGCCCATGACGTGGGTGCCCCACCCTTCGATTCCTTCTATCGAAGGGTGGGAGGCCACGAACCTCAAAGGCGCCTCAGCGCGTCTGCCCCACAGCAAGTGGCACCCGAACCAGCCTCTCCCGCTTCCGCGTCTCGGCAATCTCATACGCCGACCACATCCGCATCAGCGTATCCATCGGCACGCCGAACGCCTTCTCGATCCGCAGCGACCTATCCCCCGACAGCCCCGCCTTGCAATTCAGCAAGCTCGACAGCGTAGGCCGCGAAACCCCCAGCGCCTCAGCCGCCGCCGTCACCGACAAACCGTGCGCCTCAACAATCTCAGTCTTGATGAAATCGCCAGGATGCGTAGGATTCTTCATCGGCATCGAGTTTTTCCTCTCCTCATATCTTAGTCTTCATGTCCCCACAAATCTCCGTGCCCCATCCTTGCGACTTTTTTCTGTCGCGAGGGTGGGAGACCACAACCCTCCAAGGCACCCCAGCGCGTCTGCCCCACCCGCAGGTGGTCAATCCCGAGTCGCGCTAACGATGTAATACGCCATTGGCCCCAGCGGAAATCCAACCAGCGGCAGCAGAATCGGCGCCAGCACATTATTCCATCGAGCCCGCGTCATCTTCGGCTTCCCAAACAGCACAGACATCAGCAGAAATTTCACCGTAACCCAGGGAACATGCAACACCGACGGCGCAACGCGACCTTGCACCTGCTCAACCACAATGTCCCGAAATCCAATACGTTCCATTTCGCGCCTGACCTTATCCATGTCCCCCAACGTCTCAATCGCCCAGCAGTCACACAGTTTGCGACACACAAGCTTCTGCGGCCCTCGCAGCTTTCCAGGCCCCAGAAATCCATCGGCCACAACAACCCGCCCGCCCGGCCGCAGCAGCCGATGGCACTCCCGCAGAAATGCCGATTTGTTCGCGCCATGCGCATAGCAACTGCTCTCCAGCGCATAAACGCCGTCGAACGATCCAGCGGCAAATTCCGTGTGTTCGTAGTCGCCAAGAACCAGCGCCATGTTCCCAGCCGCGCAGGACTCGTTGATCTGGCGTCCGTGCTCGATTTGCCAAGGCACCAGCGTAATCCCATGCAGTTCTGCCCATGGAAGCCGCCGAGCCACGCTCCGCAACGTCGCCCCCAGCCCACATCCCATATCCAGAATCCGCACCGGCACCTCCGCCGAACCCTCGCCTGTGAGCCGAAGGCGATGCAGTATTTCATCGTTCATCTGCTCCAGCATGGCCTCGCGGTTGAATGGGTTCATACCCCAGCGAAAGAAGCCGAAATGCATGTTGAAGGCCGCGCTCCACGACGCATAGTCCGGCCCGGCCTCCGCGTAGTAGCGCTGAAAGGTCGTGCGATCAGCTTCCGTTGCAATCAGAGTTGCGGTAAGCGGATGAGCCATTAATCCAACCTCCGTCGGCGCGCATTCGGCAGCATTCGAGTGATTCCGCTGCCAATGCTGACCAGCGAGCGCAGTGTGCCTAGGGGCAGCTTCTTGATCTGCCCATACCAGCCCAGCAGTTCTTCCAGAAACACCTCCATCGCGCGGATCCGCGCGGAAACAACGCGTTGCGCAGGACGCTCCGCCTGCGCTTCAACGGCACAACGCCGCAGCATGCTGAGCGTTGGAACAATCTCGCGTTCAATCCGTTGATCCACAACGGTGAGGAACAGCGTCCACACGTCGGCGGAGGTCTGGAAGTAGTCGCGGCGGTCGCCGATGCGGCTGTCCATTTGCACAAGATCCCAGTTCTGCAGTTCCTTGAGGCTTGTACTCACGTTGGAGCGCGCAACAGAAAGCGTCTCGGCGATATCCTCCGCCGTGAGCGGCTCGGGGGATAGATAAAGCAGCGCATGCACCTGGGCAACGGTCCGGTTCACTCCCCAGCGGGTGCCCATCTCTCCCCAATGTAGGATGAATTGCCTGGCGGAATCAGTCAATGTCATGCATCTATCGTATCAGTAATTTCTGTCATGACAGAAATTACTGAAAATTAAGATTAAAGCGCAGCTGCTCCGGCTCTCCATTCTTGCCGTCATTCTGAGCGGAGCGCGGACTGAATCTCCGAACCTAAATGGGGCTTACCAAACCGCCATTCGCTGGACGAGGCCAGCGCGCCTCCACGGTCGTCCCAATCCCGCCTCGCGGCCGAAAAACGCCTTTTACTTCCGCCCACACCGGATCGGTTGCCTTCACCACATCTTCCAGCACCTGGTTCACAATGTTCTCCTGGAAGATTCCCAGGTTGCGGTAGCTGAACAAGTACTCCTTCAGCGACTTCAGTTCGAGGCACTTCTCGCGTGGCATATACCGGATGGTCAGCACGCCAAAATCGGGCAGCCCGGTCTTGGGGCAGACCGAGGTCAGTTCCGGGTCGTGAATCAGAATCTCGTAGCCGGGAAACTGGTTTTGCCAGGTTTCAATCGCCGGAAAGGCAAAGTCGAGGCCAGCCTTGGCGTGTTCGTCGGTGTAGCGTGGTTCAAGAGCCATAACGTTATTGTACCGATCACAAAGAGCCGGTGACCAGTTCTCACTCCACCCGCATTTTATTGACGCCTGAGAGCAGTTTTTGAGTCCTATATACTGAACCAGGTTGGGTGAATGGAAGAAAGAAAGCAATCGGGCCGGCTCTGGCTTTGGCTGGGCGCGGCAGTTCTAGTCGTCATCGTCTTCTTTGTGGCGCGCTCCTTTACGCGCGACCGCCTCCCAGTGCGCGAAGCGCGCGTGAGCCGCCAGCAGTTGTTGAACCAGATCAGCACCAACGGCCGGGTCGAGCCTCTTGCTCCCTATCCGATCTACAGCCCCGTCTCTGCGACGGTCAAAGCCCTCTACGTGCAGCAGGGGGACACGGTGCCGGCCGGCAAGCTGCTGCTTCAACTGGACGACGCGCAAACCCGCGCCCGAGTGGCCACCGCCGAGAGCGGTGTAAAGGCAGCCCAGGCAGCGCTGGACGCTGCGACTCACAACGGAAGCCTGCAGGAACGACAGACTTCGGCCGCGGAAATCGCCCGCGACCGCATCGACCGCGATCAGGCCCGCCACGATCTGGATGCTCTCACCCGGCTCAAGTCCACCGGCGCAGCCTCCGCCAGCGAAGTGGCCGCCGCGCAGCAGCGCCTCGATTCCAGTGAAGCCGCCCTTCACGCGGCCGAAGAGAGCGGGCACAACCACTATGCGCCGTCCGACGTGGCCCGTGCCCAGGCCGCGTTGGCCGACGCCGAAGCCAACCTTGCCGCCGCACGGGATATCGAAGCCAGAACCGCACCCCGCGCCCCGGCGGCAGGAACAGTCTATAGCCTTGGCGTTGGCCGCTCAGAGTTTGCCGAGGAAGGAAAGCTCCTGCTCCAGTTGGCCGACCTGCATAAACTGCGTATCCACGCCTATTTCGACGAGCCCGAAATCGGCCAGCTCGCCGCGGGCCAGACAGTCCAGATCAAGTGGGACGGCGATCCCAAGGCCGGGCATGTGTGGATGGGCAAGGTCGTCCGCACGCCCACATCCGTTGGGATGTACACCACGCGGACGGTTGGTGACACGCTTATTGAGATCGACGGCGGCGACGGCGGGCTTTTGCCGGACGCAAACGTGACAGTCACAGTCACCACAGCGAGCCAGCCCAACGTATTGACCGTACCCCACGATGCTCTGCGCGTGGAGAATGGTAAGCCCTTCGTCTTCAAGGTGGTAGGAGACGAGTTGGTGCGCACGCCGGTGATTGTAGGAACCTCAAATCTAACTCTCACCCCCATCGTCTCCGGCTTGCAGGAGGGCGATATAGTGGCCACCGGAACAACCAACGGACTCTCCCTTCAAGATGGCATCCCCATCAAGGAAATGCATTGAGACCGCGGCACTTTGCAAGAACGGGCCTGCCCGCAGCGTTGCTCGGCGCGGCCATCCAGTTCGCGGCCATTCCGCTCGCGGCCTCCGCGCCGCCTATCGGTACGTCCTCATCTCCAAACGATGGTTCAGTACAGTCCCTCCTTCAGGCCAACGCGGCCCTGCAGGCGGGCGAAGCGGATAAGGCCCTGGCTCTGCTTGCTCCCCTTATACCTTCCGGACCCCCTCTGGCCCACAATCTTGTCTGCCGCGTTCGCCTTACCCTCGAGCAATGGGACGCCGCCGCCACCGAATGCGAACAGGCCGTCCAACTCGAGGCCCAGAACTCCGATTTCCACCTGTGGCTTGGTCGCGCCCTCGGTCAGAAAGCCGCCCACGCCTCATTCTTGAACGCGTTCTCTCTCGCCAAGCGCACCCGTGCCGAATTCGAAGAAGCCGTCCGCCTCAATCCAAGGAACGCGGAGGCCCTGTCCGACCTCGGCAATTTCTATCGCCAGGCCCCCGGCGTAGTCGGCGGCGGCATCGATAAAGCCCAGCAAATCGCCGGCCAGCTCGATAAAGTCGATCCAGCCCGCGCTCATCATCTTCGCGGCACCATCGCCGAGCAGCAGAAAGACTTCTCCACTGCTGAAAGCGAGTACAAACAGGCCATCGCCGCCAGTCAACATGCCGCTCCAGAGTGGTCCAGTCTGGCTGGCTTCTTCTCCCGCCGCCAACGCTTCCCAGACATGGAGACTGCGATCCACAGCGCCGCCACCGCCGCCCAGCATGACAAGCAGTCCAGCGCAGCGCTCTACGACAGCGCCGGTCTGCTTATCGAATCCAAGCGCGAACCCGCCCTGGCAGCCAGCCTTCTTGAAAATTACCTCTCCGGCTCTTCAAAAACCGAGGACGCCCCGGCGTTTATCGCTCACATTCGCCTGGCTCGCCTCAAGCAGCAATCAGGCGACGCTGCCGGCGCCGATCGCGAACGCGCCGCCGCCCTGGCCATGGCTCATGAGTACAAACCAGCCCAGGAACTCAAGTCCCAGGAATCGACGCAACAGGACGGTAGATTTTGATTGGCACACGGTTTAAAGATTGCGAAGAAACTGAGACTGGCGTGGATTCTTGAAAGTTTTGTAACAGGGCACGACTTCAGTCGTGCCGCGGACTGCTGATAATGGATCTGGGCTTTAGCCCCTGAGGGAATGCCAAATCAACTGGAAGACCATAAGGTTTTGACCAAACCCGATGCCAGCAAATCGAACTCCCAACCCGCGCACCGCCTGGCCACTAATTCTATTGGCGTCAGTCCTTCTCGTCTGTACTCCGCTCTACGCACAGGTTTCTCTAACCACCGTCGTCGACCTGGCCCAGCGCAACTCCAGTGCCGTCAAACTCGCCGAAGCCGACCTCGAAAAGGCCCGCGCCGCCCTCGCCCAGACCCAGGACGCCTACATCCCCAACTTCGTTATTGGCTCCAATGTCGGATACTCGCACGGCTTCCCCACCGGTCAGCCGTCCGTGGGAAGCGCCTCGATGCAATCGCTGGTTTTTAGCTATTCCCAGCGCCAATACACAAAGGCTGCTCGCGCCGGAATTGACGCCGCCAATCTGGCCCTCAAAGATGCACGTGAACAAGTGGCTCTGGACGCTTCAACTACCTACATCGAACTTGATACCGTTCTGCGCGAACTTGAAACCGCGCAGCAGCAGGCGGCCTTCAGCGCCGATCTGCTTCGTGTTGAGCAGCAGCGTGTCGAAGCTGGAGTCGATTCCAACCTGGACCTGTTGCAGACGCGCCTGCAGATAGCTCAGCTCAAGCTCCAAAAGCTTCATCTTGAAACCCGTGCCGCGACGCTGGCAAAACAGATTGCCGTCCTCACAGACATGCCGGTTGGCGCCATCCTTCCGGACCATGCGAGCATTCCTGAGATCCCCGCCGTTACTGCCGGGGATGGGCCTCGCACCCTGTCTGGAATCGATTCAGCAAGAGCCCTCGCCCAATCCAAGCAATTCGAGGCCAAGGGAGACGACCTGGCTTGGCGACGGCCTTCCATCGGTTTCGGAGCCGTTTACAACTACGACTCCAACGAGTTAAACAGCTACTCCACCTATTACAACAACTTCACCCCCAACAACGTTAGCTTCGGCCTCCAGATCACGATTCCATTTTTTGACTTTGCTCTGCGCGCCAAGGCCAAGGTAACCGCGGCCGAAGCTCTCCGCGCCACCGTGGAATCCGAACAGGCCCAGCGCCAGAATGAGGTCCAGATCGCCACCCTAACCGGCAGCCTCCGCGAACTCGATGCCCTGGCCGACGTCGCCAGCCTGAAGCAGCAGATCGCCGATGCGCAGCTCAAGACCGTCCTCACCCAGCTGGAAACCGGCAACGGCGCCTCCGCAGGCCCCAACGCCCAGCCGCAGCTAACCCCCAAGGCGGAGCAGCTTGCCAGGATCGACGAGCGCCAAAAGTATCAGGAAGCCCTCGACGCCTCGCTTTCCCTGGCCAAAGCCCGGTTGGGCCTACTCCGCGCCCTCGGCCACATGGACGACTGGCTCCACGAGCTGCACGGAAAATAGACCAAATTGGTCGGAATTCGCCCCTGTAAACAAACGGAATGTTAGAATTGAAGGGATGCCTATGCCCTTGAAAACACTTTTGCTGAATCCGCCCTCGTTCGAGAACTTTGACGGTGGCGCGAGTTCGCGCTGGCCCGCCACGCGCGAGATTGAGTCCTATTGGTACCCCGTCTGGCTGGCCTACCCCGCCGGACTCTTGGAGGGTTCGCGCCTGCTCGATGCCAATCCCCACCACGTCTCCGCCGACGAAACCATCAGGATCTGCAAGGACTACGAGTTCCTTGTCCTCTTCACCTCGACCGTAGGCTGGGAAGGCGATCAGCGCCTCGCCGAGGCCATCAAGGCCGCCAACCCGGCAATGAAGATCTGCTTCGTAGGACCGCCGGTGACCACTTCGCCCGACAAGGCCCTCAACGAGTGTTCCGCCCTCGACTTCATCTGCCGCCGCGAGTTCGATTACTCCGTCGTAGAATTCGCCCAGGGCAAGCCCCTTAGCGAGGTCCTCGGCATCAGCTACAAGCTCGATGGCAAGGTCGTCCACAATCCCGACCGCCCGCAGATCGAAGACCTGGACGCAATGCCCTGGGCAACCAAGATCTACAAGCGCGACATGGACGTCACCAAATATAACGTGCCGTTCCTGCTCCATCCCTACATCGCGCTTTACTCCACCCGCGGCTGTCCCGCGCAATGCACCTTCTGCCTCTGGCCACAGACCCTGAGTGGTCACGCCTGGCGCAAGCGGTCAACAGACGATGTGGCGGCCGAACTTAAATGGGCAAAGGAAAACTTCCCTCAGGTGAAGGAGTTCTTCTTCGACGACGACACCTTCAACATCCAGAAGGCCCGCACCATTGAGTTGTGCTCAAAGCTCAAGCCACTGAATATCATCTGGAGTTGCACCTCGCGCGTCACTACGGAATACGAGACGCTGAAAGCCATGAAGGAAGCCGGCTGCCGCCTGCTCATCGTGGGCTTCGAGTCCGGCGACCCGCAGATCCTCAAGAACATCAAGAAGGGCGCCACCGTCGAGCGCGCACGCGCCTTCGCAAAGGATTGCCACGACCTCGGCCTGGTCGTCCACGCTGACTTCATTCTCGGCCTTCCCGGCGAAACCAAGGAGTCGATCCGCAACACCATCAACTTTGCGAAAACTCTGGACTGCGAAACCATCCAGGTCAGTATTGCCCACGCCTATCCCGGCACGGAGTTTTACGACTACGCCAAAGCCAACGGCTTCATCGTAAACACCCAGGCCATGATGGACGAAGGCGGCCACCAGATGGCCCATATCGAATACCCTGGCCTGCCCACCGACTACGTCATGGAGATGGTGCACCGCTTCTACGACGAGTATTACTTCCGCCCCAAAGCCGCATTCCGCGTAGTCTGGAAGGCCGTCGTCAATCGCGATGTCCCCCGCCTCTATGTCGAAGCCAAGGCTTTCTTAAAGCTGCGTTCGCAACGCAACAAGATGGTGAAAGCCACGCGCGCCCAGCAAGCTAACCCCACCACACCTGCCAAAGCAGGTGCATAATCGCACCGTCGGCAGCACACCCGGAGGGCGGCGCAAAAGCGACCGCCCTTTTTCTTCTTGAGCCTTTGTATTTGAACGGAGTTACGGCGAGCGTAAGAAAAGCTGTGCCGGACCGCCACAAAAACTCCGTGCCCCGTTCTTGCGATTTTTCCCTATCGCAAGGGCGGGAAACCACGAACCTCAACCCGACAAACTTCATCCAATCACTTA
>Ga0302320_10027985_pt1 | contig 10840 bp, 12 predicted proteins | sample Bog_T0_3_FD_202130 | JGI IMG/M metagenome (GOLD analysis project Ga0302320, IMG submission 202130) | Peat permafrost microbial communities from Stordalen Mire near Abisko, Sweden - Bog_T0_3 | ecosystem: Environmental > Terrestrial > Soil > Wetlands > Peat | place: Sweden: Abisko, Stordalen Mire... | reverse complement strand
TTGCTGAAGGCCGCCGCGGGAGGGGACCGATGAACGCTCAGGACCTTCGCGAACACCTGGGCGGCACCTGGACGGTCCGGCCCGATGGCTGGTGGCGCCCCATGGAACTCGATCGCCTGCGCTCCGCGGCCGCCGGACTGAAAACCGGCGGCGCCCGGTTCGTGGCGCTCACGGTGCGCCCGGACGGCGCCTCGATGAAGCTGGCCTGGCACTGGGACGTGGCGGGAACGCTGCTCAGCCTGGAGGCGGGGCTCACGCCCGGGGCGGAGATCCCCAGCCTCGTGGACATCTGGCCCGGGGTCGACTGGGCCGAGCGGGAGGCCCGGGACTACTATGCCGTCAATTTTTCCGGACGGAACGACACGCCTCCCCTGATGCTGCGGGAGGGCGATGCTCCTGGCGTCCTTCTGCGCGGAAAGGATGTCCAATGAGCTACCGGATCCCCATCGGCCCCTACCACATCGCCCTCGACGAGCCCTACAAGATCGAGGTCGAGTGCGAGGGCGAAACCGTCATCGGCGCCTTCCTCAAGGTCGGCTATAACTTCCGCGGCATCGAATGGCTCGCGGAGCGCAAGAACATCACCCAGAGCATCGCCCTGATGGAGCGGGTGTGCGGCATCTGCTCCAACGTGCACTCCATGACCTTCTGCCTGGCCCTGGAACGGATCGGCGCCATCGAGGTGCCGCCGCGGGCCCAGCACATCCGAGTGCTGATGGCAGAACTGGAGCGGCTCCACTCGCACCTCCTGTGGGCCGGGGTCGCCGCCGAGCTGATTGGATTCCAGACATTGTTCATGACCTGTTTCAATTTGCGAGAACGGGTGATGGACCTGCTTGAGTCCATCTCCGGCAACCGGGTGAACTATTCCATGAACCGCATCGGCGGGGTGAACCGGGACATCCAGGATTCCCAGGCGGTGCGCGAAGGGGTGCGGGCGGTGCGGAACGCGGTCGCCACCTCGCTGATTCCCATCTTCACCACCGATCGTGGCGTCGCAGGCCGTTGCCGCGGGGTCGGCGTGCTGACCCGCGCGGACGCCCTGGCCTATGGAGCGGTCGGCCCCGTCGCCCGGGCCTCCGGGATCGACCAGGATCTCCGCCGTGATGCGCCCTACCTGATCTATGACCAGCTTGAATTCGCCGTGCCAATACAGTCGGGCGGGTCGGTGTATGACCGCATCGTGGTCCGCGCCCTGGAGATCCTGGAGAGCTGCGGCATCGTCGAACAGGTCCTGGACCGCCTTCCGGAAGGTCGCCTGCATGGCGGAGACATCTACACTGTGCCCGCGGGCGAGACCGTCATGCGCATCGAGGCGCCACGTGGCGAGGTCTTCTACTTCGTCGCCTCGGACGGCACGGACACCGCGGCCCGGGTGAAGGTCCGCACCCCCACCTTCGCCAACATTCCCACGGTGGTGCCCATGATCAGGGGCGCCGTGCTCGCCGACATCCCCCTGATCCAGGGTTCCCTCGATCCCTGCTATTCCTGTACTGACCGCTGACCCGGGAGACCCCGTGCACGAGATGTCGCTCATGGCCGGCATGATGGAGATCATCCGAGGCGAGGCCCGCGTCCAGGGCTTCGCCCGGGTGACCAGGGTCGTGCTGGAGATCGGCCAGCTCGCCGGCGTTGAGGCCGATGCCATGCGCTTCGCCTTCGATGTCTGCACCGGGGGCTCCGTGGCTGAAGGCGCGGAACTGGAGATCGAGGCGACCGAAGGGCTGGCCCGGTGCGCGTCCTGCGCCCGCACTTTTCCCGTCCGCGCCTGCTACGGCACCTGCCCGTCCTGCGCCGGCACCGAACTGCGCATCGTCTCCGGCCGGGAGATGCGCTTGAAATTCCTGGACGTGGAATGACGTTCCCTACCTGGAGTAACCATGTGCACCACCTGCGGTTGTGAAGACCACCAGCACCATACCCACCCCCACCCGGCCGGCGGCCTGCGCCGGGTCTCCCTGGAGCGCAGCCTGCTGGAGAAGAACGACGCCTTCGCCGCCGAGAACCGTCGGTTCTTCCGAGAAAAGGGCATCCTGGCCCTGAACCTGGTGTCCAGTCCGGGTTCCGGCAAGACCAGCCTGCTGGTGGCCACCTTGGAACGACTGGCCGGTCTCCATCCGGTGGCGGTGGTGGAGGGGGACCAGCAGACCAGCCGGGACGCAGATCGCATCCGGGCCGCCGGGGCCCCCGCAGTCCAGATCAACACCGGCAAAGGCTGCCATCTGGACGCCCACGGCGTGGGCCACGCGCTCGAACACCTGGAACTCCGGCCGGGAACCCTGCTGTTCATCGAGAACGTTGGCAACCTGGTGTGCCCGGCCCCCTTCGACCTGGGCGAGCGGCACAAGGTGGTGATCCTCTCGGTCACCGAAGGCGAGGACAAGCCCTTGAAGTACCCGGACCTGTTCGCCGCGGCCGATCTCATGCTGCTGAACAAGGTGGACCTCCTGCCCCACCTTGAGTTCGATTTGGATGCCTGCCTGCGCTATGCCCTCGAAGTCAACCCGCGCCTTGCAGTGATCCGCACCAGCGCCCGCAGCGGCGAGGGGGTGGACGCCTGGATCGCCTGGATCCTGGCCCAGAGCGCGGCCCTGGTGGACTGACCCCATGGCCCGCCTCCGTCTCCAGGTTCAGGGCGTCATCCAAGGCGTCGGATTCCGGCCGTTCGTCTTCCGGCTGGCGACAGAGCTTCGCCTGGAGGGCTGGGTCCAGAACCGTCCGGAGGGGGTCTGCATCGAGGTCCAGGGGACCGGGAAAGTGTTGGAGAGTTTCGCCAGGCGGCTCCGGGAAGAGCGGCCTAGGGCGGCGCTGCTGCGCGACCTCCGGATCGACGCCGTGCCGGAGCAGGGCGACGCGGGCCCGTTCCGGATTCTGCCCAGCGCGGAGCTGGGGCAGCGCCGGCCGTCGATTCCCGCCGACCTGGCGCTCTGCCCGGAGTGCGCCCGGGAGGTCCGCACCCCAGGGGCACGCCGGTTCCGCTACCCGTTCACCAACTGCACCGCCTGCGGTCCACGCTACTCCATCATTGAGGAACTGCCCTACGACCGGCCCAGGACGGCCATGGCCGGCTTCCCGCTCTGCCCGGACTGCCGCCGGGAATTCGAGGACCCCCTGGACCGCCGCTTCCACGCCCAGCCCGTCGCCTGTCCCCAGTGCGGGCCCGAACTGAAATTCTGTACACCGGGAGATGTCCCGTGGCCCACGGGCGAGGCTACCCTGGCTGCGGCCCTGGATCTCCTACGCAACGGCGGCATTCTGGCGCTCAAGGGACTCGGCGGCTTCCAGCTGCTGGTGGACGCACGCTCCGAAGCAGCCGTCCGGCGCTTAAGGAATCGCAAGGGTCGGGCGGAGAAGCCTTTCGCGGTGATGTTCCCGGGCCTGGCATCGCTCGAGGTCGCCTGCGTGGTGGACCCGGCCAGCCGCGCCGTCCTGGGTGGGCCCGAGGCCCCCATCCTCCTGCTATCCCGCCGGGAGGGCTGTGCGCTGGCCCCCGCCGTGGCTCCGGATAACCCGGACCTTGGCGCCTTCCTGCCCTACACCCCGCTGCACCAGCTGCTGCTGGACGACTTCGGCGGCCCCCTGGTGTGCACCAGCGGCAACCGTTCCGAGGAGCCCATGGCCATCGACAACGCCGATGCCCTGGCGCGGCTTGGTGCCATCGCCGACGGTTTCCTGCTGCATGACCGACCCGTGCTGCGCCCCCTGGATGATTCCGTGGGCCGGATGGAGGCAGGGGTGCTGCGCCTGCTCCGGCGGGCCCGGGGTTTCGCGCCGCTGTCCCTGCCCATGGAAGGCCCGACGGTGCTGGCCCTCGGCGGCCACCAGAAGGCTGCGGTGACCCTGCTCACCCAGGGCCAGGCCGTGGTGAGCCAGCATCTTGGGGACCTCGACTCGGCCCTTGGCTTGGCTCTGCTGGAACGAACCGTGGAGGACCTGCTGGGCTTCCTGCGTGCGGCGCCGCAACGCCTGGCCTGCGACCTCCATCCGGACTATGGCAGTACCCGGTTGGCCGAACGCTTGGCGCAACGGCTGGGACTGCCCCTCCTGCGGATCCAGCATCACCACGCCCACGTGGCCGCGGTCATGGCGGAGCATGGCCTGCCCGGCCCTGTGCTGGGGCTGGCCTGGGACGGCTCGGGCTTCGGCGCCGACGGCACCGTCTGGGGCGGGGAGGCACTGGAAGTGTCCGCAACCGGCTATCGCAGGGTAGGGCACCTGCGCGCCTTCCCTCTGCCGGGCGGCGAACAGTCGGTGCGGGAACCGCGTCGCTCGGCCCTGGGCCTCTGCTTGGCCTGCCTTGGGGAGCCCGGGCCGGCGGCCGCCGCCTTCACCCTGGGAGAACTGGCGGTCCTGTGCCAGGCCAGCGCCCGCGGCCTCAACGCGCCGCGCTGCTCCAGCGTTGGCCGGCTGTTCGACGCCATCGCCAGCCTGCTGGGCCTGCGCATCGGCGCCGGATTCGAAGGGCAGGCCGCCATGGCCCTTGAATTCCAGGCCCGCAATGCGCGCGGCGCGGGCAGCTACCCGATCCCCCTGGTGGCCGGCCAGGCGGATCCCACCCCCCTGCTGCGGGCCCTGATCGCCGACCTGGGCCGGGGCGAGGCGGTTCCCGCCATGGCCTTCCGCTTCCACGCCGCCATGGCGGATATGGCCCTGGCCTTCGCCGAGGCCGCCGGCCGGGAAACGGTGGTCCTCACCGGGGGCTGCTTCCAGAACCTGCTCCTGGCCGAGCTGTGCCGGGAGCGGCTGCAGTCCCGCGGGTTTCGGGTGTTCCGGCCCGCGCAGTACCCGGCCAATGATGGCGGGCTTTCCCTGGGGCAGGCCTGGGTGGCCGCGCGCCTTCCAATGGAGCTTTGACATGTGCCTATGCCTTCCCGGACGCATCCTGGATCTTGGAGAAGCCCCACTGTGCCTGGGCCGGGTAGCCTTCGGGGCGGTGGTGAAGCGGGTGAGCCTGGCCCTGGTGCCGGGGGCGGCGGTCGGGGGATACGTTCTGGTGCACGCCGGCACCGCCATCCAGGTGCTGGACGAGGCCCTGGCCCGGGAAGTGCTGGACCTCCAGGTGGAGATGGCCGCGGACCTGAAGAGGAACCCATGAAGTTCCTCGACGAGTACCGGGACGGCGCGGCGGTCCAGCCTCTGCTGGAGGCCCTGCGGCGCCGGACCACGCGCCCCTGGACCCTCATGGAGGTGTGCGGCGGCCAGACCCACAGCATCCTCCGCTTCGGCATCGATCAGCTGCTGCCACCTTCCATCCGCCTGATACACGGCCCGGGCTGCCCGGTCTGCGTGACCCCGGTGGCCTTCATCGACAAAGCCCTGGCCATCGCCGAACGGCCCGGGGTGATCTTCTGCTCCTTCGGCGACATGCTTCGGGTGCCGGGCTCCCACTCGGACCTGTTCCGGGTGAAGTCCCGCGGCGGGGACGTGCGGGTCGTCTACTCGGCCCTGGACGCGGTCCAGCTAGCGCTGCGCGAGCCAGAGCGGGAGGTGGTGTTCTTCGCCGTGGGCTTCGAGACCACCGCCCCGGCCAACGCCCTGGCCGCGCGCGAAGCCCTACGCCTGGGCCTGGCCAACTTCAGCATGCTGGTCTCCCAGGTGCGGGTGCCTCCGGCCCTGGAGTTGCTGCTGGCCTCCGGCGCGGCCCAGGTGGACGCATTCCTGGCCGCGGGCCATGTCTGCGCCGTGATGGGCACGGTGGAGTACCTGCCCATCGCGGCCCGGTACCACGTTCCCATCGTGGTCACCGGATTCGAGCCGGTTGACCTGTTGCGCGGCATCCTGGAATGCGTGGTGCAACTGGAGGAGGGCCGGGCCGAAGTGGCCAACGCTTATGAGCGCCTTGTTCCGTCCGGCGGCAACCCCACCGCCAGGGCGCTCATGGCGGGCGTCTTCCAGGTGGTAGACCGGACCTGGCGCGGCCTCGGGCTGATCCCGCGCAGTGGCATGGCCTTGGCGGAGGCTTACGCGCAGCTCGACGCCGAGCAACGGTTCGGCGTATCGGACCTTGGCGGGACCGATTCCCCCCTCTGCCGGAGCGGCGAAGTGCTGCTGGGCATCCTTGATCCACAGAACTGCCCGGCCTACGGCACCCGCTGCACACCGGAACACCCCCTTGGCGCCACCATGGTCAGCGCCGAAGGGGCCTGCGCCGCCCACTACCGTTACCGCCGCCCCCGGGAGGATTGACATGTCTGAACTCAATCTGGATTGCCCGCTTCAGCTGCCCTTCGACACCATCCAGATGGCCCACGGGGGTGGCGGGCGGATCATGCATGACCTGATCGAGTCCATGCTGGTCCCCGCCTTCTCCAATCCGGCCCTGGAGGCGCGCGGCGACGCCGCTGTGCTGGACCTGGACGGCCGCGCCCTGGCCTTCACCACCGACAGTTTCGTGGTATCGCCGCGCAGTTTTCCCGGCGGCGACATCGGCGAGTTGGCGGTGTACGGGACGGTAAACGATCTGGCCTGCGCCGGGGCCCGGCCTCGTTTCCTGAGCTGCGCCCTCATCCTGGAAGAGGGCTTGGCCCTGGCCGAGCTGGCCCATCTGGTGGATTCCATGCGCCGGGCCGCAGTCCGGTGCGGCGTGTCCATCGTCACCGGGGACACCAAGGTGGTGGACCGCGGCAAAGGCGACGGGGTCTACATCAACACCGCGGGCATCGGCCTGGTTCCCGCCGGGCGCCGGGTCGGCCCCAAAGAAGTCCGCCCCGGCGACGCGGTGCTGGTCTCCGGCGACCTGGGCCGACATGGCATGGCCGTGCTCTCGGTGCGCGAAGGCCTCGCCTTCGATTCCCCGGTGGTCAGCGATTGCGCCCCGGTCCACCTGCTGGCCGAGGCGCTCTGGACCGCGGGCGTCGAGGTGCACTGCCTGCGCGACCCCACCCGAGGCGGTCTGGGGGCGGTGCTCAACGAGATCGCTCTGGACAGCCGCCTGACCCTGGAAGTGCTCGAGCAGGAGGTTCCGGTCAGCGAACCGGTAGCCTCGGCCTGCGAGCTGCTTGGCCTCGACCCGCTCTACCTGGCCTGCGAAGGCCGCCTGGTGGTCTTCCTGCCCGAGCCCCAGGCCGAGGCGGCCCTGGCCGCCCTGCGCCGGTTACCGGAAGGGGCGGGCGCGGCCTGCATCGGCCATGTGCTGGAGCGCGGACCGGCCCATGTCACCCTGCGCACCCGCCTGGGCACGGAGCGCATCCTGGATCTGCCCTCCGGCGCACAGCAACCGAGGATCTGCTGATTCAGATCATGTTCTGGGCCCTGAGTAAGAGCCGGTTCGGCGGTCTTGGTGAGAACCCAGGCCAGCATCAGGAATAGGGCGCTGTATCCAGGATGGGCCACGCCCAGCGCCCACCAGATCACCGCCAGGAGGCTGAGCGCGAGACAGTGCCGGCCCTGCGGGCTAAGCCCGGCCATAGCCGGCATGAGAAACCAAATATACAAACAGACGGCGATGCCGAGCAAGGCACCGATTTCCCGTTTGTGCCGGGTGAAGAAGGACGGAGGCGACAGCGACGGCAACGCCGGCGCGGGAACAGCCTGAGTATCTGCAGTTGCCACTGGGGACTCCTTTAAGATGAGATAGTTGAGACGGCCGCAAGGCATTCCGGGGTATGGCTCCACACCGTGAATTGCGGTCAGACACCAAGCCAAACCGGATCGGCACGCCGATTCAGAATTGGGTGATTTCAGGCAAGCTCCGCCCGGAGCCCGCCTGAGGACTCATTTGCTACCAGATTGAGGCAATGGCTAGACCTTCAACGGCGCAATGGGAGGAATGACCAGCATCTTGTCGATGTCGTCCGCCTTGATCTTGAATTTCTTATTGTAGAGCTTGGGATCCGTCTTGTCCGGGGTCTCTGTGGACCTCCAAGAGACAGAACCGTAGGAGCAGAAAATGCAGCAGTCTCCCTTTTTGGGGCGGAGCACCGACTTCCAGGGGGACCGTCACTGAACGCCCAGTAGGCGTGTCGCAATGCTTCTTCCATGATGCTGTGGTCTTCGGGTTGATGAACCAGATCAATCCTCGGCTCCGGACGATTGAACCCGAGGTGGTTCTGGTGGCGGGAGTGGTCTCTATCTGAAACATCCAAAATGCTCGTATGCTCGAACTGATGCCTATTTGGAAGTTCACGGCGGAAGGAGCATACAAATGCCAAACCTCGCAACTGCACTCAAGGAGGAAATCGTTCGACTCGCCCGGAAGGAGATTCGGAGCGAATCGGAGGGCCTCAAGAAGGCAGCGGCGCAGTCACGAGCCGAGATAGCCGTTCTGAAGAAGCGTGTGGCTGAGCTGGAAAAGGTGGTATCCCGGCTCAGCAAGATTGCCACAGCAATCAAGAAGTCCAAAGCGGCCTCCGATGCCCCTACCCGCGTTCGGTTCAGTGGCAAGGGACTATCTGCCCTGAGGCAGCGGCTTGGGTTATCCGCACCTCCCATGGGTGCGCTTTTGGGCGTTTCTGCACAAACCATCTACAACTGGGAGGCGGAGAATACTCGACCCCGTCAAGAACAATTAGTAGCCTTTGCAGCGTTGAGGGGGATGGGCAAGAGACAGGTCACCGCAAAGCTGCAAGAACTAGAGGGGTAACCTTAGGAACCGCTGGTACCGCCAACCGAGAGCACCGGTGTTCTGGCCCCAATCTCACAGCTTCCCCACGTTGGACGAGAGGGACACCTGATGGTCCACCATTTAAGAGCATCCATCCTTCTGGTCATGCTTTCCCCAGGAGCCGTCATGGCCATCGAAGAGCCCAGATACACCGTGGAATCCAAGACCGTCAGCTACGAAATCAGGAGCTACGGGTCGGTACTGATCGCCGAGACGACCATCGAGGCCAGCTTTGACGATGCTGGCAATCGAGCCTTCAGGATTCTTGCCGATTACATTTTTGGCAACAATCGGTCCAAGACCAAGTTGGCGATGACCGCACCGGTGACCCAGCAGACTCCCTCCGAAAAGATCGCCATGACCGCACCAGTCAATCAGGTCCATACGATTGGAGGCTTCCTGGTCCAATTCACCATGCCGGTCGGGTTCACCCTGGCCACCCTGCCTGAACCCAACGACTCCCGCGTCCACCTCAGGGAGATCCCAGCGCATAGGGTCGCGGTGAAAGCCTACACGGGGTCATGGTCGGAGGCGCACTACCAACGAAAGCTGGCTGAGCTTCGCTCCGCCTTAAAGCGGGATGGGGTGCGGACGACCGGAGAACCGGTATTCGCAAGATTCAACTCGCCCTTCCAAATCTGGTTCCTGCGCCGGAATGAAATCTGGATCGAGGTTGCACCTTGAACCCAGCCATGCAGCGGCGCTTGTTCATCAACGGCGTTACGGCCCTTGAGGACCAGCCCAATCTACTCAACCCCGTACCTCTGCCGTTCGATTACCCCTTGCGATAGCTCTTTTTGGTTACCCTCAACCGATCTGGACTTGGCCGGTTCCCACCCCACATCCTCTCCACTAGGTATTCGAATGGCTCAGATAAAGACAACGCATGGGATAAGTGGGAGTCGAATCTGCGAGGAGAACAGGGCGCATGAGCCAAACAGTTGAAGATGTGAACGCTGGAAAACTGGCGGGGGGCGCGGAGTTTCAGCCGGGGCATCTCGGTATGAAAACGCAACACCTGAAATTGCTACTAGCCATTCTTGGCCCCGGACTGGTGGCCATGCTGGCGGACGCGGATGTGGGCAGTGTAATCACCGCAGCGCAGAGCGGTGCCCAATGGGGTTACAAGCTCCTTTCGCTACAAGTGCTGATGATTCCCGTGCTGTATGTGGTGCAGGAACTCACGGTGCGTCTCGGCATTTTCACCGGCAAGGGTCATGGGGAACTGATTCGCGAAACATTCGGCTGGGGTTGGGCTTGGTTATCGGTAGCCGGATTGGCTGTGGCTTGCCTGGGGGCTCTCGTCACCGAATTCGCTGGCATTTCCGGGGTGGGCCTGTTGTTCGGAGTGCCACAGGTGACCAGTCTGACCCTGGCCGTGACTGTCCTGTTGGTAGTGGTATGGACCGGCTCTTACCAGCGGGTGGAACGGATAGCCATTTTTCTGGGACTATTTGAGTTAGCGTTCGTATGGGTGGCCATTCGCGCTCCGGTGCAGGGACATGAGCTAATGAGCGGCTTGGTCACGCTGCCCGTGCATCACCGTCAATACTGGTATCTGGTGTCGGCCAATATCGGAGCGGTCATCATGCCGTGGATGGTGTTCTACCAGCAATCTGCCGTGACGGACAAAAAGCTCAAACCCAATCAATACATCTACGCCCGTTGGGACACCGCAATCGGAGCGGTGCTCACCCAAGTGGTGATGGTTGCTGTGCTGGTTGCCGCCGCAGCGACATTGGGTAAAACCCATGCCCAAGCGCCTCTGGACACCGTGGGGCAGATCGCCCAGGCATTGACGCCTTCGCTGGGGGTCAAACTCGGCCACATCATCTTCGGCTTGGGCATCCTGGGTGGGGCGATGGTCTCAGCCATCGTGGTCTCGCTGGCAATGTCCTGGGGTTTCTGCGAAGTCACCGGATACAGCCATTCGCTGGGAAATCATCCTCTAGAAGCACCGTGGTTCTATGGAATCTTCAGCGTGGGGGTGATCGGCAGTGCCTTTGTCGTTCTGCTTGTGCCCAACCTAGTGACCCTCTCGGTCGCAGTGCAGGTGATGAACGCATTTCTCTTGCCGTTGGTCCTCGGGTTCCTGGTTGCACTTGCGGTTAAGGCCCTTCCGCTCGAACACCGTCTGCGCGGTGCTTATTTCTGGGTGGTGCTCGGGGTGGTCGTGGTCACCTGTGTGCTTGGCATATACGGTGGGCTTATACCATTTCGCTATCAAAGGTGATCTAA
>Ga0302320_10027984_pt1 | contig 10840 bp, 14 predicted proteins | sample Bog_T0_3_FD_202130 | JGI IMG/M metagenome (GOLD analysis project Ga0302320, IMG submission 202130) | Peat permafrost microbial communities from Stordalen Mire near Abisko, Sweden - Bog_T0_3 | ecosystem: Environmental > Terrestrial > Soil > Wetlands > Peat | place: Sweden: Abisko, Stordalen Mire... | reverse complement strand
TTGCCTTCGCGTTTGACTCCAGTGTCCCTAAACAAACAAGCGGGTCTTTAATCCGATCGATCTCGCCAGTTTCGCCTGTGCCACATCACACGTCCAAAACGCATCCAATCCGGAAAGCAAATTCACCCGTCGCGCCGCCGAGACGTGCAGATAATCACTGCTGCCGCAGTCAAAGTCCCCGGCCAGTTCCGCGCTCAAATTTTCGGCCAGGTCCAACAGCTTGTCCGCTGTCAGCTCGCCCTGCCAACGCAGCCGTGTCGATGTCTTTTCCGCCGCTCGCAGTGCCCGCCAGGCCGCTTCCCCATGACGGTTGGTTCGCGACTGCCTTAGATTGTGCCTCAGCTCGTGGCGCAGAAAAACCCAATAAACAAAATCCGGCGAATCTTTTTGCACCGCCGCATCCACCACCCCGGAAAATTCATCGTCCGGATGCAGATAAGCAAACAGGACGGAGGTGTCAGTGTACACGAGCGGCATAATGACGTTTCCTTCTTTCGCCCAGAACCGGATTCGGCCGGGTGGGACCGCCCTTCGCCCGCGCCTTCCTGACCTCCGCCATGATTTCATCCCAGGACGGATCAATCTCTTCATTCGCCGGAACCAGCCAGGCGGCGGGCTTGCCATTACGGATGATCCTCATCCGCTGACCACCCTTGGCCCGGTCCAGCATGCTGGCCGTCTGCTCATGCAACTGCTTGGAAGTGATTTCCATCATGTCAATAATAGGCACCAAAAACGTGACACCGTCAACCCCTGGCAATAAAATTCACGGTCATTTCTGTTGCTTTCCCATTTTCTGCTTTTCACTTCACAAACTTCTGCAACTTCAACCAATACAAACAATCCCCCGCCCACGGATGCGGATGCGCAAACGGCGGCTTGTCCGCCAGCCCCATCCCATGCCCGCCATGCTGATAAATATGCAGGTCAAACGGCACCCCCGCCGCCCGCAGCGCCGTGGCAAACAACAAGCTGTTCTCCACCGGCACCGTCTTGTCCTCAAACGTCTGCCAGATGAAACACGGTGGCGTCGCCTTCGTCACCTGCAACTCATTCGAAACCGATTTCACCAGCTCCGGCGCCGGATCCTTCCCCAGCAAATTATCCTTTGACCCCTTGTGCGTATACTGCCCCATCGTGATCACCGGGTAACACAAAATCCCCAGGTCCGGCCGCGAACTCTCCCGCTCCACCGCATCCGCCGAATTCGTGAATCCCGCATCAAAATGCGTCAGCAACGTCGACGCCACATGCCCGCCCGCCGACGACCCCATGATCCCCACCCGCTTCGGATCAATCCCCCAGTCCGCCGCGTGCGCCCGGACCAACCGCACCGCCCGCGCCGCATCCTGCAGTTCGGCCGGATGCCGGTATCCATTCGCCCCCAGCCGATATTTCAGCACAAACCCCGTCACCCCGTGCTGATTCAGCCACAACGCATAATCCTGCCCCTCATGTGGAGCCAGATGCGAATACCCCCCGCCCGGGCAGATCACCATCGCCGCCCCCGTGGCATTCGTCGCCTCCGGCAAATAAACCGTTAGCGTGGGGATATCCACCACATTCGTCCCCAACGCCCCCGGTGCCGCCCCCGGCCAGAGCGGCAGCGATTGCGGAGCAGCGGCGGATAATAGTGCGGACGTGGCAAATAACATGGCCAAAGTAAATAATGGTTTCATGATTCGTGAACGCCCGATGCTATTCCGCCCCCGGTGCGGTGGCAATCCCCAAGCCGCGCCACACACCATAAAAAGTTCGTCAAAAAGTTTTGACAAAACCGAAGTATTCGCTAAATTAAACGCCACTCTGGATGGGGTCGTAGCTCAGTTGGTAGAGCACCACAATGGCATTGTGGGTGTCGCAGGTTCGATCCCTGTCGGCTCCACCATACAGAATTTGCCGAGAAATCAATGGGCGCATTGCGCACGGTGACGTTGGTTTCAGCCAATAAATCAAAGGGTTTTTTGAAGGAAACGGTTACGGTTTGAGCGCGTAAAAGGCGGTTCGAGCCAACTTTTTCAAGGAATGACTTCATTCCTAACCAATTGTCAGAAAAAACGTCATTTTGGGCCGTATTTGCCTCCAAAATCCATTTTTTTAAGGGTTCGAGCCGATTTATTTTACTTCCCTCCAATACGACGATTTGTTGTTCCAAATCGGCTTTCAAGGCCACCATCGGGTTTTTGAGTTCTTTGAACTCGGCAATGTCAATTGCCCCCTCGGTAAATGCCTTGTTAACCCGGTCAATCTTTGTTTTGAGAAGGGCCAATTCAGCCTTAAGGCTGTCGATTTTCTGCTGTTTCTCGATGGAGGTTTCCGTCTCCCACGTCTCGATCTTGGCCAGGAACTTCTCTTTCCATTCATCAGGGATGAGGACGAGTTCGGCATTACGCTTCACTTCTTCTGCCAGCTTTTCCTGCCGGATGAAGGTCGTGGCCGGGCATCGTTGCTCCCTGCTTTTGTGGGTGCAACGGTAATAGTGGAAGCGGAGGCCACTCTTTTTGATGTGCCGCTCGCCCGTGATGGAATATCCGCACTCAGCACAGGTCGCAAAATTGAGGAACACGAGGTTCTTTTCCTCACGACGCCTGCGCGGTTTGCCGACGGTCACCAAAGCCTTTTGAATGTCATCAAACGTCTTTTTACTGATCATCGGCACATGCACTCCTTGGTGCATTTCCCCCTTATGGAGGAATACGCCGTAATAAAAGGGATTACGAAGCACATGACCGATTGCAGACAGCACCAATGGTTTCTTGCTGCGTTCACCAACGACCCCGGCAGCCTTTAATTCTCTTTGAAAGCCGGTGAGGGAAAGCGTTCCAGTTGCGAAACGCTCCAAGAGCTTCTTCACTTTGTCAAAATATTCAGGGTGCGGTTCAATGGTGCGAAGCCGGGGTTCGTTGAAGTAACCGAGCGGAGCTTTCCAGGAATATATACCCCGGCGGATTTTCTCGCGAATTCCCCGGCGGATGTTCAGCGACAGGTCGCGCACATATTGATTGGCCATGCCAAACTCGACCGCAATCATGAGCACGTTGTCGGTGGGCAAATACGTCTTCTCGAACGTGCGAATTTCCTGAATCACCCCTCGTTGCAACAGACCGATGATCTTCCCGCCGTCGTCAAAATTGCGGGCGATGCGGTCTAATTTCCATGATAGAATGGCATTTGCCTCGCCACGTTCAATGCGCCGGAGCATGTCATTGAAAATTTCACGCCCCGGCTCCTTGGCGCTCTTGCTCTCTGTAAAGGTGCGGACAACCGTTATGCCACGTTCACGCGCAATTGAATTCAATTCGGAAAGCTGCGCGTCAATGGAGAGCATTTGGCGGTCTTCATCCTCACTCGATTTGCGGCAATAAATGAAGTATTTAAGCATGGACAAATTATAACAAATGACATAAATATTTGCGAGCTAAAAATGAAACAAATTGCGCATAGCACAATTAATTCAGAGTTGCTTAAAACATTGCGGGGTGATTCTCCGCGTGAACGGCTGCTGCATCGTTTACATTGCGTCGCCCTCGTATTAAACGGCCTTTCATCAAGTGCGGTCGCACGCATCTATGGAGATTCGCCTCGTGCCGTCGCCTATTGGGTCAAACGATTCAAGAAAGACGGTGAACAGGGGTTGCATGAGGAATCACGCCCTGGTCGTCCGTCAAAACTCAATGCTTCCCAATTAAAGCACGTGCAAATATTTTTGGATAAATCTTCCGCTCATTCAAAGTCTGAAAAAGCTGAACACCTTGCTCATTATATATCTGAAAAATTTGGAATCACTCTGACCGTTCGCCAATGTTGGAGGATCGTGAACCGGTTACAGGTCTGAACACGTTCGCCTTTTTAACAGGTCAATATTCCAGCTCGACTGTGCATGTTTGCACAGAACAAATGTGATTTATTTTTACCGCCTTTTACGCGCTCAAACCGTAACCGTTTCCTTCAAAAAACCCTTTGATTTATTGGCTGAAACCAACGTCACCGTGCGCAATGCGCCCATTGATTTCTCGGCAAATTCTGTATGGTGGTGCCTATTGGATAAAGTTAGAACCTTTTTTGATGAAAATCCAGAAATTTAGGGTGTCCCCACCCCCTTCCTCACAGCAGGAAGGGTAACGATTCTCAAAAACCGTTGTTGGACAAAGGTTTTTCACTGAATTTGAGATTTTCTGCATCCCCGACTTCGGTCGGTTTTCAGGCTCGCGCGGCTCCATTTTTTAGTAATGGATGCCGCGCTCGCCGAAAACCTCCCTCGTTCGCTCACGCTCCCCACGGGTTCACCCACGGACGGGTTAATTAAATTTTTGTGAAAAATATATATACCGCCGATAGGCGGCCCACTATTTTTATGTGATATAATTTTCATCGCATGTTGTTTTGGGACTCGTTTCTGGCCGAGCCTCCATTACCTTGGCGGCTCGTAATCAACCGCATGTCGCCAACAAAGGTGTTCTCGTTACATACAGGTCTAACGAGAACACCCTTATTCGGAGTGGAGGTTCGACTGGATTATGGCGAACCATGAGCACATTGTTGTAGGGGTACGCGACGGATGGGGGCAGGAATTGCCCTTCACTCTTTCGCAACGGGACCGCCGACAGCATCTCTATACCATCGGCAAAAGCGGCACGGGGAAAACGACGCTGCTCCGCAATCTGATTCTCCAGGACATCGAGGCCGGACGCGGCGTCGCTGTCATTGATCCCCATGGGGATTTGGCCAATGACATTCTCGACCACATCCCTCGGCATCGTATTGAGGACGTGGCATATTTCAATCCTGCCGACATGGAACATCCAGTCGGCCTTAATTTGCTCGGCGCCACGTTGCCGGATGAACGGCATCTGGTTGCCTCTGGCGTCGTCGGCGTTTTCAAGACGCTGTGGCACGATTCGTGGGGACCTCGCCTGGAATATATTTTGTACGCCTCGGTCGCCGCACTTCTGGACTGCGACAACGTGACGCTGCTCGGTGTTCAGCGGATGCTTACCGACCGCCGGTATCGTGCCTGGGTGGTGAAGCAAATCAAAGATCCCATGGTGCGGTCGTTTTGGGTCAATGAATTCGAGAATTATGACAAAAAATTCCTGCACGAAGCTATCGCCCCCATCCAGAACAAAGTTGGGCAACTGCTCATGTCCCCGCATGTCCGCAATATCCTGGGCCAGGTGCGCAACCGCATTGATGCCCGCTTCATGATGGACAACGGCCGCATTTTCATTGCGGACGTGTCCAAAGGAAAGCTCGGGGCCGACAAGTCGAATCTGGTGGGTGCGATGCTCGTCACCCAATTCCAGCTTGCGGCCATGTCTCGGGCGGACACCCCGGAGTCAGACCGCCGGGACTTTTATCTTTATGTGGATGAATTTCAATCATTTGCATCGGATTCATTCGTTTCCATCCTCTCGGAAGCCCGGAAATATCGTCTCTGCCTCACCCTGTCGCACCAATACATTGACCAATTGCGGCCTGAAATCCGGGATTCCGTATTTGGCAATGTCGGCTCAATCGTGGCCTTTCGTGTGGGACACCATGACGCGAAAGTCCTGGAACAAGCCTTTGGGGAATCGTGCCGGGCGAGCCAATTGTCGGGCCTCGGTAACCATGAGGTCTATGCGAAATTGCTTGCCGACGGGCAGGATGCCGAGCCATTTTTGGGAAAGACATTGCCGCCACATGGCATCCGGCATGGGGGTCCGGTAACGTTTTGATCTTCGGGTGTAGCCGCCTCCGGTCATTTTGTTTCCATCTTTTGAATACCATAACGTTTTTGGGACTGATTTGATGCTTGGTTCAAACTTGTAGCTGACAACCTTAAGCCCCTCGATCCAATAATAAACATGCCCGAAATATGTCGTGTGAATCCACTTTTCCCAGTGCTTAGGGGTGTAGCGGGTGTCGGCAAGTTCGGGTGTCCAGAGCAGGAGCCACAACACGTAAATGCCTTTTCGGGCATATTCCATGGTGCGGTGTTTGATCGTTTCCTCTGACAGCGAACTGATTTGAATCTCGATTGCCACCGGCACGTTATTGATGATGGCACTCACATCCGGCCGGTTGCTGCCGAGCGGGCGCTCTAGTGCGGCATCATGGACATTGGGTTCTCGCCGGAGTGCTTCAAAAATTTCCTTTTTGCACCGTCGGTGGTCATCGCTTTCGCTCGCTTCGTTTCGACATGTGAGTGGGTTCTGATGAGCAAAATAATTGACCTTGCTGGCGCTGGTCACGAGATTGACGATGTCTTGGCATTCAAGGCAAAAGAACGGAGCATTGATTTTCGACTCCTCGTAGGCGGTGACGATCTGGCCATCTGATTTTCGTTTGGCGCGAAGCATGTGGGGGAACAAAAGGGGCGAAATGGCCCGGATGGGATAATAATATCAAAACCAGCCTGAAATGGGCAACCTGATGAACGTAAGCTCAGGTCGGCAACTATTGCTTACCTTCCTTTTTGGAAGGCCGTGGTTGCTTCAGCAAATGTTCCGCTTCCTGAATGAGCTCGGCCAACGAAAATTCAAGGGCAGTGGACAATGCTTTTGCCACATTCATGGACGGATTTCGCTCAAATCGTTCAATCAGACTGACATGCGTTGGATGGATATTAGCCTTCTCAGCCAACGTTTCTTGGGAAAAGCCCTTTTTTTGTCGGTGTTTTTTGAGCACTACAGCAAAAGCAGAAGCCATATCTGGACGCATCAACCCATAATGCCAAGCGAAAAAGCGGAAAAACACAGACAATAGTCTTGACGGGTAGCTTTTGCTTTGTTGTTATCGTCTGGCAATCATCACAGGACTAATATTAAATTGCACTGCGACGGAATGGTCGTTGACACAAATTTGCCCTAATTTGGAGATTATTACATGAAAAAACGCGATGTATCAGTCCTGCTCATCTTAGGCGTATTTTTGCCGTTTGCTTTAATCGCAACAAGAGGTTTGGCACAGGTAAACAGCGGAAGCAACGGAAGTGATGGCGCGTTCGATCCCGCGACGAACACCGTCATCAACATGGCCGATCACACGAATGGGATTTACCAATATACTTCCGTTAATATTTCCAACGATGTAACGGTGACGTTCATTCCGAACGCGAACAACACCCCGGTGACGTGGCTCGTGCAGAGCAATTGCGAAATTGACGGAAATGTTGATGTCAGAGGGCAATCGCTTTCCACAAGCCCAATCGGTGGTGCCGGTGGTCCCGGCGGATGGGCTGGTGGCAATGGCGGCGGGAGCCAGACTCCTGGGCAAGGGCCAGGAGGGGGCAACATAACCGTCGGTGGTTCATATGGGTCTCTAGCACCAAATACATATGGAATCAGTGGACAAATTTATGGCAATTCGTTTCTACTACCGCTCCTCGGTGGGTCAGGTGGTAGTGGCAGCAGTGGCATTCAGGGTAATTTTCTTGGAGGAGGCGGTGGTGGTGGCGCTATACTGATCGCTGCCTCCGGTTCGATTATATTGAATGGCCAAATTCTTGCAGACGGAGGGAACGGTGGCACGGGAGGAAGCGGTGGTGGGATAAGATTGGTTGCGCTGAATTTCTCGGGAACAGGCAACCTGCTTGCAAGGGGCGGCGCAGGTGTAACATCTGGTGGGCTTGGGCGGATTAGAATCGACGACTTTCAAAACACGTTCGGCGGCTACTCATATGGTGTATTATCACAAGGTTTTCAACCAATTATCATTCCAGTCGCAGGGCAAGGTGTTCAATTAACAATTGCGAGCGTTGCTGGTTCTTCCGTTTCGGCTTCTCCAAATGGCCAACTGACTTCGCCGGATGCCACGATTTCCAGCCAGCAGGCAAATCCAATTCCCATCGTGGTAAATTGCTCGAATCTTCCCTTAAACACAGCCATCACCGTAACCGTGAATCCGGCGAATGGTTCGTCCGTCAGTGCGGTAGGCTACAACACCGCCGGAACACTGGCCTCCAGCACCGCCACGGTGCTTTTGAGTATGCCGCGTGGCGGGGGAATAATGTACGCTACGGCGGCGACATCGAACTGATAAATCTGAATGATATTCTCGCTGCCAACTGCGATCATAATAGTAGCCGTATTTCTACAAATCTTTCCGGCGATGGCGGATAATGTCATCTCACCAATAGTGAGCTATCAATATTACCAGTCGTTAGGTGAAGACCCAACCTCGTCGATCACAAGCCCCATCATTAGCTACCAATACTTCGATCAACCGGATGTAGGCAGTGTGCAATTCCTCAACAGTCTGCCGGTGAGCTATTTGTACCAGGTTGGTTACGGGTCACCTTTTGTGATCATTGACCCCATTAGTCAAACAAGCTTGAACGGATCAAATGTCACATTTGCTGTTTTGGCTGATGGGCAATTGCCATTGACCTACCAATGGCTTTTCAATGGGCAAAATATTACCGGAGCTACAAATGCGACTCTCATCTTAAATTCTGTCGTGGCCGGGAATGACGGCAATTATTCTGTAGTCGTTGGCAATTCATATGATTCTATCACAAGTCAAAATGCGTCGCTTGCGGTTCTCACTGACGGCGCAAATGGCAGCCAACCGACACAGCTCATTCCGCCCAATCAACCATTAACACAACCCGCACAAGACGGCCTTATAATAGTAACACATGGTTTTATACCGATAACGGATGCGCCGACAATGCCGACTTGGGTAACAAATCTAGTAGTTGATATAAGCAATAGTTTGACTATAACTACGAATTGGTCAGTCACGTCTTTTGATTGGAGCAAATATGCATGGGGCATCAATCCTGAAGATGATCTTCCGATAGGGACGATCCTGGGAACACTATATGGTCAACAACTAAAACAAAAAAATTGGCGCTATGTGCATCTCATTGCACATAGTGCTGGTGCCGCAGTCATTCAGGCAATAGCAAAACAACTTAAATCGTCACCCAATCCGCCATTTGTGCAAATGACTTTTCTTGCTCCATTCCTGGGAGCCTTGGACGAATGGCAAAATGTTTACGGAAATGATGCGGATTGGTCTGATTGCTACTTTACCCATGATTGGACTGGAGGATTTGCTCAAGGTAATTTGCTTTACGCCTACAACGTGGATGTGGATTGGGTTGATCCGAACCACTTTACACTACCTTATGGCTCAACTCAGGTTGCTTATGCGACTCATGATTACTCACATGATTATTATATCGCTACTGTCACAAACACTGATCCAACATGGTGTGCGGTGGGTTTTGGCTTTGCATTGAGTGTCGAGAATGGCGGACAGAACAAAGAAGTAAGTTATTCAACAGGCAATGACTATGACCCACAAGTCATTTGCGGCCCCCCTGGCACGATTCCAGCTCCCAATCTTCCTTTAGTTGAATCCGAACTTGCAATTGCTAATGCCGATCACGCCCTAAGTGCTTTTGGAGCTAGTTTGGTTGGCAATACGGGGTTTTTACTGAATTCGATTTCGTCAATTACGCCTTTAACAAAATCAGGTTCGAGCCAAATTCATCCATTAGATGTTACTGTTTCTACCAATGCTCCAGCGTGGCTCGCGGTGGGAGTAACGGTCTCAAATATGGTTAACTTTATTCAATTCGATGCGGATTTTATCGACACAAATGTGGCCGAAGGTTTGCTCACGGTTTATTGGAATACCAACCAAGTCGGCATGGTTGACGAACGCGTTTCTGGAACAAATTTAGAAACGTATCGTTTCCTGCTGCCCAGCCCAGCTAAGAATGGTCTTTACGCTTTAAGTTTTCGTCTGGACTCGTTTGCCGACGCTTCCTCCGGCATTTTAATCACGAATGTGGCGACTGGATTTGTCGGTATATCACAGCCAATTCAACTTAGTATTTCTTCCGCTCATGAGGCAACGATGTTGCAAATTATTGGTGCTTCAAATTTTACTTATCAAGTCCAATGTTCCACAAATCTTGTCGATTGGACGCCGCTCGCGTTATTGTTTAATACTAATGGAACTTTAGAATTTAATGATACAAATTCTGCGAGCTTAGGCTCTCGTTTCTATCGAACTATAGTGCAGTAAACAGCGGGCAATCTAGCTCATGCTGGACTTGATGATAACTGCATTAAAGTATACACTGTACGTATGAAACCGTTTATTTTGTATTCAAAGGAAAAAATGTGGCTAATGGTATATATAATTTTGGTTGGCGGCGCTCTTTCACTGTGTTTTCCTGCTTATGGGTTTCTTTTCCCCTCACGGGAGGTTACGGCCTTTTCCTTGGAAATTTTTACCGGCTATCTTATAGTTTTTGGATTCGGTTTTGTAGGCGGCTCCTTAATTTGGGAATCGCTTTCAAAATCAGCAACGATGTCTTCGGCGTCGCCTATTCAACCTTTTACGACTGGCGCTATTATTAGTGGGCTTATTGGAGAACTTGTTTATATTTATTTGCTCGCCTGTTTGCTCGCCTATTTGATACATAAATATAAAAAGAGATGATTTCCTAACGAAGAAATCACCTCTTTGACGCTACAGCCTGCTTTACCAAGCAAAATATCCCAACTCCCGCAATGATGACCTGTTCGGATGTCCCATGATGACATGATCCAAAACCTCGATCTTCATCAATTGGCCGGCCCGGATTAAATCACGGGTAACTTTGATGTCGGCTTCCGATGGGGTCGGGTCGCCCGATGGGTGATTGTGCATGAGGACAACTGCCGCCGCACTACTGATGACCGCCATCCGAATCACTAAATAGATTTTCGATGAGGTGTAAGCGGTACGCATGGCACCTCTTGACAATGGACCGAGCGGATCAGAGGTGCGAGAGATTTAGGCTCTGACGTTTACGATGCGAGCTGGCGAGGTTGGGGCTTTTGCGCTTTGGCCCAGG
>Ga0302320_10027981_pt1 | contig 10841 bp, 13 predicted proteins | sample Bog_T0_3_FD_202130 | JGI IMG/M metagenome (GOLD analysis project Ga0302320, IMG submission 202130) | Peat permafrost microbial communities from Stordalen Mire near Abisko, Sweden - Bog_T0_3 | ecosystem: Environmental > Terrestrial > Soil > Wetlands > Peat | place: Sweden: Abisko, Stordalen Mire... | reverse complement strand
GTGAAACTATCTGAAAGATGAACCTGCAGAAAGATTAGTATAGAGCTGATGCCCGGTATGACAGGCTACCCACTATTGCGTATGTATATATTGTATCTCCTGCTCATAGCGTAGCCCTTGCATAGCCATTAGAGCCGTCGCTAATGAGGGAGAAGAAGTCCGTGCAAATGATGTCGAAGGTTGGCTTATGCGTATTCTAACCCGCCAGCAAAGTCGTCGTAACCTTTTGTACTGTTCTGAATTAACAAAGCAGGAATTCAGGTTCGATTTGGTGATTGTGCAGTAGCAACGGTATTAAAGTGCTGGATCATGCCAGAAATAGGACCAGCAGTGCCGGAACCAAAGTCAGAGCCAGAGACGGCAACTGGGACCGAGATGGTTGGAAATTCGAGTTCGAACGAGCGAGCGACTAAGAGAGCTTGGAAATTAGCGGATATGGATTTTAGCCGCCTTCTGATCTTCGATCTGCCAATGCTGGGATCAATGGCTGGAGATGAAAAATTGCCCAGCTTCCTTCTGAACTCCGCAGTACATCCCGAGAAAGCTTTCTATGCTGTCTGATCCGAGAAATTTGCGAGAGCGGCAAGTAAACTGAGTTTGAAGTGACAGGACTGAAGTGGGAAAACAATTTCCGGACCGAGGGTCGACTGATGAATATGTACCACAGAAGCGAGCTCGTAAAACTAGTGCAAGGCCGTCAGAGGGCCTAGCCGAATCAGTGCTCATATTGCAAATACGAGTAAATTTTAGGCGCAATAATAAATACTTGGATGTAGCGTTAGAGGTGGAGCATGTAGAAGTTGACTAATATCTTTGGTTATTGAATTATTTCCGTCGTGAGCGGGCAGATGTCGAAGGAAAGTTTAGTATTAGTAATCGTACAGATCTCTTGATACTCAACATGAATGCTTGCTCGAGAACGTCGGTATGAGCTTCATCATTTGGAATTAACATTATAATTTGCCCACATGGAGTGTGGGGGACAAGATAGTCCTTTCATCTCCAGTTGATTTTCAAATGTCCAACTTCTCTCTCGGCTTCAAGTTACCAACTGAACTTTCATAGATGGCGGGCCAGCTATTAGTGGCTGATGGTCCAGGCTTGATCGGTACGCCAAGTTTTATAGACCGAGCAATGGTACCTGAGAGCTGCGAGGTATGTACTTTGTTCAAAGTTCTCTGCCAGTGTGACGTTTTCCATGAAGGTTTTGATGTCCCAGAAAATCTAACTAACAGGGAGCTGCTCTTATGTCATTCGAGCAATTGTCAAAATTTTCACCTATCCTAAACAGAAACCTCTTAAGATAAAATGCGGGTTTGCAGGAAATATGTGCGATTGAACTCCTAAATAAACCCTTCAAACGGCTTAATTCCTTGGGTGCATGTCTGCTTGCCCTACTCTAACTTCTCATCTATCTACAAATCCTATTCCCCGCTAATTACGTATATGGTCTTATCATTGCATCCCACATCTCATTCTTACCAAGGAGTCAGTCGAGGTTTTCATTCTTTGTAGAGAAGTGGTCTCCATTACACTGTTCTTTCTCTCGAAGGACTACAGTTTGTCTCTAGCCGAAATCGTCCCTTGTCCTTCATCTCTCTCTCCTCGCTTACCACCCTATCATTAGATAAATTGTTTATAATTGCGGTAGCTTTCTCTGAGGTTGATATTTTCTTCATCTTTCGAGCGACAAGAAATTGATTTTAGCTAAGAGAACCATGGCCACGAGCACGACGCAGCTCAGAGATTCGCTGCTCCATATTCAATCGCTAGACTCGTGGTGAGCTTCCTCACTCCCAATCGTGATTCTGGATTATCGTTCTGTCCAAGCCATATCTTGATTTTGGCCATGCTTTTCCTCATGTTTCTCTCCAGCATATTCCGCAAAATTTTACAATCTGCTCTAGCTGACCAGGGAGAGGACAAAATTAATTTTCTAGATAATAGGCGTTTCTTCGAATACTAACCCCCTTGCTTAGATCGCGGCTTGGGAAAGTCTAAGTAGAGAGTTATATTTCAAAAGACTTATTTATTGGCTTCTGCTGGGTATGGGTTTCATAGGAAAAAAACATAAGATAGCAAATTTGTGACTTAAATTAGCTTAAAATGACTATCTTAACAAATAAAGGTAACTACGAGCTTGAACTAGACCAGAGAGGGTCATATCCTTAGGTGGTTAATGAAGTAGACAACGCATGTGGGGCTTGACCATGTGCAAGCGAAGATCCCAGGGGATATTATTCGAAACTTTCGAAGTAGGGAAATAACGTAAAGTAGACCCCAGAAGAAGATGCAATTAATCACTAGATATATGGCAAACAATGATCAAGTTTGCAGAGTAGAAAAGACCTCCTATTACTGTGAGGAGGGGGTCCGGGATCAGGACTCTGTCTGCCACGTCAATTCTGAGCCATGTGTTTGTATTTGTCTGGAAGGGAAGAGCAAACAAATTCTTATTTGCTGTTTCTGCTGATATATTGTGTGTGCATTGTGTGTGCATTGTGTGTGAAAAGACATGAAGAAGAGTGATTCTACGAGTAATTGCGTCAAGGTGGGATGTGGTTCGCTTTCAGCGCTCGTCTTTGCTGATATGGAATATAATGTCTCCATTGAAGGTATTTACTTGCATTGAGGTAACAAGATCCAGCGTCGGGTTTGTTCCAACCAGTATAGACAAAAATAGCTTATGAGAAGCTTTTTGCAAGTACGGAGTCTGATTCTCGGCATTGGAGCTCCCATTGCAGGTGTATGGTCGTATTTCAGTTCGAGAGAGGAACAACTGTCACCAAAGACGTCTAGTGTAGAGGAATAGCTATTTGAAAATGAGGTGTACCTGTCGTAGCTGGGGCCCCGCGTGTTCCACAACTGCTTCTTTTCCTTTCTCTTAGAAATCTTCGAATAGAAACCTTATCGAGTTGTTATAGAGCAATGGGGGTCATCGATGTCAGATGTTGTTTCAGAAGGGAGAGGATGTCTACAGAAGTATGTTTTGTTAGCCAATGCAATTTCAGAAGATGCACTAGTCCCTCCTTTGCTCATTAAAGACTCGGGGGAGAAGGGGCTGCAAATAAAAACCACATTAGAAGCCTATTCCAACAGTGACAGCACCCAGAGGAAGTTGCTGCAAGAAATCTTGATCAGTGGTTCAAATGGAAATATCTTCTCAAATTGATTTGGAAGATGGTGGGTTTGAAATGGAGTAGTCTTAATGTCGAGAGGGCCGAGGGGATTACCGAATTAAGAATAGGATCAGAATATCTGTTGGTGTCTCAATTCTTCGAGGTGGGTAGATTTCTCTCCATTGTTTGGTGTTCCTCTCTAGTGTTTTCCCTCCAGTGTTTTTATTCTAGTGTTTCCTCTTTGGTGTTTCTCTTCAGTGTTTCCTTTTCAGTGTTTCCTCTTCGGCCCTATCCAGTTGACAATTTTAGCTTCCCTGGACATTATAAGAGTGGTGTCTCGTCATATTCTAGCGAAGTAGAAAATGTACATATACTGGAGTTCGACTTCTTTGGGGAAGAGGGACGAAAACAAAACCGTGGCGCCTCTCGGGGTCTGAAGGGAACTCTGATAGAATTAGCTATGACTGAACAGCACTAGGAGTGATTGCTTACACTAGCTATCATAATTAGGCATAGTTGTACAAATAATGTTTATGTTTGTAGTTGTCTTGCAGAGCAGGTGCATTTAGAATAATAACGGGCAATATAATTGTGTCAAAATACTGCCTAGTATTGACGTCGATTTAATTTTCCATCAACAATTGCACCGCTAAACGCGGTCAACTAGATATTTTCTTCACTTACGATCGCTTTTTTCCTCCTCATCCCGCATCTAACCCAACAACAACATCACGGCCGCCCTTCGCCAGTAATGATTCGCTCCAATAGAGAGATTGGAGAGATCGACGAGGAAGAATTTAGAGTCAGCTTGCTTCGCTCGACCTTCGGCAGTCAAAACCGTTCTATGAGCCAAAATGGTCCTGCTATTGGTGAGAACGCATTGTTTGCACAACTTGGTACAATTCTTCCAAGACACTTTTCAACAGCTCCTGGTTTTGCTACAGAATCTTCAAATCATGAACGATATGCTACTGGACCTGGAGATTACAATTCTGCGTCGTCTGATTCAAATCTATATCGCAGAGGTGGTGTTAACTCTGTTGATTCCCGACCTGGAGATGCTGCCGTTCTGGGCCATTATGATACTGGCAGCCCTTCTTCCATACCTGCAACATTACTTCCAACACCGACACATTTAAGCGCGCTATCAAGATTGCCCGTCCAAGTACTGCGCCGGATCGACTTCTTTTTGAACGATGCAAAGGACGTGGTGTTTACAGAGTTATACGATGAGATCAATGAGCGTTCTTATTTTGGGTTCCAAGGAAAATGTAAGGCCCCCGTGCTTTTACGGATTTGCAGCCAAGTGAGTGTTTTGTTCTTCCTTTACCAGAATTCTCCCTACAATATTGTCAAGATAAGATTATTCGTGAAAATCGAAGATTACAAATTTGTCTCCATACGCCATACCGTTGAGCTCTATCTTATCTAATGCAATCGTTCTACGAATATTAGTGCTAACTGTTGAACGCAGTGGCGAAATAGTGCGGGACAATTCTATCATCTCCTTACTGCGGGATCGCAAACCCAATGCTATAATTTACGATATTTGACCGGGTACGCTTTGGCGAAATGGATCAACATAGAGCGGGATAGGTTCTGTATCTTCTCGAATCCACTGTTGGGCACGTCGAACCTTGAACCAGTCTGGCGTGTTCTCCTCGCAGACGATTTTTACATGTTGCGGAACAATAGTCATTGGGCCTTTGAGCAGACCTTGATCTGGGGTCCACTCTCATACATTACCCTACCAATCGAGAACGCGGAGGATCTGCAAGATACGGAGGACTCGTATGACATGAATGAGGAGCGGTGTATGGTCGCACTGTACAGCTCCTCGAACATCAAGTCGATCACGTCTATCGAAGAGGATTGGGAGTATACCAATGCTGCAGGTCCCCACTTACAAATTCAAGACTTTACGAACTTCGAAGACAAAGATACTTACGGAAACCCAGCAGGAGAGGCCATACCTTACATGGAGAGAGAGATTGAGATGAGGGTCTCCAGATCTGACATTGTTGTTCGCATGGCTCGTGCTCATGTTAAGGAGGATATCGATTTTAGAGAGGATATTGACGCCACTTGGGTTGAGGGGTTGGTCATGAGAGAGCGTGTTGAGGATTTTGAAGATACTGGGTATGCTGGGGACGCTGAGGATACGGACAGAGAAATTCTGGATACAGATGACGAGGATGAATGAGGTGTTAGAACAGTTTCAGGTCTATGGCGGATGAGGAAGACGTACCCGTCAAAGGCAAATCACTACTACATTCTCTTTAAAGTTTGGCAGTGATAATCCATGAAATCTCAAGTCTTCTCTCCCAATAATCCAGATCATATAAACTTGCCTAATAGTCCATTGTCCAGAATGATATACAATCTTCAACGATTGCTTCAACGAAAAAGGGCAAAGATATGCAGGACACGTGGGGGAGTTTCGAGGGGTAATTGATTTATGAAAAGAACACGTTCTTTTCAGGACTCAGTATGCTATAGTTACTACATGCATAATATAAGAGGAGGCGACGATGACATATGGGTTGAGAAATGTCGATTGTCGACTCTATTAAAGAGTAAAACCCTTGGCACTCATTCTAAAATGGCGAGCTACAGAGGACTAAAAGAGATCTTTTAGAAATATGCTGCTGCGTTGGTACCATCAACTTTATCGTGCAATGGCCATTAGATGCATTTATCTTTACTATCTTTGAAGTGTCGATTCTTACGATGAACTAGGCTGCCGATTGACTGCATTTTTTGCCAAAGAAAGCTTTGTTGACTTAATGAGCATTGAGGCGCAGATTAAGAAAAATAGATGACTCTCAAGACTCAAACTCGAACATTGAGCTTGTGCAGGCATGAGTTAAGAAGCAATGTCAAGCACCCTCTAGGATGATCAAGAGTCGTAAGGAATATCTTTTAAGCGGGTCTAATCTTGCGTCACTAAGATATGCATAGAGATGTTTGTTGGATTTATACACATTTCAAGATCCAGTCATAATTTTGAGATTGTTATCATCTAGATCTCTTCATGAGACCCAACCTCCTGCTTGACCTCTTTCCCAAATTCCTTCCCCACAGATCTACACGCATCCGCTCACGTCGTACCTGTAACCCCTATTAGAGCTCGCTTATTTCAGCTTCCGCCTGCAACCCCACATTGCTTTGAAATTTTGAAATATCTACGCCACCATTCATTATTTCTCCTATATCGGTCAAGGGATTCAAACATGACGGAATAGTCCTGGAATTCCTGATGACGACTTTGGATGATGCAGTTGCCACTTGAAATAAGGCCCCTGATATCAAGACTTGAAGGAGATTTACCTACATGAGAAACCTCGGCAATCTTATCGGACTCTATGCGAAAATCGCTCATGTCGATCAGTGGGCAACTTCCATCAACATAATTTGTTCTGCTTTTGAGGAATGTTTCGAAGCATGACCTTGTGAATTGTAAGCAACTGTAGATCATCAGAGGCAACCATTTGCAGAAGTACTTACAAGAGGTACAAATGGAACGAGCTGGAATTCCATAGCTCGGTTTTGCATAGCCATGACATGAATGAGCTTGCCGACCGAGTTGTCCCCGAGCTTCAGCCAAATGCAAGCAGCATCGTATTTGGATTTATCCATGCTTTAACTCGTAATTCAAATGCAATCCTGCCCCCGCAGCTGCAGCTCGAGCCGTGGCTTGTCCAATGAGGCCTCGAACGGTAGCTGTCCATTTTGGCCGAAATTGACCGCAGGCGAGATGACGACTACCGTCATGAGGAAATAATGACTGCGACAGTGAAAAAATTGCTAGGTGGATAATTAGAGAGCACCGGTAGTGATGAACGATTTTCTCAAGTCTAGACTACCCATGCCTTTGCTTCCATATCTCATGCTTTTGCATAAGCATCGCGCGCGACCCGAGAAGAATATGCCCCTTTTAATTTTAGACTTATATAATCTTATTTGCTTAATACTATTGGTAAACGAGTGAAACGAATCCACTCAAGACCCTTCATTCCCTTGTGTCCTTCTGTTGAGCATTACTATTATGCCCACAGCAAACATAATTTGGAACTAATTGATGACTGAGTATCATTGATTAATCCAAAATATTTTTTGCTTTGAATATAGTGGTGATGCCCAAGAGAAGAGGAATGTCAAGTTATCATATTGAGACTAGGCATCGGCGATAGGTATTGCAGGTGGCTTCGATCGACGGTATAGCTTGACAGATTGCTTTTGTATAAGTCGAAAGGTCAGCCAAACCTAAGGGGACTATCTTCTGATGTAATATGGATCATCTATGCTGATTCCTCATTCTCTTCTCTCTAGTCGCACCAAATAAGTCCATATCAATCGATCTTCAGAGGTGTAAATGTTGACGAGGATGTCAAAGCTGTTTTTTTCCTTCTCGCAACGCAACGGCCGAGTAGATCCTTCAGCAGAAATATTCCTATTCCTGGATCTGTGAAGATCTAGGATATGGATGGGCAACAGTGGGTCGTTGTCAAGGAGAAAGGCGACTAGGAGACAAGCTAGCTAGGTTTCCAACATTAGCTGTATGGTCTTTCAAAATCTAGAAAGAAGTTGATGTAACGTACCTCCATGATATCTTCCTACAGACTTGAGTGCTGTCAAGCAAAAGCTTTCCCTTAGGTTTGGAAACTCTAGGGTACCAATGGTATCGAAGAATTTTGCCATAAAGCTAAAAAGGCGTTTAATGTGGATACGGTTGGAAGAAGAGGTAGACTCTGAATATAGATTGGTGTAGGTGTAGGTGTATTGTTTGAGGGTCATATGCATTAGCGAAGAGGAGCTTAGGAGGCTCCCGGAGGTATGAATTGACACGGTAAGATTCGACCAGAGTAGTTGCCCACGCAGATGTGGCAGGTGGAAGTTTCGATAGATACTGGAAGGTGGAGGTGGGAAGGACCGGGGCGAGATCGACGAATGGAACCGTTCGAGGACCAAAAGCAGCTCATTCGTAACATCCCTCTAGAAGCGTAGATTCAGAGTGCTATTAGATCAAAAAACCATGGACTGAGAGACACCAAACAAATAATGAGGATACTCTGGGTCGCTATTTGGAGTAGGAGTAGTGTCGTTAGTGCAAAACCAAAAAATTGGATATAGAGGATCTGGAGGGTTTCAAACTCAGCAAGGAGTATTTACAGTGCGTCAAAGGGAGCTTCCCATAAGGCAAGATTCGGGACTGGAGAGAATCAATCCAATGTATGCGAAGCCTAGAAATCTTTTAGATATTCTGCAAGTAGTATAGATAATGGGCCGGTCCAGCCTCGACGTCAAAGCAGAAGTTGTTGCAAGGCAGCGAGGCAACTTAAGTGCACCACAGACCTCGTCGACCCCGAGCACCAAGCCCTATCAAAACAAAAAAAACAACAGAAAAAAAAATCATGCTCACCTTACCATCACACAGTCAAAACCATCCAGCTTTTGCAATTTGCTAGCAGACTTGCAATCATGCCTATCATCAATTCTCGCTCCTCCGACTCAGGCGATTCAGAATCTGATTGGTCTGATCTTGAACCTGCTCCTTCTGGTATTTATAAGTCTCCTCCGTCCCATATTTTATATCCTGCAAGAATTATATATTAACAAATGTCATATTGCGGCAGATATCTTTGATGACTTCGACTCAGTAGCCAATAAAGATTCTTCTACTTCAACACACATAGCTACATATCTTTGCAGCTTTGACACAGATCATAAAGATGGACTATCCTATTTGCTCTCGCCTGCAGTCCTTGGTAGATCCTAACTTTGCTCCGATAGCCTGCTGGTTCACTAAATTCTACAGACAAAAACTTCATTGCCCAATCTGAATTCATGAATTCATGGAGACCACGCCCGATTCAAAAAAAGGTAGCCGCGCCGGCAACTCAAAATTTGCCAAGTAAGCCATGCGTGCTCAATAAATAGAGGAAAAAGAGCTGAGAGCTGACTAATTTTACCATTCAAAGGTGCTACAGTTCCTCAGCCGTCCCCCATTATCTCATCTAGCGAAACCTCTACTGCCGGCCCCGCCTACCCACCTGCACCAGTCAACATCGACGAGGCTCTTGGTGAATTCCACCTCTTCCCAATGCTTGTACCTGAGCTTCGTTGCAAGATTTGGAAATATAGCATTGTCGGACGTTTCATATTCTTTCAAACAAGCAAGGAGAAGGGTGATAAATCCATACCAGTACCCGCAATCTTACACGTCAGCCAGGAAGCTCGGGTTGAAGCCCTGAAATACTATGAGTTGTGCCCCTCTCAAGAGGATTTCCTGGACCAAGAAAAAATATTATCTCGGAGAATGGCTGGACTCACAGTATCGGAAGAGTGGCGGAAGGAGGCATATCCAATTCGAGCTCTTCCAGCATATTTTAACTTCGACTTGGATGCCTTTATCATCGATAGTTACCATCCCTTGGAACGACACAGCTTAGACCCTATCGAAGGCGTTACCGACCCTAAATATGAAGACGGCACGTTTCATAAAGTAAAGCATTTGGCTCTAGTTAGGGATATAAGCAACCTTTGGTTCTTATCACCGAAGAACTCCGTGAGACCCAAGGGTTACAGAACTGTGGGAGGGTCAAAAGAGGTCGATGATACGATGACTCGGTGGCAGATTTGGAACACATCTTACATTTTCAACTACGCGCCCCAGGTGGAAACACTCACCTTCATGTTTGACGACTCTCGGGATCTCAGAAGAAAGACCTACACAGAATTGATCGAGGATGATGGTAGAATTCAACCAAAAACAAAACCCTTCCTTGGTGTCCAGCCATGTCTCTGGACCGTGGAAATCTTTGAAAAAGCTCTAGCCAAATTCTGGGAGAATGAACAGTTGTTCATCAATCAGCATCATTGGCGAAAGCCGAAGGTTTTCTTTGGAAGATTGGTCCCGATCTCGCGTTGGGGAATGGACCACTTAATCAAATGGGATGACCTTGATGATTTAAAGAAAGAGATCAATAGGGATGAGGAGTCGGATGAAGAAGGAGCAGACGAAGAAGGAGCAGACGAAGAAGGAGCAGACGAAGAAGAGCCAGATGAGGAAGAAGTAGACGAGGAAGAAGTAGATGAGGAAGGAACAGATGAGGAAGGAACAAGTGAAGGAACAAGTGAAGGAACAGGTGAAGAAAGTGGATAGAGATTGGAGGAGAGCTGTCTTTGATATCTCCTGTTTGGATTTCACGGTTGTTGGTCTAAGTTCTCTTGTGTTGAATAGAAAACCAATAATGTATCAATTAGTACTTACAAAATTCCCTACTCTTAACTCTCTGCTCCTTTCTTGTAGATGTTCCTTCATGATGTGAGTTGCTTTCGATATACCGATTTGTTTTTCGACGCAGCGTATTGTTGTGTTGTTCCCCTATATTACCAGAGCTTACTTATTCCCCACTCATCCCGTTACCTGAAACGAAATTTTCATTACTGTAGAGTATTGAGTAGCAAATGCTTCATATCATTTGGCACGTCGAGGTTTGAACTTCTTATTACGATACTCGAAATCCAAAGAGGGAAGAATATAGTCTCTCGATAATATGACTCATTGTTAGTAGAGTATCTGAAAAAATGTCCGTTTCGCATGAGAGGTCACAATAGATATGAATGGCAATATGACATTTAAAGATGTTCATTTATACACTCTACTTTACATTCTAGCTTTGTCACTCATCTACTAATCTCGCAAATGTGACTTCTGGG
>Ga0302320_10027980_pt1 | contig 10841 bp, 9 predicted proteins | sample Bog_T0_3_FD_202130 | JGI IMG/M metagenome (GOLD analysis project Ga0302320, IMG submission 202130) | Peat permafrost microbial communities from Stordalen Mire near Abisko, Sweden - Bog_T0_3 | ecosystem: Environmental > Terrestrial > Soil > Wetlands > Peat | place: Sweden: Abisko, Stordalen Mire... | reverse complement strand
CCGCGTTGACCGTTCCACTGGTGCCTGCCGGTAGAACCTCCCAGGGGATCTGGGCGTTGATCTGACCGGGGGCAACGAACTGAAGCGGCGCGGTGATCCCGTTAAACGTCACCGAAACATTCGACAGGGTAAACGACCACGGCACCGTGTCAGCCGTCGCGATTTGCGTGGCGAGATTGGACCCGAAAATCGCCACGACATTGCCGGCGGAGACAGGCCGGCCGGGCGCGAAACTGGCCGCATCGACAACGCCGGCCGGATTGATGGAAGGAGCCTGGCCGAACACCGGGCAGGCTGCCATCGCAGTGAGCAGAGCAATCTGCAACGGAATCAGCCAACCGGACGATGGGGATTTGACGGAATACGGACGATGTGGAGTCATTTCGCAACCAGTATCCGACATTCGGGGAGCGGCAGCTATGCCCGAATTGTAAAAGAATTGTAAAACGCCTCATCTTTGCCGTGCAGTAAGGTCCTGGAGAGTTTTGACCACCTCCGGGTCGCGGTTGGAATCGAGAAACCCCGCGCGGGTAGCCTCGGCGTTGGCCTGTCTTGTCTCTCCTGTCTGCAAAAGCAGCCTGGCGAGCGCCCAATGCGGCTTGAACCAGTTGGGTGAGGCCGATACCGCAGCCTCAATTTCCCTGCGGGTCCCTCTTATGTCGTTCTGGGAAGCGCTCAGCATCGCAAGACTGTACCAGGCATTCGCGATGTCGTCCGCAGTTCTGAGAGCCCGTCCGCCCGCCCGCACGGCCTGCTGCGTGCACATGACGTATTCCACAAAGCTGCCGCGCTTTCCGCATTCCTGTTGCAGGACGCGCGACGCGTAGAGATCGTCCGCCGCGCCGGGGAGGGAAACCTCCAGCAGTGATTGATACGAAGATGCGCCGGGATTCTCTTTGAAGCGATCCAGCCGGAATTCCATTACCGCGTATACCGCGCCAAACGCGACCAGAGTGAGCGCAAGAGATCCGCAAATCGGGTACAGAAGCCACCGCAACCGGGCGCCGTCATTCCGCGGCGCGTCCGTTTGCCGCGTTTCGGGCGAACACGATGCAATCAGGATGCCGATGATCAGAAGGCTCAGCAGCACCGGACACGGCGAGGCCGCGCTGAACATGCCGGCGGCGGCGGAAGCGATCAGCGCAGCCAATAGAGGAGCCGCAATTGGCGATGTGGCGCGCCGCGCCCCTGCCACTGCGAATCCCGCCAATGCCGCCCAGGCAGCCACAAGCAACAGCCCTGGCGCACCCATCGACGTGAGCGCATCCAGCGGTACGTTATGGGGCGATTCGTGATGAAAATCAGGGAACAGACGCGAGAGATCTTCGGATTGATAAGTCGCGAATGCCGCGAGAAATGTTTCGGGGCCAAAACCAAGTACGGGCCTTGCCGCCGCCATGCGCAGACTGTCCCGCCAAATGAGCGGCCGCGCGCCACCCGCCGGTTCGTCTCCGGCCCAGACCGCTCGCGCGCGTAGTCGTGCGCCCGCCGGGGATACCAGAAACGCCGCTAACAGAATCACGGCCAATCCAGCGGCCGCGAAGTGCCTGCGGCGAAAGCGAATAGAGGACGGCGATTCCAAAGCCATGCCGACGAGCCCGACGACAATGGCGAGCATCGCCGCACGCGTCCCGCTGAGAAGCACGGCGACGCCCACGCACACCGCTGTTATCGTAGCCAGGCGCTTCCACGGCCCGAGGTCGATTTTTGCGAGAGCTATGGAGCAGAAGAACTCTATCGCCAGCCACCAGCCGAAATAGTCGGCGTGTCCCATCGTGCCTGGCGGTCGGACGATTGTCGAGTCACCCGCATGAGCCAGGTAGACAGTCGCAGGCTGTAAGGGATCGACACCGAAATACTGGGAAATGCCGTAAACGGAGCCGAGCAGTCCCGCGCATACAATAACGCGCAGCAATGGCCTGATACCTCCCGGCCGTGCCGACAGCGCGGCGGAGACGGCGATCGCTATGACCACCAGACTCAAAGCCTCAATGAAGCCGAACCTCCGCCAACCCGAACCGAATAGCGATAGCCACGGTCGCGTCGAGGTAGCAGCCGTAATACCAAACCATGTCAACTGTGCGGCGGCGAGAGCGATGAACCAGCGCCCTTCCCGACGGGACCACAACGCGGTCGCTTCGCCCGGGAGTTCGCGAAAGCGCAGAAGCGCCAATGCGGCGGCCGCGGCGAGCAGAACGATCTTCGGAGCGATGTCGTAGTGAAAAAGCAGTCCGGGGCTAATCAGCAGAGGAATAACCGCGCCGGCGAGCAAATAAACGAGCCACATTCTCTGTCTGAGACCTCGCGAATCGGGCCAGCGGCACAAGAAACTCGCTGTGTGTCTCCCCTATTGAACGCGCAGCGTGGATGGTGAGCGGAAACCGGCGCCGCCTTGCCATTCCACGGGGCCGCATATTCCCGAGGCGCCGAATCTTTCCACAAAGGCCCTGGTTGCAGCGGCAGCCGTCATGCGTATCAGCGCGCCACCAACGCAGGAATGCAGGCCGAAGCCGAGCGAAAGATGAGGCGATTCGCGCCGGGCGCTATCGAAGCGATCCGGGTCGGAAAACTGCAGGGGATCGCGATTGGCGGCGGCAATTCGCAGAATCAAGCGGTCACCTTCCGCGATCGGCAGGCCACAAAGCGCGAGGGGTCGCGAGGCGTGGCGAAAAACGGACTGTGGAAGACACGCGTAGCGAAGAATTTCCTCAATCGCTTTCGGAATCCGGTCCGGACTGGTCCGAAGTTGCGCAAGCTCGGCCGGATGACGAAAGAGCGCCAGCCATCCGCTGGCCAGCAGGCAGGCGACCGTTCGGGACAACGCTACAAATGTTGGCCCGGCCATCGGGATGGCTGCGTCCTGGAAGTAGCGGTCTAACTCGGCATCCGCCTGCGTGGCGCGCAATCGGAGCGTCTCGTCGTAAGGCTCGGCTGCGGCGCGCGAAACGATGCGCGCGGCGGCCAGCAGGGGCGCACGATCGCCGGGACTCGATCCGGTGACGATCTCCGCACTGGCCACACACAACGGTTCCGCGAATTCGGTTACCAGGTCGACAGGGCACGGGGTCGGCAACGTCTCCGCCACTTGTTCGATCTGCGTCTGCCACTGAATCAGCCTTGAGCGGGAAAACGCCTCCAGCACCCGTGCGCGCAAAGCCTGAAGCGCGGTCTCGTCGGGGATCTTCAGGTTCCTCCGCTTCATTGCGGCGACCGGCCATAAAGCGGATTCCCGCAGCGCCGCCTGTACATCCGCATACCGGCTTAGCTCCCACGCATTGAGGCCTGAGTTGAAGACCGCATCGCCCGGCGGTGGCGGACACAGGGGGTCTTCCTGTGACAGCTGTGTCATGCGCGTCAAGCCAGCGCAGCGATGCCATTCCTGATGCGCCAGGCCTGATAAATACCATGAACATAGAAGAACTCGGGCGACGCGGAAAAGCGTTCGTCATGGACCAGTCGCGTGATGAAAAACGTGTGGCTCCCCAGTCTCTCTTTGAATTCGATTTCCATTTCGCGAACGCGAACGGCGAAATCCGGCACGGGAAGACCATATTCCGGCGACTTCGTTGCTTTGAATGGCAACTGCGTCATATCGATGGAATCCTTGTAATGATTCTTCCCGAGTTGTCGCGCGAGCGGTGCCATATCAAGCGGAACGCTGCTGATGGCTAGCTTTCCCGCACGGCCCGTTATGGGCGCTGCGTGCCGCGTGCTGTTCAGCGAGAACGCGAAACGCCCGTCGCCGATCGGCCCCATCAGATTCATGGGAAAAACGTTGCCCTCATCCCCATGCACCACGCTCACGAGCACCACCGGGCGCGGGCAGATAAAAAATACGATCATCGCGTGCGCCTCACGCGGCGAGACCTTGATTTCGGGGTTATTGTTGAAACGCCATCGTGTGTACAGCAGATGTAGTTGATGGAGCCGGAGTTGCAGTTTAGGCAGGCAGTAGTTGGCGCTGCCTCGGACGCCGAACAATCGCAACCCGGGTGCGGGCGCGGCCTCACCCGGACCCTGTAGGAATATTTCCCCGACCAGGCGTTGATTTCCGCGCCGCTCCCGAAATCTCAGGGAAAGGCGATCCAGCGAACCCGTTCCGGTGTCCCACTCGGGCTCGAACACCACTCCGATCGTCATCGGTTTGACGCATGCCATAACGTGCCTGTCCGTTACTTCATGGGGTTCACCTAAACCGTGAAGCCAGACGCTGATTTCAGACTGGGGGTCATTCATGCCGACGGTGAATTGGCGCGGCAGGTTTGAATCGCCAAACGCCAGACGTTTGAGCATTCTATAAACCTGGCGTACGGGATTGGTCATGTGCTCACCACGTAGTTCCGGTTTAATATTGTTATGACCTTCACCGGGCCACGCAGGGAAATTTTTTTTTCAGGACGGCACACGGCAAGGTATGCAGGCACACACCGGTGCAAGTTTCCTCTTGCGCCTGCGCGCTTCCTGCACTAACCTGATCATTCGGGGAGCTATCGGGATGGCGGTTCGGGCAGCGCTTCAAAGAACGGCGGCATTTGCGGGCGGCATGTTCTGGTATTCCAGAGACTTCTTTCGCTATAAAAGCTTACTGAAAGGCCAGAATAATTCCACGTCGCTTCGTCGTGCTCCATGCCTGTTCGACAGAGATCCGGATGCGCATGTCTTCGACAGGCATTACGTGTACATGGATCGCTGGGCGTTCCGGAACCTTTTAGCGGAGAAGCCCGCCGTCCATATTGATGTTGGCTCTTCCCTTCGCTTCCTGACCATGGCCACGGCCGTAACCCCGGTGACCTACGTGGGGCGCCGCCCTTTTCACGTAGTCCTGGATAATTTTGAATGCCTGCCCGGCAGTGTTCTGCAAATGCCTTACGCCGACTCTTCAATCGGCTCGCTTTCCTGCCTCCATCACGCCGAGCACATTGGCCTCGGCCGGTATGGCGACCGACTGGATCCGCTCGGAACAATAAAAGCCTGCGCGGAATTGTCGCGCGTTCTCGCGAAAGGCGGCAGACTGTATTTCGCCACTCCGGTTGGCAGGCAGATTACCTATTTCAACGCTCATCGCGTCCACAGTCCGGAGACGATTCTGAAGTACTTCCCTGAATTACAGTTGTCGAAATTTTCTGCTGTAGATGATGCCGGGCAGTATCACGCCAAAGCCAATCCGGCGGACTACACAGAGGCGGACTATTCCTGCGGTTGCTTTATCTTTACCAAAGCGTAATCGATCCACGACCACGAGTCGGGGACTCATGGCAGGAATTGCGATAGAGACACCGCCCTCGCTCGGCGGCGGTATTTGTGATATTGCTCGTGACGTGCCCTCTTTCTGTTCAGTCAGGAAAATGCGGAGGTGTCTGCTCCGGTTGGCTACGCGCCACGGGGAGAACTTGGGTATTCCGGATTGCCTGCGGCAGCGAAAACACGCTGGTTGGCCCGGCTGTGGTGGCATTCAAAGCCGCGCTCAAGCAGAACAATGTGCCCTTCATCGACATTGTGACCGGGCACTCACTCCTACAGGGTTCTGGAGACGAAATCTGGCCGTGTTCGCTCCGCCGCTGTTTCAGTGAGCGGACAGGCGCTTGTGCATATGAACTGCCGAATCCGACGAGGGCCCGGTTCCATCGGAACCTTCCTTCGAACGTGACTGTGACATGACTGGGGCCGCGCGGAACCGGTATCGCTCTCGAAGTGACTTACCGGTCTCCGTTCCACTGCAGGTTGACCGCGGCCCTTTTGCTACCGCCGCCCGAGATGGTAGTAGATGCGGTGATTCCCGTGCCAAAAGCTCGCTAAGGAGTTGCGTCGCTGCTGGAGATACCTCACCATTTCCCGGTGTGACCACCGCCGGTCCACGCCGGAAGATCCGTGAGTTTCGCGATTTCCTCGATGTCTTCGGCGGACTGGGGCGTCTGGGCGCGAGCAGCGCCGGGACCGCGTCCCGGCCCGTTGGCGGGCGCCTGCGCTGCGCGGGCAGGCGGCGGGGTTGGCGGCGGTATGCACGGAACGGATGGCAGCGTCTGCGCCAGTCCCAATTACGCAAGAAACAAGATCCCGAAACAGAATTTCAAACGGATTTCTACTCCCGACATCGGCAATTCTACAGCACCGGCCTGCGGCGTGCGAATCCGGGTGCGGCGCTCTGGAAGCTCCGACGCCGCCGAGGCTGCGGATTGGCCGGAGCGCCGGGAGAGCGTTCTGATATGATGCATCGAGCAGCCGAATTGAACGGAGGCCCCATGACATCAAGCACCCACACGACGCGACGCGCGATCCTGCAGGCCGCCGTCGCGGCAGTTGCCGCCCGCGCCGCCACCGCTCATTGGAAGCCTAAACTGGGCATTTACTGCCGCTATTCGCCCGCCAACATCGCCTTTGCCGGACAGGAGGGCTTCACCTGCCTGCAACTGGCCACCGGCGGCCCGATCTCGCCGGACTCGACCGACGAGCAGATCGCGGAAGTGAAACGCTCCCTGGCAGCCAGCGGACTGACGCTGGTCGCGTTGAACGGAGGCGGGAATCATCTCGACCCCGCCCCACAGAAGCAGTTCGTAAGAATCATCGAACTCGCCGGTCGGCTGGGCGTGTCGTTCATCGGAGGCTCTTCCGGCGCTATCGCCGGCCAGTCGCTCGATCAACAGGTGCAGGCGATTGTCAAGGTTTACGAAACGCAGTACTTCCCCTCATGCGAGAAGTACAAAGTCAGAATCCTCTGGGAGCCCTATGTCAATCCCGCCAATATCGCCACCAGCCCCGTGGCCTTCGCGGCGCTGCTCCGCGCGTTTAACGACTCGCCATACGTCGGTCTACAGATGGACCCGTCGCATCTCGCCTGGCAGATGATCGACCCGGTCGAGGCCACACGCGAATTCGCCCAATACATTTTCAACGTCCATCTCAAGGACACCGAGATCCTCTGGCCGGTGGTGCATCGCGGTGGCATTCAGCCCGTCGACAAAGCCAAGTGGTGGCGCTTCCGGCTGCCGGGTTCGGGAGTGATCGACTGGAAGGGCTTTTTCACCGCTCTGGCCGATGCGGGATATACCGGCGGGATGAACATCGAAAATGAGGATGAGTTCTACTATCCAAGTTACGATGGCACCGATTTCACCGAGGCGTTCAAAGAAGGCTTTCGCGTGGCGCACGCCTATGTGCGCCAGTTCGTGCCGCCGGGCACCCAGAAGACCGATCGCTAGCTAGGGCGACGGCGCCGCCTTCGCCAGCACAAGTTGCAATGGCTGGTCCTCCGGCGATACCGCCGAGGCGCAAGTCGTCCGCTCCGCCTGCCAGAGTTTATTCGCGAGATCCACGTTCGCCTCAACCGCATCGGTCTGACGCAGCACGGCGACTCGCTGCTTCAGCGCACCGTTCACGGCATTAATCAAGTCCGCGTCCGCATTTGCCTGAACCGGAGCGATGCATTGAGGAATTTTGGCCGCGACCAGCTCAAGCACATGCACGCTACGCTCGTAGCGTTCCTCGCCGCTCAGGCCACGCCGTATCGGATCGAGAATCAAAACCAAACCCGGTCCGACGACTCCAGCCCATTCGACGCCGACCGGTCGTCCGGATCCCGGCGCACAACGCGGCAACGAACGCCGATTGCGCCACCGTGAGTTTCGTACGCCCACGTGATGGGCCAGCCTTGACCCCGGGGCAGTAATTTTACGGAACGCCATCCGGGGGCAACGGGGCAAACCGCCGGTCGCCCGTTCTGCTCCCGATGGTGCGATACTGAAACCGTGCCGACGGTATTGCGGTCAGGTCCGTACCGTGTGTACTTTTTCAGTCATGAACCAAACGAGCCACCTCACGTTCACGTGGATCGTGACGCTCAGTCGGCAAAGTTCTGGTTGAGGCCAGTCCGCTGGCTTTTAACCTTGGATTCAGCCCCGTGGAGCTTCGGCGTGTGCGGCAGATGCTCCAGGAAAACGAAGAGAACCTGATGGAGAAATGGGATGCAAGCTTCGGAAATTAGGCCTGGAGAGCGCGTAAAATACGTTAGCTTCACGGAGGACACGCTCGCGGTCGACCTCTTAGACGGGCGTACGATTGTGGTGCCGCTTGTCCGGTATCCGAGGCTGCTCGACGCCAGCACGGAACAGCGCAAGAACTGGCAGATCAGCGCCGCGGGCTATGGAATCCATTGGCCGGATGTTGACGAGGACCTAAGCACCGCCGGGCTTCTCCGAGGGGCTCCGGCGGCGGAGCGGGCATGGGTGCGGACGTAAGGTCGTCTCCCGCAACGCCCAGCCCCGATGTGCCAACACGACCATGTGCCAGCAGCCCGCTCCTATCTGCAAGCGCTCCCGCGAAGTCGGAGGGCTCCCCCACCAAAGCTGAGCGAACTTGTCGCAGATTCTTCAGTAGCGCCCCAATCGGATCGGTTTCACGGCATGCCTTCAGATCCTGATCGAGTGCAGTCTCACTTGAGCCGCTATAGCGATGGAGAAGGGCGGCGAGAGCCAACCACGCTACGAGACCTTTAGAATCGCGCTGCCGAGGCGGCGTAGTGGCGCACAAGGCGATAATTGGGACGACAAGCGCTCCCGACCACAGAATATCCATATTCACCAGCCCGAGTTCACTCCTGATGAGGCCGATGGCTTGTTCAGTGGCCCGCTGCGTCTCTTTCCAAGCTGTAAGGACCTCATTTTTCTCAAGTTCATGCAACGGAGTTCGGTTTCGACCGTCTGGTTTGGCGACGAACGCACAGGCGCGGAAGAGGTGCATGATGTTGAGCCTGTTGAACCCCTGCTGCTTCAGCCTTGCAAGGAACGGCGCAACTTCGTCAGCGATGAATCCAGTGTGTCGAGACGCGACGTGTGCGCTTTCGATGTCTTCTTTCTTGAGCCTGACACGGAGGGTGTTGATGCGCTCAAAGGCCAGCACCGCGTCCTTGAAACTGTGATCCACCATGCGAACGAGCGGCACCTCATAGTCCAAGATCCGTCGAACCTCCTCGAAACGAGCCTCGCGCTTATCGGCAATACTGCCACCGTCGAGGTTCCGCCTGAGCTGGCGGTAAAGTTCGTCATCCCAAAGCTCGGCGATCCGGATCCAATTTCGATCATTGCGTGTCGCGGCATTTGCGAGGCGAAACTTGTCTTCTTTGGGATTGAAGACCACCTCGATGTCTTCGTCGCCGCTCATGGTCCGGGCCAATGTGATCACTCGTTGCTGACCGTCGATGAGCCAACTCATGAGCGATGCACGTGCGGGTCGCGGATCCCGGCGGCGTGCGCGGGTCTCTTCATCGCTTTGCCAGAGGAGCAAGGAAGAGATAGGAAAACCGCGATACAGAGAGTCAATGAGTAAGGGGGCCTTGCTCTTCTTCCACACATACTCGCGCTGGAACTCTGGAATCACGATGCGGCCAGACCGACTAGTCGTCTATGAGTTGCCTCACCTTAACGGTTTGGTGCTCCAGCCGGGGTTGAGTCATTATCGAGGCGCTCCTTTCGGCGCTGCGGACGTGCTTATTTGACTTCAGGCCGAGCCATTGCCAAAAAGAATCTACGGCAGCGGGTTGATACACCCGCTACTGCAATTGCCGGTACGGACGCGCTCTCATTGTAACGCCCCAGGGTGGCCCCTATGTTGAGACAACCAGTGAGAAACTGTTGGTCGTTTCCAGTTTCTATATCTCGAAAGTGTGCTGCATCTCTCGGAGTGATTGAAATCGCGCCCAACCATCTTCCGTGGCCGAGGTTCATGCGCATTGTCCCAGCACACGACCCGCTCACTGTGCCGCCTTCGCCAGCACAAGTTGCAATGGCTGGTCCTCCGGCGATACCGCCGAGGCGCAAGTCGTCCGCTCCGCCTGCCAGAGTTTATTCGCCAGATCCACGTTCGCCTCAACCGCATCGGTCTGGCCCGGCACGGCGACTCGCTGCTTCAGCGCAGCGTTGACGGCATTGATCAAGTCCGCGTCCGCAGTTGCCTGAGCCGCTGTAATGCACTGAGGAATTTTGGCCGCGACCAACTCAAGCACATGCACGCTACGCTCGTAGCGTTCCTGGCCGCTCAGGCCACGCCGCATCGGATCGAGAATCAAAACCCGGTCGGTCAGCTCAAGCGCACTTTGGACGTGGGTATCGTTCGGACTCAAACGAAGGGCGGCAACAAACGCCGATTGCGCCGCCGCGTAATCGGCCCGAGCGAACTCGGCGTCGCCGAGGCCTGAATGCGCTTCCACATCCTGCGGTTGTGCGCGCACAAGGTCGCGTAAGATAGTCGCCGCGCGCGCGGGCGATCCCGCCGTCAAATATAATCCGGCGAGCTTCTTTTGCGTGTTCGCATCGATTGACGCCTGATCCTGCAGGGGGAGCAGTTCCGCCAACAAGTCCGCCTTCGAATTCCGTTTGGCCAGAAGATCCGCCAGTTCGAACCGGGTCGCAACCCGATTCGCATTCGCATCCTGTCCCCATTGTCCGTAAATCGCGCGGTGATAGTAGAACGCCGCTTCTTCAAGCTGGCCCTGTTTCGCCAGAACGCGGGCCATTTCAAGATTCGGAGCCCCCGCCATGGCATCGGCCTTCAGCAACTCGGCCAGCGCCGTTCCCGCATCTTCCAGCTGTCCGGCGCCCAGCAATGCCCGGCCCAGCGCCAACGGGTATTCCGTGTTGTCCCTGGCGTTGGCAATCGCCGACCGGAACGATTCGGCGGCGGCGGCGTACTTGCCATCGCGCACCAGCCTTTGGCCCTCTCCGTAAAAACGAGCGGCCTGCGCGGCGGTCTCCAGCCGCTCCGTTTTGGCCAGAGTACTGTCGATCGCCACCAGGGACATCGCCGCGATCGCGACGAAGAACAACGTTCGGCCCAGCGACGGGCGCAACAAC
>Ga0302320_10027979_pt1 | contig 10841 bp, 10 predicted proteins | sample Bog_T0_3_FD_202130 | JGI IMG/M metagenome (GOLD analysis project Ga0302320, IMG submission 202130) | Peat permafrost microbial communities from Stordalen Mire near Abisko, Sweden - Bog_T0_3 | ecosystem: Environmental > Terrestrial > Soil > Wetlands > Peat | place: Sweden: Abisko, Stordalen Mire... | reverse complement strand
CGCTTTTCGCCTCATTGCCGATCAGAAATCGAGCCACGCTCGGCGGCAATCTCGCGACCGCTTCGCCCATCGGCGATTCCGCGCCTTTGCTCCTCGCCCTCGACGCGTCGGCAAAACTCGCGTCTCTCGCAGGAGAACGAACCCTGCCATTGAGCCGGTTCTTCGTGGGCTATCGACAAACCGCGCTCGCGCCCGGCGAACTTCTGCAATCCGTCGTCATCCCGAAACCCTTCCCTGAACACGTTCGGTTTTACAAAGTCGCCAAGCGCCGCATGGACGACATCAGCACCGTGGCCGCGGCGATCTCTTCGACTCGCAATGCATCGGGCCGCATCGAGACCGCTCGCATTGCGCTCGGCGGCGTTGCTGCCACACCCTGGCGCGCCGACGCAACTGAGCGTATCTTAGAAGGTACGCGTTTCGACCACGACGATCTGCGCGTCGCGGAGGAATCCTTGCGCAAAACTCTCAAGCCCATCGGCGACCATCGTGGTTCGGCGGAATACCGTTTGGCGATGGCGCAAAGTCTTCTCGGAAAATTCCGCCATGAGGTGATCTCGAATGCCTCATGAGAGCGCGCTGGCGCACGTCACCGGCGCGGCCCTCTATACCGACGATCTTGTTGCGAACTTCCCCGGCCTGCTCCACGCATGGCCCGTGCTGTCGCCTCATGCGCATGCTTTGCTGACGCATCTCGACGCCTCGAAGGCGCTCGAAGAACCCGGTGTGATCGCCACGCTGACCGGAGCCGACGTTCCTGGTGAAGGCGATTCCGGCGCCAATAAACACGATGAGCCTCTGTTCCCGATCGAGGTCACTTATCATTCGCAGCCGGTAGCCTGGGTGTTGGGCGAAACCCAGGAAGCGGCGCGATTAGGCGCGGCGAGAGTGATAGCGGAATATCGGCAGCTCACCGCGATCCGTACGATTCCGGATGCCATCGCGGTGCAAAGCTTTCATTCCGGTCCGTTCCGCATGCGGCGCGGCGAGTCGGCTTCGGAAATCCGGGCGAGCGCGCATCGGCTCAGCGGGGAACTCAACATCGGCGGCCAGGAGCATTTCTATCTCGAAACCATGTGCGCGATCGCGCGCTTCGACGAGACCGGCGGCATCGTTGTCGATTCGTCTACCCAGCATCCGGCCGAGACTCAGGAAGTCGTCGCCCGCGTACTGGGAATCCCGCGCCATATGGTCGCCGTGCAGTGCATCCGGATGGGCGGCGCGTTTGGCGGTAAGGAAGTGCAGGCAAACCCCTGGGCCGCGATAGCCGCGCTGGGCACATGGAAAACGAAGCGCCCCGTGCGCCTGCGCCTCCCTCGCGTGCTCGATATGGCTCTCACCGGCAAGCGCCATCCGTTTCTGGCGCGCTTCAATGTGGGCTTTGAATCCGATGGGCGTCTGCGCGCCCTGGAACTCGAGCTTTACTCCGACGGCGGCTGGAGCCTGGACCTATCCGATCCCGTGCTGTGGCGGGCATTGTTCCATTGCGACAACGCGTATCTGATTCCCGCGCTCGACGCTTCGGGCTATGTCTGCAAAACGCATAAGACTTCGCAGACCGCGTTCCGAGGTTTCGGCGGTCCGCAAGGCATGATCGTGATCGAGGACATTCTCGATCGAATCGCGCGCACCCTGGGGATTCGACCGGATCTCGTGCGCGAGCGCAACTTCTATCGCGAAGGCGATGTCACGCATTACGGCCAGCAGGTCAAAGACGCCGCGCGCATCGAGCGAATCTGGAACGAACTCAAGCGATCCTCCGATTACGAAGCCCGTCTTCGTGACACCGAAGCGTTCAATGCGGCGCACGAATTCACGAAGCGGGGCATCGCCATTACGCCGGTGAAATTCGGCATCTCATTTACCGCGACCTTCTACAATCAGGCGGGCGCGCTTGTCCTTGTCTATCGCGATGGCAGCGTGCAGGTCAACCACGGCGGAGTGGAGATGGGGCAGGGGTTGCACACCAAGATCCTCAAGCTTGCGGCGGATGCTTTAGGAGTCCCGCCTGAGTCTGTCCGGATGATGCCGACCCGCACCGATAAGATCCCCAACACCTCCGCCACGGCCGCGTCGGCAGGCACCGATCTGAATGGAGCCGCTGTCGTCGATGCGTGCCGACAGATTCGGGAACGTCTGGCGCCGGTGGTTGCCGAGATGCCCGATGCGCCTTTCGCGACCATCGTGGAAACCGCTTATAAACGGCGCATTCCACTCTTTGCCCACGGCTACTATCGAACTCCGGAAATCCATTTCGATCCGAAGACTGCGACCGGAAAGCCCTTCCACTATTACGCCTTCGCAGCCGCGGTTTCCGAGGTCGAGATCGACGGCTTCACGGGCGACAGCCGTCTGCTGCGCACGGACATTCTCGAAGACGTGGGCGATTCCTTCGCGCCGCTGATTGACCGCGGTCAGATCGAGGGTGGTTTCATTCAGGGCTTGGGCTGGCTCACCATCGAAGAACTGGTGTGGGACGCGCAGGGGCGTCTCGCGACCGCGGGAGCCTCCACTTACAAACTGCCCTCATGGCCCGAAATGCCTCCAGTCTTCAACGTCTCTTTTCTCGAGCGTGCGACCGAACCCGGCGTCATCATGGGCAGCAAAGCGGTGGGCGAGCCGCCGTTGATGCTGGCCTTCTCGGTTCGCGAGGCCATTCGTGCGGCTGTTTCCGCGTTCGGATCGGGAACCGTGGTGAAGCTTGACAGCCCAGCCACGCCCGAGCGCGTCTACTGGGCGATTCAGGAAGCGAAGGCGGTTGCGGAAACCGCGCCGCAGCCGGCAGCCGGAGTCCTGCGCGAGTGATCGAGCTTCTTCGCGCCACTATTTTCCATACTCCCGAAAACGCGTTCCACTTTGAAGGCGCTTTGCGCGCATTCGAAGATGGCGCGCTGGCTTTGGACGATGGCAGAGTAGCCGCGTGCGGAGATTACGGCGAGATCCGCAGGCGCTTCCCCGATGCCACAGTTCGCGACCTCACCGGCAGCTTCATCGTGCCTGGCTTTATCGATACGCACATTCATTTCCCGCAGGTGCGCGTGATCGGAGGTCTCGGCTATTCCCTTCTCGACTGGCTGGATCGGCTCACGCTTCCCGAGGAGATCCGCTTTGCCGATACCGCTTACGCCGAAGCGATTGCGCGGCAGTTCGTGCACAGTCTGGTGTCGCACGGGACAACCACGGCGCTGGTATTCGGCGCCCATTTCGTCGAGGCCACCGCGGCGCTCTTCGATGCTGCTGCCAGTACCGGCCTGCGGATAGTCAGCGGCCTGGTGCTGGCGGACCGCCTGTTGCGCGACGAACTCCATTCCACGCCCGAACAGGCCTGGAGGAACTGTAACGAACTCATCGCTCGCGTGAAAGGCCATAAACGCGCCGCCTGTGCCGTGATTCCGCGCTTTGCTCTTTCCACCAGCGAGCCGATGCTCGAAGTGTGCCAGGCGCTGATGAAGGAAGACCCAACGCTGTATTTCACCAGCCACATCAATGAAAGTGCGCGTGAGATCGAAACCGTGGCTTCCCTGTTCCCCTGGGCACAAGATTATCTGGAGGTTTACGAGAAGTACGATCTCATCGGGCGACGTTCCGTGCTGGCCCATAACGTTCACGCGAGCGATTCTCAGATCGATCGCTTTGCCGCTCGCCGGGCGAGCGTCGCACACTGTGCCTGCAGTAACGCCGCGCTCGGCAGCGGCATCTTCCCCATGCGCCGCCATTTAAACCGGAAAGCGCATTTCGCTCTAGGTACCGACGTCGGCGGCGGCACTGGCTTCGGCATGATGAAAGAAGCTCTGCAATGCCATCTGCTGCAGAGGCTGGCTTCGGATCCAATTTCGGTAACGCCGGCGCAGATGCTGTATCTCGCAACACGCGCCGGAGCCGAAGCCCTTGACAGAGAGGCTTCGATCGGCGATTTCGCGCCCGGCAAGCAGGCCGATTTCGTCGTCATCAAGCCGATGCCCCACAGCCCGCTCGACAACGTGTTGCAAGGCTCTGAAACGCCGGAACGCACCCTGGCCGCGTTGTTTACTCTGGGTTCGGCAGACGATATTCGCGAGGTTCGCATCGAAGGCGATCTGGTCTATGAGAATCTCTGAACTGAATGGCCCGGATCGCGAGGGCTTCGTGAAGACCATCGGCCATGTGTACGAAGATTCGCCCTGGGTCGCCGAACGCGCCTGGCAACTTCGGCCGTTCGGATCTCTCGACCAACTCTGCGAAGGGATGAATGCCATTGTGCTGAGCGCTGCTCACGAGGAGCAACTCGCGCTCTTAAGAGCCCATCCGGATCTCGGTACAAGAGCCCGTATCGGCGAAAGCTCCACGCGCGAACAGACCGGCGCGGGGCTGGACCGCCTCACGCCCGACGAGTACGCTCGCCTTCTGCAACTCAACACGGAGTATAAAGAGAAGTTCGGCTTCCCGTTTCTTTACGCCGTTAAGGGAAGCGATAAACATCGAATTCTGCGCGCGCTTGAGACGCGGCTCGCCTCCACGCTCGAGGCTGAATTCTCCGAAGCGCTCACGCAGGTTTTTCGCATTGCACGTTTTCGTCTGGAGGAGATCGTCGAATGAACACATTCGCAACCGGCATCAAGCGCAATTACTACGGCAAGGGCGACGTCATCGTATATCGCCTCAATCGCGATGGCGGGCAACCCGCCGGCGAGAATCCCGTCTTCGGAGCCGACGTGAAGATCCTGATCTACGGCGACTCATTCTGGCCCACCTACACCACGGGTGACAACACGGGCCTGATCGCGACCGATTCCATGAAGAACTTCGTCCAGCGCGAGACCATGAACTTTCCGGGCTACGATCTTGAAGCCTTCTGTGAGTTTCTGGCGGCGAAGTTCATGGATATCTATCCGCAAGTCTCGGGCGCGCAGGTTTCGGCCGTCGAAATCGCTTACGACGGCGTCCAGGCCTTCGCGCCCAGGGGGCCAGATCGCGCGACTGCATCCATAGAGATCACACGCGAAGGCATCGCTGAAATCAAATCCGGCATCGAAGGGTTTCGATTGCTCCGGCTCAAAGGCAGCGCCTTTCACGGCTTTGTTCGCGACCAGTACACCACGCTGCCCGACATCAAAGACCGCCCGCTGCACATGTGGCTCGATCTTGACTGGACCTACATTTCCACCGAAGCTTCCTTCAGCAAAGGCGCTGTTACGAAGCGGGTGCGCGCTATCGTGCGGGACGTGTTCGAAGGCTTCGAATCGGGCAGCATCCAGCAGATTATTTATGAGATTGGCGAAAAGATGCTGGCCGACATCGGCGCCATTGCCGAAATCCATCTTGAAGCCAACAACCGGACCTGGGACACGATTGCGGAGGAGGGTCTGTCGCTCGGCGTTTACACCGACGCCCGACCACCCTACGGCGTGCTTGGTCTTACCATGAAGCGCTAGATCTCATGCCGCATATTTCCACCCACGTTCTCGATATCTCGCAAGGCCGGCCTGCGGGGGGTATCAAGGTCGAGTTGCGGGGGCACATCGCGGTAACCAACGCGAACGGGCGCACAGACGAACCGCTCATCAAGGAAGATACGCTCGAAGCCGGTATCTATCGAGTGAATTTCCACGTTGGCGATTACCTGCGTGCCTGCGGCCACGACGCGCCTTTCTACGAGGTAATCACCATCGCGTTCGCGATTACCGATTGCGAACGCAATTATCACGTCCCGCTGCTGCTGGCCCCGCATGGGTACAGCACCTATCTCGGATCATGAGAGGCCTCGCCGAAAAAGCGATCGGTTGTTGCCGTCACCTCAGCACAATGACGGAAGAGCCGGGCCGTACGACGCGGACCTTTCTCTCGCCGCCGATGCGGGATGTTCACGACGCGCTTTCCACATGGATGCGGGAACTGGGAATGAGCGTAAGAATCGACGCGGCCGGGAACCTGCGCGGGCTTTGCGGCGATCCTGAGGCCCCGCGTCTGCTGATCGGATCGCACCTCGATACCGTGCCGGATGCAGGGGCTTTCGATGGCATCCTGGGTGTGGTGCTCGGCATTGCTTTGATCGAGGCGAAGCCAGCCTGCTCGATCGAAGTGATCGGATTTTCCGAAGAAGAAGGCGTGCGTTTCGGATTCCCTTTTATCGGCAGCCGCGCCCTTACGGGAACTCTGGGCGGCGATGCGGAGATTGTCGCGCCCGCGATTCGCGAATACGGTCTCGATCCGGCCGAGTTGGGCGCGGCGCATTTTTCGCCTCACAGCATTGCTTATCTCGAATTCCATATCGAGCAAGGCCCGGTTCTGGAAAGCCTTGGTCTTCCTTTGGCAGTGGTAGATAACATCGTAGGCCAAAGTCGCTATCGGTTAAGCTTCACCGGCAAAGCCAACCATGCAGGCACAACTCCTATGAACCTTAGGCGTGATGCGCTCGCTGCGGCTGCGGAATGGATTGGAGCCGTGGAGCGTTTCGGCATAACGGCAACCGTCGGATCGTTAACCGTTGCCCCGAACGCCGTCAACGCAATCTCGGGCGAAGTGATTGCGAGTCTGGATCTTCGGCATCCCTGCGATTCGAAGCGCTACGCAGCCTGCGAGTTTCTGCTGCAAAGCGCATACGAATCCGGGCAAAGACGCGGAGTCGCCGTCTCGCATGAACTGCGCCTGGATCAGTTGGCAGTCCCGATGGACGGAGCTTTGCGAACGCGACTGGCTGCCGCGGTGGAAGCGGTGGGCTATCCTGTGCACCATATGGACAGTGGAGCCGGGCACGATGCCATGATTGTCGCGCCCCACATGCCCTCCGCCATGCTCTTCCTGCGCAGCCCCGGCGGTGTGAGCCATCACCCGGACGAAAACGTGCTGGTGGAGGATGTCGAAGCCGCGCTCAGGGTGGGAGCGCGCTTCATTCGGGACTTCGCGCATGCCTGTTGACCTTGTGATTCGCGGCGCCGAAATCGATATCGCCATTGAGGGCGACTTCATCGCGGCCATCGGATCGGAACTCCCCGGGGGCGCGAGCGAAATCGATGCAACCGCGCTCACCATACTGCCCGGTCTGATCGACGCGCATGTGCATTTCAATGAGCCTGGCCGCGCCGATTGGGAAGGCGCAAAGACCGGCAGCAGAGCCCTTGCGGCGGGCGGCGGCACGCTGTTCATCGACATGCCGCTCAACTCTACGCCCTGCACGGTTAACGCGCAGGAGTTCGACAAAAAACGCCGCGCGCTGGAAGCCTCGTCGATCACCGACTTCGCGCTTTGGGGCGGTTTGATTCCCGGCAGCGTGGGCGAAATGGCCGAACTGTCAGGACTCGGCGTCGTCGGTTTCAAAGCCTTCCTGTGCAATTCGGGATTGCCGGAATTCCCACGCGCCGACGATCTCACGCTCTACGAAGGAATGCGCGAAGCGGCTCGACTCAAGCGACCCGTGGCCGTCCATGCCGAAAGTGAGGAGATCACGTCGGGTCTAACGACCAGGCTTGTCGCGGGAGGCCGTAATGACATCCTGGCCTTCCTCGAATCCCGCCCGGTGATAGCCGAAGTCGAGGCGATTCGCCGTGCCGGTTCGCTCGCGCGCGAGACCGGGTGCGCACTGCACATTGTCCACATCAGTTCCGGCAGCGGCGTTGCGGCGGCTCTCGAAGCGCGCGCGCTCGGCGCGGACATCTCCCTTGAAACCTGCCCGCATTATCTGTTCTTCACTGAAGACGACCTGCTGCAGATCGGCGCCCTCGCCAAATGCGCCCCGCCTCTTCGTAACTCCGCTGAGCGCGGCGATCTTCTGACGCGGGCGATGCGCGGGGATATCGATATCATCGGCTCCGACCACTCACCGTGCCCGCCGATGATGAAGGACCGCAAGAGCTTTTTTGAAATCTGGGGAGGAATCGCGGGCGTGCAGTCGACGCTGCCGGTGCTGATGCATCTCGGATTTGGACCGAGGCGGATCGCCGCCGTGACCGCGAAGAATCCGGCGCAGCGCTTTCGTCTGCCGCATCGCGGAGCGATAGAGGTCGGCAATTATGCGGACATCACGCTGGTCGATCCGCAGGAGATCGCCCAACCCGCGCTGCTCCATCGCCATCGCGTCAGCCCTTATTCAGGACGCGCGCTCAAGGGGACGGTGAAGTGTACCATCCGCCGCGGAACCATTATTTTCTCCGATGGCGCAATCGCCAGCGATTCGAAAGGCCAATTCGTCCATGCATGACACCCGCACGCGCTATGCCCGCGATCACTCTTTGCTGACGCCCGATACGTTCGTGCGCGCTGCGCTTCCCGGCATGACCAACGCCGTGGCGGTCGTTCACGCCGCGCCCGCACACGGGGCCCGCTTCGCTGAATACACGGTCGAACTTGGTGAGGGCGGCAGCTTTGAAAGCGGTGAGCATCAGACGTTTCTTTACGTGCTCGAGGGCGCGGTTGAAGTGGGCGGGCAGCTACTGAAGCCGGGTGGTTTTGCATATATTCCGCAGGACTCGCCACTTCGAATTCAGGCTGACCAGGCGGCCCGCGCGGTGGTTATTGAGAAGCCGCATTTGTCGATCAGCGGCGATTTACCTGCGCTCTTTACCGGCAATTCCGCGGCGATCGAGCCCGTCCCCATGATAGGCGACGAGACAGTCGGCATCCAGACCCTCGTGCCCGCGGAGTTCACCTTCGACTTCGCGGTCAACATCATGACCTTTCAGCCTGGGGCGACTTTGCCTATGGTGGAGGCGCATGTGATGGAGCACGGACTACTTATGCTCGAAGGTGGAGGCATTTATCGGCTGGGCGAAAACTGGTATCAGGTAACGGCGGGCGATTTTATCTGGATGGCGCCATTCTGCCCGCAATGGTTCGGGGCGCTCGGCAAAACACCCGCAAAATATCTCATCTATAAAGACTGGAACCGGCACCCGCTGCAATTGAAATGAACCAACTCGATCTCGAACTCGAAACTCTCGCCACATTTTCCGACACGCCCGCGCCTGCGGTCACGCGCATTGTTTTTTACGAGCAGGATCTTAAGGCTCGGGCGTGGCTGAAGGGGCTGTGCGAAGCGGCGGGCCTCACGGTTCGCGAAGATGCCGTGGGTAATACGTTTTTTCGCTGGGTGGGCACCGACCCTGAAGCGCCCGCTGTGGCGACGGGCTCGCATATCGACGCGATTCCGCACTCCGGCCGCTTCGACGGGACTGTCGGGGTGCTCGGTGGCCTCGAAGCCATTCGCTCGCTCCAGGCCCAGGGCTTCCGGCCTCGCCGCTCGATTGAACTGATCCTGTTCACATCGGAGGAGCCGACCCGCTTCGGCCTCGGTTGTCTGGGATCGCGACTGATGAGCGGCGTTATGCCTGCATCGGCCGATTCAACTCTGAAAGACTCGGAAGGCGCGACACTCAAAGAAATCCGCACGCGCGCAGGCTTCAGAGGTGACCTCGAATCCACTCTGCTGCAGCCGGGTCACTATGACGCCTTCGTGGAACTTCACATCGAACAGGGTCCGCTTCTTGAAGCCCGCAATGTGCCGATCGGAATTGTAAGCGCGATCGCGGCTCCGGCCAGCATGCGCATCACAATAGAAGGGCAGGGAGGCCATGCGGGCGCGGTGCTGATGCCCGACCGCCACGACGCCTTCCTCACCGCCGCCGAACTTGCGCTGGCTCTGGAGGCGTTTGCGAAATCGACCGGTTCGATTGACAGCGTCGCGACCACAGGAGTCTGCGACATCCACCCGCGCGCGATCAATTCCATCCCCAGCCGGGTTATTCTCGAAGCCGATATCCGCGACACCGATGCCGGCCGCCGCGACCGCATGATCGTGAGCCTGGAACAGGCCTGCATCAATCTGGCCGCGCGGCGCGGAGTGGAGATTACAAGGCACTTTATCAATCGCGACGACCCGGCTCAATGCGATCCGCGGATCTTAGAAAGCGTGGCCGCAGTTTGCGCGGCAAACGGCATTCCCTATGAACGGATGGTGAGCCGCGCTTATCACGACTCTCTGTTCATGGCGAAGATTTGCCCCACTTCCATGATTTTCATTCCGTGTTTCAAGGGTTATAGCCACCGGCCGGATGAATTCGCCGCGCCCGAGGCGATTGCGGTGGGAGTGAAAGTGCTGGCAGAAACCCTTGTTCGACTGGCTTCTTAGAGGCAAGCTAAGGAAGAGTCAATTCTCGAGGCGTGAGAGCAGGAAGAGGTGCAGCGCGCTGGGCGCGATGGTCCTCCACCTCCGGAGCGATTGTCAGCTTAAGGCCCGACAACCCCTGGATCCCGCGTTGTGTCGCTGCGATGCTGAGCGCCTGAATCTCGGCCACCTGAGCGCTGAGTCGAGCATCGATTTCAGCGGATAAGTCGGGTTTGTTCTTCGGCACAATGACGTCGGCAGGCGAGAAAATCTGCTCGGCACGTTCTGAAGTCAGATGAGTCATTGCCGCCAGATACTCCACGAGCTCCCGGTTTCGATCCCTATTCGAAAAAGGCGTGCCCCATCCGATCTGTCGATTTGTCGGCACCACTGTCCTGCGATAAAAGGTATCCCTGGGTCCCTTCGCAACAAGCACGTATCCGGGGGCTGGGAAATCAACCAGCTGGTACAGCCCGACCGGCGGAAAATCCCGGGGCATCCGGAGAGTTGAATCTCCCACGCCCCCTCCTCCGCTACCGCAGCGAAGCCGCTTCCTTCATCGTCCTGAAGTATGAACCGGTGCCGGATGCGCAGTTCCGTGAGCGTTGCAACGAAAAATCGCGACGACTTCAGCGAAAGTAACCGGTTGTTGACGGTGAGCCACTGAGCTTGATTCAGGGTTTCGGCTCGCATGTCGAGGAGAAAGTCTTCGCTGCCCTGGCTTTGGGAAAGGGCTATCAATACCTCGTCTCGCCAGCCCTTCGCA